>JABAOD010008794.1_pt1 | contig 12099 bp, 9 predicted proteins | sample 7062151 | NCBI WGS metagenome assembly JABAOD01 (sample SAMN14538626, study PRJNA623070) | marine sediment metagenome | biome: marine biome [ENVO:00000428]; feature: marine pelagic biome [ENVO:01000023]; material: deep marine sediment [ENVO:00002113] | place: India: Gulf of Khambhat ...
GGGCGCCCAGCTCGATAATCGCCGCATCCGCGTGAGCCGCAGGTCGAATCTGGACAGCGCCCTTCTGGGAACCGGATTTCCTTTCAGGGAGCTTTCCAATCTCGACAGTTATATGACTACACTTCAAGCATTCCTGCCGATTTGCGCCGGGATCCGGCGCGCCGGCTCGGCGGCGCTGGATCTGGCCTACGTGGCCGCGGGGCGTCTGGACGGCTTCTGGGAGTTCGGCCTGAAGCGGTGGGACATGGCCGCCGGCGCGCTGCTCATACTCGAGGCCGGTGGCTTCGTCAGCGACGCGCACGGTGGAGAGAGCTATCTTGATAAAGGAGACATCGTCGCCGGCAATCCGAAAATTGCAAAAAGAATGCTGCAGAAGCTTCATCCTCTGGTTGCCGGGAAAAAATTCTGAACGCTGAGCCGACACGGCCGCCGACTCTGATGGCCGCGCATTGGAAAGCCCCATATGAACACTAAAGCTGGTGACGTCACCATCGTGATCCCGGCCAAGAACGAGGCCGAAACGCTTCCCGCGCTGCTGTCGAAAATCCAGTCAGAGCTGCCGGAGTTCAACGTCCTGGTGGTCGACGACGGCTCCACTGACGACACCGCCGCGATCTGCAAAAAACACGGCGCCAAGGTGATTTCCCTGCCCTACAGCCTGGGCAATGGCGGCGCCGTCAAGACCGGCGTTCGCAGCGTGAAAACCCGGCGGCTGGTGCTCATGGACGCGGACGGACAGCATTCGCCCGAAGACATCCCGCGGCTTCTGGAGGGCCTGGACAAGGGTTTTGACATGGTCATCGGCGCGCGCGCCCGGGAGTCGCAGGCCAACTTCGGCAGGGCCACCGCCAACTCTATATACAATCGGCTCGCCGGCTGGATGGTGGGTCGTACCATACCCGATCTGACTTCGGGATTCCGCGCCGCGGACAGCGCCAAGTTCAAGGAGTTTCTGNNCGGTTTTTCCTACCCGACCACCATCACCATGGCTTTTTTCAGAGCTGGATACAGCATTGATTTCATTTCGATCAACGCAAATCAGCGTGTCACCGCGAGTCACATCAGCCCTCTGAAGGATGGGGTACGGTTCTTATTGATCATTTTCAGAGTAGGCACCCTCTATTCTCCATTGAAGATCTTTTTCCCCTTGAGCGTCATCTTTTTTCTCATGGGCACAGGGTACTATGTATACACCTACGCCGTCCTGAACCGCTTCACCAACATGGGCGCGGTCCTGTTCATTACCTCTCTGCTCATTTTCCTCATTGGTCTCGTTTCCGAGCAGGTCACGAACCTCCTGTACAGTCGTCGCGAACAGTAACTGCGCGATTGACCCGAGTTTGTTTCATTGGCGGAGCGCCCAGCCGCCGGCACGGGTTCGCGTCGATTCGGCTCAGGGTTCCTCCTCCGCTGGCCTCATGCCTCCGGCCGCAAGCCTGATCTTCAGGATCAGATCCTCCAGCGGCGATTGACGGAAAACCCTGGTTGTTCGCACGCCTTTTACCCGCCTTGAAAATTTCGCCTCTCCGGCCAGCGCCACGAATTCTTCCACGACTGCGCGCTTGTCGGGGTCCATGTCCGCGCCGAAGCAGCGCAGCAATTCTTCTGCCTGGGGCCGCAGCCCGCGCCGTCCCCTCCCCAGGGCCTTTCTGTCGAAAAGGAGGTACCGTAGCCGGCGCATCCAGAGCTGCAGTCCAACGCCCGCGCCCACGGCATTGGCATCATGCTGCCGGTATTCGACGAACGGTTTGTCGCCCCAAACGACTCTCCCGAGCGCAGACACGACCAGATAAAGCCACCAGTCGTGCATCATTATTTTATCGATGTCGGGTGCGCAACTTTCGATCGCCTTTTTTGCTCCGTTGGATAATACAACGGTGCATCCCGTCGCCATGTTTTCCACCAGCGCATTTTCCAGTCCGACCGGTCTACGAGGCTGACGGCAAATGCTCTTCCGGTTGAGATCTCGATCTACAATGAAGTACGCTCCGCAATACAAAGCAATGTCGCTCGGAGCGCGTCCATTCCGCATCAAGGAGTTGGCCGCAGCTTCAAGCTTCTCCGGCAACCATACGTCGTCTTGATCGCAGAGCGCATAATAGTCCGCGTCGTCTGCTTCCCTGATCAGAGTTAAAAAGCTCTCCGCGGGCCCGACGTTCTTCCCTGCAAATATCCGCACCTTGCTGTCGGTGGCCGCGTAGCCCGCAAGAATTTCTTTAGTCTCGTCAGTCGAGCCGTCGTCCCGAACGAAAACAATCTCTGGCTGCAAGGTTTGCGCCATGAGGCTTTTCCATTGCTGGGGAAGATACCGCGCACCGTTAAACGTCGACAACAACACGGCAACGCGGGGAGTACTCATTTACCTGATCACCGTGAATTACCGGGCGGTTTGGCGAAGTATTGTGAGAATCGGACGGTCAACCCGGCAACAGCACTTGCGCCCGGCTCACGCTCGACGAAACGTTCACGTCGGTTTTCTGGCCGTCAGCGTGATCAATTCACGCCGGGAAGGATTCAGAATTCCGCGCCACTCCGCCACCCATGAGCGGCATCTCGTCATCGCGCCGGGCCTGGCGTCTTCCGCCCCGCGAGCGCGGCGGGCGATGGCTTCGCTGGCGATGAACATGTGACGACAAAGCATAGTCGACTTCACCATTTTAATCTCCACGAATCCGCAGCGCTCGAGAAGACGGCGGATGGATTCGAGGCTGAACAGGATAAGATGACGGGGCGGCTCGAGCCCGCGCCAGTCGTTGCCGTACAGCGCGTGACCCTGGCTGTTGATATTGGGCGTTTCCAGCCACAACCGGCCGTTCGACTTGAGTAGACGATGACAAGCTCGAAGCAATTCCACAGGATCGTGCACGTGTTCAATGACATGATTCAGTGTGATCACGTCGTAGCTGGCGCTTTTGGAATCCAATATTTCGATTCCGCCTTTTTCGGCGTCAAGACCTTGAGCGCGCGCCGCCGCGACGGCTTTGACATCCGGGTCGATTCCTCGGGCGCACCAGCCGAGGGCGCCGGCCAGCGCTAGAAAGCCTCCGTTTCCGCAGCCGACGTCCAGTACGGTCCCTCCGTTGCCCGCTCTGGTCAGGCAACGCGACTCGGCGTCAATGACGCTGCGGTACCAGGGAAACAGGGGAACCACCCACGCGCCGAGGCGGAATGCCGGCTTGTAGTCGGTACCGAAGTTCCTATTTCGGTATCCGTTGGCCAGCGCGTGCCCCAGGTTACCGCTGGCGCGTGCCGCCGTCGTGGCCGCTCCGCCCGCAGCGTGGGTGAAGTAGCACTGGTAAGCCAGTCCGATCGTTTCCCGGGTAGGCCTGGGATCGAGGTATCCCGAGCCACAGTCCCCGCACCGATAAAGGGTCCAGGATCCGGGAGCGCAATGAAAAATGCGGTCCACCAGTCCTTCACGGAGCATGTCCCGTACGGTGCCCGAGCACACCGGGCATCGCGGGACGTGCTCCAGCCCGTTTGCCGGCCAGCGCGCTTCGGCGCGCCGCAAGGGAGGTTCGCCGGGTTCTTGCTCGGCGTTCAATGGCCTACGCTTTCTTGGCTATCAGCCCGACCATCGATCCCAGCTCCCGCCATCCGAAATATAGACATGCGCCGAACCCCAACGTCGCCGATAGCACCTTCCAAAATTCGCCGGAAATCAGCGTTGCGGCTCCAAGCAATACGCTCAGTATGCACACGCAGGTCAACGCCATCGCGGCGGGGCGCCGCACCCGGGAGACAAGATGAGCACTGAGCCAGGTCATGACAATCGTATCGACCGCGATTCGGGCGAGCCACATAATAGCGGCGCCCTCGATACCGAATCGATGAATACCGTACCACAGCCCAACCGTGTACAACGGAAGCTCTATTAGATGAGCCTTCGCGGTCAAATCCGCACGCCCCTGCCCCTGGATTAACGAGAACGGCACCTGCGCAAAGCTGTTAATAAACACGCCCACGGCGAGAATCTGCAATATTGCGGTGCTGTTTTTTGCGAATTCATCGCCCAGCCAGGCGGCCAGAAACTCGTGAGAGAAAAGCATCAGCGCGAGCAGTACTGGAAACAGAAACATTATCGTCGCCTGCGCAGTTTTTTTGTAAATGGCGACCGCCCGTTCGGGCTCGGCCGCCAGCGCGGTGACCATTGCCGGAAATGCGACGGCGGTTAGCGCCGCAGGGAAAACCCATAACCGGGTCACGACCTCGTACGGCGTCGCGTAATATGCGACCGCTCCCATCGTAAGCACCGCCCCAATGAAAAAGCGGTCGAAGTAAACCATCAAGGGGCCGACGACATTGCTGACGGTCAGCCAGCTGCCAAATCGCAGAAGATCCCGGAGCACTGGCCAGGAAAACGACACCCGCCTCAATTCCGGAACGAGCCTGACGCAGATGACGGCGTAAGCACACCAAGCGCAGACGCGGGCAAGCGCCAGCGCTTTCGTGACAACCACAAGGTCGTCCCGGACCAGAAGTACCGCCAGCGGCCCGAGAAACGTGAACAAGCCCAGGGGAATGCGAACCGCGCTTATTCTCCCGAAACACTGATACGCTTGTAGAAGACCGTTCATGCCGGCGGCGGTAATTACAAACGGCATGGTGAGCGCGAGCCATCGCATTGCGCCAATCGCTTCGGCGTGCGTGGTATTTGGAATATTCAATACGTCTTCCACGAGCCATGGCGCCAGGATTGCCAGAACTCCACCAGCCACCAATCCGAGTACCGCCATGACGACCATGGCGGTCCCTGTGAGCAGAGGAATCTCCCCCAACCTACGGTTGCCGAGTCGCTGGGCCACGAATTTGGTCAGGCTGCGTCCGAGCCCCAGATCAAAAAGGCTGAAGTACCCGATGACCATCCAGACAATGACCAACACGCCGAAGCGTTCGGTGCCCAGCGCCGCAATTAGATGCGGAATAGCCAGCAGCGCCACCAGCAGTGGCAGCCCGTCTCCAAGCAAGCTCCATATCGTGCTGCGCGCGAGAATGCGGCTGGATAGCGTGTCCGGAGCCTTCATCACCGTCGGTCTTCGCTGCGCGGTTGAATGCACGTGACTATCCAGTGGCCGGGGGCCTATCCGAGAGATCGAAATATGCGCGAGTGGCGGCTAACGTTGCCAACCGGCCATTCGACGGAATCCAGGGTGAAAGGTGATTCCGGCTCTGTTTCGATGATTAAGAGTCAGGAATTTCTCAACGGCGGGGCAACGTCCTCGTCCTTTACCCTTTAGCCCGCTGACCGTAGTCGGCAAGGCGCTCGTCCCCGCTCAGACCCCATGATTCCGGCTCAACAAAGGGGAATCACGATCGTATAGGCGTAATGTTGGAATAATTCAAGGGATCAGACGGTATCGATTCGATTGATTGCGAGCGCCGAATCGGGAGCACGGAGAGAGATACCATTGAACTGTGAAAATTTTGAACTCCGCCTCAGCGTATCTTGGGAATGCCATACCGAAACAGCATTGACAGCTTGCGCGGGACGGGGGTCGTAGTGGCAAAAAATTCTGCGGCATTGACAAGGCGTTGCTTTTGCACCTCGCGCCTGTGCTGCCGTAACCTTAGGCGGTTCCGCCAAAGCTCGCAAACGCAACTCCAGTAAATGTCCCGCCAGAGCCCGAATTCTCTCTTGATGAGCGCAAGAAACAACCCCTCGAAAAGCAACGAGATCAAATGCACGGGAAATATGAGTTGAAACCAGGGCGCGGGATAACACATCACCATGGTGTAGGATTTGTTTCGCTCACTCAGCCGTCGGCGATGCACTGTGGTATTCAGGCTGTTCGAGACGACTTTTCCACCACCGAAGCTGGCGCCGGACCGGTGCCGGTATCCCGAACCGGTCACGGCCTGCACGGTAATTCCTCGCAATCTCGCAAGCGCGCAAAGATAGAGATCCTCTGCAAGGCTTTCGAACCATTCTGGAAATCCCCCAAGTTGGGTCCACTGCGTTTTGGGAATCCATAGGCACGCGCCGATGGTCATGGCCACCTGCCGTCGATGGGGGTCCAGATTTGGCACCGGGTTCAAAAACATGTCCACCAGGCTGCCGCGGTCGACGAGCTCTCCGGTATCGAAGTCGTACTGCGGCAGCGTCAATATTGCCGGCTCGCCAAGCTTGCGGGCATAAGCGTGCAGCGTGGCCAGAGCGTCAGGAAACAGTTCGGCATCGTTGTTGAGCATAAGCAGGTACTCACCGCTCGCTTTCGCCGCCATGCGATTGGCGCTTTTACAAAAACCGACGTTTTTCTCGCTTTCAATGAGGGTTATATCCGGGAGCTTGCTTCGAAGCAGTTGCAGCGAGCCGTCTTCGGAGGCGTCATCGTGGACGATAATTTCAAATTCAAGCGCACATTCTTGTTTCAACACGGAGCCGATACAGCCCTCGAGGAAAGCCTCTCCGTTGTAGTTGGCGATACAAACGGAGCACTCCGGGGGGTGTGATGAATTGGCGTCGGTTGTTTTTTGCCCCATGCTACCGATGAAAGCAGCGAGCTGTCTGACGAACGCGTTCGCCTGTGGTCAGCTGCTGTTCGGAATTCCGTGCTAATCTTTTTAGTTTAAACAAGCCAAATCCCGATCAGGCTAAAAAGTGGTCGAAAAAACCAAGCTTCGGGTGCTGATGACGAGCACATCGTATCCCAAGGATAGCAACGACTGGAAGGCAGTGTTCATAAGGGAGCTGGCATTTGCCCTGTCTCGGAAATCCGAAGTCGAGCTCATTCTCTGGGCGCCGCCCGGCGAAATTCCGGAAGGCGTGTCATACGCCTGCACGGATTCAGAATCAGCATGGCTTGACCACTTGATGAATTCGGGCGGTATCGCACACCGGATACGAACGAGAAAACTCAGTGCCTTAATCGACTCCATCCGGCTGCTCTGGTATCTAGGTCGGGCTTACCGTCGCCACGCTAACGTCGACTTGATACACGCCAACTGGTTGCAGAGCGCGCTACCGTTGTATTTTTTTCCGAAGCCCGCGCTGATCACGGTATTGGGTAGCGACCTCGCGCTGCTGAGGCTGCCGGGGCTGGCCTCATTGATGCGCGCCGTATTTCGCCGCTGCCGCTGCGTCATCGCGCCAAACGCCCAGTGGATGGTTCCAAGACTTGAGGACAAGTTCGGCGATGTCGCCGACATTCGCTATATACCCTTCGGGATCGACGAGTCCTGGTTCTCCCTCCAACGCCGGCCGCGGGAGAAGCCCGAGATGTGGCTGGTGGTGAGCCGGTTGACCGCGGCCAAGATCGGGCCCTTGTTCGATTGGGGGCCGCCGCTCTTCGAACCAGGTATTCGGGAGCTCCACCTGTTCGGCCCGATGCAAGAATCCATGACCATTCCGCCGTGGGTCCACTATCACGGTCCTACCCATCCGAAAGAACTTCTCGGCAAATGGTTCCCCTTCGCCACCGGCTTGATCACCGTGAGCAGGCACGACGAGGGACTGCCGCAGATTATTCTCGAAGCGATGGCGGCAGGTTTGCCCGTGCTGGCATCCGACTTGCCTGCCCACCGCTCGGTAATCTCTAGTCTCGATACCGGCTGGATCGCGAAGGATCGGGACGAGTTCGCAAGAGGCGTGGAATGGCTCGGCGACCGTGGCAACAACGAGGCGACAGGAGAGCGCGCCAGGGCGCTGATCCGCCGCACAATGGGCACCTGGGAAGACTGTGCAAAACGTTACGGCAGCGCCTATGGTTCTTTACTGAAATCGTGAGAGGAATCTTCCGTGCCGAACGGCAACAATTCGAAGGCCGTGCTACTGCTCGGCGGCGCGGGCTTTGCCGGCAGCCGTCTGATGGCGAGGCTCCACGCGTTGGGTCGCGAAGTCTACGTGATTTCCCGCAAAGCCCACACGCTACCGGCGCTTGAAAATTGCCATCGATTTTCGGACTCTCTGGACAACGTCGCGCTCTTAGACGATGTGCTGGCCCGCTGCTCGGTGGTTTTTCACCTAGCCAGCACGTCGACGCCGGGATCGTCGGCAAAGCAGCCCGCCTTCGAGGCGTCGAACAATCTGCTGCCAACCCTGAGATTTCTCGAAATCCTGCAGCGCCATCCGAATACCGACCTGGTGTTTCTCTCGTCGGGCGGTGCCATCTACGGAAATACCGCCGGGGAGTCCATTGCCGAGGACGCCCCTCTGTCGCCGCTGTCATACTATGGGGCCGGGAAGGCGGCGATCGAGAAATTCATCAGCGCTTACTGCAACCAGTTCGAAAGAGCAGCGATCATCTTGAGACCGGCCAACTTCTACGGTCCCGGCCAGCCGTACCGCTCCGGATTCGGCGTGGTGCCGACTCTGTTCCACCATCTCGAGGCCGGCAGGCGCTTCGAAATCTGGGGCGATGGCAAGGTCGTCAGGGACTACCTGTATATCGAAGACTTCGTCGATCTCTGCGTGACGCTGATAGACAGTGCGCCGCACCAGGTGGGCGCGAAGATCTACAACGCGGGCAGCGGAAAAGGCACCACGCTCAACGCCCTTTGCGAAATGATCTCGAAAGTCACCGGCAAAGCACTCGAGCGTAGCTACAAAGAACTCAGGGCGGTGGATGTCAAACGAGTCGTCCTGAACTGCGACGCCGCGCGCCGCGACTTCGGCTGGGCGGCAAAAACAGATCTCGAGGAAGGACTGAAAGCGACCTGGGAATGGATTAGGAGCGGCAGGCCCGACTAAGTTCCAAGCGCGAGCGCGGTTTCACGACATTTCGTCCGAGCTCGCTCGGGCGGATCCTTGCTCTCGCCTGAGCCTTGTGTTTTCGATCTCCCGGCGAAGCACTTCGACGTCTCCGGCGTAGATCCTGCGCCAGTCCATCTCCCGCTCAATCGCATCCGTGATTATTTCCGCCTGCTCGATTGAACCGAGCTTAAGCAACAACATCGCTTTTTGAGCGCGATATCTCGGGTTGCCCGACATCGTCGCGATGGCGCGGTCCACATAGTGTAGCGCCCGGTCGGTATCACCATCCGCGGCGTAGATCTTCGCCACGGAAAGTTCCAGCTTTCCCCGGCGATGATTACCCGGGGGCAACTTGGCAAGGACAACCATGTGCCATTCGAGCAATTCATCCTTAAGCGAGGCGCAATGTTCGGCGCCGGAGCTCAAGCATGCCTGTGCTCTCCAAAGCGAGTAGATCGTCTCGATGTGGACATTCCCCTCTTCCAGACGGCGGGCGATTTCCCGCGTCAACGCTCGGTCGAGTTCGAGGAGATAGGCCTGGTCCAATACGAGATCCGAGGCCCATGTCGCGGATTCACCTTCATCGACAGACGCTTTCGAGTTCCCGAATTCCAGAGCCTCGCCGGCCGGTATCAGCGCATGCAGAATCCTTTTCATCTCAATCAGCGGATGCAGAGTCGAAGCGTTCGCAAGCGCTGCATCCCTGAGCGCGTTGAACACGGGACGGACGTCTCTGCGTTGCTCACTCATTGCGGTCGCCAGTCCGGCGATGGCGCGATATGAGCCGGGGTGACGCTCGACCAGAGACTCGAACAGCTGCGCCCTCGAGCTCCAGAACCACGATCGGGTGTGAGTCACGAAGGCAACCGCCAGCAGCACCGTCACACTGCAGATTGCAACGGTCCGCGGCGGAATCTTGAACTTGTCGAAAATAACCCAGAAGTAGTAGGAGGCCGCCATGCAGATACCGATGGAGGGCACGTAGTTGCGGTGCTCATGGACGATCTCCAGTCCCAGAACGCCCGACTCGAGCGCATGACCGGCGAGAAACCATGCGAGCGCAAACGCCCATACCGCCCTCCGTCGCAGTCCCTTGACCAGCGCCACCACGACGAGAACCCACGCCATCGTCGCCAACAGAGTGGAAGGCGGGCTCAGCATTCCCGTGCTGAGCGGAAAATCGTCGTGGTAAAGGCCGAAGCGGGAGATAAAGGGAAAAACGATGAGCGAAAGATAAAAGAACAACACCCGAGTTTCCGTGAGCAGGCGCTCGGTGAGTCCAAAATTGCGGGTGGCGTACGTCTGGAGGACGAATTCCGGGTTCAGGGCCAGGTAGACGATACCGGCCACGGCGGGAATGCCGACAACGCACAGATAAAAAAGCGCAAGCTTTCGCCGGGAGTCCCGGATGAGTTCGTCTCTGGAAAACACCCCCAACTCCACCGTGGCCGCGAGCAGCGGCAGCAGCACGGCGTTCTCCTTGCAGAGCAGGCCCAGGGCCGTGCCGGTCACAATGCCGCCCGTCATCATCGTAATTCCGGTCACCGGCCGCATGCGGAGCACGCACCGTCCGTACACGAATACGAGCAGGCCGGCCAGCACGAAGAATGCCGACAGGCTCGTCATCCTCTGCACGGTGTAAAGCACGCTGGTGAGCTGCAGCGGATGGAGCCCCCACAGGGCGGCGGCGAGAATCGCCAGCAGCACGGCGCTGCGCTGGCGGGTCCGACGGGACGGATCCACGGATGGGCTCCGCGCGGACAGGAATAACAGCCGGGTGAGAAAGTAAACCAGCAGGACGTTGCCGGTATGGATGGCCAGATTAGTGACCTTGAAAGCCAGCGGATCGAAGCTGTTTCCGGCCAGATAATAATTCAGCGCGAAGGTGAGCATGGCTATCGGCCGACCGAGACCGCCTTCTGCGTTGGAGAAGGCCGCCGACAGGAGCTCGCTCGCCGACAGGCTTTGGATGGCTACGGCCGGGTTGAGCGTGATGTTCTGAAAATCGTCGAATACGTAGGGTCCCGACAATCCCGGCCAATAGACGCTCCAGAGCACGATTCCCAGCAGCAGGAGCAGGAAGGCCTGCATAGACGGGCTCTCCGGAGCCCGGCGTCGAAATGCCGTTGACCAGGATATTGTCACCGCGCGCGGCTCTGCGCTTCGGCTTGAGCATCCAGGAACGTTTGACGTCCGCTGTTCCGTCCGGACATCCGCGACCTCAACTCAGCCTCCAATGCAGCAACCTCGCGCATGCGGAAGCCGAAACGCAGCCCTCCGTCTCGAATGCGCTCGACCACCGCCAGGCCGCGGGCGTACTCGCCGAGAGCCAGGTGCAGCCTCGCCAGCTCGATCAAAAAATGCACCTCTCCAGGTGAAGTTTCCACCGCCAGCTCGGCGTAGACCCTGCCCTTCTCGACGTTGCCGAGCCATGTCTGGATCTTTGCCGAAGCCAGCAGCAGAATCGCGCGGTAATTGGCGAGGATCCTGGGATTCGTGAGCGCGAGTTCCGACCAGCGCGCGAGATCGGGAGCGAGATCGACGCAGATTGTCGCACCCTCGTAGAGACAGCGCTGAAGATCTGCAATCGTCTTGACGGTGCTGCCGCTCACCGGATAGCTGCGGATTCGACGTTTAATTTCATCCCGCAACAGAACATCGAGCCGTGCCAGCGAGGCCGCGTCATTGGTCAGCGGGGTGTCGAAAAGCGGGGTCTCTTCGGTAACGCGCCCGGACGGCGTACCCGCCGCGAGGCTGGCGCTTCTAACGAGGCGCAGCATCTCCGCCAGCCCGTTGATGGAATCCGGACTGAGCCTGGAATACTGCTGCAGATGGTAAAAGGCTTTTTGCGGTTCGACCCGGGCGTTGAGCAAAACCTCCGCGTAATAGCCGTGGGTTCGGGCGGAGTCCGGATGGTGTCTGACCATGGACTCGAGCAATAGATGCGTGTCCGACCAGGAATACGCTCTCGAATGGGTTATGAAGCCGAGCGTCAGCGCCGCGATTGCCAGCGTCGTAAACGCCAGGCGGCTGTTACCCGTCAGCTGCCGTAGCCCCAGCAGAATGGCCACGGTCAGGGCGAAAATCGGTCCGATGCTCGGCAGATAATTACGATGCTCGAAGACCATCTCCAGAGGCAGCACGGATGATTCCATGGCGTGGCCGGCGAGGTACCAGACGACGGCGAACAGCAGCACGGGAGTTTTGCGTCGATAGATAACGGCGACCACTAACAACGCGACCCAGCCGGCGATCGCGGCCACCGTCGAAAGCGGGGTCAACAGGCCTTCGCTGACGGCGAAGTCATCGTGATACAGGCCGAGCGCATGCCGGGAGGGAAAAATCAGAAGCCCGAGATAAAAGAACAAGGCTCTGGGTTGCGTGAGCAGACGCTCCGACAGGGTGAAGGT
>JABAOD010000878.1_pt2 | contig 12097 bp, 14 predicted proteins | sample 7062151 | NCBI WGS metagenome assembly JABAOD01 (sample SAMN14538626, study PRJNA623070) | marine sediment metagenome | biome: marine biome [ENVO:00000428]; feature: marine pelagic biome [ENVO:01000023]; material: deep marine sediment [ENVO:00002113] | place: India: Gulf of Khambhat ...
ACCAGCACGCGCCGTCCGGACTTAGCGAGCGCCTCAGCCGCCATGAGCCCAGCCGGGCCTGCTCCGATGACCAGCGCGTCGGTCAAGTCGCGACCTGTGGTACGGGGCCGACTTGTGGTGCGGGACCTTTGAACTCGACCACGCGGTGCGGATACGGGATCTCGACTCCGTTCTCTTTCAACGCGTTCCAGATGGTGAACAGAACCTTGGGCGTAAACTTGTTGCGCCCGTCGTCAATTCCGTTGACCCAGAACTCGACGGCGAAGTCGATACCACTGTCGCCAAATCCCCGCAGTTCGCAATCTGGCCCATCGGGATCATTCAGAACGAAATCAAGCTCGGCCACCGCCGCCTCGATAATCCCGGGAACCTTGTTGATATCCGTATCATAGCTGACTGAGAACGGCGCTTCGTAGCGGTTGGCGCTGCCGGCGTCGGAGTAGTTCACTACCCGCGTGGTGATGAAATCCTCGTTCGGAACGACGATCCAGCGGCCATCGAAGCTTTCAAGGATCGTCGCGCGGGCGGTCATCTTGACGATGGTCCCGGTCTCGCCGCCGTCCAGTTCAACGTAGTCACCCACAGTGGCCTGACCTTCCAGCAGCAAGATGACGCCAGAAATGAAGTTTGAGGCGATTTTTTGCAGCCCGAAACCAAGGCCAACACCTATTGCGCCGCCCAGCACAGCGAGCGTAGAAAGGTTAATCCCCATAATGTTCATAAGCAGCAGGAAGGCGACGCCGAAAATCGCGATCTCGGNNCCTGCGATTTGATATAAGTGGCCGATTGGTCGTTGGACCAACGACCCAGCCAGAACAGGATTCCCCCGGCGATCACACCCCTTACCAACGCCATCAACGAGATGGTAATATTGCCCAGCGTAACCTGAAGACCGTTCAGGTAAGCCATTACAGGATCCAGAAGCCCAAGGGCATAAAGAGCTGCCACCGGGATCATGACATAGCGACCCAGCAGTTTCAGGAACCCGTCCTTGATGATGTCACGGACAAGAATGCGCACAGCAAGGAACATGAACACCCGTTTGCCAAAGGCGATAACGGCGCCGGATTCAAAGATCGACCTGACGATCCCCTCGCCGATGCCGGTGAAGACATAGGCCAGCACCGGCAGCAGAAGCGGCACGAACTGCCGCAGGAAGCGGCGACCCCGGGCGATGATGTGCCGTTGATCCTCTGGCGGTGTCAGGAGTTTGGTCAGGATCGGTGTCGCCCGGCGCGACGCGAGAAGGGCGGCAACAAAAGCCAAGACCAGCAAGGCGAATTGCGACCACGCAGCAGGGCTGGTGAGCCACTCCAACGCAATGTTCTGGCCCTGCTCTATATAGCCCAGCGCCTTTTGCACGATCTCGGGTTGGTTCTCCACACCGATACTCCTTGCCCTTTGCGACGTTAGCGTCACTTTGTATCCAACCGGGTTAAACACCCGCGCCCGTTTATCGCAAGAGGCCAGCCACTGATGTCACGGGAAAACCCACCGATCTGTCCCCTCTGCGGGCGTCCGATCCCGGCCGAGGCAAAGCAGAGTCTCCACCATCTGATCCCCCGGCTGCGCGGCGGTAAAGGCGGGCCGGTCGTGTTGCTGCACCAGATCTGCCACAACGAAATCCATGCGACCCTGACCGAAACAGAGCTCGCCCGCGACTACAGCACCGTCGAGGCACTGCAGGCCCATCCGCGACTGGCGAAGTTCATCACCTGGGTGAAGAAACGCCCGCCAACCTATCACTCGAAGACACCGGGAAAGCGTCGGATGCGTTGACCAAGGTCACGGCAAAATGCGCGGAGACTTCCTATATTAAACCGAAGGAGGACCGCAAAATGGCAGTCATGTTATCTGAAAATCCCGATACCAAGACCCTCGAAATTACGGTGAATGGAACAGTTACCGAGCAGGATTTCGACGAGCTTATGCCCCGTTTCGAAGCGTTCATGGAAACACACAAGAAAATCCGCCTGATCGAAGTGGTTCAGGACTACAAGGGGTTTGATCCCGGACTGATGTGGAAGGGCATGAGGTTCGACTTCCGCGCCATCCCGCATATCTCGCACTGCGCCGTTGTCTCAGATATCCCATGGATGAGTCCGATGGCCAAGGCGGCGGGAGCATTCATGCCTATGAAGGTGCGCACCTTCAACATGGACGAGCTCGACGCGGCCCGTGAGTGGATTGCAACCGCGGACTAAATCCGATCAAGCGTCAATCAGAGCTTTGATCCCCCGGCGAATGTCGGGCTTGCCTGCTGCACAGGTGCTGCATAGGTTCTGTACGTTTTCTGCCAGCTCCTCCTTCGGCACAAGACGGTCTACGAGACCGAATTGCAGCGCCTCTTCTGCAGTGATCTTCTGTGCGCCCAGCAGGATCAGCTTTGTCCGCGCCGGTCCAATCAGCGCCCGCATCCGGGGCGGGTCCGAGGGTTGCGGCAGGAAGCCCAGCTTCATCACCGGATAGAAGAACTTTGCCTCGGGCACCGCTATCCGCATGTCACAGGCCAGGGCCATGCCGAAGGCACCGCCCGCCAGAGTACCATTCAGCGCAGCGATGGTCAGAGTGCCGTCCAGCCGCGCGATGGCGCCGGACAGGCGTTCCCACACATCATCGGTGGCAAGCCCCGCACGGGCTTCATCCAGATCGGCCCCCGCGCTGAACACCTTGCCTTCGCCGGTCAGGATCAAAGCCGCGACCTCTTCATCGCCGGCCCGCTCGGCAATTTCGGCCAGTTCCGTCAGCATGGCCTTGGTCAGAGAGTTCGCCTTGTCGGGTCGGTCAATGGTGACGGTCCAGATGTTCCCCGCCTGCTGCAACCGGATCATTCGGTGATTCCGATGCGGCTGCGGATCGCGGGATCGCGAAGCGAGATTTCCTGCCCGAGGAACTCATCCGCCTCGGCACCACACATCCATAAAAGCGCCTGTGCCGGCCATTCGGGTGGAATGTGATCGGACCACTCTAACTGGCTGACGGGATTGATGCCGCTCGCCTTGATTTCACGCTGCATCTGAGTGGCAACGGTGCCCGGAGACAGACCGATGGCGCGGATGCCATTCTCGCGTTCCTCTTTATCAAGACAGCGTGTCAGCATCGCCGCCCCGGCTTTCGAGGCGCAGTAGTGGCTCCATCCTTCGACCGGGCCATGCGCCGCGCCAGAGCTAACGCCAAGAACCGTCCCGCCACCCTCGGCGCGCATCACCGGCAGCGCCGCTCGCATACAGTTGAATACGCCCTTCAGATTGATATCGACCACATGGGTCCAGCCCTCCGGGTCGATGTCTTCAAGCCGCCCGATCGGCTCTACCACACCCGCGTTATTAATCAGCACGTCCACCCGACCAAAGGTGTCGAGCGTGGCCTGAACGGCCGCCTCGACCTCCCAGTAACGGCTGACGTCGCAGGGGATGGCCAGAGCGGCATCGCCCAACTCTCCGGACAGTTCAATGATCGCATCTCGCGAGCGCGCCAGAAGGGCGACCTTCGCGCCGGCCTCTGCGAAGGCCCGCGCAGCAGAGGCGCCAATTCCCCGGCTCGCACCGGTAATCATCACGACTTTTCCCGACATCTCTGTCATAGTTTTGTCCTTCTTTCCCCCATGCTGCCGGCGCAGCAGAAACATGCTTAGCACCCGCAACTGACCTTGACCATCATCCCGGCGCAGGAGATGCTCGATCCGGAATTCATATTTGAAGGTACATCATGTCCCACCCCAAAACCCTTTTTACAACCACAGCTACGATTGCGGTCCTTGCGGGCTCCAGCGCCTATGCTGATGTCACCGCCGAAGATATCTGGCGGAATTTTCAGGACTTCGGCGCCCGTTATGGGCAGCGTATCACTGGTACCGAAAGCTTCAGCAGCGGTGTTCTGACCGTCACCAACGTCGAGATGGGCATGACCGTGCCCGAAGCAGAGATCAGCGCAAAGATCGACGAGCTGACCTTCGCCGAACAGTCGGACGGCACGGTGCTGATCCAGATGTCGCCAGAGATCGCCTATGACATGTCCATTGACCCGGCAGAAGGCGAGTCAGCCCAGTTCAAGATGCTGGTGCGCCAAGAAGGGATGAAGATGGTCGCCGGCGGCGATGCCATTGTCACCACCTATGACTATACCGCCGATCTGTTGAGCCTCGACGTTATCGATTTCGCGGTCGAGGAAGACCCCGCTGAACTAACCGGCAACTTCACAATGTCGGGCGTCACCGGCAGCTACACGATGAAAGACGCGTCTTTGGCGACTGGTGACACCAAGATGGCCGTCGCACAGATGGATTACGCGTTCAGCGTTAGCGACCCTAGCGAAAGCACCAATGTCGAGATGGGCGGCTCGGTCAAGGACCTGACCTCGGATGCGGTCTTCGCGCTACCATCCAATATGAACCCGACCAATCTGGCCGAAATGCTCAAGGCAGGAATGATGGTCAAGGGTGGTTACACCTACGGCAGCTACGAGTTGGATATGAACGTCGATGACGGCACTCAGCCCGGCGCTGTTTCGGCCAGCGCGGGTAAAGGCGCGCTGAATTTTGAGCTAAGCGACCAAGCCATCGACTATGGCGGAGAAGCCGAGGATGTTTCCATGACTCTGTCCGGCATGGAGATCCCCTTCCCCGAACTGAATTTCTCCTTTGAGAAGACGGGGGGACGCCTGCAAATTCCGGTTGATGCGCTGGAGGACGCTGGTGACTTCGCGCTAAAGATCGAGCTTGTAGGCCTGTCGATCAGCGAACAGCTTTGGGGCATGTTCGATCCAACTGCGGTCCTGCCACGCGATCCGGCCACCCTGATCATCGACACCACCGGCAAACTACGCTGGTTGTTCGACATCTTCGATCCTGAAGCGGCGGCCTTGGTGGAAACCACCGGCGGCGAGCCGGCAGAGGTTGAGGCCCTCGAAATCAACAACCTGGTCCTGTCGCTGATCGGCGCGGAACTGACCGGCGAGGGCGGGTTTACATTCGACAACAGTGACAAGACCACTTTCGATGGAATGCCGAAGCCAACCGGCTCGATTGCGCTGAACCTGATCGGTGCCAATGGAGTTATGGACAACCTGGTGAAGCTGGGGTTTGTGCCGGAGGAACAGGTCATGGGAGCGCGCATGATGCTGGGCCTCTTCGCCCGTCCGGGCGCAGGGGCGGACGAACTCGTGTCCGAGATACAAGTCACCGAAGACGGGCAGGTCCTTGCCAACGGCCAGCGTTTGCGCTGATCCCGGCCCAAGGCTGACATTTGACGCCCCGCTCAACCTTGCGCGGGGCGTTTTCTTCACCTAGGTCCTTGGGTGAGCAGCAAGAGACCCGACCGGATGACCCTTTCCCTTGACGACCTGACCCAATCCCTGTTGGACGCCGCCCGCAAGGCCGGCGCCGATGGCGCCGATGTACTGGCGGTGCAGGGAACTTCGATTTCCATCGACGTGCGGGGCGGAGCGTTAGAGCAGGCAGAACGGTCTGAAGGGATTGATTTGGGATTGCGTGTTCTTGTCGGACAGCGACAAGCCTGTGTCTCCGCTTCTGACACCAGCGCTGCAACGATCGAGGCAATGGCCGAACGTGCTGTGGCCATGGCGCAGGAAGCGCCAGAGGACCCCTACATCGGTCTCGCTGACCCAGACCAGTTTGCGCGCAACTGGAACGTTGACGCGCTTGAGCTGGCGGACGCCACAGACGAACCTTCGCCGGCCACATTGCAGGATGATGCCCAACGCGCCGAGGCGGCGGCCTTGGCCATTGAAGGAATCAGCCAGGTCGAAGGATCGAGCGCGGCCTACGGCCATCGCCGCATCCATCTCGCCACTTCCAACGGGTTTTCGGGCGGCTATGCACGAACCGACCGCGCGATCTCATGCTCTGCCATCACTGGGTCCGGTACAGACATGGAGCGCGATTACGCCAGCGAGGTGCGTACCTTTCAAGCTGACCTGCCCAGCGCCGAAAGCGTCGGCCAGCTGGCCGCTGAACGGGCTCTGGCCCGGGCGGGTGCAAGACAACCCGCAACCGGAGCGTTTCCGGTCCTTTTCGACGAGCGGATTTCCAGTTCGCTCATAGGTCACCTGCTGTCTGCAATCAATGGCAGTGCCGTGGCGCGCGGTTCGTCGTGGCTGATGAATTCGATGGGCGAACAGGTTTTGCCCAAAGGTCTTTCGCTTATCTCTGATCCACATCGCCCGCGTATCGGCGGATCGAAACCCTTCGACGGAGAGGGGCTGGCAACCAAACCGTTGGCTCTCGTCGAGGATGGGTACCTTAAAAGCTGGGTCACCGATCTGGCGACTGGTCGCCAATTGGAGGTCGCCAGCACCGGTCACGCCGCCCGCGGCACATCTGGCCCACCGTCGCCCTCGACAGGTAATGCCGGATTGACACAGGGCGACAAGAGCCGCGATGATTTGATTGCCGAGATGGGGACCGGCTTGCTGGTAACCTCGATGATCGGGGCCACGATCAACCCCAACACCGGGGATTATTCGCGCGGGGCCGCCGGATTCTGGATTGAAAATGGCGAGATCGCCTCTCCCGTGAACGAATGCACGATCGCGGGTAATCTCCGTGAAATGCTGCGCAGCATTGTTCCGGCAAACGACGCCCGGATGCACTTGTCGCGCACGGTTCCCTCACTTCTGGTCGAAGGCCTAACCCTTGCCGGAAAGTGATCTGCAACTTCTGATCCGCGCCGCTGAAAAGGCGGGCGATCTGGCCGCACGCTATTGGCGCGAGGACCCGAAGGTCTGGCACAAACCCGGCAATCAAGGTCCCGTGACCGAGGCAGATCTGGCCGTCGACCAGCTGCTGCATGAGATGTTGCTGGAGGCTCGGCCCGATTACGGCTGGCTGTCGGAAGAAACCGAGGACGACCCCTCTCGCCTTGAAGCCGAACATGTTTTTATCGTCGATCCCATCGATGGCACCCGCGCTTTCGTCGCCGGGGAACAGACCTTCGCGCACTCTCTTGCCATCGCACGGAATGGTGAGGTCACGGCTGGCGTCGTCTTTCTGCCCATTCGCGAGAAGATGTACAGCGCCGCGCTTGGGCAAGGAGCGGCCCTGAACGACACTCCGATTGCGGTCTCTCAACGCGAGGCGCTGGAAGGGGCGAATATCCTCGCCGCTAAACCAACATTTCAACCGGCCTTCTGGCGAGACCGGCCCGACGTCACCCGCCATTTCCGCACGTCTCTGGCCTATCGCATGTGCCTTGTCGCCGAGGGGCGATTCGACGCCATGCTTACCCTTCGCGACACTTGGCACTGGGATATCGCAGCCGGGGCGGTGATTGTGGCCGAAGCAGGCGGTACCGTCAGCGATCGCTCTGGCACGGCATTGACATTCAATTCGCGCGTTGCCCAATCACCGGGCACTGTGGCCAGTGCGGCAGCGATGCACCGAGAAACCATAACGCGGCTCGCCTGAACCCTTTTACCTGCCACCCGCATGGTCTAGGCTCCGCCGCGAAGAGGCGATTGACGCAGGAGGTTACATTGGCCCAACGACTGCACCTTGTTTTCGGCGGAGAACTGGTCGACCCCACGAAGACGGTATTCAAGGATGTGGACGACATCCACATCGTCGGCATTTTCCCGAATTATCAGGCAGCTTATGACGCCTGGAAAGCCGAGGCGCAGCGCACTGTGGACAATGCTCATATGCGCTATTTCATCGCTCACCTGCATCGCCTTCGCGACGAAGAACTCGCCGCGAGTTCGACCGAGGAACTCAGCTAAGGCCCGCGCCTGAATGTTATCCAATCTTGCGCTCCGACTCTCGATGCTACGTGCGCGGTTACTGCCGCGCAGGCAGGATGGTCGCAAGAAAGTGCCGCAACGCGACGCGCTGCTTGCGCCGGACGAACTTGTCACGTGGATTCATGCGCCGAAAGCTCAGGCTATTCCCGCTCGTGCGGTCGCTGAAGACCTGATTGGTCGCGATCCGGAATTGCCGGTTCTGCTGACCCATCCTGACGGGGACGTCGAGGCAGAGGACCTGCCCGATTTGCTGACACTCGATGCGCCGCTGGACACGAATGCCGCGCTTCGGGATTTTCTCAAGGAATGGCGGCCTCCGATCGCGCTGATCTTTTCTGATGTTGCAGAGCCGGATCTGATCTTGCAGCTTCGCCAATCAAGCGCGAGCGTGCTGCTGTATGCTCCTGAGACGAATGATCCGGGGCTCGGGTTGCCCAGCTCGAACAAACTGGTGCTTCGGGGCCTGTTGCGGCAGGTCACCTCGGCACTCGCTGAATCCGAAGTTCAGGCCGCACGGCTGGTGACTGCCGGGCTGCCGGCGACACAAAGCCTGGTAACCGGCCCGCTTCCCCGTCGCGCATCTCCGAAGCAGGTCGATGTGATCACCCTGCAGCAAGTGGCGGCGCAATTGGCTGGCCGGCCAAGCTGGCTGGCGATCGACATCAGTCCGGAAGAGGATGACCTCCTTCTCGAAGCCTACGAAAGTACGGCCCAAAAGGCCCATCGCAGCCTATTGATCGTGCGGATCACAAACCCAGACCGGGTCGAGGAGTTCCTGACCAAAAGCCGCGCGCACGGGCGGCATGTTGTACTCAGATCGCAAACGGACCAAATTCTTGCGGAAACCCAGATCGTCATTGCCGACCGGCCAGAGGAGGAAGAGCTCTGGTATCGGGTCGCGCCTCTGACGTTCATGGGCCGCACCCTGAAAGGAGAGGGCGGGTTACAGGATCCCTTCCTGCCCGCTTGTCTGGGGTCTGCTATTCTGCACGGACCGCGATTTGGCAAGATGGCGGACGCCTATCAGCAGCTTGGCCGGGTCGGCGCCGCCCGCGTGGTCCGCGATATCGACCAATTGTCACGTGTGCTGTTGGAACTTCAGGCGGCTGACAAAGTCGCCCAGATGGCCCATTCTGCATGGGACCTTGCCACCGAGAGCGCCGAAGCCACCACCAGAGTGACCGAGGCGGTCTTGTCCGAGGTCGCTTTGCGAAAGGCTGGCTGATGCAACCGCCCCGTTTCTGGTATCGCCCACCGTCCCGTTGGGATCTGCGTGCGATTGTATTGTCGCCTCTTGGGGCCTTGTATGCGCGGGCGACGGCCAAGCGGTTGGCCAAAGGCACGCCAAGGAAGGTCGGAGTGCCGGTCATCTGCATCGGCAACCTGAACGCCGGCGGCACCGGTAAGACGCCCACAGCGATCGCTCTATCCGAACAGCTGATCGCGCGCGGCTATCAACCCGCGTTCCTCTCGCGGGGCTATGGCGGGAGCCTGGAAGGTCCGGTCCTGGTCGACCCCCGCAATCACACGGCCGAAGAGGTCGGCGACGAACCCCTGTTGCTCGCAGCCTTTGGCCGCGCCTGGGTTGCACGGGACCGTGGGGCAGGGGCCAAGGCAGCGGCCAAGGCCGGGGCGGATGTCATCCTGATGGACGACGGTTTCCAAAACCCTGCTGTCCACAAGGACCTGTCTTTGATCGTTGTCGATGCGGCCAAGGGATTCGGAAACGGTCGTTGCCTGCCAGCCGGTCCCCTGAGAGAGCCCGTGTCGGCGGGCCTGTCCCGTGCTGACCTGCTTCTGTCGATCGGGCCTGACAAAGCCCAAGACGCCTTCGATTCCGCATGGGCCTCACAGGTCTCGCTGCCCCATCTACGTGGGCAGCTCAAACCCCTGTTCACCGGAATGCCGTGGGAGGGCCAGCGCGTGCTGGCTTTTGCCGGGATCGGTCATCCGGAGAAGTTTTTCGCCACCCTGCGCCTGATCGGGGCAGAGGTCCTTCATGCAGAGGCCCTAAGCGACCACCAACCACTCACCCCGAGCCTGATGCAACGCCTAAGTGCCGATGCAAAGCGCCTTGGGGCACAATTGGTGACAACCGAAAAAGACGCCGTGCGATTACCTGACGCCTTCCGCACAAAGGTTCTAACGCTGCCGGTGAGGCTGGAACTCGACGATCCCGATCCGCTGGATCAAGCACTCGATAAGATCGGACTTCTGGCCAAAAAATAACGGGCCAAAAGGCCCGTCATTCTGATGAAATTGCTATCCGCTTAGCCTTCCAGATACTCATCCAACAGTTTCGAGAAATCTGCGTAGTTCATATTGCCGTGCTTGTCGCCATTGATAATGAACGAGGGTGTACCTGTGATGTCGTCGTTTTTCTCATTCTCTTTGCCCCAGTTATAAAGGGCTTGGGAGCCGACCTCGTCGGTAAAACATGCATCCAATTCTTCTTTGGTCAGTCCCGCACTCAGACCAATCTTGCGCAAATTCGAATAGATCTCACGAGACGAATTTGCGGTAGCCCACTCTTTTTGCTTCTCGAACAACAACTCTGTGATCCCGAAAAACTTCATTTCACCACTGCAGCGGGCCATGATGCTTGCCCATACCGCAGGTTTATCCCAATAGACCTCGCGGTAAATAAACTTGATCTTACCAGTGTCGATGTAGTCGGCCTTCAGGTCCTTGAAGACATTCTTGTGGAAACTCGCGCAGTGCGGGCATGTGTAGGACGCGTATTCGATCACGGTGACGGGAGCGTTTTCATCACCCAGCACCATCTCGGAAATAACCGGGGCGTCTTCGGCGTAGGCCGCCATTGGAAAACCGGACAGCCCGGCCATCGCAGCGGTGCCAGCCACGAAATTGCGACGGTTCATCATTTCTGCTCTCCTCAATTCTTCGAGCGGTTTAATACGTTGCCGCCCAGACGCTCCAGCGCCTGTCTCAGGGAGTCATCCTGAACGGTTTTCGTCAGGCTGGCGGCTTGTTTCAATTGTTCCGGTCCGGGTTTCCGGGCCTTCGACGCGTGGGCGAATCCTTCACCCTCTTCTGCAAACCCCATGGCAGCGGTTTGGGTGAAGCGCACTCGCGAAATCGCGGCATAGCCGTAGCAGGCGTTCACCTTGTCACGAATCTTGTCCTTCTGCATTTCCAGCATCGGCCCCATCGCCCCCGAGGTCAAAAGGGTCAGCGTCGCCCCGAAACCTTCGCGCCCGTAGCTGACTTTGACCGGGCGGGCATGGCTGGCGGTGTCGGGTCCAACGACATCCTCCCAATGGGTCAAAAGGCGGGACAGGGCAAACCCCCGCGACTCGCCGGCCTTGCGGATGCGGTCCGTCAGCAGGCCCGAAGCACGTTCAAAACCGCGCTTGCGCCGCTTGGGCGTGGGAGTCTTACTTTTGGGTTTGGTCAAACCTGTCTTTTCCTTTGCTCGCACCTAACTTAGCTTGGGGCGGGGCTGACAACCAGAGTTATGAGCGGGCGGAAAAGATAAAGAATGCGTGAGAAGCCACAATCCGCCGAACTTCTGGGCTGGTACGACCGCCACGCCCGCGTCTTGCCGTGGCGGGTGCCACCGGGAAGCAATCTGCAGCCAAACCCCTATCAGGTGTGGTTGTCAGAAGTGATGTTGCAGCAAACCACGGTGGCCGCCGTCAAATCCTATTTCGATAGATTCACGCAACTTTGGCCCTCGGTCACCGATCTGGCTGATGCCGAGGATCAGGTGGTTATGGGCGAATGGGCCGGTCTGGGCTATTACGCGCGGGCACGGAACCTTCTGAAATGTGCGCGGGTCATCCGTGATGACCACGATGGCGTTTTCCCGGACACGCGCGAAGCGTTGCTGGGCCTTCCGGGAATTGGCCCCTACACAGCCTCGGCCATCGCGGCAATCGCCTTCGACCGTTCCGAAACCGTGGTTGACGGCAATGTGGAGCGGGTCATGGCCCGTCTTTTCAATGTGGGAAACCCTCTGCCCACCGCAAAGTCTAAACTGACAGAATATGCGGCATCGCTCACCCCAAATAGCCGTCCAGGCGATTATGCTCAGGCGGTGATGGATTTGGGGGCCACCATTTGTACGCCGCGCAACCCGGCCTGCGGGATTTGCCCTTGGAATGCCGACTGCATGGCCCGATCTGCCGGAACTCAGGCTGACCTGCCCAAGAAAACACCTAGAAAACCCAAACCGATCCGCCACGGCATCGCCTATCTCGGCCGTCGTTCTGACGGAGCGTGGTTGCTGGAGGAACGACCGAAATCAGGTTTATTGGGAGGAATGTTGGGCTGGCCCGGAACGGAATGGGCCGAAAGCACGCCGACTGAGTGCCCCCCC
>JABAOD010013091.1_pt3 | contig 12097 bp, 16 predicted proteins | sample 7062151 | NCBI WGS metagenome assembly JABAOD01 (sample SAMN14538626, study PRJNA623070) | marine sediment metagenome | biome: marine biome [ENVO:00000428]; feature: marine pelagic biome [ENVO:01000023]; material: deep marine sediment [ENVO:00002113] | place: India: Gulf of Khambhat ...
GTCGGGCAAGACGTCGGAGACGGTACCCGAGTCTCGATCCGGCCCCAGCAGGTCGTCGAGAGCCACCATGCCGAGAGTCGACATCTCTCCGAGCGTCGACTGCAGGTCGCCGAGTGGCATGTCCATGTGAGCGGCGAGCTCTTCTTCGGTCGGAGTCCGCTGCAGTTTGTGTTCGAGCTCCACCATGGACCGCTCGATCTCGCGCGCCCGCGAACGCACCGACCTGGGTACCCAATCCAGTCCGCGCAGCTCGTCGATGATGGCGCCGCGGACCCGGTTGATCCCGTAGGTCTCGAACTTGAAGCCGCGTTCGGGCTCGAACTTGTCGATGGCATCGATGAGACCGAAGATCCCATACGAGATGAGGTCGGCTTGGTCGACGTTCCGCGGGAGACCGACGCCGACACGACCCGCAACGAACTTGACCAGCGGTGAGTAATGCAGGATCAAGCCTTCGCGCGCCGCGGGATCTCCGGTGGACTTGAATCGCTCCCAGAGCTCCGCGACCTGATTGTCCTCAAGCCCGTGGATGGGTTCGCTCATACGTCGCTCTGAGGTGATCTCGGGTCACGGCAGTGTAAGTCTGGGTGGTGCCTAGTTCAATGTGCCCCAGCAGCTCCTGCACGGTGCGCAGATCGGCTCCGCCTTCCAGCAGATGGGTCGCGAAAGAATGGCGCAGGGCATGCGGAAAGGTGCCCAGCCGACGTCGGACGACGCGACGGATTCCTCGGTCGTCGAGCCGACCGCCCCGGGCTCCCACCCAGAGAGCATCGCCGGCTTCCGGCCGAACCAGGGCAGGGCGGCCCTCGGCCAGATAGGCGGTGATGGCGCGCTGGGCTGGTTCTCCGATCGGCACCGAGCGTTCGCGATTGCCTTTGCCGACAACTGACAGCTGATCCCGTGCTTCAACCGAGGACACGGACAGGGAGGCGAGCTCGCCGACGCGCAGTCCAGTTGCGTAGGCGAGTTCGATGATCGCTCGATCCCGCAGCCCTGCGGGGGTCTCATCACGCCAACCTTCGAAGACGGCACGCACCTGACGCTGCGGCAACGCGTGAGGAAGCGCTGAGGGACGCCGCGGGCTCGACACCAAACCGGCCGGATTGTGGCTGAGTACCCCTCGTCGAGTCAGATCGGACAGAAACGTCCGTACCGCCGACGCCTTCCGATTGATCGTTGTCCGAGCCAGCCCCCGGGTATCGAGGAGTGCCAGCCACCGGCGGATGAGCCGGCGGTCGACGTCCTCGAGCGAGCGGCATCCGGCTCGATCTGCGTAGTCGAAAAACNNCAGGCCGCGCTGGGATCTCAGTCGATCGAGATACGCTTCTGCCGGTTCGCACGCCCAGCCCGGGAAGTCGGAGGCCACACCGTGATGCTTGCCGGTCGGGACGTCCAACGCAACGAATGCCGGGCAGCGTCAGATTGCACACACCAAACCGTCCCTCCACTCGATGCGGCCCTCCGCCTCGAGACGACCCAGGCGCACGAACAACTCCTGGACAGGCATGGCGGTCTCGGCGGCCAGCCACTCGGGCCGCCGACCCATGCCGATGAGTCTCAGGAGCGGATCCACCGGAGACGGCACCACCTCCACGTGCGTGGCAGTCTCGATCACGGCGAGCAGATCGTCGGCTCCCAGCACCGGCAAGGCACCATCACGGATCAGCCTGTTGGTGCCGACGGCGGTGGGACGGTCGATGTCGCCAGGCACGGCCAGCACGGTCCGGCCCTGGTCGGCGGCCAGGCGGGCGGTGATCAGGGCACCTCCCTTCTCGGCTGCCTCGACCACCACGACTGCTTCAGACCATCCTGCGATGATTCGGTTGCGGACAGGGAATCGCCATGGTGCCGGTGCGGCTCCAGGTGGGTACTCCGAGACGATCGCCCCTCCTGAGTCGAGAATCGACTCCCCGAGCCGACGGTGGGCGGCCGGATACCAACGGTCCACACCACAGCCCAAGACGGCGACTGCCGCACCGTCCGCAGACAGGACAGCCTCATGNNGATGCCCCGAGCGAGCCCGCTGACCACGACAACGCCGGAGCGGGCCAGCGCGGTCCCGAACGACCGAGCCAGCTGCAATCCATACCCGGTCGCCCGCCGCGACCCGACCACGGCCACACCGGCGCCCGACGGCACACTGCCCTTCACGAAGAGGAGATCCGGTGGATCTGGGATCTGACGAAGGAGCTCAGGTAGCTGGTCCTGCCACAGGACCGAGATCCCTCCATCGGCGAGGCGTTGCCGGAGCCGATCCGGTGGTATTCGGGCAATCGTCCGGTCCTCCTCGGACGCCTCGACGCTTCCGGAACGAAGCGCCGCCAAGAGTGCGTGGTGGCCTCCGTACCGCTCGACGAGTCGCTGCCGCTTGGCGGGATGCCATGACAGGTGGGCGAGAGCGAGACGCGCGTCGCTCATCGCCTGGTCCTCAGCGCCAGTGCTTCGGCCACTGCTTCGCCGCCGATCGCCTCGGACTCGGCGAGATCTGCGATCGACACCGCCACCCGACGCACCCGGTCATATCCGCGGGCGGTCAGACGACCGGCGTCCAGGCTCGTCCGAAGCATCTGCGCTGCCTCGTCGGTCCACGACAGCCCATCGAGTTGATGTCGACTGGCGTCGCCGGCGAGGAACCCCCTGGCCCTCTGCAGTGTTCGCACCCGGCGAACCCGGTCGCTGACTGCGTCGGAGCTCTCACCTTCGTCGGCCAACAACTCATCGGGATCGACCCGGTCGAGGTAGACATTCAGGTCGAATCGGTCGATCAGCGGGCCGGACAGACGGCGGCGGTAGCGCTCGACCTGGGCAGCAGAGCACACGCACGCCGCTGCCCTGCTTCCGAGATTGCCGCACGGACAAGGGTTGGTTGCGCCGATCAGCTGGAATCGAGCGGGGAAGGTGAGCGAGATGCCCTTCCGGGCGATCGTGACGCTCCCCGACTCGAGCGGTTGGCGGAGGCCATCCAGCAGATTGGCCGGGTACTCGCCCAGTTCGTCCAGGAAGAGAATGCCGGCATGCGCCAGCGACACCTCGCCCGGTACCGGCATGCCGCTGCCCCCACCCAGCACGGCGGCGCTGGTGGCGCTGTGGTGCGGAGACCGATACGGCGGGGCTGACCAGGACTCCCTGTCCAATCCGGCGGCGGAGTAGATCTGCGCAACCACCCTGGCCTCACCGGCCGTCAAGGGCGGCAACAGTCCGGGAGCTGCCGAGGCCAGAAGCGTCTTCCCAGAGCCGGGAGGCCCCGACATGAGGAGGTGATGGCCTCCTGCGGAGGCCACTTCGAGAGCTCGCCGACCGACCGCTTGGCCACGGACCGCTGCCAGATCCGGCCAGTCGGGAAGCCGGTCAGAGGCGGGTGCAACAGAGGCGGCGGTACCGGTCCCCCTCAGCGCCGCCACCGCCCCGAGCAACGAATCGACCGGAACCACCGGCGCGCCCTCCACCAGCGCAGCCTGGGAGGCGGCCGAGGTGGCCACGACGCAACGCTTGTGGAGCCGATGCGCAACGATCGCGGCCGCCACGCCTCCACGGGAGCCGAGCACCGATCCGTCCAATCCGAGTTCCCCCAGGACCACACTCGAATCGAGGACGGAGGGGATCTGCCCGCTGGCGGCGAGGATCGCCAGGGCGATGGGGAGGTCGTAGGTGGTGCCGTTCTTGGGAATCTCTGCCGGGGCGAGGTTCACAGTGAACTTCCCAGGATTGTGATAGCCGCTCGAAACGATGGCGGCAGTGACCCGATGCCGTGCCTCTCGAACAGCTGTGTCCGGCAGCCCCACGATGGAATCGCCCGTACGGGCCGTGCGCCCGACTCGAGCCTCGACGAGGACTTCCCGAGCTTCCACGCCCACCATGGCAACCGATGTGACCGATGCGTACATGGGTCGACCGTATGGGGTGGGTGTGACAAGGAACGGCGTACGGCATACGGCCGACGGGATACGGCAGTGGCTGCAAGGCAGGAGCGGCGGGCCGGAGGCCGGAGGAGGGAGGCAGGAGGAACCAGATACAGGCGCGTAGGGTTCGAGGTGGGCAGCAAGGGACCATTCGATGCTCTGGTTCTCCGTAGGACTGGGTGTCGTGCTTGCGGTGGTTGCCGCAACGGGCACTCTCCCGATCCGAGTACCTCGACCGATCGAGGTGCCGATTGCCGGCACAGTCGGGGTTCTCGGCATCTACGCCTCCGTCGCCTCGATTGCAGAGGGGACCTCATGGCACGTCGCCGGTTTCGTTTTGGGGCTTGCGCTGCTCCTGTCGGCATGGACTTTCCTGGCGTCACACAGCCGACACCTACGAATCGGCGCATGGTTCACCATGCTCCTCGCGATCATCCCAACGAGCGCGATCACTTCCGCTCCTCGGAGTGCTCGCGTTTGCAGCCTTCGACCGTGACACGGCATCGATTGGCGCCGAATCGGTGAGTGGTTCGTAGCGGAGCGCAGTGAGCCAGTCGTCTCAGCGAGCTACGAGCTGGACGCGGCAGCCAATCACTGCGTGCTGCCTGCTGAATACTGCGAGCTCCGCCGCGCGAACGAGCCCGGGCTTCTCCACCCGGGCTCGTTGCTGAAGGGAGTCGACGCGGCGGTTGCCCGCTGCGATTTCCAGCCCTGAAGGCCTTCAGAACCGGTGTAGGAGAAACCCAACGGAACGCCCGAACCGCGGCTCGACTCCACATCACAGGGCCAGCACCCTGCGATGACGCCAGCGTTCCGACAGGCTATCCCCGAACCCTTTCGATTGCACCCGGTTGCGCCAATCCCACGAATTACACTGCTGTCATTCGGACCGGGAGTTGCAGGTGGCCCTCGCTGTCAATCAGTACACCGACCTGACGGCCCTCGTTGTGCACGCCGTCGCAGAGAACTATCCGGCGGGTCAAGCCCACCTCACGGATCACTCGACTCCAGACGGGCCTGTGCCGGTCCTCATCGTCGACTCGGTTCAGCGCGCAGAAGTCATCGTCCCGGCCGGTGTCTCCCTGGCCACCATGGGCCCGACGCTCCTGGACGCGGATTTCCCGCGAGATGTCTGGATCCTGGTCGAGGCATCGAGAATGGGGGCCGCACATCGGGCTCTGCGCGGGACCGGTGTCGCGATCCAACCATGGTGGGAGGACGGCCACATACACTTCGGTCGCCCCGAACGAAGCTGACACGTGCCCCCACCGCTGTACACCCAGACCGTCGTTGCGTTCATCTGGGACTACGACCGCACCCTCATTCCCTCGAACCAACAGGACCCGATCTTCGAGGAATACGGGGTCGACGCCGATGAGTTCTGGGGCGAGGTCGACGGGTTGGTCGACTACTACGCCGGCCACGGTCTGCGAATCGCCCGAGACACTGCCTATCTCACGCACCTGCTGACCTACGTCGAAGCCGGCCGTTTCCCAGGACTCAGCCGGACCAAGCTCCGGCAGCTGGGCGCAGAGGTTCCGCTCAATCCCGGAGTCGTCGAGCTCATCGACGCCACCAAGCAGCATGTACAGACGACTCACGACTACGAGAAACACGGAATCCGCGTGGAGCACTATGTGGTGTCCACCGGCATCGTGCCGATGATCCAAGGTTCGCCACTCTTCTCACACATCGACGGCGTATGGGCGAATGACTTCATCGAGTCGCCCGCTCCGCCTGGCTACCGAGAGCGATTGGCAGTGCCCGAGAGCGATCCGGTCATCCGTCGGCTGGGCTACACGGTGGACAACACCACCAAGACCAGGGCGATCTTCGAGATCAACAAAGGGTCGAACAAGAACCCGGCCATCGACGTCAACGCCCGAATGTCCGAGGAGCAGCGCCGGGTTCCGATCCGCAACATGATCTACGTCGCAGACGGACCCAGTGATGTTCCGTGCTTCTCGATCGTCAATGCCCACGGCGGCAAGACCTTCGGCGTCTACCTCACTGAGCCCAAGAACAACTTCTCACGGGTGAAGGCACTCCAGGAGCAGGGAAGAATCCAGGGCATGGCCAAGGCCGACTTCAGAGAGGGAGAAGCCGCCTACTTGTGGTTGATGGACTCGCTCGACCAGATCTGCCAGGAGATCGTGTCCAATCGGGAACATGCGTTCTCCGACATTCGACCCGCTCCCGGCCACGTGTGAGGCCTTTCCCATCGATCCATCGAAACTGATCGACCGTGCGCAACGGCTCATGAGGTGAGCGCGAAAACCCAGCCCACGAAATCCCCGCCCTGACCGATCCATCGACTTACAGTCGTGTCATTCGGGGGAGGAGAGCCCTGGTGACGCTGGCAGTGACACAGCAGGCACGCGAGACAGCGCCAGTGATCCGCGCCACTCTGCGCCACTACCCCCCGGGCAAAGCTCGCATCGTGCAATGGGATGTTCCGGATGGCCGGTGTGCCCTGGTCGACATCCTCGATCAGGAACGCATGGAGGTCATCGTTCCCTCCGACATCCCCCTGGCTTCCCTACGCGCCGGGATCGGCGAACTGACACTGACCCGAGAGGTGTGGGTGGTCGTGGCCGCCGACCGCCTGGCGGCCGCGCGACGGGCTTTGCGAGGGCTCGGGGTGAGCCTGCAGTCGTGGTGGACCGATGACTCAGTCCAGTTCGGACGACCCGAACGGATCTGAAGCGCCTAGCGCCCCCGGAACTCGGGTGGCCTCTTCTGGAGGAACGCCGACACGCCCTCGATGACGTCCTCCGAGTTGAGGCAGATCGCCTGAGCCTTTGCTTCGAGCGCCAGAGCCTCGGACAACGAGATGCCGAACGATCCGTTCAGGCCCAGTTTTGCGAACATCTGACCCAAGGGAGATTGGCCGGCCAGTTCGTCGGCCAAGTCACCGGCTCGCCCATGGAGTTGCGCAGGAGGCACCATCTCCAGCATGAGGCCGAGCCGCACCGCTTCCTCGGCACCGACGATTCTCCCGGTCAACGCCAGTTCCTTGGCCCGTTGCAGGCCGACGATGCGTGGCAGGATCCAGGTGCCACCGAAGTCGACGGTCAAACCCCGCCGTACGAAGATCTCCGAGAAGCGAGCCCGATCGGTTCCGACCACGAGATCGCATCCCAACGCGAGATTCATGCCCGCCCCCACGGCGACACCGTCGACAGCCGCGATCGTGGGTTTGCTGATGCGATGAAGTGCCATGGCCGCCTCGTCCACCACCTTCATGCCCCGATACCTGGCTACGGCTCCCGAAGACAGATCATCGGTCCCGAGATCGGCGCCGGAGCAGAACTCACCGCCGGCCCCCGTGATGACCAGGACACGCTGCTCGGACTGCTCGAACGATCTGAATGTCTCGCTCAGCGCAGACCACTGGTCGGTCGGGATGGCGTTCTTGTGAGGACCGTCCAAAGTGAGCCAGCGGACAGAACCATGATCTTCGATGGAGAGCATGCGGGCACGCTACCGGGTGATGGAGGCTCACGGCTCACGGCTCATGGCTCAAGGCTCAAGGCAGCGAACGGCACGCGGACGCCAGTCAGAGTCAGGGCCTTGCGCTGTCAAAGCCCTACGCTGCCGTTCGTCATGGGTTTCAACCCGTTCCGGAAGACTCGAACTTCGACCGCCGACATCGCCATGGTGGTGGGAGCGCTCGTTCTGATTGCGCTCGCCCTGGGATGGGGCTTCTTCGGATGAATGAGCGAGTCCTGCCCATCCAGCCGCACGCAGCTCGCAAGCGCTACGTCTGTCCGGGCTGCACATCGGTCATCGAGCCCGGGACCTATCACGTGGTGGTCATCCCCGAACTGGAGCCTGACCTGCGACGCCATTGGCACAGGGGATGCTGGTTTCGAGATCATCGACGCCGACACGGCAAGTCAGTCGACGGCGGGCAACCAGCGGATCTCGGCAACCGCATCTGACACCTTCACGCCGATCAGATCGACGCGGTCACAGCGAGCTGCCGCGGCCGCAGCGCTGACTCGGCGGAGTTTGGCCGGATCGAACGCATCGAGCGGTTCGGTATCGCCACTGACCGTCTTCACTTCGACCGCCACCCGCAGACCGTCCATGCGCACAACCAGATCCAGCTCGCCGGTTCCCTGGCGCAGATTGCGAGCCTCGATGACTGCCCCACGTGACTGCAGGAAGTGGGCTGCGACAGCTTCGCCGAGCCGGCCGAGCCGAGCTGGGCTCAGATTTGAATGGACGGCTCCAGCTCCTCGATGTTGACGTCCCTGAAGCTCAACACCTGGACGTTCTTCAAGAAGCGGGCGGGCCGATACATGTCCCACACCCATGCATCTCGAAGGGTCAGCTCGAAGTATGGAGACCCGCCGCCGTCCCGCTGCTCCACGTCGACCTCGTTCGCCAGGTAGAAGCGGCGCTCCGTCTCGACGACGTATCGGAACATCGGGAGCACATCCCGGTACTCCTTGTAGATCGCGAGCTCGACCTCGGTTTCGTAGCGCTCGAGATCTTCTTCGTTCATCGATGCTCCCGCTCCAGGTGGCTGAGAATGCTACTGATGCCGTCGACGCCAACCGTATCAGTCGAAGGTCTGCGACAACAGGATCATGTTCAGATGCCGCCGAATCGGTCCAGCGGCCAGAGTCGAATGAACGCTTCTCCAACAACCGTGTCGAGTTGGATCGGCCCGAACCGTCGGCTGTCGCCACTGTTGTTGCGGTTGTCGCCCATCACCCAGATCTCATCACCATCGAGGGTGACGGGATCCATGTCACGCATGGCGACTCCGTTGGCGAGATACGGCTCTGCGAGAGGCTGGCCATCGACAAACACGGTGTTCGAGCGGATCTCGACGGTTTGGCCGCCCACGGCGATGACGCGCTTGATGAGGTCGTCGTCCAGTGATGCGGTCCGGATCCCGATCGACTCCGCAACGGTTCGCACGGCAACGGTCAAGAAGGGCTCCGGCTCATCGATGCCAAACGGGGATTCAAACACCACGATGTCGCCCGGCTCCGGCGCCCCGAACTGGTAGGCGAGCTTGTTGACCATGATCCGATCGTTGACCTCGAGCGTGGGCAGCATCGAGGTCGACGGGATGTAGAAGGCTTGTGCCAAGAACGTCTTGATGAGGATCGCGGCGACGAGGGCGATCAACACCAAGAGGGGTAGCTCGGCCCAGAACGAGCGTTGCGGTCGCTCTTCGGCCGGAGCTTCGGCAACCGCGGTGTCAGCCACTAGCGGTCGCGCTTCTCCCTGATCCGAGCCGATTTCCCGACTCGGTCTCGGACGGAGGTAGTACAGCTTGGCGCGCCGCACGTCACCGCGACGAGTGACATCGATCTTCTGGATGATCGGAGCATGGACCGGAAAGATCCGCTCCACTCCTACACCGAAGCTGACCTTCCGCACGGTGATAGTCCGATTGAGACCGCCACCGCTGTCGGCGATGACGACTCCTTCGAACGTCTGCGTGCGCTCACGGCCACCCTCGACCACCCGCACGGACACCTTGACGGTGTCGCCCGGCGACATGTCGGGAACGTCATCGCGCAAGAACGCGCTCTCAACCTGATCGAGCTTGTTCATCGTGGGAACTCCTTCGCAGCGCGACGCACCTGCCGCTGACGAGGTGGATGATGCAGTGTACCACTGAATCCGGTGCAAGCGATCCGCTCAGCGGAGACGGCGGGTGCTCGACCCGGGACATTGGCTCGAGGCCTCCAGGTGATCGGGATCGGCCGGTTTCTAGTCGCCGGTGTCCAGAGTTCCGTCCAAGAGATCCGGCCGTCGTTCGCGGGTGCGCTTCACTCGTTGCTCCTGCCGCCAGGCCTCGATCCTGCCGTGATCGCCGGACAGCAGAATGTCCGGAACTCGCCAGCCTGAGTACTCGGCCGGCCTCGTGTAGTGAGGCTCTTCGAGGAGCCCATGGCGGAAGGACTCCTGCACGATCGAGGCAGGATTGCCCACCACGCCGGGAAGGAGACGGGCAACGCCTTCGATGATGGCCAGGGCGGCAACCTCACCGCCGGCCAGCACGAAGTCACCCAGCGAGATCTCTTCGTCCACCAGGTGATCTGCAACACGCTGGTCGACTCCTTCGAATCTCCCGCACNNCCCGCACACGAGCACCAGATGATCCATTGCCGAGTACCGATCGAGATCTGCCTGCTGAAGAGGGTGACCCGTCGGGGCCAGGAGCACCCGATGTCCGGGCAGATTCTTCAACGCCCCGCCGATCGGCTCGACCTTCATCACCATGCCGGCACCTCCCCCAAACGGCGCATCGTCCACCGACCGGTGGGGATCGTCGGCGAAGTCCCGCAGCTGGACCAGCTCAACCTCGAGTGCAGACGTGTCGATAGCACGGGAAACGATGCTGACGCCCAGCGCTGAGTCGAAGAACTCAGGGAATATCGTCACCACCGAGATCTTCATGCCGGGATCGTAGGTGCGGCGAGCCGCCCCCGGTATTCTCGAAGCGCTGAACCTGGAGGCTGGTTGTGACCGACAATGACTTCGCAGATCCTTGGGGTCTGCCTTCGACTGCCGAAACTGATGACGAAGGGAGTGTCGCCGAGGTACCGGCCGAACCGCCAGCCGCCTCACAGGCCGTGACCGAACCTCCTCCGCCAGCGGCCGCCCCCGAGGTGGAGCCAGAGCCTGAGCCTGAGCCAGAGCCAGACGAGTCCGTTTCGGAGCCTCCCCACGACGCCGCTGACGACGTGTCACGTCCGCCGGAGGAAGTCCCGGAAGAAGAGCCCGAGCCGGAGTCCAGCCATGCGCCTTCGGAGTCTTCCTCCACGTCATCCGGACCCTACAGCCAGGTCTTGGCTGCAGCTTCCGGACTCTTCGGACGGTCCACCACGCCCACCCCACCCGAGCCCATCGACGTCGGCGGTGAGGACGAGCCCGAATTCGATGTCGCAGAGGCCGAGGAGACACCGGCAGGCGCAGTGAGTCGAGTGGAGGATCTGTCTGCCGATCTCGAGGCCACATCGGAAGAGGTGGGTGAGGCGGTGACCGAGGCCGCCGATCCCGAGTCGCCGAGGTTGGAAGATGTCGAGGCAGCCTTGTCCTCGCTCGGATCCGAGATCCCGGAGGCGGCGGTCGATGCGACCGACGAAGCAGCACCGACCATCGACGAGTCGGCTGAGACCGTTTCCCTCGATCAGATCGCAGCCATGGCGTCGCAGCTCGAGGTCGAAACCCCGGAGCCCTATGAGGTCTCTTTCGGGGTGCATGATGACGACTCGGCCGACATCGGCGAGGTCGCCGAAGAAGCCGAAGAAGCCGAAGGCGCCGAGACCTTGGCTGCCACCGAAGCCGATGAAACGGAGATCTCCATCGACATGGACTCCGCTCCATCCGTCTTCGGGCAATTGAGAGAGACGAGCTTTGTTCCAGAGGAGGAGGATGACGAGCCGATTGCGGGCGGATTCGACGTCGGAGCTGTCTTTCACTCGGAGCAGGAAGCCGACGAAGCGGAGGACGACGAGGAGGTCGAGGACGCCGACGAAGTCGCAGCTGAGGAGCCCGGATTCGTTGAGACCCTCGATGCGGTCGGCACGGCCGTCGAATCAGATGGCGTGTCGTCCGACGCGATCCGGACCGACCAACAGGCTCACGCCTTCGAAGAAGCTCCGGGTGCCGATTCGCCGACCCAGCCTGAGGCAGCCTTCGCCGACACGTTCGCTCAGCTCTCGGATTCTGACCTGGACGCCGAGGACACTGAACCGTCCGAGGAAGCATCTTCCGAATCCATCGAGGTGCTCACGAGCCTCGATGAGGAGACGGACGTCGCGGGCCAGGACGACGCAACGCCATCGCGCTTCGTCGACTCAGGCGAAGTCGAATGGGGAGCCCGCTGGCACGAATCGGCTCAGGGCTGGGTCGAAGATGCGAGCGGGCAGGCGACGTGGCGACCGATCGTCACTACTGCGTCGTCTCTCTCAGAATGGGAAGTCGACACGTACCTCGGGATCGTGGTCGGGGATGCGCCGGTATCGACCGGCGCTCCGATGGACACAGCCATGGCGCTGTCGCGTCAGCACGCCATTCGACTCATGGTGGATGAAGCATTGTCGCGTGGAGCACACGCCGTCATCGGGGTGGCGCTGAGTGTGACCGATGTGGGATCGATTCCGTTGGCCACCGCCACAGGGACTGCGGTGACGCTCAAGCCGGGAGACGCGTAGCGCCAGGCT
>JABAOD010017674.1_pt1 | contig 12093 bp, 16 predicted proteins | sample 7062151 | NCBI WGS metagenome assembly JABAOD01 (sample SAMN14538626, study PRJNA623070) | marine sediment metagenome | biome: marine biome [ENVO:00000428]; feature: marine pelagic biome [ENVO:01000023]; material: deep marine sediment [ENVO:00002113] | place: India: Gulf of Khambhat ...
CATGAAGTCGAAGTTGCCGATGTGGCGGGCAGCTGCGTATCGCTCGCACACGTAGCCCCATACGTGGGTCCGGGGCCTCGAGAAATCGATCTGCCAATCGGCGTTGTCGTCGAGACGCCCGTACAGCTTGTATCGGGCCAGGGGTGAGAAGACTCGTGACATCAAGCCCGGTTGGGTGATCACGAAGTCGGGCCAGGCCAGTCCGTGACGGTCCAGCACCGTGTGAGCCGGATCAGGATCGACTTCGATCCCGCGGAAAGGAACCCCCATGGTTGCCGGCACCGGCTCCAGGCCCTCCGCCTTGAGGTGGACGATCAGGTCGACACGGCGATCGATGCGCCCGAAGTAGTCCGAGGGATCACCAAACAGCACACGGAGTCGGTCGGATTCGGCCATGGCGAACAGGGCTACGGCATCCGGAGGAATCGGCCGCTCTGGGATGGCACTGCCGACGTCTTGGAGCCAATCGAACACCGCCGCTTCGGCCGCTCTCTCCAGCGACTCCGACTTGTCGACAATGCGGCGTCCCTCGACTCGCATCCACTCGAACAGGTCGGGGGTTCCGACCGCCATCTCCGAGAAACGATCTGTGTGAGGGATCACATCCATGCCGACGGCCTTTCCCATGACATGGAGCACGTTCGAGAGGGCTCGGAGCTGCTTGCCGGTTTCGTCGAGATGCGGTGCCAGGTCGTACCACTCGTCCGAGAAGAAGCGCGTGTTGAGGTTCCAGGAGGCGATGCCATACAGACTCTCCACCACGCCGGGCTCCCACAGCGGCAGCAAATGGATCGAGTCGATGGCCGCCGGCAGGGTCAATGCGTACTTGATGACTCCTGCGTAATCGCCAACAGTCCGAACGTTGACTCCCACCATGTTGGTTCGGCGCATCCAAGAAGTGTCGGCCTGGCCGGCTCGGGGCGACTGGACTTCCTCGGGGAGCTCGTGGAGTGGTCGGGCGAGATCGATTGCCTCCGGTGACACGGCAATCTCGATGGCTTCTCCGTATCGGCGTCTGAGCAGGTCGAGAACCTCGTCCAACCGGGCAGCAACGGCGTCCTGGGGCCTGGTCCCGGCCAAGAACGAAGCGTCGCCCGCCACGAATCCCTCTTCTCCCAGCAGTCCCGGCATGAGCGCCATGCTACGAGTGCCTCGGCCGCAAGCCGGTGCCGGTCGAGAAGTTCGATTGGACGGTTGGTCGAGCTCATGCGAACTCGAGCCATGCCTCCGAAAAGGTCGGGAACTGGGGCACCACATGCTGGAAGAGGCTCACAGGCACGTTTCCCACAATGGCCATCTGCGCTGCCAAGATCATCTCAGACAGGACCGATGGACCGGTGAAGGTGGCACCCACCAACCGATCGGTGTCGCTGTCCACGACGAATTGGGCGTGGCCATCCACCTCGACTCCCCACAAGGCGGCCTCGGCCTGGTCGCCGAGCGAGACTTCCCTGGTGGTCACGTGGTGGCCACGCGCTTCGGCGTCCGCCACCGTGAGCCCGACGGCCGCAACCTGCGGATCCGTGAACACGACCCGGGGAACCGCGGCCCGACCGGGGCGGGCGTCGACGTTGCGCCCGAGAATGGTGTCGGCGGCGATGCGAGCCTCGTACTTGCCCATGTGGGTGAAGAGGTCGACCCCGTTGACGTCCCCCACGGCGTACAGCCACTCCGGATGCGCCTCCGACCGCATCGACTCGTCGGTGGAGATCCACTTCCCCTCTGCCATCCCGACACGGTCGAGGCCGATGTCCTGAGTTGCGGGCCGTCGACCCGTGGCGGCCAGGACGACTTCGGATGTTCTGGAAGAGCCATCCGAGAGCTCAGCTTCGATCCCATCGCTCGTCTGCGTGAGTCGGTCCACCGTCACTCCCGTGACGATCTCGACGCCTTCCGAACCCAGGCCGGCGGCCAATGCTTCGCCGACGAAGGGCTCTTCGCGCGGTAGGAGGTGCTCCTCTGTCTCGACCACTGTGACGGTGGGAGTTCCGAGCCTGCGCCATGCCTGGGCACTCTCCAGCCCGACCGGACCGCCGCCGATCACCACCATGGAAGCTGGAGCCGACGAGGCAGTCGTGATCGATCGATTGTCCCAGAGATCGACCCGTTCAGCTCCCTCGATGGGAGGCACTGCCGCGACGCTCCCGGTGGCGATAACCACGGCGCGCTGCGCAGTGAGGACACCAACTCCCTCGACGTCGAGGGTCAAGCGATCTGCCAGCCGACCGTGACCGCGAATCACGGTCACCCCATGATCCCCCATCCAGGAGACGTGCCCGGCGTCATCCCAATCGTCCGCCAGTTCGTTGCGCCGCGCCAACACCGCCGTGACGTCGAGGTTGCCGGTCATCGCTTCCCGAGCGCCGGGCACATTTCGTGCCTCGGCCAGGATTTGTCCTGGTCGAAGGAGCGCCTTGGCAGGCATGCACGCCCAGAACGGACACTCACCTCCCACCAGATCGGACTCGACGAGGGCCACTGCGAGGCCTTCGTCGGCCAGCCGCATGGCGGCCACCTCTCCGGCACTTCCCCCTCCCAGCACCAGAACGTCATGGCTGTCTCGCACTGCACATCCCTCTTTCCGGCCACCGCCCCGGATCCCGCCTGGCCAGGAACGGAGCGCTTCACTTGGTTGCGAACCACTCTACGAATCAGCCTGTCACTCGGCCGATCGCGGCCAGACGACCGTGACGACATGGCGGCAACAAAGCACGGAGCCGGTCGGTCGATTCATGCGGCAGTCGACAGTGCCTCTCGTGACGACAAGAGCAAACATGCATCACCGAACTCGTGCCACAGATAACCCCCTGCGAACGCCGCCTGATATGCCGCTTCGACCCGTGACCGCCCCGCCACGGCTTGAAGCAGAGAGAGATGGGACGCTTCTGGCATGTGCCATCCCGTGATGATGCCGTCGATCACCGTGGCGGGCCGTTCCGTGGTCAGGACCAGATTCGTCCACCCGGCCCCTGGCCGTATGCGGCCGTCCGGTGATGCCACTGTCTCCAGAGCCCTCGTGACGGTGGTGCCGACTGCAATGACTCGCCCTCCCGTCGTGCGAGTCCTCTCCACAGCCCGTGCCGTCTCGAGCGNNAGCGGCACCGAGTACGGCTCCGGTTGGGGTGGCTCATGGGATTCCTGCGAAGACACCCCGGTGTGCAGGGAGATGCCCGCCAGCGCGATGCCTGCTCGCCGGAGCCGCTGCACGAGCGACCACGTGAATGGACGTCCGGCACTCGGCATCTCCGCACTACCCGGCCAGGTCTTCTGGTCTGCGAAGATGGTCTGATACGTCTCGATCGGCCACCGATCTGAGACGTAGGCGTATCGGATCGGCCGGCCTCGGGTTCTCAGAAGGTCGGCCACTCCCCCATTGACCGACACCGCGGCTTGCCACAGCCGAGGCGCACCCTGCTGGCCCTCGACAGGCCGGAGGAGCCTGAGCGAACCACCCCCGAGGAGGCGGACGACCTCACCCACCCCAGCATCGAGGAGCGGGCCCGTGTTGTCGGCTCGGCGCAGCTCGACGGTCCATCGGTCGGGTCCCAGCCGGGTCGAGAAGTGGACTCCGACTCTTCTCTCTCCAACGAAGGCGTCCACGGCCGCTGGCATCGTGGGGCTGGTGTTGACGACGACGAGGTCACCGCGTCTCAGGTACGAAGGCAGATCCCTGAATAGGGCGTGCCTGATGGACGAGCCATCTGCCACCAACAAGCGGACCTCGTCTCTTGCGAGCCCTCGTGCTTCGGGCGGCCTGTCGGCGATCCGACCTCTGTCTGGAATGTCGAGGGCATGTCGTTCCACCATGCCCTCACGCCGCCCCGGCCAGCAGATGAGAGGCCAGATAGCGGCCACTCACAGGTCTCTGCTCGATCAGCCTCAGCAGGGCCGGCACCACCGAGCCGGGGAGCGGCCGGTCCGAGATGTCTTCACCTGGAAACGCCGCCTGATGCATGTCTGTGCGCATGTCACCCGGGTCGAAGGCATAGACAGCCATGCCTGGTCTCTCCGCCGCCAGCACTGAGGACAGGTGGTCGAGGGCAGCCTTCGAGGCGCCGTAGGCTCCCCACGTCGGATAGGCCGTCACTGCTGCATCGGAGCTCACGTTCACGACGATTGCGTCAGCCGCCATGACGGGGATGAGTTCTCCAACGAAGGCAGCCGGGGCAATGGCGTTGACATCGAAGACCCGCCGGATGGCCTCCGAGTCGAGTTCGGCGATCGGCTGCAGCGGGCTCGGACCGAGGTCACTGGCGTTGTTGATCAACAGGTCGATTCGACTGCCGGCGGAATGGCGGACTCGGCGGCGATGGGCCTGGTCGGTGACATCACCTCGAACGCCTACGACGTTCCCGCCGATCTCTTCCACCGCTGAGGTCAGAACCGCTCCGTCTCGACCGGTGATGACGACTCGCCATCCCCGATGCGCCAGCTCCGTTGCCGCCGCTCGTCCAAAACCACGGGATCCGCCGGTGATCACTGCCCGCTTCACATGTACTCCTCTCATCGAGAGAAACGTACAACTTGAAGTTGACTTCAAGTCAAGGACTAATCTCCTCGACATGGAATACCTGACCGTGAGCCAGACCGCAGAGAGAAGCGGCTTTTCCGCCTCGGCGCTTCGCTACTACGAACGGGAGGGCCTCATCGAGGCGACCCGGACCTCAGGCGGCCAGCGTCGCTTTCATCGCCAGGAGCTACGCAGGCTGGCGTTCATCGCAGCAGCCCGTCACGTCGGTTTGACGCTGGCCGAGATTCGTGAGGCATTGGCCCTCCTGCCCGACGGCCGCAACCCGACAAAGGCCGATTGGACTCGGATTTCTCGATCGTGGCGGACACGGCTCGAGGACGAGATCGCTGCTTTGGAGAAGCTCCGCGATGGCCTCGACGGCTGCATCGGCTGCGGATGTCTCAGCCTGCAACGATGCGGGTTCAGCAACCCCGGCGACGTGGTCGCTCCTCGAGGGCCTGGAGCAGTGTTCTTGCCGGAACCGCTCCGACCCGATGAATCCTGAGAATCAGCCGTCGCGCCGATCGAAGAACGCCCGCACCTCGATGGGCTGTCCGATGCACGCGCTCGTCTTGGCTGCCCACTGCAGCGCAGTCTTCTCGTCAGCTGCCTCGATGACGTAGAAACCCCCGAGGTGCTCTTTGGTCTCGGTAAACGGGCCGTCCGTGATGGTGGTGGCATCTCCCGAAGCATCGACCACCCGTGCAGTGTGGGCAGCCGTGAGCGCACCCTGCGACACGAGGACCCCATCGGCGCGCATCTCGGACTCCAGGTCGGCGATGCGCTGCATCAGAGCCTGTTGCTCAGCGGCCGACCTCTCGGGTACAGCGTCGGTGCGGATGTGGAGAGACAGCAGATACTGCGGCACGACTGAGACCTCCGAGCTCACTGGCTCCCAACGTACTGACCCCGCAGTCTCGACGAAAGGCAATTCCGGAGAAGGGAGGCGCAAGACGAACGCAGGTTGTTCGCGTCCGCATCTGCGGTGCGTTTGGGCGAGGTCCAGCAGTCCGATGTCTGGGAGATGGATGCTGAACTGAGCGGCTGGTTCAGCGCCCCCACACCCCGACGGGCTCATAGTCGACCGGGACGTCGAGCAGGATCAGCTCGGTGTCGCCGAGTGCTTCGAGTTCGATACTCGGCTCGTCGAAGATCTTCACGGCATCGCCGACGGTCAGCTCCTCGCCGTTGATGACGAGACCTCCATCGATCACGTAGAGATAGCCTGCCCTTCCCCGATCGAACTCATGTGACGCCTGGCGGCCGGCCTCGAGACGGCTGATGAAGCCTTCCACGTCGCCGTGCACCTCAACGGCCCCGCGACCGGATCCGCTGAAGGCGCGCAGCAGTCGGTTGGTGCGATCCTCGGTGGAGAGCACCTTTTGCTCGACGCCCGGCGTCAATCCGGCGCGGGTCGGCAGAATCCAGATTTGAATGAATCGCATCGGCTCTGTGGGTGAGGCGTTTTGCTCCGAGTGGAGCGCTCCCCTGCCAAGCGTCATCCGCTGCACCGACCCTGCTGGAAGCGGTCCGAAGTCGCCACCGACGCTGTCTTCGTGTCCGAAGAGACCCTCCACGACATACGTGAGACCCTCGACATCACGGTGGGGATGCATCGGCCAGACTGCCCCGGCCACGAGCCGATCATCATTGAACACCCTGAGTGGACCGATGCCGTCGTTCTCCGGGTCGCGATAGGAGTCGAACGAGAAATGCCAGCGGGCGTTGAACCAACCACCTTCCCGCTCGTAGATCTCGTCCGCTCGCCGAATTGTCAACATGATTGCTCCTCGTGAGTTTCATTGCAGTACGCAACTATTCGTCACCAGTCAGTATTCTGCACATCGTCCACCCCCGACACCGGTACCTTCCCCAATCATGGGACCTCGCTTGATCGGGTGCTGTCAGCTGTTGGCCGGTGTCGGAGACTTGCACCTGGGTCGGGTCTCGCGATGAGCGGCCGCCGGATCCAGGTCGACGACCCGACCAGGGATGAGATCAAGGACCTTCTCGAGGCCCACCTGAGGTTTGCCAGACGGGTGACGCCTCCCGGCCATGTTCATGCGCTGGACGCCGAGGGTCTCCTGAGTGGCTCCGTGACCCTGTACTCGCTCGTCGAGCACGACCACGTCCTGGCGATTGGAGCGCTCCGCGAGCTCGACGACGCCCACGGCGAGATCAAGTCGATGCACACGGCTTCCAACGCACGTCGCCGCGGTTTGGGCCGCGCCATGTTGGAGCACCTGCTGCACGAGGCCCGCAGGCGGGGGTATCGCCGCCGTGTGAGCCTCGAGACCGGGACGATGGAAGCGTTTGCGCCGGCCCGACAGCTGTACGAACGCCACGGCTTCCAAGAGTGCGAGCCATTTGGCGACTACCGCCCGGTACCGAACAGCGTCTGCATGACGCTACGACTCGATCCATAGTCTCGACATCACCTTCGAAGGAGAGCCGGCGACCTCGCGGTCATCGAAGCCGGGGAGCCACCTTGGTGCCGAGGAGCTCGATGGATCGCAGCGCCTTCTCATGCGGGACCGAACCGGCTGTGTGCAGCATGAAACGGTCGAGCCCGAGAATTTCCCGCCAGCGGTCGATCTTGGCGGCGACCGTCTCTGGATCGCCAACAACCAACGAACCATCCGGTCCTCGCATCCATTCGTACTGGTCCCGAGTCAAGGCAGGCCAACCTCGCTCCCGGCCGATCTTCGTCATGGCAGCGGTGAAGCCGTCCCGGATGTCCTCAGATGCACTCTCGCTGTCGTCAGCGACATGGCCGAGACCATGGACGGCGACCGGCATCGAGTCGGGGTCCACCCCTTGCTCTGCGAGGGTGCGGCGGTAGAGGTCGGCGAACACTCGAAAGCGGGCCGGGTCGCCTCCGATGATGGCCAGCACCAGGGGTAGTCGAAGCCGAGCCGCTCGGATGACTGAGGCCGGCGTCCCACCCACGCCGATCCACACCGGGAGTGGATCTTGCTGCGGCCGCGGGTAGATCGCTTGGTCGACGAGAGGTGCCCGAAAGCGTCCCGACCATGACACACGTTCGTGGTGCACGATCTCGAGGAGCAACTCCAGCTTCTCGGCGAAGAGTTCGTCATAGTCCTCCAGCGAGTACCCGAAGAGCGGGAAGGACTCGATGAAGGAACCACGCCCCACCAGCAGCTCGGCTCGTCCATTCGACAAGAGATCCAGCGTGGCGAAATCCTGAAACGTACGAACCGGATCGGCCGAGCTGAGCACGATCACTGCCGAACTGAGGCGTATCCGCTCCGTCCGGGCTGCCGCGGCCGCCAGTGTGATGGCCGGCGCCGATGCTGCCATGTCCGCGCGGTGGTGCTCGCCGAGTCCATACACATCAAGGCCGACCTCTTCGGCCTTGACGATCTCTTCGACGACGTTGCGAAGGCGCTCGCCATGGGACAAGGTGCCGCCGGTCCGAGGGTCTTCGTGCGTTTCAGCGAAGCTGGTGAGTCCGAGTTCCATCGCACGTCACAACATGTGGGTTCAGTCTGTATTCCCGGGTACTCAGCCCGTGTGTGACTGGGACAACCGGCGTCCCATCAGCAGCGACTGGACGGAGTCCACCGACCACGCTCGCCAGGCCACATAGCCGGCCGTGGCGAGATGGCCGAGGACGACGAGCGCCACGACCCAGATGACGCCGGCTCGGAGTCCATCTCGCCACCAGATCCAGATGGCGACTACTGCTGCGCCCACGTAGATGTCGATGATCGAAACCACGCCCCATCGGAGACCGAGTATCACGTTGCCATCGCCGGAGAAATCCCCGCCGACGGCTGCCCAAATGATCGCCGTGCCCATGACGAGGGCGAGAACCGTTGCCACAATTCGAATCGCAAGCATGCCACCGATGCTCGCACGGTCGTGATGCCTATCGGTTCAGTTGTGCGGTGGCCTTGGGTACCACACCGCCGTTCGGCGTGGACCTCTTGCGCCGTCGAGCTGTCCGCAGGCCCCGCCCGACAAAGCCCGCCCCCAGAACGACCCACACCCAAGCGAGATCGGCGACCGACGCTGCAATCTCCTCTCTGGGAATCACTTCGAGCAGCCGGTAGTCCTCTGTGACCTCTGCGAGGGTGCTGTCGCTCATCACGGTCGGATGAAGTCCGAATGCCGGTGCTGCGAATCCGGTCGAGATCAGAACGTCGCGCACCAGCTCGAGCCGATCGGGTCGCTCGTCGGCATCGCGGACATCGACCATCCATCGACCGGTGGGCATCCACGCTTCAACCTGAGGAGTGGCCATGAGGTTCTTGTACCAGTCACTGCCGGTTCCGAACGCCGCAACGCAGAAGACCGACCCGCGAACTTCGGCGAAGTTGACAGGGCTCCGAAACACGCGACCCGAGATTCGGCCGACATGGTGAAGCACCAGGATCTGCCCCACGGATTTGGGGAACCATCCGAACATCGGACCGAGTCCCAGCCTCCACAGCAGCACCATGAGCCGGTTGAGGTTGCGAAACCCGCGGCGCAGGCGGTGCAAGACGTCGTCCCGCTGCAGCCGGGCATAGCGATCATCGATTCCGTTGTGACTCATGGCGCGACCGTCTCATCCCTCGGCCTGGCCGGCGTAGTGCTGGAAGACCTTGCGGCTGGATCACCTTGGCCGCTGAGAGTGATACCGGGTTCAGACTCGGAATGTGCAGGAAGCGACAGATGAAGCAGCAACGGGCGGTCGGCAGCCGCCAACACTCAGCATCAGTCGAAATCCCACCACAGAATGGCCGCGTCCTGCATCCCCCCTGCGCCTGCTGAGCGATAGGTGGCGGTCGCCGGCTCATCTCCAGCGTCGATTGGCACCCACATGCCCCGACAGGACCGTCTCCGGGCCAGGTCCGCCAACGACTGAACGAGGTGCCGGCCGATACCACGGCGTCGATGCGACTCCTGCACACCGAGTTCGTAGAGGAGCATCTCCGTGCCTTTGTCCGGATGGGCTATCTCGACCCCGGATACAAAACCCACCGGCTTCTCTGCGGAATACGCAATGAGCAGGTGATGACCTGGCTTCTCCAGGAACTCCCGAGCCCAGGCTCGAGTCGGCTCGGCATCGAACAGCTCCGCGGCGCGCATGACCGCTCCAACGGTTTCAGCTCGTTCTGTGCGTAGATCCCCGTTCAAGAGTTCACGCCGATCAGCGATCGATCCAGCGAGCCCGGAAGTCCTCCTCGGACAAGATGCGGAGGTCCGTCCTGATTCGAGTGTCGTAGAACTCGTCAGCCCAACGCTGACGATGCTCACCCAACACTGTCCCGGAGTTCTTCTCGATGATGAGGAGCCGTTCTCCGCCTTCTGGGATCGGTCCGACCATGGTTGCCAGCGCCAGCACCTGACGCAGTCGCCGCCATCCTCGCCCTTCAGGCGGGGGCGGGACCACCGAGAGTTCGTAGACATCTGCGGCCCTCATGTCGTCGAGGGTATCCGGCTGGACAGAGGCAGCGGCCTGTCTCAGTCGGCATTGGCACAGCGACAATTCCCCAGAAGTCAGTCGCAGCCGGGCACGGGCGGCAGGCCGTCGGGGGCCGGCACGAACGTGACTTCGAGGCCTGAATCAGCTCGAAACAGCAGCTTCTCCCCCACGACCGAGGCGATGCCCTCGGTGACGTTGAATCCGGTGCCCTCCGGGTACGCCCCACGCTCGATGCTCTCGGGTGTCCAGACGGTTCCATCGACTTCGATCTCGTAGAACCCGCAGTGGGTGAAGATGCTGGTTCGCTCCCCGGTCAGGGGCTGCCCATCATCACCCGGATCAGGCTGGGAGGAGCCGCAAGCGGTCAACAGAAGTAGCGCCAATGCAATGAGCCTCATGAATGTGGGACGTTCTGGCAACACACCGCAGTTCCTCGATCACAGCTCCGACNNCATCTGCGAACCCCATGCGTCGCAGGTAGGCGGCGTGCCCAGGAGTCGTGGCTGATGCTCGAACGACGTGGCCGGCCCGGTCTGCGAAGAGCCCTGAGTCGGTGGAGAAGACCCATTTCCCCATCCGGAAGTCGCGATACGCAGGAATTGCGTAGTCGAGGTCGAGATCCACCGAACCGTCCTCACGGCGGGTGCCGATCAGGAGTCCGGCCGGCACCAGATCTCGGAGCACGAACACCGCCAGATCGTGCAGGTTGCGGTCATGGACAAACTCAGGCTGGTAGAGGGCGATATCAGCGGCATGGTGTTGTAGGAAGGCCTGGAGGTACCGGGACTCAGGCGCCACGTGCAGGAGCTCGAAGACATCGCCTTGCCGAACCGTCAGCTTCCGCAGGTACCAGAGGTGGATTCCGGCAGTCAAGGTGTTGACCACCACGATCGGGAATGCAGCGATGAGGACTCCATATGCCATGAAGCTGAGAGATCCTGCCAACCCGACGAGGCGCAGGCGCAGGATCGACTTCTGGAGGATCGAGAGGACGATCAGCGCCGAGCCGAGGTACCCGACGAACTCGTACACGGGATTCATCGGCGCCGGCCCATGGGCTCATTCACCGATGTCTTCGTTCCAGAGTTCGGGGTTCGAGGCGATGAACGACTGCATCAGCGCGACACAGGCGGGGTCGTCCCGAACGTCCAGCTCCACTCCCGCTGACCGGAGAAGATCCTCGGCGCCCGTGAATGTCTGGTTCTCTCCGATCACCACATGCGGAATGCCGTACAAGAGCACTGCACCCGAGCACATGTGGCATGGCGACAACGTCGTGTAGAGCGTCGCTCTCCGGTACTCCGAGGCAGATCGACGTCCTGCGTTCTCCAGGCAGTCCATCTCAGCGTGGAGTACCACGCTGTCCTTCTGAATCCGTTGATTGTGACCTCGTCCGACGATCGCGCCGTCGAGCACCAGCACAGAGCCGATCGGGATGCCGCCGACTCCCGCACTCTTGGTGGCTTCCTCGATGGCTGCAGCGAGATACCGGTCGTCGGGCATGGAGGCGTCGGCGAGTTCAGCCCTTCGGCGTGCCGAACCGGTCTCGTTCGCGATCCATCTTGGCCAGTTCGTTCGCCCCGGCGACCACGACCTCAGGATCAGTCCGGAAGTCCAGATTCGGATCTCGGCCTTCGTATTCGATGGCGTTGAGGAGGACCTTCATCGTGTTGAGCCGTGCCTTCGGTTTGCTGTTGGACTTGATGATCGTCCACGGCGCCTGCCCGGTCGAGGTTCGCTCCAGCATGCGGTGCTTCATCTCGGTGAACTCGTCCCAGTACTCCTGTGCCTGCAGGTCGATCTCACTCAGCTTCCACTGGCGGAGTGGATCATCGATGCGCCGTTGAAAGCGGGCCGCTTGCGTCTCCTTGTCGACGCTGAAGTAGAGCTTGACCAGGACCGTGCCCTGGCGCACGAGGTCCTTCTCGAACCCGACCACGCCCTTGAGGAAATCACGGTATTGATCCCACGTGCAGAAGCCGAACACAGGCTCGACGAGCGCCCGGGTGTACCAAGACCTGTCGAAGAGCACGATCTCTCCACCCGAAGGCAGGTGCTTGACGTAGCGCTGGAAGTACCACTGGGTTCGATGCTGTTCGGTGGGTTTCCCGAGGGCCACCACCCGATATCGCTTCTCGTTCATGTAGCG
>JABAOD010004079.1_pt4 | contig 12091 bp, 13 predicted proteins | sample 7062151 | NCBI WGS metagenome assembly JABAOD01 (sample SAMN14538626, study PRJNA623070) | marine sediment metagenome | biome: marine biome [ENVO:00000428]; feature: marine pelagic biome [ENVO:01000023]; material: deep marine sediment [ENVO:00002113] | place: India: Gulf of Khambhat ...
GCGGTCTTGCCCGAGCCCACCAGGTCGGTGTACACGGGCAGTTGTCGGCCAACATGTTCCCGCAACAGCGCGTCGAGGTCATGCGTGCGCCGACCCGGGTCGAGCACGTAGCTCGCCAGCATCGAGTCATACACAACCCCCCGTAACTCGATGCCCGCCCGCCTGAGTGCCAACCAGGTCGCCTTTACGTCGTGCCCTGCCTTCGGCACTCCGGCATCCTCCAGCAGGCCCGCCAGGGCGCGCATGCCGGGTTGCGCGAGCGACGGCAGGTTCGTAGGAGCCGGCGGCGCGGCGAGGTCGCCTTGGGGCGCTCGGTGCCCAAGCGGGAAATACCATGCCTTCCCGTCAGGGATGGCGAGCGCGAGCCCGGTGAGCTCACCGCGCAGCGCTTCTCTGGGAGAGGTCTCCGTCGCCACCGCTACCAGGGGGGCTTCGCGCACCGCTCTCACGACAGCCTGCACCGCGGCCGGGTCCGCTACGAGCCGCGCGCCAGCTACCGCCGGGACGTCGCCCGGCACCACGTCGAGCCGCTTCAACAGCGACTGGAACTCGAGTTCCGAGTAGAGCGCCTGCAGCGCCTCCTCGTCGCGGGCCTCGACCCGCAGATCCTCGAGGTCGAACTCCAACGGCACGTCACGACGGATGGTGACGAGGGCCCGGCTCAGCCGGGCGTTGCCCGCTTCCGCCAACAGCGCCTCCCGGGCCCGTTTGGACTTCACCTCGGACGCGCGGGCTAAGATTGTCTCGAGGTCGCCGTACTCCTCGATCAGCATTCGGGCCGTCTTGTCGCCGACACCCCGGACCCCCGGAACGTTGTCCGAGGAGTCACCGACCAGGGCCAGATAATCCACCACCCGCTCGGGCGGTACGCCAAAGCGCGCGCGCGCGTTGGTCGTGTCGACCCACTGCTCATCCACCGCGGCGGGCCCACCCCTCCCCGGGTTGAGCAACGCCACGCCCGGAGCGATGAGCTGATAGAAGTCCTTGTCGCCCGAGATGATGACGACGGAGGCGCGGGCGCTCCGTGCGGCGGCGGCCATGGTGCCGATCACATCGTCCGCTTCATAGCCATCCAGCGCGACCAGCCTGACCCCGAACGCCGCCAACAGCTGGCTCACCCGCTCCACGGAACGATCGAAATCCTCCTGCAGCTCGTCATCCAGCTTCTCCCGGGTGGCTTTGTATTCCGGAAAGACCTCGGTGCGAAAGGAGCTGCCAGCGTCGTGCACCCATGCGACGTACAACGGATCGTGCTCGGAAAACAGTCGATGGAGGAAGTTGGCCACCCCCCACACGGCCGAGGTATTCTCTCCGCGGCTCGTGCGTAGGGGCCGGTTGATCATGGCGAAAAACGCCCGATAGATGAGCGCATAGCCGTCGACCAGGAACAGGCGCGGTGGGCCTACGGCAGCCATGCGCGCAAGATACTGCGAGACAGCTGCGACCGCCCTGCGGATGGCGGCACGCTCAGACCAGCAACCAGACTGTGGTCGAGACCCCCGGTGCGACGAGCAGGTTGTCGTTCAGCGGACCGGGCCAGCGCTCGAGCACTGTGCCGACCAGCGCGCCGACCACAGCCGCCGGCCAAGGCAGGCCTAGCACCCCAAGGGCAACCAGCGCAACGCCGAGGTGGGCCACACTCCCCGCCGGCGACTTGCCGTCCCCCCGACCCCACCGCGAGCCCACCACCGAGGCAGCGGGGTCGGCCAGGGCGGCGACCGCCAGGCCCGCCGCCGGATGCGGCGCCGGCATCCACGCGATCAGCACGTACCCGACGGCCAGCCAGGCACCGCCGCTCAGCCGCCGTGCCTCCGATGAGCGGTACACGGGCAGCCGGCGGGCCAGCCACCTACCGAACGCCCCAGGCGCCAGCCGTGCCACCTCCGTCGCCACGACTACCGCACATCCCCCCAGCAGCACCACGCGGAACACTTGCCACGACGCCAGCGGAACCAGCAGGAGGACGAAGACGGTACTGCCGTGCAGGGTGCGCCGGAGCGCCTCGGCGCTCATCGGGTGCCGTCACCGGCGAGCGGCTGCGGATACAGCGCCCGGTAGAGGTCGCGGTTCCGCAGCACGGAGCGCACGAATCCCCGAGTCTCGACGTAAGGAATCTGCTCGACGAAATGAAACGGACCGGGGGCCTCCAGAGTCCGCAGCCAGCGCCTCACCGGACGACCTCCAGCATTGTACGCCGCGAGCGCCGCGACCTCACTGCCCTGGTATGTGCGCACCAGGGCCGCGAAATGCGTGGCACCGACATGCACATTGACGTCGGCCACCCCCAAGAACCGCTCGTCCCATGCGATGCCCTCTCGCCCGGCCACCCACGCCGCGGTCGCGGGCATGAGCTGCATCAGCCCGTGCGCGCCGGCCCTCGACACCACCCGCGGGCGGAACGCGGATTCCTGCCGGATGAGGCCCGCCAGGAGGTAGGGATCCAAGTCGTGCTCCTGCGCCTCACGCAGCACCAGCTCCCGGTAGGGCCAGGGGAAGATGACCCGCAGCACGCGGGTGTGATTCAGGGTGAGCGCATCCGCCGCGCGCCACCCGAGACGGATCCCCTCCGCCATCCATCCCCGTTCAAGCAGCCCTTCCGCAAGCCCCAGCAACTCGTCTGGTCCGAGGGCGTCCTGTTCCGTGAGGAACGCCACGAAGTCCGCAGCCTCCTCACAGAGGTAGCTCGCGCGCAGCAGGTCGAGGCGCTCGAGCGTGGCGCGCAGGACCGCTGCGACGGTGTCCCGGCCACTCGCGGCGATCACCGGCACCGGGGCTCCCAGCACTGCGCGCGCTGCGGCGCCGTAGTATCCCAGGGAGTCACGCGCGCTGAGCACCGATCGGAGGGAGTCCGCGGCAGCCGACTCTCCTTCAGCCGCTCGCAACTCCGCCAGCAGGTACATGGCCGGCCGCCAGGACGGGCCTTCGACGGCGATCTCTGAGCGATACCAGTCGGCCCCGAGCAGCGTGTCGCCCCTTCCCAGCGCCCGGGCGGCAAGCGCGAGACGCGCCCGGCCGGCGGTGGCATCCCTGGGCCACCGCGAGGCAACAACCGTGTAGAGGCTGTCGATCCGCGCCGCCGGGCCTTGGCGCCGCTCGGCTACCAGGAACACGGCCCGCGGGGCCAACGGATGCGTCGGATGCCGCTCGGCGAACGCGAGCAGCGCACGATTGCCCTCCGCCAGGCGACCAAGCCTGGAGAGCAGCAGCGCGTGCCGGTACTCCGCCACCGTCCCGTCTTCACCCCCAAACTCGGCTGCCTTCGCGTAAGCCGCCAGCGCTTCACGGAGTCGGCCCGCGTTGCTCTCCAGATCTCCCAGCACGCGCAGCGCCTCGGCCGAGGCGCTGTCCACGTTCACCGCCCGCACCGCCAGGTCCCGAGCCTTCTCGGCCTGGCCAACCCGTCGGTACGCCCGCGCCAAGGTGAGCCACTGCCCCAAATCGGCCGGTGAGAGCACCGGGCCGAGGGAGTCCAGGACGACACGCACTTTCGCCGTGTCGGTGGATCTCAGAGCCCCGAACGCCAGCCTCCGTGCCGTGGCGGTATCGCCGCTCGCCAGTGCCAGCGCCGCGGCGGCCTCGGGCACACCGGCTCGCACCAAGGCTTCGGTCGCTCGCGCCGTGTCGGCGGCGGCGATCAGGATAGCGGCCCGGGCCCGCGCGGCGGGCTGGCCTGCGCCGGGCGGGGCAGCGCGCAGCAACTCCAGCGCCCGGAGCGGTTGGCCCAAGACCCGCGCTTCCCGAATCCTGAGCCACCCGGCGACCGGCGGGAGCTCAGCGGCCGCCGACCGATAGCGCTCCCCCGCTTCGGCCGTTCGGCCCGCGCGCTCCAACGCCAGACCGGCGCGCGCGGCCAGGATACCGCGGCGGCGTCCTTCAGCCCCTGCCGCCGCATCGGCGTAGAGTTCGCCGGCACGACCGTGCTCGCCGAGCGCATGCTGGACGTCGGCGAGCAGCGCGACGAACTCCGGATCTTCCACCCGCGAGACCGACAGCGCGCCCATCGCGCGTTCCGGCCGGCCCAGCCCGAGTTCCGCCTTGGCCAGTGCTATCCGGTCGGCCAGCGACGCGGAATCGCTCGCCAGCCTGGCCTCGAGACGCAGGGAGGTGCGCCAGGATCCTTGCGCTCCGGCCAGCGGCCCACACCGGCCCTGAGGCCACGCCGCTGCACCCGGGATCGCGAGGGCCACGAGGGCCAGCGCGAGCCAGCGCCTCACGGCTCAGCCACCGCGCCGCAGACGACTGAGGGTCTGCTGGTAGTCCGCCCGGGAGGCCGGGGTCAGTCGGAAGCGTCCGAACCCGGATTCATCGACGAAGTCCAGGGTGAGCCGCTCCCCGATGTACGTCCATCGAATGAACCGCCTACCCCGAGCCTGGAGGTCCGAGCTCGAGTCGAAGATCTCATCCGGTTCTCCCAGCGTGATGAGCACCTCTCCGCGGTCGGTCAGCCAGCCCGGGTCGGAGGCTTCGCCGAATCGCTGATTGGCCTCTTGGAGGCGGTCGAAGTACTGCTCAATCGCCTCGTTTTCTGGGGTACGGGGGTTGGGGTCCGTCGCGCGCCAGAACGCGCGCCACAGGGCGAGCCGTTGCTCGGTCGAGGCGTCTTGCATCTCCCGGATGGCGGCGTCCTGTCCGAAATACCGGAGCAAGAACAGGGTCTCGTCGAAGTTGGCAACGACCCACTGGTCGGAGAAGGTCACCAGCACCGGCGCTCGGGTCGTGTCGCCGCCCGTCGGATCGAACAGCTCCACGGTGATCCGCCCGATCGGGAGCCGCTCGGGCGCTACCGACACCACCCCCGACGCTATCTCGCCGCGTCGCTCCAGCATCGCGGTGTCCCGCCAAACCTCCTGCACCTCCCGCTCTTCCGACAGCACCCGAAGCAGGAAGACGCTGCTGTCCGCCTCCCCATACGCTTCGGTGTACAGCAGGAGAGAATCGGCGCCGTAGGGTATGGTCGCGCGCGGGTTGACGACCACGTCGGGGAGGTCCGCCCGCCGAGGCCTGGGTGCGGCGCGATAGACAGGGATGAGCACGGGGCGGCCCGTCCGCGTGATGCGGGGTACCACAACCGTCCCTTCCACCCGGTTGAATCCCGTGCCGTAGCGGTCCCGCACCGAGAGCACCAGGGTGTAGGTTCCGGGTCGAAGACCCAAGAAGCGCTGGAAGATGACGCTTTCGTCCGCCCGCTGCGTCTCGGTGAACGCGGCGACCCGCACCAGCTGGTCCTGCCCCACCTGACGCGCGACCTGTCCGCCGCGGCGGAAGCTGAGCTCGACCCGGTATCGAGCCTCGAACACCGAGGCCGCCCGCCGAAATGACAGCGCTTTGTTGGCGAGCGACAGCGCCACGACGGCCAGCGTCGAATCCGGTGTCTCTCCCGCCAGATAGCGCACGCCAGCGACGAACGGGAGCGGCTCTCGAGCGGCGAAGAGCCCCATTCCCTGGTAGATAGTCGGCGCGTCGAACAGCCGCGGCACCAGCCGGTTGGGATCCGGGCCGCGCTCCGCTCCGACCCGTTGCCACGGCCCGCAGGCGGCGGCGACTCCCGCAGCTCCCAAAAGGACGAGCGCCGCCCGCCGGCCTAGCTGCCGATGTGCGACGTCGCTCGCAGGTCGTTGACTTGCCGAGGCTTCCCCCCGGCGCTTACTTTGGCCCACTTCGATGCCCCATGAGAATCTCGCCGGTCGCACCATCGCCGGCTACCGACTGCTGGAGCGCGTCGGCGAAGGCGGCACCGCGACCGTGTACCGAGCGGAGCACGCGGCGCGGGGCCGATGCGCGGTGAAAGTCCTACGAGAACGCATGCGCAGCGACCCGACCGCCGTCAAGCGGTTTCTCCGCGAGGNNGGAACACCCGGCCGTCGTGTGCACCTTCGAATACGGCGAAAGCGACGGCCTGTACTATCTCGCGCTCGAGTGGGTCGACGGCGAGCCCCTCTCGGAGTTCGTACACCGCAGTGGACGGCTCGCTCCCGCCCTGGCCGCGCATGTCGTGACGCAACTCGCGGCCGGTCTCAGCGCGGCACACGCCGTGGGGATCATCCACCGTGATCTCAAGCCAGAGAACATCGTCTACAACCCTTCGAGCCGCGAGGTGAAGCTGCTCGACTTCGGCATCGNNCAACTACGTGGCGCCAGAGGCCCTCTCGGGGGCATTGGTCGACGAGGCGGCCGACATCTACAGCTTGGCCACCATCACCTATTTCCTGCTGACTGCTCGCCACCCCCATACGGGTCGCTCGCCACGCGAGCTGTTTCAGCAGCTCCTCACCCAACCCCCGACACCACTCAACCAAGCGGTCAAGGGCGTGCGGTTCCCCCAAGCCCTGGAGGACGCCGTCATGCGCGGCCTCTCCCGGGAGCCATCTGAGCGCCAGGCGGACGTCATGGCCTTTGCCGAGGAGTTCCGAGCGGCCACGCTCGGCACTCCGGCTGCGGCGGAACCGAGCGACGAGACCGGCGGACTCCTCGGCACATTGCGCGCGATCGTCCGCGGGCGGCGACGGGAGCCGGATGGGTAGTAGTTCATACTACTACTATACATTCCGCGGGGCCGGGCGTCAGTGACTTCCCTGGGGTTTGATGCCACCGCCGAACTGGCGAGGTTGCTCCGGGAGCGCTCCCTGGAGCACGGGCAGTTCACGCTGTCCTCCGGCCGGACGTCGTCGTTCTACATCGATGCGCGGCGCACGACCATGTCGGCCTACGGGCAGGAACTCGTAGGCGCGCTTGGGCTCAGCGCAATCCGCGCCGCTGGTTGGGAACCGCACCTGGTGGGCGGCCTCACGCTGGGGGCGGATCCCGTAGCCTACGCGATCGCTCGTGCGAGCCGCGAGACCCCTCCGGAGATCGACGCGTTCACGGTACGCAAAGAGGAGAAGGCGCACGGCGCGATGCGCCGGATCGAAGGCTGTTTCCGAGCCGCGGCTGCCATCGTGGTCGTGGAAGATGTCGTCACGACCGGGCGGTCGGCGCTCCGCGCGATCGAGGCCGTGGAGAGCGCGAGCGGCCGCGTGCTCGGCGTCTTGGCGGTGCTCGACCGTGAGGAGGGGGGTCGGGAGGCCATCGAACGGGCTGGCTTCACCTTGGAGGTGTTGGTGCCGCTTGGGGCACTGGGGCTTCCGCCGACCCCGAGTGCTTCAGGCTGACCGCCGGTGCAAATGAGTACGCCACGCGGCGTTGGTGATCCCGAGCAGCAGCTTCGAGATCTCGACACGTTCATCACCAGCACGCCACGCCGATGGGTACTGCTGGGTGCGGTCGCGGGCCTGCTCGTACTCGGGCGCCTCGTGGGAGAGGTCATCCTGTCGCTGGTGGCAGTGGGCGCCGTCGCCGTTGCGGCGGCGCTGGCCCACCTGGCGCTTCGGCTCCTGCTTCGGCGAGGCTGGTACCGCTGGTGGCAGATCTACGCCCTCGGGACCTTCGATGTCGCGCTCGCGGGGGTGTTGGTGTTCGGCTACGGTTCCGGCGGTTTCGCAGTGGCATTCGTTTACGCGGCCCTTCCGTACCTCGCCGACCGACGCCGCGAAGTGGGAGCGTTTCTGGCCCTGATCGCTCCGCTGGGATATCTCACGGCTGTGGCGCTCCACCACTGGGCGGCGGAGGGGATCGGCGTCGGCGCATCGCTGAGACCGAGCAACTACCTGGAGGCGCTGGCCCTGCTGGGGGGCTTGGCCGTCCTCCAGCGTGGTGCATGGGAGCGCACGCAACGGATCGCGAGAGCGCAGGACGCCGTGGCACGGGTCGCTGCGGGACACCCCGCACCGCGGCCACCGGCCGCACGGAGAGACGAACTCGGCCTTCTTGAGAAGGCGTTGCACGGCTTGCTGGAAGACTTGTCGGGCGTGTTCGGACGGGTCCGGCAGCAGGTGGACGCCCTCGACGTCGTCGGCCGGCGCCTGTCGGGCGACGCCTCGCGACTGCTCAATGCGGGGCGCGAGAGCGCCTCGGACGCGCGACAGCTCGCCGAATCGCTCACCGCACTGCCCGATGCTGTGGAATCGACAGCCATACCGGAACCAGAGCAAGCCCCACCCTCTCTGGCCGAAGCCGAAGCCGATCGCGCAGCCAGCGCCACCAAGCGCGCGCTGGCTCAGCTCGACGAGGGCGCCGCCGCGACGAGCGCGTTGCAACGCCACGTGGAGGACGCTACGCGAACGGTCACGGAACTCGGCGAGGTCGCGGAGCAGATCGCTTCCTTCACGCAGGAAACTGCCAAGATCGCCCGTCAGACGCGGCTCCTCGCGCTGAACGCCTCCATTGAGGCCGCCCGGGCCGACGAGCACGGCGAGGGGTTCGCCGCGATCGCGGGACAGGTGCGCGCGCTCGCGACGGCCTCCGCTGGCGCTGCTCGCGAAGCCACCGAGCTGGTCGCACGCCTGACCCACGGGATCAGCGTCGTGCAGAGCGCCGTCGCCGGCAGCGCGACCGGAGCCTCCGGCGCCACCACGACGGCCGCCGCCGTGAGGGGCGAACTCGAGCGTATCCGTGACGCTGCGGCGGTCGTGGTGCGCGGCGCCGCCGAAGCCGCGGCGGCGGCTTCGACCCTGGGTGCCGAAGCCGACCACCTCCGACAGGCCTTGGCGCGGACCCAGGAATCCGGCTCGCACCAGTCGGCCCAGGCCCATCGAATCGGTGACACGCTCGCAGCCCAGGAGGGCGCGCTGGAAGGTCTGGCCCAAACGGCCACGCAGGTGATTGAGCTCTCGGGGCAGCTACGGGCCGCGGTCTCCCGGTTCGCGGCGACCGGCCCAGATCAACCCGATTGATCGCTCGACAGAGCGCCCACGCCTGATCGGCCGGCCCCCAGGCGGTTCCTAACACACGTGTCCGAGGTCGCTCACCCGTTGCATCAGGGGATTGAAGGTGCGAAACCGCGACTGGTACGGCACGATCAGGCGCGAGACGAAATCTTGCATCGCATCGCCAAAGCCGAATCGGCGGCGGTACTCCGCCGCCGTACAACCCAGCCCCGTCCGGATGTGACGGCCGAAGCTCTGAGGTGACGAATACCCAAGCTGGTAGGCCACGTCCGAGAGCGACCGACCCGGTGCCTCGAGCAGCCGTGCCGCGAAGACTAGGCGCACCGCTGCCAGATAGCGTTTGGGGGATGGCAGACCGGCACGAAAGAAGCGGGACATGAACGTGCTGGCCTGGAGGCCCAGGTCGGCCGACAGGCGCCGAACCGTGGTGACATGGGGCGCGCGGCGCACGAGGATCTCGAAGAAACGACGGCAGTCCGCGGTCGGACTGCCGAGGGCCGGAATTGCCCTGGCGAGAATCAGGGCGGCCGTCGGGGTTCCGGGATTGGCCAGCAGCTCCCGCAAGCTACGCCACCCATCACGCGCCTGAAGGTCGACGATGCGGCGGACCCCACAGGCTCCGAGGGCTAGCAGGCGCTCGCTAGCCGGGGGGTCGACCTGCGACAGCACCGCTACCATCGGCACCCCCGGGAACGCGCGAATGAGTCGCGCCACCCCCCGGAGCTCTTCCGCGCCCACTCGTCCGGGCGACACCAGCACCGCGCTGACGGGGCGTTCACGGACCGCCCGGATCGTCTCTTGGACGCTGTCGGTATGGAGCGCCCGAAACCGGCCGACGCCGGCAGCGTCGAGCCGCGACCGTTCACTCGGCTCGAGCAGTGTCGCGACCATCGCAGCGGCCTGCGGCACAGACATGGTCTCCTTCTGGCGAGTGCGCTGCATGGCTAAGGCGAGGGTCTCAACCGGAAGTCAACCGGGCTCGTTCTTGTCGCAACCGCCTTGCATCCCTGTGACGCGGCCCTGACCGGCGCTATCTTGTATCTCGGGGGTGGCGGGGTGCGGCGGTCGCGGCCCACCGCAGGTGGGCTGAGGAAAGTCCGAGCTCCACAGGGCAGACTGCCAGGTAACACCTGGGCGCCGAAAGGCGACGGAAAGGGCCACAGAGAACAGACCGCCCGCCGCTCGCGGTGGGTAAGGGTGAAACGGTGGGGTAAGAGCCCACCGCCCGCGCGGGTNNGTCGGAGCAAGGCCAAATAGGCGGCGAGGCTCGGCCCGGGCCGCTTGAGCCGCGGGTAGGCCGCTCGAGGTGGCGGGCGACCGCCATCCCAGATGGATGACCGTCCGGCGCACGCGCCGAACAGAACTCGGCTTACGGCTCCGCCACCCCTGGCCGCCGCTCCGGCCCCTGGCTATCATTTCCCTGCGACAGCCTCCCTACTCGATGTCTGTGAGTGCAGCGAACGCGGCGGAACCCGACGATCGACCCTACCCGCTCGACTGGGAAGACGTGGCCGAGTTGCGTGTGTTCCGCACGACCGAGGAACGCTGGCAGCGGCTCATCGGCTGGCGGGCCGAGATGCAGCGCAAGGGGTGGAAGCTGCTGCGGGTGAGCGCCGACGGCGGGGAGATGGTCGCCGTGTTCGGGCGCACCAAGGACGAACTCCTCTCGAGGCTAGGGTAACCTCATGATCGACTTGTCGAACCGCACACGTTGGACTGCCAGCGTTGCGTCGCTCGCCGTCGCGGCCTTGCTCGCCGCCGGCTGCGGGGCCTCCACCACGGGCGGCGCGCCCGCCCCGGAGGCGACACCAGCGCGCTTCTCCTACCAACCGTTCAGCGTGCGGTACGTGGCGAGCTCACACGGGCGCGTGGAGCAGGAGTTCGGCGGCCGGGTGAACGCCAGCGAGTTCACGTTGCGCGTGTACCTCACCGCCGCGTCCGTCGCTTCCGGCACCGCCCAACGCATCTCCATCACGGTGGACTCCATCCCGGTGGCGGAGGGCGAGGGCACGTCCCGCGAAGAGGCCGCGGGGGCGGCCGGATCGACCTTCACGGGGATCCTGTCGCCCGAAGGCCAAGTGGTCGGCTTTGGGGGCGGCGATACCACGAACGCCCTCGTGCAGCAGCTCAAGACCTCGCTCGAGCAGTTTCTGCCGCGCATTCCGCCCGAGGGCGCTTCGGCGGGCCTCACGTGGTCGGACACCAGCGAGATGTCCACCAGCTCCTCCGGCCTGGATATCCAGGTCGAGTCGGTCAGTCGCCACGAGGCGCAGGACTGGGTCGACTACGCCGGGATGCGCGCCCTGCACATCCTCACCGTGGCGCAGTACGCGCTGTCCGGGGGCGGCAGCCAGATGGGTGCCGAGATCACGATCGATGGCTCCGGGATCCGACACGAGCACCGGTANNCGGGATCCGACACGAGCACCGGTACCTCGGCGCGAACGGCGCCTACCTCGGCGGGACGTCGGCCGACACCTCGAATGCGACGGCGATGGTGCCGGCGATGGGTGCGTCAATCCCGATCACGCAGACGCGCTACGACACCCTGACCGTCATCCGCTAGTTGCCTCGGGCGCTCGCCGTCGCGCTCACCGCCGCGGTGCTGCTGCCGGCCGCGGTCGCAGGGCAAGCCGATCGCCCGCGGTCGGGTGACTACCTGTTCGCTGCGACTGTCGACGACGCCCGCGCGCTGTGGCTGAACCCTGCGGGACTCGCGGTGGTGCGCGAGGCGTCGGTACACGGCGAGTTCGTCTTGGAGCGTCCCGTGCAGGACGACCTTCGCCTGGCACAGTGGACCGTCGGGTTCAACTCGCGAGGCTTCTCCTTCGGGTACCAGCGCGACCGCTTCCCGGACGATCCGCGCACAGCGCAGCCCGACGCGCGTAGCACAGAGGCGTTCCGGTTCGGGGTGGGGTTACGGTTTCGGCGGGGCGCGCTGGGCGGTGCCGTGAGTCTGTATCGGGGCACCGCGGTCGGCACCGAGCGAGCCGCCGACATCGGCGTCCGGTACCGCCTGACGCAGGCGGTCGACGTGGGGGCCGTGTTGCGCAACATCGGCCGGCCCGTGCTGCGCGACTCCACGGCTCCTCTCATCGGCGTTTTCGGCGTCGGTTGGCTTGCGGTGCCGCGCCACCTGGAGCTGGCCGCCGAGGCGTTGGCGGCGGAGCGGCCGGACACCACCGGCTACGACATGGCATACCGCGCGGGCGCCACGCTCACCACGGGCGGGCGACTGCCGGTGGGGCTGGTCACAGCACTCGATCTGGGGAGCAACCTCAAGATCGACGCCTGGGCCGTGGGCCTCCGGGTGGGCGGAGGTGATCGCG
>JABAOD010000490.1_pt1 | contig 12089 bp, 10 predicted proteins | sample 7062151 | NCBI WGS metagenome assembly JABAOD01 (sample SAMN14538626, study PRJNA623070) | marine sediment metagenome | biome: marine biome [ENVO:00000428]; feature: marine pelagic biome [ENVO:01000023]; material: deep marine sediment [ENVO:00002113] | place: India: Gulf of Khambhat ...
AAGGCGCAGAAGAAGGTCGAGGCGCGCAACTTCGAGATCCGCAAGCACCTGCTCGAGTACGACGACGTCATGAACGACCAGCGCAAGGAGATCTTCGAGCAGCGCAAGGAGCTGATGCGGGCCGACGACGTGCACGAGGACATCGTCGCCATGCGCCACGAGACGATCGACGACGCCGTCGCCCGCTGCATCCCGTCGCACGCCTATTCCGAGGAATGGCAGGTCGACTCGCTGCACGAGGAATGCCAGCGCGTGTTCGGGCTCGATCTGCCGGTCGCCGACTGGGCCAAGGAAGAGGGCATTGCCGACCAGGAGATCGCCGAGCGCATCATGAAGGCGATCGACGCCAAGATGGCCGAGAAGGCGGCGACCTACGGCCCCGACCTGATGCGCTACGCGGAGAAGACGCTGCTCCTGCAGATCCTCGACCAGAGCTGGAAGGACCACCTCTTGCAGCTCGACCATCTGCGCCAGGGCATCGGGCTGCGCGCCTACGGCCAGCGCGACCCGCTGAACGAGTACAAGCAGGAGGCCTTCGCGCTGTTCCAGGACCTGCTGATCTCGCTGCGCGAGACGGTGACGCAGTACCTTGCCCACATCCAGATCCGCTCGGAGGCGCAGGAGGAGCAGATCGCCAGGCAGCGCGCGGCGGCGCTCGCCCGGGCCCAGGAGTCGCGTGCGGATCCGGCGCTGGGCGGTGCCCAGCCGCAGCGCGCCGCCGGCGGTGGCGGCATGCCGGTCCAGACGCGGGCCAGGGCCGCGGCCGGCCGCGACCCGAACGATCCGGCGACCTGGGGCAAGGTCCAGCGCAACACCCCGTGCCCCTGCGGCTCGGGACGCAAGTACAAGCACTGCCACGGCAAGGTGGCGTGAGATAGGCCGGCGCGGCGCAGGCCGAATTCCCGATTTTCAACGCCATACGGCCGTCATTGCGAGGCGCGCAGCGCCGTGGCAATCCAGAGACGACGTAGCTGGATTGCTTCGCCTGCGGCTCGCAATGACGAATTGGAGTGGCGGTCGGCTCTACGCCGGCTCGATCGGCACCGGCGCGTCGCTCCTGACCGCGGCGATGCGCTGGATGACGCGCGGTTTGGGGTCGTAGCGCAACCCGCATTCGTAGGCGACGATCTGCAGCGCATCGCCGAAGGCCGCGATCAGCTCGCCCGGGCGCAAGAGGTGGTCCGGGTTGCGCGGCCGGCTGTACGCCTCGTTGCCCAGCCCGAAGGTCTCGTAGATCAGCACGCCGCCGTGCGCCACCGCGGCAGCCAGCGCCGGCAGGAGCGGCCGCCACAGATAGTTGGTGACGATTATCGCGGCGAAGCGGCGGCCGCCGAGCGGCAGCCCGGCGCCGGTCTCGAGGTCGGCCTCGACGATCTCGGCGCGCTTCTCGCCGGCAAGGTCGGCGACCAGCGAGACGTCGCGGTCGAGGAACACGACCTCGTGCCCGCGGGACAGGAAATGCCTGCCGTGCCGCCCGGTGCCGCAGGCGAGGTCGAGCACAAGGCCGCCTTTCGGCGCGAGCGGCGCGAAGCGCACGACCCAGGGCGAGGGGTCGACGGCGCCGGCGTGGCGCAACTCGCGGTCGGACGGGGCTTCGCGTGCGGACATGTGCTCGTGCGGATCGGTGGGCCGATGCCGGAAGTGTGACCGGCCGCGCCGCGCCTGTCCATCATTCCTTAAGCAAACCGGCCTAATCTCCGCGTCAGCGCAAGCAACCGCGTAACGGAACGCATGGCCGAGCTCTCCCAGATCCGCAGCGCCGCGCCGGCGCGGCTCGTCGACGTCGCACGCCGGACGCCGCGCTGGCTCAAGGCGGCGCTCGCCCTGTGTGCCGGCTTCGGCCTCGTGGTCACGGCGCTCGGCTGGCTGATCGGCGTGCCGTTGGCGGCGCCGACCGAGCGGATCAGCCTGGCGCTGGGCCTCAACGCCGGGGTGCCGGTGCTGCTCGGCTTCCTCGGCTACGCGCTGGCGCGCGCGGTCAACATGGCGGCAACGCGGCGCCTCGCCCTGGCGCCGGTCGGCCGCGCGGCGGCGGTCGATGCGACCGTGTTCGTCGCCGTGATCCTGACCATGTACTTCCACTTCAACCTGAAAATGTGGGTGCCGCTGATCAACCCGGCGCGCTTCGATGCCGCCTATATGGCGACCGACCGCTGGCTCGAGCCAGTCATCGCGGTGTTCCGTGCGCTGCGCGGCCTCGCGCCGGAAGGCTGGGTGTGGTTCGACCACCTCTACCAGCTCGGCTTCGTCCTGATGTTCGTCGTCTCCTTCGCCGTGCTGGCGGTCTCGCGCGACCGCCACTACCCGCATTTCGTGCTCGGCATCATGCTGGTGCTGATCCTCGGCGGGCTGTCCTACCTGATCGCACCGGCGGTCGGCCCGTTCCTGTTCGAGGACGGCATGAACGCAGCGGCAACGCAGGCCCAGGCCGGCATGTGGCGGGTCTACGGCACGGTCGTCGCAGAGGGCGCGCCGTGGATCGCGGCCAACGGCTCGGAGTACTTCACCGGCGCGCTGGCGGCGATGCCGTCGCTGCACATCGCGCACGCCGCGGTGATGACCTGGTACATGCACAAAAGCCGCCTCGTCGTGCGCTGGCCGTTCCTCCTCATCCTCCTGTTCCTCCTGATCGAATCCGTCGTCTCGCGCTGGCACTACCTGATCGACGCGCCGGCCGGCCTTGCCGTCGCCGCGGCCGCAATCCTGGTCGCCGACCGCCTCTGCGACGGTCGCGCCGGGCCGGACAACGAGCCCGCCGGCTAGCGCCTCGTCCCTTCATCTTCGCGCGGATTTTCCCCGTCAAGGCGCGCGTTCGACCCCCTCCCCAACCCCTCCCCCCATGGGAGGATTGCCCTGACGTTCCGAAGTCTGCGCCAGGGAGAGGGGCTCGTCGTCGTTTCGCTTGCACCGCTAAAGCCCCTCTCCCTTGCGCGGATGGCCACGAGGACGCATGGCGGTACCGTGGGGGAGGGGTTGGGGAGGGGGCAGGCACGGGCCAGCTGCGATTCCATATTGCCGAAAGACGCTCTGACGGCATTTTGTGTCGGCTTCGCGGACCGCCCGCAGCGCCCGGTTCGGTTTCCCTCGGCCGGCGCGATCTGCTATCCTTGCAAGCGACACCGGGCGGCGCCACATGACCGGGATGGGCCGGTGCGGCGCGGCGGCCGCCCGGCGGATACGACAAGGCGCAAACGGCGATGATCCTCTATCGGCTCAGCTGTTCCGGCGACCACGTCTTCGAGGCCTGGTTCAGGGACAGCGCCGCCTATGACGAACAGGCCGCGTCCGGGGCGATCACCTGCCCGGACTGCGGCGATACCGCCGTGCGCAAGGCGCCGATGGCCCCGCGCATCGCGAAGGGCGCCACCAGGGCCGCGGCTGCGCGCGAGGGCGCGTCCGAGGCGGCGGCGCCGGCGGCCAGCGCGGGGGGTGCAACGAACAGGCCCGGCCGCACCTATGCCCACGCCCGCTCGGCCGAGATGCGCCGCGCGCTCGCGGAGCTGCGCCGCCAGGTCGAGGAGACCTGCGACTATGTCGGCCCGGACTTCGCCGAGGAGGCGCGCAAGATCCACTACGGCGAGGCGGGCGAGCGCAACATCTACGGCGAGGCCAGCGACGACGAGGCCGAGGAGCTCGCCGACGAGGGCATCCAGGTCGGCAAGATCCCCTGGCTGCCGCGGACGGATTCTTAGACTGACGTAAAGCGGCGGCACGGCCGCCCCCGATCAACCAAGCCCGGCGCCGGCCCCCGGCGCCGTTCGCATATGCGGGGCGAGCGCCCGGGCATCTCAGGAACATGCGACATATCTGGGGACACAATACTTAATTCTTGATGTCTTTCCCGCGCTCGGGGCACCATCCGAGGCATGGCGAGGCTGGCGCGCGTGGTGGCGCCGGGGCTGCCGCATCACGTAACGCAGCGGGGCAACCGGCGCCAGGAGGTATTCTTCTCGGACGCGGATTACGCGGCCTACAAGGCGCTCGTGGCGGAACACTGCCGGGGCGCCGGGGTCGCGGTCTGGGCCTACTGCCTGATGCCGAACCACGTGCACCTGATCCTGGTGCCGTCGGACGAGGACGGGCTGCGGGCGGCGCTCGGCGAGGCGCACCGGCGCTACACGCGGCGCGTCAACGTCCGCGAGGGCTGGCGCGGCTATCTGTGGCAGGGGCGGTTCGCGAGCTTCGTGATGGACGAGCGGCACCTGCTGGCGGCGGCGCGCTATGTCGAGCTGAACCCGGTGCGGGCGCGGCTCGTGAAGACGGCGCGGCAGTGGCGCTGGTCGAGCGCGCGGGCCCACCTGAAGGGCGAGGATGACGGGCTGGTGGCGGTGGCGCCGCTGCTGGAGATCGTCGGCGACTGGAAGTAACGGGGTCAGGCCTGTATTATTGTATTATTCTGGCACCGGTGCTATCCTCGCGCCATGGCCCGGCACCCCCGCATCCACCTCCCCGGCGGCGTCTATCACGTGATGCTGCGCGGCAATGGCGGGCAGGAGATCTTCCTCGATCCCGGCGACGGCACGTATTTCCTCGAGCTGCTCGCGGAGGGGACGGGGCGCTTCGGCTTCCGCTGCCACGGCTACTGCCTGATGCCGAACCATGTCCACCTCGTGCTGCAGGCCGGCGCCGAGCCGCTGTCGGCGGCGATGCAGAACCTCGCCTTCCGCTACACCCGCCATATCAACGCCCGCGAGCGGCGCGTCGGCCATTTGTTCCAGGGCCGCTACAAGGCGCTCCTGGTGGACGCCGATGCCTACCTCCTCGAGCTGGTGCGCTACGTGCATCTCAATCCGGTGCGGGCCGGGCTGTGCGCGCGGCCGGAGGCGTGGCGCTGGAGCGGCCACCGGGCCTATCTCGGCCGCGCCGCCGCGCCCTGGCTGACGACGGACTGGGTGCTGTCGCTGCTGGCGCCGCGGGAAGGCGACGCGCGGGCGGCCTATCGCGGCTTCGTCGCCGACGGCATGGGCGGCGCGCGGCGGCCGGAGTTCCATGCCGGCAATGGCGGCGGCGGGCGGCTCCTGGGCGACGATGATTTCATTGCGCGGGCGCTGGCGCAGGCCGGGGAACGCCCGCAGGAACCGCCGTCGCTGGACGCGATCGTCGCGGCGGTGGCGCGCGAATGCGGCGTGGCCGAGGCCGCGCTCGCCGGCCCGTCGCGGGCGCGGCATCTCTCGCAGGCCCGGGGCCTGGCCTGCCGCCTGGCCCGCGAGACCGGCGCCGCGCCGCTCAGCGCGCTCGCGGCCCGGTTCGGCCGCGACCCCACCAGCCTGAGCCGCGTCCTCGACAATCTCGAAGAGCGCGCGGAACGGGACCCCGAACTGGCCAGAACGATCGTGCGACTGAATAATACAATAATACAGGCCTGACCCCGAAGGATAATACAGGCCTGACCCCGAAGGACAACAGCTCATGAACAGGGTGATTCGACAAAATATAGACTACATAAAGAAACATGGAACGCACGGTACGTATCAGATACAAGGTACTATTGGGAAAAATACATACACGCTCGGCATAAGAAAAGGAAGAGTTGGCCAGTTTTATCCCAACGAAAACGAACAATTCTGACAGAAGAAAATGAAAATCGAATGTAAATCTTACCTAATGGTGAATAATGAATTTGTGCCTTTGGAAGATTTTATAACGGGGTCAGGCCTGTATTATTGCGTTATTGCCTTTTCGCCCGCCCGACGCCCTCTACCGCTTCCGCCCCGCCGCTGGCGGCCGCGCCTTCTCCACCTCGTAGGCCACCGCGACCATCCAGTCGGCGTAGTCGGGGTCGATCTTCTTGAGCGACTGCATCAGCTCCTGCTTGAAGGCGGTCTCGATGGGCACGCCGCGGCCGGGCCAGATGCGGAACTTGATGCGCAGGTACCGGCGGCCGCTCGTGGTTTCGAACCGCCCCATCACCTCGGCCGGGGCGCGAAAGATGCCGGCGAACTGCTCGATCACCGAGGCGGTCATCGCCCGCGCCGCCTCCTCCATCGCCGCCGCCTGCGCCTCGTCGGCCGAGAGCGTCACGTCGGCGTGGATGCGCACGTAGCCGCGCGGATAGTTGATGACGTTGGCGATCGAGCGGTTGGGGATCAGCACCTCGGCGCCCATCGCGTTCTGGAGCACGGTAAAGCGCATGCCGACGGTCTGCACGATGCCGACATTGTCGCCGATCTGGATCATGTCGCCGACGTCGAACTGGTCGGTCAGCACGATGGTCATGCCCGTCATCACGTCCTGCACGATGCCCTGCGAGCCGAAGCCGACGGCGAGGCCGATGATCGAGGCGCTGGCGAAATAGGCGGTCAGCGAGACGCCGAGCTCCGAGAGCGCCCAGCCGAGCGCGCCGAAATAGAGGACGAAGATGAGGATGCTGGTGATCAGGCCGGTCACCGTGCGCGCCTTGGCGTAGGTGCGGTGCGTCGCCAGCGCCATGACCCACGTGCTGGCCAGCCGCACGATGCGCACGGCGAAGTGCGCGGCGACCGCGACGACCGCGATCAGCCCGAGCCGCTCGGCGAGGCCGAAGCTATCGGGGATCAGGTCCGGCATCGCGCAGGGCGACCGCGAAGTAGTTGACGTCGAGGTCGCGCGGGGCGACGGACCAGCGGTCGCTGAGCGGATCGTAGACCATGCCGGCGAGTTCCGCGACCTTAAGCCCGGCCCGGCGCAGCGGCGCCGCCAGCTCCGACGGGCGCACGAATTTCTTCCAGTCGTGCGTGCCGCGGGGCAGCCAGCCGAGCACGTATTCGGCGCCGAAGATCGCCAGCCCCCAGGCCTTGAGCGTGCGGTTCAGGGTCGCGATCACCATCATCCCGCCGGGTTTGACCAGCGCCGCCGAGGATTTGAGGAACAGGTCGAGGTCGGCGACGTGCTCGACCACCTCCATGTTGAGGACCACGTCGTAGGATTCGCCGCGCGCCGCCATGTCCTCCACCGTATCGACGCGGTAGTCGATCGCAACGCCCATCGTCTCCGCGTGGCTCGCCGCGATGCGCACGTTCCTCTCCAGCGCATCGATGCCGGTGACCGTGGCGCCGAGCCGGGCCAGCGGCTCCGACAGCAGCCCGCCGCCGCAGCCGATGTCGGCGACGGTGAGCCCGGCGAGCGGCCGGTCGCCGTGCGGGTCGCGGCCGAAGCGGGCGCAGATGCGGTCGCGCACGAATGCGAGGCGCACCGGGTTGAACTTGTGCAGCGGCCGGAACCGGCCGTCCGGGTCCCACCATTCCTCGGCCATGGCGGCGAACTTGGCGGCTTCGGCCTCGTCCACCGTGCGGTCGCGGCGCTTGCCGGCGGTTGCGGTCATCGCGGTGCTCCCCGTCGCATGCGTGTGCCGCCGGCCACTTGCGCCGGCGCACCCGATTGAGTATGGATACGCCCGCCTTCCGACGCAACCGGTTGCGGGCTCGGGCGGGTGCCGCAGAAGCCGGGCGGGCCCGCCGGCAGCGGAAGGCGTTGTGTTTGCGGAAAAAAAAGGACCGTTCCCGGCCGATGGCGCGTATCGTGCAGAAATTCGGCGGCACCTCGGTGGCCGACCTCGAGCGCATCCGCGCCGCCGCGCACCGCGTGAAGGCGGAGGTCGACCGCGGCAACGACGTCGCCGTCGTCGTCTCGGCGATGGCCGGGGTGACCAACCACCTGGTCGCGCTGGTCAGCGAGGCCGGGATGCTGCACGACACCCGCGAGTACGACACCGTGGTCTCGTCGGGCGAGCAGGTGACCGCCGGCTTGCTGGCGCTGTGCCTGCACGAGCTCGGCGTCTCGGCGCGCTCGTGGCTCGGCTGGCAGATCCCGATCCACACCGACGACGTGTACGGCAAGGCGCGGATCACCGGGATCGACCCGGAGCGCATCCTCACGCGCTTCGAGGAGGGCCAGGTCGCGGTGGTCGCCGGCTTCCAGGGCGTCTCGCCGCACAACCGCATCACCACCCTCGGGCGCGGCGGCTCCGACACCACGGCGGTGGCGCTGGCGGCGGCGCTGGCGGCGGAGCGCTGCGACATCTTCACCGATGTCGACGGCGTCTACACCTCCGACCCGCGGATCGTGTCCAAGGCCCGCAAGCTCGACAAGATCACCTACGAGGAGATGCTGGAGATGGCGTCGCTCGGCGCCAAGGTGCTGCAGACCCGCTCGGTCGAGCTGGCGATGAACACCGGGGTGCGCGTGCAGGTGCTGTCCAGCTTCGAGGACAAGCCCGGAACCCTTGTTGTCGATGAGGAAGAGATCGTGGAAAAACAGGTCGTCAGCGGAATCGCATACAGCCGCGACGAGGCGAAGATCACCCTCGCCCAGGTCGCGGACAGGCCGGGCGTGGCGGCCGGGATCTTCGGGCCGCTGGCGGAGGCCAGCATCAACGTCGACATGATCGTGCAGAACGTCTCGCCGGACGGCGGCAAGACGGACCTCACCTTCACGGTGTCGCGCGCCGACCTGAAGCGCGCGGTCGCCGTGCTCGAGAAGGTGCGCGACCGGATCGCCTACAAGGACCTGATCCACGACGACGGCGTGGTCAAGGTCTCGGTGATCGGCGTCGGCATGCGCAGCCATGCCGGCGTCGCGCAGTCGATGTTCCGGGCCCTTGCCGAAAAGGGCATCAACATCCAGGTCATATCGACATCGGAGATCAAGATCAGCGTCCTGATCGACGAGGAGTACACGGAGCTCGCGCTCAGGGCGCTGCACACCGCCTACGGGCTCGACGCCGAATAAGCGGCGCCGCGGTGTCGGATTCGGTTTGCGCCGAAGCGGGCCGGTGCAGGACGAAACAGGAAACACGCTAACGCCGCGCCGGATGCGGCACGGACCGGGGTATGGCTGATACGACGAACTGGGTCGGATCGAGACAGCTGCTGCGCCGCCTGCGCGACGTCATGGCGGGCGGCGGCGACGCCCAGGCGCGGCTCGACCGGATCGTCGCCATCATCGCCCGCGACATGGTTGCCGAGGTGTGCTCGATCTACCTCTTGCGGCCAGGCGACATCCTCGAGCTGTTCGCCACCGAGGGCCTCTTGAAGACCGCGGTGCACCGCACGCGGCTGCGGGTCGGCGAGGGCCTGGTCGGCGACGTCGCGGCGCATGCGCGGCCGCTGTCGCTGGCCGAGGCGCAGGACCACCCGCAATTCGCCTACCGGCCGGAGACCGGCGAGGAGATCTACCATTCCTTCCTCGGCGTGCCGATCCTGCGCGGCGGCCGGGTGCGCGGGGTGCTGGTGGTGCAGAACCAGAGCCGCCGCAACTACACCGAGGAGGAGATCGAGACGCTGCAGACCGTCGCCATGGTGCTGGCCGAGCTGGTGGCGAGCGGCGCCCTGGCGGCGGAAACCGAGCTCGCGTCGGCGGACGGCATCGCGCTCAAGCCGCTGCGCCTCGAGGGCACGCGGCTGAACGGCGGGCTGGCGATGGGCAAGGCCGTGGTCCACGAGCGGCGCACCAGCATCAGCCAGGTGGTGGCCGAGGACTCGGCGGCGGAGCTGCGGCGCTTCGATGCCGCGGTGCAGGACATGCACCGGGCGCTCGATGCGATGATGGAGGACCTCGACCGCCACCGCGGCGGGGCGGANNGCTCGACGCGATGATGGAGGAGCTGGGCGGCCACCGCGGCGGCGGCGAGCATGTCGAGGTGCTCGAGGCCTACCGCATGTTCGCCGAGGACCGCGGCTGGCTGGCGCGGATCCGCGAGGGCATCCGCGGCGGGCTGACCGCCGACGCCTCGGTGGCCAAGGCGCTCAACGACACGCGGGCACGCATGGCCCAGATCGCCGACCCCTATATCCGCGAGCGCATCCTCGACCTCGAGGACCTCGCCTACCGCCTGCTGCAGCACCTCGACGAGGGCGCGGCGGCGGAGGACCGGCGGCGGCTGGGCGCGGAGGGCGATACGGTGCTGGTGGCGCGCTCGCTCGGCCCGGCCGAGCTGCTCGACTACGGGCGCCGCGAGCTGAAGGCCGCGGTGCTCGAGGAAGGGTCGAGCACGGCGCATGTCTCCATCGTGGCGCGGGCCCTCGGGATCCCGCTGATCGGCCGGGTCGGCGGGTTGCTCGACCGGGTCGAGTCGGGCGACACCGTGCTGGTCGACGGCGACAACGGCGTCGTCGTCGTGCGGCCGGGCGACGATGCGCGCCAGTCGTTCGCCGAGACCATGGAGTCGCGGGCCGAGCTGCAGGAGGTGTACGCCTCGCTGCGCGACCTGCCGACGGTCTCGCGCGACGGGGTCGAGGTGTCGCTCAACCTGAATGCCGGCCTGCTGCTCGACCTGCCGCAGCTGCGCCAGACCAATGCCGGCGGGATCGGCCTGTACCGGACCGAGATCATGTTCATGATGCAGGGGGCGCTGCCCGGCGTCGACGAGCAGGCTGCGGTGTACCGCCGCGTGCTCGACCAGGCGGATGGGCGGCGCGTCGTGTTCCGCACCCTCGATGCCGGCGGCGACAAGCTGCTGCCCTACCTGCACGGCCATCACGAGGAGAACCCGGCGATGGGCTGGCGGGCCATCCGCATGACCCTCGACCGGCCGTTCATGCTGCGCCAGCAGCTGCGCGCGCTGCTCCGGGCCGCGGCCGGGCGGCCCCTCGACGTGATGTTCCCGATGGTGGCCGAGGTCTCGGAATACCGGGCCGCGCGCGAGATCCTCGAGCTCGAGCTGGAGCGCGCGCGGGCGCGCGGCGAGACCCTGCCGCAGTCGGTCGCCGCCGGCTGCATGCTGGAGGTGCCGTCGCTGCTGTTCCAGCTGCCGCAGCTGACCGCCTGCGTCGATTTCCTCGCCGTCGGCTCGAACGACCTGCTGCAGTTCCTGTACGCCAGCGACCGCGGCAACATCGCGGTCAGCGACCGCTACGACATCCTCTCGGTGGCCTCCCTGCGCATGCTGCGCAGCGTGGTCGCGTCCTGCGGGTCCGCCGGCGTGCCGGTCAGCGTGTGCGGGGAGATGGCGGGCCAGCCGCTGGAGGCGATGGCGCTGGTCGGACTCGGCTTCCGCTCGCTGTCGATGGCGTGGTCGTCGATCGGGCCGACCCGGATGATGGTCCGCAGCCTCGAGGTCGGGCAGCTTTCGGATTTCCTGGACGGGCTGCTGGACGGGCCGTCGCGCAGCCTGCGCGCGAAACTCCGCGCCTACGCGCGGGACCACGGCATCGCCCTGTAGAAGCGCCGCCGATCGCCGGTTAAGACTTTGTAATAATTTGGGCAATAGTGTGGCTTCGCGCGCAGTGCGATTGCAATGCAGGTCGCAATGCTGATACACAGTACCGTTCGGAATTTCGGGTCGAAGCCGCGACTTCCGGGGAGGGCCGGCCGCGTGTCGGTGCGGTCCTGGCGAGACGGCCGGCCGGACAATAGGGTGAAGGTGACAGGGGTGGACGTTGCCGTGCGCGGGGTGCGCGCGGCGATGGGTTCCGCCTTCCGCGGATGTTCCGGACAGGCCGGTGGCCCGGCGGTTCGGGCCGTGATTGTGGATGCGAATGATGAGCGACTATCATAGCAGGGACGGGCAGTCCAGACTTCGGGCGGCACCGGAACAGCCAGCGGACGAGGACGCGATGGCCGTTGACCACGACTCTCCAGTGGAGCTGGTGGCGCATTACAGCGTCGGTGACGAGCTGCGCATGCGGCGAGAGGCGCTGGGCAAGAGCATCGCCGACATCGTCGATGCGGTGCGCATCCAGGCCCGCTATCTGGAAGCCCTCGAGGACGGCCGACTCGAAGATCTGCCGGGGACCGTGTATGCGCTGGGGTTCGTGCGCACCTATGCCGAATATCTCGGCCTCGACAGCCCCGACGTTGTGGCCCGGTACAAGGAGGAAACCCAGGGTCTCAAGACCCAGAGCTACGTGATGCCGGAGCCGCTGGAGGAAGGCAAGGTGCCGACGGCGGCGATCCTGCTGGGGGCGATCCTGCTGGCCGCGGCGGCGTATGGCGCATGGTACTTCTTCTCGCAGCCGGACAGCCGGGTTGCCCAGCAAGTGCCGGAGGTGCCCGAGCGTCTGGCGGGCGTCACCGAGGTGCCCGCGCCGGCCGCCGTCCCGCCGGCACCGCAGAGCATCGTACCGACGACGCCGGCGCCCGCCGCCCCGCCGGCAGCTCCGCCGGCCCGAGCG
>JABAOD010011474.1_pt3 | contig 12069 bp, 11 predicted proteins | sample 7062151 | NCBI WGS metagenome assembly JABAOD01 (sample SAMN14538626, study PRJNA623070) | marine sediment metagenome | biome: marine biome [ENVO:00000428]; feature: marine pelagic biome [ENVO:01000023]; material: deep marine sediment [ENVO:00002113] | place: India: Gulf of Khambhat ...
CGAGTAGGCGAGGAAGAACTCCTCGCCGCAGCGCAGCCCGCTCTGCTCGAGGATCGGCAGCAGCAGCTCCTCGGTGGTGCCGGGGTAGGTGGTCGACTCGAGGACCACCAGCTGGCCCGGCCGCAGCGTGGCGCTGATGCTGCGGCCGGTGCTCTCGACCGCCGAAACGTCGGGCTCGCGCCCCGGGCCGAGCGGCGTCGGCACGCAGATCAACAGGGCGTCCGGCTCGCCGAGCCGGCCGGCGTCGGAGGTTGCCTCGAGACGGCCCGAGGCGACGGCGGCCTGGAGCTGGCTCGCGTCGAGGTGGCGGATGTAGGACTCACCGCGGTCGAGCGCCTCGACCTTGGCCGCGTCGACGTCGAAGCCGAGCACCCGGAAGCCGGCGCGCGCGAACGCCAGGCTCAGCGGCAGCCCGACGTAGCCCAGGCCGAGGACGCCGACTCGCGCCTCACGGGACTCGATCCTGTCGAGCAGGGCTTGAAAGAGCCGGTCCATGGGCCACGGGGATGCCCGGGGGCTCCGGCGGCGGAGACCGGGCAGCTGGGTGCTCGAAGCGCCGCGCCTAGGGCTGCTCGGGCGAGACCTCGATGATGCTCGCCGCCACCAGGCCGCCGGCCGCTTGCGGCAGGAAGCCGGCGACGACGCAGGCGCGGCAGCACTCGTCGGGCCGCAGGATGCCCTCCCAGCTGATGCGCGTCACGACGCCGTCGCACAGCCAGTGGAACAGGCAGCGGCGCGCCTGCACGTCGGTGGTCTCACCGACCGTCAGGTTCTCGGCCCAGCCGGCCTGGATCGGGTCGAGGGGCTCGTAGCAGCGGTCCGCTGGCCAGACCTCCACCAGCTTGGTCTCGGTGCGGCCGAGCAGCTTGCCGGCCGGATCGTAGACCGCCACGTAGTACTCCGTCGCTTCCTGCTCCTGCGCCTCGAGCCACTCCTCGAGCCACTGGCGGTCGTGGCCCTCCATCCAGTCCCGGTCCTTGAGCACCTCCCACCAGTCGTCGGTCAGCAGGTGCTGCTTGCGGTCCTCGGGCTTGGGGAAGACGGTCCAGTAGCCGCCGCTGCCTCGGGCGAACATCTCGTCGTAGTAGAAGGCTCCGACCGGGTTCAGCCGCCGGAAGTAGAGGCGCACGCTGCTGCCCGCGACCTCCGGGTCGACCGTCGCGGTGATGGCGCCGTTGTGCTCGATCGGCAGGCAGTCCGGAGGGTCGACGGTGACCTCGGGCGGGGCGGCGGAGGCCGGCAGCGCCGCCACCAGCAGGATCAGGCAGCTGAGCTTCATCAGTCGCATGGCAGGGGCCCCTTGACGCTAGTTTGCCGGAAGAGCTTACGCGCTCGGTCCAGGGAGGTCAAATGCGGCTCGGCGGGTCGGCGGCTCCTCTGGCGGCGGTGGACCACCCCCGGGCGGCGCGGTAGCAGGCCGGTGCCGCGACGCGGACCGGCCCGCTCCGGTCGCTATCCCGGCGCGCCGCCGGCGAGAATGCGCTCGATGTAGCGGGCGACGAACCCGGTCCGCTCGAGCCGCGGCGCCACCGGCCGCAGGAGGGCCGCTGCCTCCGCCGTCTGGCCGGTCTCGTAGAGGGCCACCGCCAGGTAGAAGACCAGGTGATCCTCGCCCGGCTGCAGCTCGCCGGCGCGGCGGAAATAGCTCACCGCACGCGGCCAGTCGGATCTGAGGTAGGCGACCTCCGCGGCCAGCAGCTGCGCCTGGCGGTTGTCGGGAGCGACGCGGGCGAGGCGGTCGCTCTCGATCATCAGGGCGGCGAGCTCGTTGGCGCTCGACGAAACGGCCAGCCGCTGGCGGAGCCGGCCGAGCTCCACCGGCGTTGCCGCTTGCGACTCGGGCGGCGCGGCGGGCGCCGAAACCGCCGCTTCCGCTCCCGACCCGGCCGCGGCCGGCTCGGGCGGCTCGGTGGCCGGCGGGTCGTCGCCGCCTGCGGCGCCTCGCTCGTGGCTGGTCGCCAGCTGCTTGTCGATCCGGCGCGCCAGCCGAGCGACCCGTCTGGTGGATCGCTGGGTGGCCGGCAGGCCCGCCAGCAGCTCGGCGGCCTCCGGCCAGCGCTGGGCCTCGACCAGGCACTCGAGCCGGAACTCGACGACGCCGTCGGGCACGCCGGCGCAGAACGGTTGGCTGAGGTCCATCCGGCTACAGCTCTTGCCTTCGCTCGCCGCCTGCTGCCTTAGACAGGCCGCCCGGGGGCCGACCGCGGCGGCCGCGTCAAGCTGGTCCAGCCAGTCGAGAGCGACCAGCGGGCGGCGCAGCTCGAGCTCGAGCCGCGCCATCTCGATCAGCAGGTCGGGCTTGTTCGGCTCCGCCTGGAGGCGCCGCTCCAGCTCGTCGCGGCGCTGTGACGGCGGCAGGTCGGCCAGCCGCCGGAGCTCGGCGGTGCCGGCGAGCGCCGCGAAGCATGGCGCCGAGCGTAGGGTGGAGGCCGGCACCAGGCGGACCACGTGGGCCTCGAAGCGCTCGCGCAGCGGCTCGGGTACCGACGCCTGGCTGCAGGCCGAGAAGCGCTCCTCGAGCTCCACCATGCGGGCGAAGATCCGCCGGAAGGCGTCCTCGTCGCCGAGTTGCACCTCCGCGATGGCGAGCCGCATCAGCCCCTCGACCAGCTTTAGGGGCTCGTCGAGATGGCCGAAGCAGGCGATCCGCAGCTGGTGTGACGCCTCCGCCCAGTTGCCTTGCTCGAAGGCCCGCACGCCGGCCTCCATCCGGTTGCGATAGAACGGATCGATCGCCGCCGCAGNNCGCAGCCGGCGGCGGCGCGATGGCGAGTAGCAGGACCAGCTGCAGGCAGATGAGCAGCACAGGTCGCATCTCAGGCCGCTCCTCCGGCCAGCGGCCGGTCGCTGATGACGGCCTGCGGGTTGGCGAGGCACAGCTTCCAGGCGGTCTGCTGGCCCCAGCGGGAGGCGATCTCGGCGTAGGCCTCGCCCAGGTCGGGCGGCCGCCACGAGGAGCCGTGCGCGTCGCTGGCGACGAAGTGGACCTGCCCGCCGCTGAGCATCTCGCAGACGGTCTTTTGCGCCCGGCGGCCGAACTTGCCGAGCAGGCTGCCAGCGGTGATCTGCATGAGCGCTCCCTGGGCGATCAGCTCGTCGACGACCTCGGGGTCGGCGTAGAGCGAAGGAACGAACTCGGGATGCGCGAAGATCGGCTGCCAGCCCCTGAGCCGGAGCTCGTGCACCAGATCTCGTGGCTCGGGCCCGCTCAGCTCGCGGTCGGCTTCGAGCAGCAGGTAGTGTGAGCCAGCCAGCGGCAGCAGTCCCGAGGCCGGCAGCGCCTCGAGCTCGCTGATCAGGCTGGAGTCGATGCGGATCTCCGCCCCGAGGAGCAGCCGCGGCCGCTCGCCGACGCTCTCCTGCAGCTCGGCCAGCAGCTTGGCGAGGGCGTCGGCGTCGCAGTTCCACCAGCTGGGATGCCGCTGATGGGGAGTCGCGACCACGGCTTCGCAGCCGCCGGCAGCGGCGAGATGGCAGAGCTCCACCGCCTCCCGCGCCTGGTCCGGACCGTCGTCGACGCCGGGCAGTACGTGCGTGTGCAGGTCGATCATCAAGTGGCGGGAGTGCCGGCCGTCGCCTCGCCTTCGTCGTGCGCGTAGCCCTCGTACGCGTAGTGGTAGTAGTAGCGTCGGTCGTACTTGCCGGTGATCGCCGGCCGGTAGCAGTTGAGGATGGTGCCCAGGATCCGGACCCCCGCGAGCTGCAGCTGATCGCGGCATGCGCGGGCGTCCTCGCGCTGCACCTTGCCGGCCCGGAAGCACAGCAGCACGCCGTCGCTGAGCTTGCCGACCAGGATGGCGTCGGTCACCGCCAGCACCGGCGGCGAGTCGATGATCACCACGTCGAACAGCTGCCGCGCCTCGGTGATCAGGTCGGTCATCGCGTCGGAGGCGAGCAGCTCGGAGGGATTTGGCGGATGGGGTCCGGAGGGCAGCACCGTCAGATGGTCGATCGCGGTCGATTGCAGGGTCGACTCGAGAGCGGTACCCTCGGCCAGTACGTTGACCAGGCCGCGGCGATTGGTGACCCCGAGGATCCGGTGCAGTCGCGCCTTGGCCTTGCGCAGGTCGGCGTCGATGATCAGCGTCTTGCGGCCGAGCTGCGCCATGACCGTCGCCAGGTTGACCGCGGTGGCCGTCTTGCCCTCGCTCGCCTGGGCCGAGGTGATCGTCGTCACCTTCAAGCCACCGGCCGTTGACAGAAGCAGCGCGGTGCGCAGCGAGCGGTAGGCTTCGGAGACACCGAGCCGCGGGTTCGAGGCGGGTAGCAGCTCGATGTGCTTGGTCTCTTCGGCGGCCGACTCCTTGGCTGCACCCCCCGGTTGGCGTCGCGACCGGCGCCGGCCGTAGTAGGCGTATGGCAGGCGAGACCTGCGGCCGCGGTCCGACAGGTCGGCGATGACCGCCAGCACCGGCAGGCCGAGCAGCCGCTCGAGCTCCTCGGCGCTCTTGATGCTGCGGTCCAGGAAATGGAACAGCAGCACCAGGGCGATGCCCAGGGCCAGGCCGGTGCCCGTGCCGGAGGTGAGGTTGTTGCTCAGTGAGGGCTTGAAGGGGCTGGTCGGCANNGCACCAGGGCGCGATCGACGACCCGCACGTTGGACTCGCGGGTGGTCTGCAGCCGGGCCGACATGCCGGCCTCCGACTGGCGGCGCAGCAGCTGGTCGAGCAGCTCGCGCCGGGTGGCGATCTCCATCTCCAGGTTCTTGAGCTCCACCGAGACCGAGTTGAGGGCCATCGCCTCACGGCGCGCGCGGTCGAACTGGTCCTTCAGCGAGCGCTCCCGGCGCTGCGCGGCCTGCAGGTTGGCGGCCGCCTTGCGGCGTAGGGCCCGGACCTCGTCGTCGATGACCGCCGCCAGGTTCTGACGCTCCTCGTCGATCCGGCTCTGCAGGTCCTCCATCACCGGATGGTCGGGCTTGTAGATCGTCAGCTTGGCCTCGTACTCGCGCTCGAGGGCGAGCAGGCCGCGCCGCACCTCGGCGACCACCGGCGAGGGACTGGCTTCGGCGCTGGCGCTGGAGAAAGACGACGACAGCTCGTAGTAGCGCGCCTCGGCCTCGACCCGATCGGCGATCGCCTGGGTGTAGGTGCGGTTGAGCTGGGCGATGCGCTCGACGATCTCGTTGGACTCGGGGTCGAGGTTGACGACGTCGATGTCGCGGCCGACCTCCTGCAGCTGCTTCTCCTTCTCGTCGATCTCCTGCTTGAAGGTCACGATCTGCTGGTCGATGAAGCTCGAGGCCTTGCCGACGTACTCGGTGCGCCTCTCGATGCCCCAGTCGATGAAGGCGTCGGCGACGCCGTTGACGATCCTCGCCGCCAGCTCGGGGTCGCCGAACTCGAAGGAGAGCTGGACGAGCTCGGTCTGAGCCACCTCCCTGACCGACAGACCGGACAGGATCTTGCCGGCCAGCCCGGCCAGCAGGCGCTCGTCGGCGGGCGTCGGCCCGGCCTCCGCCGTGGCGACCGGCCGACCGTCGGCGGCGGGGTTGAATCGGGGCTCGCCAATCAGCCCGAGGTCGACGACCACCCGCTCGGCGAGTCCGCGGCTTTCGAGCAGCCGGTACTGGGTCGGGTAGTAGCGCATCCCCGCCCAGGCCTCGAGCCAGGGGTTCTGGGTGTTGGCGACGCTGAAGATGCTGCGCTGCTCGATCTGCAGTGTGGTGTCGGCGCGGTACATCTGCGGCGTCAGGTAGTAGCGCGTGGCGCCGGCCGCCAGCCCGAGCGCCGCGATCGTGACGATCAGCGGCCAGCGGCGCAGCAGCAGCTGCAGGTACTCGTTGATGTTGAAGCTGGGGCCGACCGACTCGCGCGGCTCCTGCTCGGGCAGGTAGATCGACTCCCGGCTCACAGGAAGGACTCCTTGACCAGGATCAGGTCGCCGTCCTCGAGCGGCAGATCCTCGGTCTCGCCGCGCAGCAGCCGCTTGTAGCGCACGATGATCTCGAAGCGGCTGCCGTCCTCGCGCTGGCGCTTGACCGAGATCTTGCTCGACGCCCGCTTGGTCAGCCCGCCGGCCTGGGCGATGGCGGTGAGCAGGGTCGGGCGCTGGTTGGGCTGGAAGGTCATGGCACCGGTCGCCCCGACCTCGCCCATCAGATAGACCGTGACGGGCTCGCCGGTCGGCACCGAGATCACGTCGTTGGAGAAGATCGGGATGTTGACCGCCGGGTCCGCCCGGACCAGCAGGTCGTCCAGCGAGATGGTGAGCTGATCGTGCAGACCGTTGTCCGCTCGGCGCAGAATGCTGACGTACGGGCCGTGACCTTCGCTCAGCCCGCCGGCATCGGTGAGGGCATCGAGCAGGTTCCAGCGCCCGGACAGCTCCAGGGTGCCGGGCCGGCGGACCGCGCCGATTACCGAGATCGGCCGCGAGCGGAACTCGACGACCCGCACCGACACCGTGGCGCGTTGCAGGAAGGACTCTTCGAGCCGCTCCTTGAGCAGACCGGCGGTCTCGGCTGCGGTCAGCCCGGCGACCCGCAGCTCACCGATCAATGGCAGTATCAGGCTACCCTGGTCGCCGACCCGGCGCTCGAGGTTGAGGCTCTGCTCTTCGACCACCTGGATCTCGATAAGGTCCTTGGGCCCCAGACGGTAGGCCACCGGCTCGTCCGCCGGCTGGGCGAGCGCCGCGCTCGCGACCAGCAGGGATAGGATCGTGAGCCGGCTTCGAAGGAGCACGGCAGATACAGTTCCACCGGGGCGACCGGCCTGGGCGCGCCCTCTCACGGCTACCAGGGTAGCAGATTCCCGCCCAGCCGGACCTGGCTCAGAACGGTCTGCTGGGAGCGATCGAACTCGGCGTCCGACGAGTCGCGCTGGGTGTCGAAGGCGCCGATCTCGATCGTGACTCGCGGCGTCAGCTGCAGCTCGGAGCGCAGGCCGAAGCTCTCGTAGTCGTCGATTCGGGTCACCTGATCGTCGGCCACGCCCGCGAACTCGTCTTCCCCCGTCTCGTAGAAGACCCGCACCTGGAGCCGCGGTCCGAAGACACGTTGCAGGCTGACACCCGAGAGCCGGCGCTCGAAGACGCTGGCGCTGTCGAGCGCCGAGTAGTCGAGCTGGGCCGAGCCGTAGACGCTGGCGCGCAGGCGCTCCGAGAAGCGCCAGCCGACCTGTACCAGGCCGGTTGTCTGGCGTCGTTCGTCGGCGCCGCCCGAGAAGTCGATGTCACGCCGCACCCCGTCGAGATCGACGGACAGGCGATTGCCCTGGTAGTCGATGCGCACCAGCGGGCCCGAGCTCTTGTTCGACCGCCCGCCCGGGTCGTTGTCGAAGTCGCTCTCGGTGAGTTCGGCGCCCAGGCTCACCGCGAGCCGGTCACCGAACGAGTAGCGGACGCCAGCGCTGAGCTGCTCGGTCGTCGAGTCGAGCGCCGCCAGGTCCAGCGTAGGCAATCGTTGGCTGACGGCATCGCCGAAGTAGCGGGTCTCGCCCCGCCCGATTGCGCCGAAGATCAGCCACGGTCCGTAGAGATCGATGTCGAAGCTGAGCTCGAGACGGTCCGACCGGATGTCGACCGGCACCTCGGCCTCGCTGTTCAGGTTGCGCTGCTCCTCGACCTGGCCGGCGTCGATCTGGAACTGCAGACGGTTGAACAGACCGAACAGCTGCAGGCCCAGGCTCTCGCCGAGACTGCGCAGCTCCTCCTGGTCCCGCCACCAGGAGTAGTCGGCGGCGGCGAAGCCGCTGAGCACGGTCTTGGGTCCGAGGTGGAGCCAGGCACGCAGGCCGGCGGCCGCCTTGGCGCGCAGGTCGGAGACCGCCTCGTCCTCGGCGGTGCTGTAGACGTTGCTCTGATAGCTGAGGTCGCCGATTGACAGGCGGGGGTCGACCTTGAGCGGACCGAAGCTCCAGCGGGCGTCCTGGATCTCCTGCAGGACCGCGTCGCGGGCGACCTCGCGCTGCTCCGCGAGGCTACCGGGCACCGTGTAGACGGCGTACTGGGCGGCCGCCGGCGCGGCGGTCAGGAGGGGCGCGAGGAGCGCTGCTGCGGCGAGCTTCCGCACGGTCGATGCCTTCGCATGCCCGCCCGCTTCACGTATCCTGTCGCCGCCGCTCGGCATCGCGGACCGCCCATGTTATCCAGATTCTCCAGACCCGGTGATCGGGCGGCTCTGCTGCTCGCGCTCCTCGTGTTGTGGGCGCCGCTTCCCGCCGGCAGCGTGACGCCGGGCGCCGAGCTGGTCTTCCGGCTGGGTGCTCTGGCGGCGTTCTTGGCCGGTGCCGTGACGCCGGCGCCGGAGTGGCGCCGGCGTCGGCTGCTGCCGGCGGGCGCCCTAGTCGGGATCGCCCTGCTGGGTTTCGTCCAGTCGTGCGGCTGGCCGGCTGGTGCTGAGGCCCTGGTGGGCGAGGAGCGGGCGCGGATCCAACACGAGGCCGCAGCGCTCACCGGGGCCGATGGCGGGCCGCGGAAGTTATACCTATCGCTCGCCCCGGCACGATCGCGCTCCGCCGCGCTGTCGTGGCTCGCTGCCGCCGCCCTCCTCGCTGCAGCACTGCTCGCCGGCCGCGAGCCCCACGCCCGGCACGGTCTGGCGGCCGCCCTGCTGGCGGCGGCGCTGGTACAGGGAGTGATCGGTCTGGCACGGCTCGACCTGTCTTCGCCCGCCGGCCTCGCCGGCATGCTGCTGCGGCCCGAGGGCAGGCTGCGGGGCACCTTCGCCAACCCGAACCATCTGTCACTGTTCTTCGAGATCGCCATGGCGGTCGCCGCCGCTTGGCTATGGTGGTCGACCCGGAGACCGGCCGGAGCCGCGGCGCGCCGCTGGCTGCCGGGCCTCGCGGCGGCGGGCGTCTGGGCCGCGCTGTTGGCGCTGGTGGTGCTGACCGGCTCGCGGGTGGGGCTGGTGGCGGCGATCTTCGGCGGCGCCGTCCAGAGTCTGCTGTTGCTGGCGGCGGGCCGCGGGCGGCGGGCCGGGGCGGTGGTCGGTCTGGTGCTGGTCGTCGGCGTCGGGGCGGTGGTCACGCTGGCGTCGCGGGTGGATATCCAGCGCTACGCGACCGTGTCGCTGTTCGAGGACAACCTGCGCGGCCGGCTGGACGTCGTGCCGCCGGCGCTCGAGCTGTGGCGCCGCTTTCCGCTGACCGGCACCGGACTCGGCACCTTCGAGGAGGCCTTCCCCCTAGTCATCCGGCCGCCGATGGCCGCGGTGTCGTGGAATCGAGCGCATAACGATCCGCTGGAGCTGCTGGTCACCGGCGGGCTGGTCGGCTTGGCGCTTGGCCTGGCCTGCGTCGTCCTGCTGCTGCGGCGGCTCTGGCGGGTCTTCCGCTACAGCGCCAGCGACGAGGACCGGGCGGCGGCGGTAGCCGCCATGGGCGCGCTGTCCGCGGTCGGCCTCCACGAGCTGATGGACTTCGGTCTGGTGATCCCGGCCAACGGTCTGGCAATGGCGGTGGTGCTGGGAACCGCGGCCGGCCGTCTCACCCGCCCGGCGGAGGCGGCGGCGGAGCCGGCTCGAGGCTGACCGCCCCGGCCGTGGCCCGCCGGCCGAGCGCGTCGAAGAGCTCAAGCAGGTGGAGCCCGGCGGTGACCGGCAGACGCCAGCGCACCGCTGCTCCCGGTTCGACGGTGAGCAGCGCCCTCTCCCGGCCGTCCAGACGGAGCTCGAAGACCGAGCCCTCGGCCGGCGCCCAGGTGGGCTCGATGCGGATACCGGTGGCGGCTCGCGACGCCAGCAGCTCCAGGCGGTAGACGCCGTTGCGGTACCGCCATTGCCCGGCCGGCCAGGCGGTGCGGGCGTGCTGCGTCAGGCGGCCCTCGGCCGCGGCCAGCGCCTGCCGGTCGCCCAGCTGCCGCGCGAGCCGCTCCGCCTCGAGCCAGTAGAGCGGGTCGTCGCGGCGGTCGGCCGCCACCCGGTCGAGCGCATCGCGGGCCTCGGCGGCTCGGCCGCCGTCCAGCAGCCAGCGCGCCTTGAGCACGAGGTAGCGATCCCAGCGCTCGTCTCCGCCGGGAGCGCCGAGCGACTCGTGGAGGCGGGCGCGGTCGGGGTCGTTCGCCAGCAGCGCGGCCATCGCCGCCTCGCCGCCCTCGAGGTCACCGAGCCGCTCGCCGATCGTGCGCATCGTCTCCGCGGCGAAGGGGCAGAAACCCGCAACGCAGAGATCGAGCGCCCAGCGCAGCCAGCCGTGCAGGTCGCGGCGCATCCGGTCGTCGATGAGCTCGGGCGGCAGGGTGGCGAGAGCGGCGGCGACGCTGCCGGCCAGCGCGACGTCAGGAGGCTGCGCCAGAATCGCCCGGTAGGTGTCGGCAGCCCGGCCGCGGTCACCGCGCAGGCGGGCGGTCGCGTGAGTGACCCAGGCAGGCAGCTCGGCGGCGGTGGACTCGTACCAGCGCCGGCGGGCGATGCAGAAGCGCTCGCGGTCGCCGAGCGCGAGCAGCTCCTGCCCCAGCCGGTCCCAGGCCCAAGGCCGGTCCGGGATCGGCTCGAGCAGTCGCCCCAGCGAGGGCGCGATCCGCACCCAGGCGGGGATCAGCAAACCGAAGCTGTGGCGATCCGCGAAGGCCCGCGCCAGCACCGGCAACGTCGCGTCGCGCTCGGAGGGTGCCAGCCGCGACCAGGCGCTCAGGGAGGCCGAGACGAAGAGCCGCGGCGGCTCCGGATGGCCGGGTGCCAGCCGCATGGCGGCCAGCAGGGGCTCGCGCCAGGCGGCCGCCGGGCGTTCGCGGTCCCGCCGGCGTTGGGCCAGCAGGTAGCGCGAGCTGCCGAGCACCGCGGCCGCGCGCCAGGAGACCGGCTGCGCGGCGAGCCCCTCGGCGGCGAGCTGACTGGCGAGCTCCAGCCGTTGGATGCCGAGCCGGGCTTCGTCGGTCCGCTCCTCGGCGGTCAGGGGCTCGAGCCAGGAGCGGTCGAGCTCGGTGGCCAGCAGCAGCCAGGCGGCCCGGATCGTCGCCCGTGCGGGGCTCGCCTGGCGGCGCAGCTCGTGGTCGAGGCCCGCGACCCGCCCGGCGAGACCGACCTCGCGGATGCTGGCCGTGAGCTCGCCGTAGGTCGACCTCCACTGGTGGTAGTCGGCGAGCGACAGGACGCCGACGGCAGCAACCGCGAGCAACGTCCAGAGCTTCATATCGGTCATCATAGCGGTCGCCTGATGGACGGCTCGGTCTTCTTCCGCCAGCGTCGCGAGCTCGTGCGGCACCATCTGCCGGCGGTCGGCTGGTCGCTGATCGTCGCCGTCCTGTTGCTCATGCCCGGCGATGCCCTGGCCGACGTGGGTGGCTGGGACTGGCTCGACAAGCCGGTACATGCGCTGCTCTTCGCGATCCACTTCCTGCTGCTCGAGCGCTCGCTGCGGGCGGTCGGCGTCGGCCGCCGTTCGCTCGTGGCGGCGGCGGGCTCCGGGCTCTGGGCGCTGGTCCTCGAGGCGGCGCAGATGGCGGTTCCCGGCCGCATCTGGAGCGGCTGGGATCTGGCCGCGGATCTCGCCGGCATCGCACTCGCGGCGCTCGCCCGGGCGGCTTGGCGTGCTAGGCTAGCGGCCGCTTCGTAGAGGCGCCTCATGTCCGAGCCGTCGCCCCCCTTCCAGATCCCCGAGCATGTCCTGAGCCGCAAGCTCGAGGACGAGATCGTGCTGCTCAACCTGGACTCCGGCGAGTACTTCGGCCTCAACGACACCGGCACCCGGGTCTGGGAGCTGTTGGTCGCCGGCCGCGGCCGCTCCGAGATCGTCGACCAGCTGATCGCCGAGTTCGAGGTCGACCGGGAGCGCGCCAGCGGCCACGTCGCGGCGTTGTGCAAAGAGCTCATCGCGGCCGGCCTGCTGGCGGCCGGAGGTGAGGCCTGACCGCCGCCGCCCCGCGACCCGGCGGCGTGCGAGACTGCCGACCATGAAGGTCATCGAGCATCTCGAGCGCGCCGCCGCGCCGCCGATCAGCTTCGAGATCATCCCGCCGCTGCGCGGCGGCAACGTCCACAAGCTGCTGGAGCTGATCGAGGACCTGGCGCGCTTCCGGCCGCCGTTCATCGACATCACCAGCCACGCCGCCGAGGTGGTCTACGAGGAGACGCCGCACGGGCTCGTGCAGAAGGTCAAGCGCAAGCGGCCCGGCACCATCGGCGTC
>JABAOD010018097.1_pt1 | contig 12067 bp, 13 predicted proteins | sample 7062151 | NCBI WGS metagenome assembly JABAOD01 (sample SAMN14538626, study PRJNA623070) | marine sediment metagenome | biome: marine biome [ENVO:00000428]; feature: marine pelagic biome [ENVO:01000023]; material: deep marine sediment [ENVO:00002113] | place: India: Gulf of Khambhat ...
CGCTCCACGATCGCGACATCCGACCAGCCCATCTTCGCCAGGTGGTACAGCACGCTGGCTCCCACGACCCCGCCACCGATCACCACCACCCGGTACTGCGACTTCACCGCACCGCCTTCCCACGCGCCGGCACGGAACTTACCCGAAGCGACGGCCGTAGGTCCGGCGGGCGCGCCTCCGCTACGTGGCGATCGCGCCGGCCCGGCCGGCCACCCGGCGCATCGCCTTCACGACGCGGGGGTCGAAGTCGTAGGCGGCGCCGCGATGCAGCACCTCCAGCGCCTCCAGCGGGGCCAGCCCGGCTTCGGCCACGGCCTGGTCGTATGCCGATGCCACCTTGATGATCTTGGCGGCCAGCGGCAGCTCCTCGTCGAAATCCTCCCCCGGGTGGCGGTAAGGATGGTGCTGCTGCTGCACGTACGCCGCCACCCGGTGCAGGTACGGCGCCTCGGCGACGATCTGGGCGCCCCAGCGGGCGATGTCCTCGTCCGTGTACCCGGCCTTGAGGATGGCGGGCTCGTTGAGGGTGATGCGGCCGATGTCATGCATGAGCGCCGCGTACTCCAGCTCGGTGACGTCGTCGGGGCGCATGCCGAGGTCCTGTCCCACCGCCACCGCCAGCGCCGCCGTGCGCACCGAGTGACCCTCGGGTGCCAGCCCGGCCACCTCGGGGATGCGGGCCAGTGCTCTGATCGTCTGGCCGTAGGTGACCCTGGTCCCGGCGCTGCGTACGAACGCAGCGTGGCTGAACCCATACGGCATGAGCGCCAGAGGGAACGCCCACCAGCGGATCACGGGCCACGCAAAGGCGAAGAGGGCACCGGTGGCGAACAGGCTCAGCAGAACCGGCCAGTCGGCCAACGCCAGCAACCAGCGGTATCTCAGCGCCACCCACTCTTCCTCGAGCCCGACGAGGACGCCGGCCAGGGCGTCCACGAGGAACCATGCCAGCGCCCCAGCTGCGACCGCGATCAGCGTCGCCCACCGGCTCTCGACCCCACCGTACGCGAACGCCGCCTCCACTCCGTAGAGGGCGCACGCGTACGCTCCCAGTGCCGCGGCTCCGGACACGAGGAATGCCCGCGCTCGCTCCCGTCCGCCCGTCCGCACGTCGAGCAAGAGCCAGGAAGCAAGCAGCCCGAACGCATACACGGCACCGACTCCGTACGGATCGTCGATCAGCAGCGGCACGGCGACCGCGACCGCGATGCCGAAACCCAGCTCCTCGCCGTTGGGAGCGGGGACCCGGACGAGCTGCCCGGCCGCCATCGCGGCGCCCAGGATGCCCAGCAGCCACAGCGGCTCGGACGCCTCCAGGAGCAGCGCCGTGCCGGCCGACCCGAGGGCCGCCACAACGATCAGCGACAAGCGCCGCAGCCGGTCCTCAGCCATAGATCCGGTAGCCCTCCATCGTCTCCGCGATGCGCCGCGCCTTGGCTTCGTCGTCGAGGGCCGTCGACCCGTAGCGCTCCCCGGTGCGGGCCAGGGCGGTGATCAGGGCCTCCACCACGGCCGGGTCGAACTGGCTTCCTGCATTGCGGCGCAGCTCCTCGAAGGCGTACTCCTGGCTCAGCGCCATCCGGTAGGAACGGGTGCTGGTCATGGCGTCGAATGCGTCGGCGACCGAAAGCACACTCATCTCTTGGGTGGGTGATTGGCCGTGCGTGTGGCCGGCGCCCACGTAGCCAGATCCGTCGAAATGGGCGTGGTGGCCCGAGGCGATGTGCACCATCGGGTGCAGGAACTCGACCTCGGCGAGGATGTCCTCGACCACGTGCACGTGGCGCTGCATCTGCTCGTACTCCTGAGGCGTGAGGCGCGCCTTCTTGCGGATCAGCTCGCGCGGGACCGCCAGCTTGCCGACGTCGTGGATCAGCGCCGACCACCGCAAGCGCTGCAGCGCCGTTGCCCCGTAGCGCAGTTCTTCGCCGATGAGCTGTGCGAAGTGGGCGACGCGCTCGGTGTGGCCACGGGTGTAGAGGTCTTTGGCCTCGAGCGCCTTGACGAAGCCGCGCAGCGTCGCCTCCTGCGCCTCCCGCAGCTCGCCGTACGAGGCGAACGCCAGGTGACCCANNGAAGCGAACGCCAGGTGCCCGACGAAGTAGGCGGTGAAGATCAGCGGCAGCGTGACGGCGCCCACGAGCAGGTAGGTGGCGCCGAGCAAGCCCCCGAGGAATCCCATGCCGAGGTACGAGACGTGGTTGGAGCCCATCTGCGCCCACGGCCGCACCTCCCGCCGCTGATACACGGTGCGAACGACCCGCGAGACGATCGTGAACCCGACGAGGCCGTGCACCGACGCCGCCACCGCGGTGCCGAGCGCCACCCTCCACAGGTTGTTGGGCGTCACCTCGGCGGGGAGGAACGCCTCGAGGACCCAGACCGAGACGGTGGCCGTGATGACGAGCTGGCCGAAGTTGGCCATCGGCTGGAACCAGCGGCGTTCCTTGAAGTCGGTCGCCGACGGGAATCCGAGAGCGGCCATGGTGGCCACCCCGAGGGTGGCGCTGCCGGGGCCGAAGACGACCGCGGCGGTGAGCGTGACCATCGCCGATGGGCTCACCGACAGGTGGTCGTTGATCTCGACCGAGAGCCACGAGAAGAACACGAACGCGGCGGCAAAGACGAGCCACTCGCGCAGGTCGGGGAACGTCTGGACACTGGAGAGGAGCGCGATCAGAAGCACCCCTACCGTGGCCAGCCCTCCCGCCAGCTTCAACTTCAGACCGGTACGCCGCTCCACGACCCGTCCCCAGTGTCGCTCGAAGCGGAGAGGTCCGGGTGGCCGCCTAGTTGATCTTCCAGCTAGCAGCGCCTGCGAACAGAAGGGCAGCCATGCTGCCAAAGGTCAGGGCGAGCCGTTTGAGCGTCGTCACCGGGTATGCACCCCCGTGGTTCCTGCCTCGGACACCGGCACGCTTGTTCTCTCCGGTTCCGGGGTATCCGCTCCACTGATGGTCTCAGCAACCGGTCAGCCGCCCGGACGTCTCCCAGTCCCGCTCGGCTCGATGCCGGCGCGGGCTCGATTGTCAAAGCAGGCGCCCCTGAAACCACCCAGCCTCAGCCATGCGACGGCGGGGACCCACAGGCCAGGCCGCCGCCGCTTCCATTTCCCGGCAAGCCGGGGAATGGAACAACACGCTAATCGATCCGTCTGGCCTATCGCAAGCACGAGTTTCGCGCCCCCTGCTCCGGAGCGTGCCGGGCAGCTACGCCGGGCAGGCACGGGTTAGGCTGGGACGGCGATGGACTTCCGGGAGTTCGAGGAGACGCTGTGCCGGCTTCCCGCGGTCAACGCGGTACGGGTGGTGGGCGACGCCGGCCGGGTCTCCGAGGTGCACGTCCTCAGCGATCCCGACAAGTCGCCGAAGCAGGTGGTGCGCGACATCCAGTCGCTGGCGATGGCCCGGTTCGGAACCAGCATCGACCGCCGGGTCATCTCGGTCGTTCAGCTCACCCCCGAGGACCTGCCCGAAGGCCGCGCCGGCGATCGCGCCCGGATCATCGGCATCCACGAGCAGCCCGAGGGCAACCGCATGACGGTCACCGTCACCCTCGAGTGGCAGGGCACCAAACACGTCGGGTCGGCAATGGGGCCGGCNNNGCCCACGACGGGCTCCCGCCGCTCGCGCTCGACGCCATCGCCTCCCCTGCGGTGGGCATGCGCAGCGTGATCATCGCCGTGGTCGTCTCGTCGACCGGCGGGGGCGAGGAGCTCTCCGTTGGCTGTGCGCTGGCAAACGGCGACATGGCCGAGGCGGCCGTACGCGCCGTCCTCGACTCGCTGAACCGCCGCATCCCGCAGATCCTCCGCTGAGTCGCGGAGGGCAGATGCCATCCCCGCCGTGACCGGTCTCGAGCTGCCGCCGCGGCAGGTGCGCGGGCTCGGCGACGCCGCCGTCACGCCGCACGAGCTGGCCACGCAGGCGGCCCTCGACGTCATGGGAGCAGGCGGCAACGCCGTCGACGGCGCGATCGCCGCCAACGCCGTCCTCGGCGTGGTCGCCCCTGAGACCTGCGGGCCCGGGGGCGACCTCTTCGCGCTCGTCCACCGCGACGGCGACGAAGCTCCGCGGGCGCTCAACGCCTCGGGTCGAGCCGGCGCCGGCGCGTCCGCCGCGGCGCTGCGCAGCGACGGCCATGCCGAGGTGCCGCTCTCCGGACCCGACGCGGTGACCGTGCCCGGCTGCGTCGACGGGTGGGTGGCGCTCGCCACCGAACTTGGCAGCCTGTCTCTCGGTGCCTCGTTGCAGCCGGCTGCGGGCGGCGGAGGGCTTCCCCGTCTCCGTGGAGCTGAGTGCCGCGCTGACACGTCGCCGGGCCGATCTCGCCACCCAGGCGTCGGCGGCCGCGCTGTACCCCGGCGGCGCTCCACCCCGTCCCGGTACCGTCCTGCGCCGCCCCGACCTCGGCGCCACCCTTGCCGCCGTCGCAGAAGAGGGGCGCGCCGGCTTCTACGAGGGCGGGGCCGGGACCGGGATCGTCGCCGCGACCGGCGGCCGGGTGACGCCGGCCGATCTGGCCCGCGGTCAGGCCGAATGGGTCACGCCTCTCGGCGGCACCGCGTTCGCCTTGACCGCGTGGACGATCCCGCCGAACAGCCAGGGGTGGCTGGTGCCGGCGGCGGCGTGGCTGTTCGAGCAGCTCTCGCCGCCGGGCGACCCCGGCGACCCCGCCTACGTCCACGCCCAAGTAGAGGCGTACCGGGCGGTGGCGTGGGAGCGCGACGACCTGGTCGCCGACCCGGACTTCGCCCCGCTCCCGCCGGCGTCACTCGTGGACCCGGGCCGGTTGACGGCCCGCGCCCGCCGGCTGTCGGCCGACCGGGCCTCGCCATGGCCGGCGCCCCGCCCGGCGCCGGGTGGCACCGCCTATCTGTGCACGATCGACGCCGCCGGGATGGCAGTTTCGCTCATACAGTCCAACTTCCACGGCCTCGGCGCCGGGCTCGGCGCCGGTGACTCGGGCGTCCTCCTCCACAACCGCGGGGCCGGCTTCACCCTGAGGTCCGGCCATCCCAACGAGCTGGCGCCCGGCAAGCGACCGCTGCACACGCTGTCACCCACGCTGTGGACGAGCGCCGGGACCCTGCGGCTCCTCCTCGGCACCCGCGGCGGCCACCAGCAGCCCCAGCTGCTGCTCCAGACTGCCTGTCACGTGCTGGCAGCCGGAGACTCGCCGGCCGCGGCCCAGGCGAGGCCCCGCTGGACCATGGCGCAGTTCGGGGCGGGCGTGGAGTCGGCGATGAGCGTCGAGGCCCGGATGCCGGCAGAGGTCGTCACCGGCCTGCGGGACCGCGGCCACGGGATCGAACCGGCCGCGTCGTGGGAGGAGGGGTGGGGCCCGGTGTCGATGATCACCGTCGCGAGCTCGGGGGTCCGCACCGCCGCCGCCGACCCGCGGGTCGGTACCGCCGCCGCGGCGGCGCGTTGACGTCACCGCTGATCGACCGGCTGCTGCTCATCGTCGACGACGGGCACCGTCAACCGCTCGGAAGCGTTGGCGCGTTCGCGCCGCGCCGACCACAGGTTGACGAAGGCGATGAGCGCTCCCAGCGACAGCACCCCGGCGACGATGACGGTTCCGACGATCCAGCCCCTCGTGCCGGACTCCGACCCGGTCGCCTCGGCGAGGAGAGCGCTCTGCCACTCTGCGCCGAGGCGGCGTACGGTGGCGGCGTCGGGGTTTCTGATCACGTCGAGCCCCTCCGCGGTGACCGCGAAGCCGGCGAAGTCGCCGATCGGCGAGAGCTGGAACTCGGGGTTCCAGAGGAGGCGCTCGGGGATGCGGCTGGCCGTCCAGGAGATCTCCTCGGGGAGCGCCCTGATCAACTTCGCGAACCGCATCGAATCGTGATCGCGACGGACCCGCCCCTCGAGCCGGGAGACGTACCAGTGGCCGACGGTGGCGCCGAGCGGATCGGGATAGTCCCCGCCCGACAACCCCCACTCTGCCTGGTGTGCCAGCCCGAACGTCCCGGCGCGGCGCACGAGCAGCGTGTTCCATGCCGACAACACCAGCACTCGCTCGGCACCGAAGCTGATCGCCCTGAGTTGCTGTCCTTCCGGCCAGCCGAGGGCCTGGGCGTCGAGCGGCAGGCGGTCGGCGAAGAGGCACACTTCGACCCCGGCCAGACCGTCCAGTTCGGCGGCGATGGGCCCGACGGCGTCGCCGAGGTCGTCGGTGAACCGGTCGGCGAGCCCCACCGGCAGGCCCGCCGTGTAGAGCCGCACCGGTCCGAGAGGGCGAGCCGGGCCATCCCAGACGGTGTCGGGGAACATCCCCTCACAGCCTGCTGCGGGTTGGGCGCCGGCGGAGGACATGGGGATGGCCGCCACCACCAGGAGCGCCAGCAGCAACGAGCGCGAAGTGCGACCTGGCACGGCTCTTCGATGGTACCGCCTGGCGGCGGCGGGCACGGTCGCGGGGTCAGGCCTTGGTGGACTTCACGAGCCGGGACCACGCCTCGTCGTCCGGCAGGGCGGGCGGGAAGGGCGTGTAGTAGCCGACCCGCTGCACGCGGTCGCCGTACCTGTGGCGAATGCGGGCACCGATCTCGTCCACCGGAGCGACGACGGCGACGGCGTCGAGCACCTCGTCGGGGACGACCTCGCCCATCTTCCCCCACTCACCCCGCTTCGAGAGCGCGGTCAACTCCGGCCCGAAATCCCAACCGTGCAGGTCGAGGACGCCGGAGTATGCCGGCGTCGACGCATAGAAGGCGATCTGGAGCTTGGCCGCGGCGGCTGCCGACTCCATCTCCGCCTCGTCGTTGCCGGTGACGACGAACACGGTCGCCACCCGCTCCACTTCGTCGAGGGAGCGCCCGACCGCCATGGCGCCGGTCTCCATCTCGGGCAGCACCACTTCGTCGAGGTAGCGGACGGTGTGGAGCGGGTGGACGTGGAAGCCCTGGCATACCTCGCCGGCGAGGCGGGCCATGTACGGCCCGACGCCGGCGATGTAGACCGGCACGTCGGGATGGCCGATCGGGCCCGGGTTGAAGAACGGGGTCATCAGCGTGAACTGGTAGTAGTCGCCCTTGAAGCGGAGCGGTGTCCCGTTCTGCCACGTGTCCCAGATGGCCCGCAGCGCGGCGATGTACTCCCGCATCTGCGGCCCCGGCTTGCCCCACGGCATCGAGAACCGGCGAGTGATGTGAGCGCGGATCTGAGTCCCGAGGCCGAGCAGGAACCGGCCCCCACTCGCCTCGGCGAGGTCCCAAGCCGTCTGCGCGACGGTCATCGGCGACCTCGCGAACGCCACGGCGATGGCCGTGCCGAGGTCGACGCGCTCGGTCACTCGAGCCGCCAGCAGCAGCGGCAAGAAGGGATCGTGCGACGTATCGGCACTGAACAGCCCGTCGTAGCCGAGCCGCTCGGCGCGCCGCGCCTGCTCTTCGACCTGGGCGAGTCCGCCGGCCGGGGGGAGGTAGTAGTCGACCTTCACTGGTGCTCCCAGGGGAGGGGGAGGTGATCTTACCGGCGTGCCGGACCGGCCCCCCTGGCGGTTTATGGCAGGTGGCGGGTTTGCATAGCGTTCGCGCCGAGGTTTAGCCTCGATCGCCGATCCATCGTCGAGCGCGCTGTCTCGACGACCATCCGTGAGGCGGAGTACGTGCGAACTCTTCGGTCTGCTTTGGTCTCGGTCTGGGTCGTCCTCGCGCTGCTCGCGACCGCCGGGTTCGCCGCCTTCTCGACGCGAGGCAGCTCCGGGCCGGCCGACACCACCTTCGGGGAGCCCGCTGCCGCGCCGTTGGCGGCTCCGGCCGTCTCGGCCCGCGTCGGCGCCTTCCTGCTCGCAGAGTCCCTGGTGTTCAGGGGTGAGCTGCCGGAGCGGATCGACCCGCCTTCGCCGGCCGTACAACTGGGTCCCGACGCCCTCTCCGTGACCCCGCTGACCGTGGGAGCGACGACGACCAGCACGACCACCACCAGCACGACGACCACCACGCAGGCGCCGACCACGACCACCACCCACGTGCACGCCGAACCGACCACCACCACCACCACCACCCACGTGCACGCCGAATCGACCACCACTACCACCCACGGACACGCCGAACCGACCACGACGACGACCGCCCCGCCCGACGCGACCACCACGACCACCGAGGCGGCCGAGTCCACGACCACCAGCGCCGCGCCGGCGCCCGCCGGGGTCGAGCAGTGGCGAGGCCTCGTGGCTGCCTACTTCCCGGCCGATCGGGTGGAAGAGGCCCTGCGGGTGATGCACTGCGAGAGCAAGGGCGACCCGAATGCTCGCAACCCCTACTCGGGCGCCGCCGGCCTGTTCCAGTTCATGCCCCGCACGTGGGGCTGGGCCAGCGCAGAGGCCGGCTTCGACGGCGCGAGCGTGTACGATCCCGAGGCCAACGTCGCCGGCGCGGCGTGGCTCGTCGAGCACTCGATCGCCACGGGCCATTCGAGAGGAGCATGGGGTCACTGGACATGTCAACCGTGATGAGAAAGCTGTTCGGTCTACTCGGGGTCGCCGCCGGCCTCGCCGTCGTGAGCTGGCTGCTCAAGGACCGGCTGGTGCCGGTCCCGGACACCGCTCCGGTCGAGCCGCGGCCGTTCCGGGCCGCCCCGGAGCCCCCGGCCGCCCCGGAGCCCCCGGCCGCCCCGGCCGCCGGGAGCGAGCCGGAAGGCGGGAGCGACGACCTCACCGAGATCAACGGGATCGGGCCGGTGTTCGCCAGGCGGCTCGCCGAAGCGGGGATCACCACGTTCGCGGCGCTCGCCGCGCGCGACCCCGACGACGTCGCGGCCGCCGCCTCGGCACGCCCCGACCAAGCGGCCGACTGGATCACTCAGGCCCGCTCCCGCAGCTGAAGCAGGCCCGAACGGCGTAGGCGGCCCTACGATCGGGCCATGCTCTACCTGACGGCCCCCGAAGCGCTCGGCGACCTGCTGGCGGGCGAGCCCCGCTATCGCGCCGACCAGCTCCGTGAGTGGCTGTACCGACGACCGGTTCTGGCCACCGCCGACATGACGAACCTCCCGGGCCGTCTGCGTGACGTCCTGGCGCCTGCGCTCTGGCCCTTCGGCGTGGAGGTGGAGCAGTCGGCCGACCGCGGGAGCACTCGCAAGTGGCTGTTCCGTGCACCCGACGGGGCCTCCATCGAGGCCGTTCTCATGGGTTACCGGGGCCGCACCACGCTGTGCATCTCGAGCCAGGCCGGCTGCGCCATGGCGTGCACCTTCTGCGCCACCGGCCAGTTCGGGTTCGAGCGTCACCTCGAGGCGGGAGAGATCTTCGCGCAGGTGGCCTACGCCAACGCCTCGCTGCGGGACTCGCCCATGGCCGGCAGCCCGGAGCGGGTCACCAACATCGTGTTCATGGGCATGGGCGAGCCGCTCGCGAACTACCGGCGGGTGCGGGAAGCGATCCGCCGGATGGTCGAGGTCGCCGGGATGTCCGCGCGCGCCGTGACGGTGTCGACGGTCGGCATCGTGCCGGGCATCCGCAGACTGGCCGCCGAGCCGTGGCCGGTGGGGCTGGCGGTCAGCCTCCACGCCGCAGACGACGACCTCCGCAGCCGCCTCGTCCCGCTCAACGACCGCTACCCGCTCGCAGACGTGATCGCCGCCGCAGCCGACTTCCGCGCCGCCAAAGGGCGCAGAGTCTCGATCGAGTGGACCTTGATCGACGGCGTCAACGACGGACCGGACCAGGCCCGCAAACTGGCGGCGGTCGCCAGGGAGCTGCGGGCACATGTCAACGTGATTCCCCTCAACCCCACCCCGCTGAGCTCCGACCGGCCATCGGCCGAGGCCGCCGTCCGCAGGTTCGTCGCCGCGGCCCGCCTCGAAGGAGCCAACGTCACCGTGCGCGATACCCGGGGCCGGGAGATCGACGCGGCCTGTGGGCAGCTGCGCCTGCGCCAAGCAGGAGAGCCGGCCGGGGTCGCCTGAACCGCGCGTACCCTGGGAGAGACGAGAGGAGGTCCCGGTGCGGCTCCAACCCGGCGACGCAGCGCCCCCCTTCGCGGCCGTCGACGACTCGGGCCGGCAGGTCCGGCGCGACGACTTCGCAGATACCAAGCTGGCCATCTACTTCTACCCGAAGGCCTTCACGCCCGGCTGCACCACCGAGTCGTGCGACTTCCGCGACAACCATGCGGCGCTGCGGGCGGCCGGGTACGAGGTGATCGGCGTGAGCCCCGACCCTCCCGAGAGGCTCCGCGCGTTCAAGTCCGAACACGAGCTGCCGTTCCCGCTGCTCTCCGACGAGGACCACCGGATCGCCGCGGCGTATGGAGCGTGGGGAACCAAGAAGAACTACGGCAGGGAGTACGAGGGGATCATTCGCTCCACGATCGTCGTCGACGCAACCGGCACCGTCGAGCACGCCTGGTACAACGTACGGGCGAAGGGACATGCGGACCGCGTGACCAGGGAGCTCGCCGGCTAGGCAGCTTGCGGACCTGCCGCTTCCAACGAACGCCTTCTGCCGCATCACGGACCAGCCATGCCACCCGCCGCCAAACGGTGTCCGCGGCGCGGGGTAGGAAAGGCTTGCCCGACTAGAATGCGCCGCCCGCAAGGGCGGACCGGATGGCTTGGACGATCAGAGCCCTGGGGCACCCCGTCGAGGGCGACCCCGTGCAGTGGCGAGGCAGCCTCAGCTCCAAGGTGCTGCCCCATGGCATCCTGGCCTGCCGGGCTGCGGTGCTCAACTTGCTGGCCGACGGCGTCGAGGCGGGGATCCGGCGCTGGGCCGCGGTCGGTGCGATCACCCACACCAGGGTGCGACGCAAGCCGATCACCGTCGCCTACGGCGCCATCGAGGTGCCTGCCGAGCCGGTGCTGAGCACCGACGACGCGATCCGCGATCGCACGGTGTTCGACCTGCTCCTGCGCATGAACGACCCGGGTCGCGCCATCGCCGAGCTGGAGGCGATGATGCGCGAGGGCCGGCTGGGGCGAGGCGCCATCACGACACTGCTCGACCTCTCCCACGGCCGGCCGACACCCTCCATCAACCAGCTGCTCGTCGAGATCCAGGCGCGCCGGATCGTCTGACCGGCGCCGCCGCGAAGATGCAGCACCGGCTTGACCAGCAGCTTGCGAGCTCGGCCCGCTGGGCACCGCCGAAGCGCCAGTTCGCGTCCGTGCCCCATCGGGTCGTGACCCCCGGCCGGGCGGCGTCAGCGCCGGAACCAGCCGGCGTCGGCGGCCTCGGTGATGGCGCCCGACGTGTCGATGATGCGCGGCCCATCCGTCGACAGGCGCAGCTCCAGCGTCGTCCCCGGGGCCAGCAGGTGCTCGCGCTCTCCATCCAGCGCCAGCGCGCTCGGGGTGTCGATGCCCACCTCGATCGTGTCGCCGGGCCGCACCGTGCGGTGGTCGGCGACGCCGACAGAGCAGATCAGGCCCGGGCCGATGGGGGCAGAGACGCGCAGGCCGTCGGCCGCGAGCCGCAGGTAGAGGCCGCAGCCGGGCGGCAGCCCCGAGCCCAGCAGGCCGACGCCGATGGACGAGAGCCCGATGTCGCCGGGAGCCGCGCGCGTCACGAACACATGCCGAACCAGCTCGGGCCGCCACACCGCCCTGGCGCCCACGAACCGCTCCTCGTAGACGGCGGCGTCGACCAGCGCCAGGTCGGGGCCGACCTCATCGGACAGGATGTCGATGCGGGGCGTGGCGAACACGGAGCCCGGCGCCTGCCCGGTGGCGACCAGCCCGGCGGCGACCCCGGCCGTAGTCGCTTCGAGCATCCGCGGGAACACGTTGTTGGTGCCGGTCGAGATCGGGAGGATCGGCACGCCGGGCTGGGCCTTCGCCACCATCCGGTTGGTCCCGTCGCCGCCCAGCGTCACGATCGCTCCCACCCCCAGCTCGGCGAGCTGCCGGGCCGCCCGCATCGTGTCCCACTGGTCGAACCGCGCCGGCATGTCGAGGATGCCGGCGGCGAGGTCGAGGCGGACCCCGTCGAGCGCCTTCGCCCCGATCCCGAAGCGGTCGGGCATGATCCACACCCGCTCGACTCCAACGGCGTCGAGGCCGGTCAGCACCCGGCGCACGATGCTGACCTTCTCGACGTTGTCGAAGGTGGAGCCGTG
>JABAOD010007452.1_pt1 | contig 12063 bp, 13 predicted proteins | sample 7062151 | NCBI WGS metagenome assembly JABAOD01 (sample SAMN14538626, study PRJNA623070) | marine sediment metagenome | biome: marine biome [ENVO:00000428]; feature: marine pelagic biome [ENVO:01000023]; material: deep marine sediment [ENVO:00002113] | place: India: Gulf of Khambhat ...
GACGATCGTGCCCGGCCAGCCATGGCTGATCAGCAGCGGCATCGGCGCCGGGCCGCTGCCCTTCTCGTGGATGAAATGGATGTCGAGCCCGTCGACCGGGGCGATGAAGTGGGAGAAGCGGTTGATCGCGGCTTCCTGGCTGCGCCAGTCGAACGCCTCCACCCAGTAGGCGCAGAGCTCCTTCATGTAATCGAGGTTGGTGCCGTATTCCCAGCCGCCGTCGTCGGGCATCTCGTGCCAGGGATAGGCGGCGACGCGCGCACGGATCTGCGCCAGGGTTTCGTCCGGAACGTCGACGCGGAAGGGCCGGATAGATGGCATGCCGAATGTTATAGGCGCCGATCCGGCATGGAATCACCAGGAAAACGAAGTTACCGTGAAGGTGCGGTACCGTGGCGGTCAACCGTCGGCCGGTGGTGGCGCCGATGACCGGTCTTCGGCCGTCGGCTCAAACAGCAAGAGAATTGCATAATCGGACTGGTATACGGCGGTAACGAGGATCGCACACGCAGCAGCATAATCTCGATTGGCCTGTTCGAAGGCAGGACCGCGGCGGGCTGCGTTTACCGGGTTTCACTCACCACCGATGCGGGTTGTAGTCCTTATCCACCCTGAACCCCGGCCCGGCCCGCGCAGCGTCACGCACCGCCTCGTCGCACAGCGCATACACCGCGGCATCGCCGCGGTCGGGGCTGCGGCCGATTCGTGCCGCGATCTCCTCCTTCGATTCGACCCGGATGCCGCGCGGGGCAAGGCGCCAGCGCGGCGCGCACAGATCGGCGCGCAGCCGCGGGTCCGCCGGCAGGCAAAGCTCCTCGCCGTAAGCCGGGTCCAGCGCCTCGCGCAGGCGCCACCACCATTCGGCGCGCTTGTTGACGAAGCCGAGCGAACCGGATCGGTCCCGCCCCTCGCTCCGCTCCGCCGCGTTGAACGCCATGCAGGCAACACCGTTGCCGTGCAGATGGTCGTAGACGCTGCCGCCGACGCCGATCACGTCGACCACGACGCAGGCGCCATCGCGCATCATCGCCACCGCCAGCGCCGCGACGGAAGGCCCGTCCGGCGTCTCCGTGCCGGGCCGCGCGACGGGCTCGCCGAACCAGTCGCCGTGCCGCGGCATCAGCACCGTCTCGTCGCGCCCGCCGCGCGCCGGGTCCACGCCCAGCGTCGTCATCGGCGTCTTCGGTTTCGGCCGGGTCTTCCAGCGTTCCTGCGCCGCCTTCACCCATTCCGTGGGGATCACCTGCCACGGGTCGTCCTCGCGCCCGGCCGCGAACGAGCCTTTCAGCATGCGGCCGCGCAGCGGCTCCGGCAGCGCCTGCAGCGTCGCCTTGTAGCCGGTCGCCATCAGGTACGGGTTGTCCTCGACGCGGCTCGGGATGAAGCTGCGGCTCTTCGGCCGGATCGTCTCGCCGCGCCAGTCGAACGGCGTGCCGTCCTCGACCTCGACGTCCCGTCCGTCGAGCGATGCGTACCAGCGCAGCTCGCCGGGCCGCGCCGGACGCGGGTGCGCCCCGTCGAGCCACGGGCCCCAGTGGCGGATCACCCAGTCTCCGTCCGACGTGGTCGGCGGGTTGCCGGCGGCGATGATGCGGCAGCGCTGGCCCGGATGCGTGGTGCGCAGCCAGGTGGAAAGGTAGCGGTACTGGGACTCAAGGAAGTGGGTGATCTCGTCGAACGCCTTCAGGTCGTGCGGCCTTCCCTGATAGGCCGTCTCGTCGCCCGGGTGCTGGCAGGCGCCGAACTCGAGCAGCCGGCCGCCGGGCAGGCGCCAGCGATGGGCCTGGCCGCTGTAGCCGGCGCGGCTGCCGAGGATCTCCTGGACCCGGTCCTCGAGCGCCTTGACCTGCTTGAACTCGCGCCGGAAGACGATGGCGCGCCTGTGCTGCGTCAGCGCCGCGCCGATCAAGAGGTCGGTCTTGCCGCCGCCGGCCGCGCCGCCGTAGAACAGCTCATCCGCCGGGCTCGCCAGCGCCTGCGCCTGGGGCGTCGGCGTCTGTGGGCTGTCGGTGTCGATCAGGGGCAGCCAGGGCCCGGTTGCCGCGCGCAGCCGACGCTCCAGCCTCGATCTCTGCGAGGCGGAGAGCGAGGGCAACAAGTCTTTGATCGAATTCAAGGTCGGATAGTCCGTCATACGAAATCCCCGCCGGGCCGAAGCCCGCATCTGCAAGATCCCTCACCAGGCGCTCGCGGTACCTTTCCGGCCGCCGCCCGCGCAGCAGGAACATCAGCAGCCGATCGGAATATCTGCGGATGTCGCCGACCTTGTTGCCGCCGTAAAAGACCGGCGTCTCGACGCCATCGACGGCGCGGCGCCGCGCCTCGTCCTCCAGCGTATCGGTGCCCTGCTCGTAGGCCTCCTGCCAGCGTGCGGCGAAGTCGGGATCGGCGTCGCGCCACTTGTAGGCGAACCCATAGGAGAATCCCGCCTCGGCGGCGGCGGCGGCGATGCTCACGCCGCGGGCGAGCGCGGCCAGGAACCGCTTCTCGCGCGCCTTGGTGCGCTTGGTCCGTGGTGGCATGCGATGTGTCCTGTGTGCAGTTGATGCATTTCGAGGTTGACTGGATTCGCGCGTGCGCCGGCGGCGCGGCCTCACCCATCGAGACGCGGCTTCACCGCTCCTCAGGATGGAGACCTTTGCACGGAACGCCAAACCGTCATTGCGAGGAGGCCGAAGGCCGACGCGGCAATCCAGGATGTCGCGGAAACGAGCGTTTTTCTGGATCGCCGCGGCTGCTGCGCAGCCTCGCGATGACGAAATCCTGTTTCGTGCAAAGATCTCGAGGATGAGGGCACAAGCATCGGAGCCTCATGCTGAGGAGCCCTGACACGGGCGTCTCGAAGCATGAGGTCGCTCGGTGCCGGTTTCGACCAATCCTGAAGGGACCCTCGGTACGGCCCGGTTGCGAATCCGCCGGGCCGCTGGCGACCCTGCCAAAGAAAAACGCCCGGCGGGTCCGGCCGGGCGCATTGCTGTGACGATGGCAATTCTACGGATTGCAGGGTCTACCTTCAAGCCCGGCGATCAATACCCGTAATGCGCCGCCAGCACGGCGAGGCCTCTCCGCAGGATCTCCATGCGCGCGCCCTTGCCGACCGGCTCGCCGAGGCAGCACACGGCGACGACCTCGTTGGCGGCGATCGGGCCGACGGCGCGGATCGCGGCGCGCCAGCGGCGGTAGGAATCCTCGCGCACGGCAAGGAACCCCTGCACCGAGCCGCCGGAGACGAGGTCGCTGTAGCGGGCCACCACGTCCGGGGTCAGCCCGGCGCGGTGGAAATCGCCGCGCAGCCGCACCCCGGCATCGTAGAGCCGCTGGTTCTCCGCCGCGGCGGGCGCGAGATGGCCGCGCCGGTAATAGCGGTCCAGCGCGTCCTGGGTCAGCACCACGGTGCGGCGTCCGCCGGCCTCCTCGGTCGCCTCGGTGAGCGTCTCGTCGCCGTGCCGCCAGCGCTCGCGCGGCACCGGGTCGTTGGCCGCCTGCGCTACGGTCTGTGCCTTTGTCCTGCGTCGGTTGCGGCTCATCGTCCCTCCCGCCTTCGCCCGTTCAGCCCATCCAGTTTCCCGCCTGCCACTCCTCGCCCTCCTTGCAGGCCGGGCAGACGAACTCGTGCCGGTGCGCCGGCTGGAACCGCCCGCCATGCACCAGGCACCGGCGCGGCGCCGGCGTGCCGGCCGCCGTGCGGGCCTCGCGGCGGCCCGCGATGCCGAGCCAGCGCGCGCGGCACTTGACCGCCCCCTCGCTGCGGCCGAGCCGGCGGGCGATCGCCGCATAGGTGGTGCCGGCGGCACGGGCCTCGCGGATGACGCGGTCCTCCGCGGCCGTGAAACGGCGGCGCCCGTCCGCCGCGACGCCGAGCCGGGAGATCCGCGCCGCGACGGCGGCCGGCGAGCGGTCCAGCCGGGCGGCGATCTCGCCCCGCGGCACGTTCTGCGCCAGCAGCTCGGCCAGCTTCGCCTCCTCCGTCCGCGACCAGCCGCGGTACCTGTTGCCGTCTGCCATGGATTCACATCGTTCCTGTTTTGTTCCTTTGTGCTTCCGCGATCCCCGGTTGCGCCGTGTGTGGCGCCACGACTCCCGGCACCGAACAACCGGTCTCGAAAGCGGGAACGGAGCCGGAGCCCCGGTAAGAAGGACGGTGAGGAATACGGGAACACGGTCCATGCTCCGCAACCAGTCCGTACAAGAAAAGTTACAATCTGAATTTGCATCCGGCAACAAGTTTTTTTGTAGACCTTGGGGGGCGAATGCGGTAGGAAGGAGACATGGCGGTGGATCCGGAAACCATCAGGCAGTTGCGCGAGGCGCTGGGGCTGTCGCAGTCAGAGCTGGCGCGCCGCATCGGCGTCACCCCGCAGGCGATCCAGCAGCTCGAGGACGGCAGGGTGCGCGATCCGCGCTACATCGTCGCGCTGGCCGAGACGCTGGGCGTCGCCCCCGCATCGCTGGGCCGCGGGGCCGGCCCGGCGCGCCAGGCCTACCCGATCCGGCAGGAGCCGCTCGGCCGCAAGGACCTGCCGGTCTTTGCCAGTGCCCAGGGCGGCCCGCACGGCAGCATGGTGATCAGCTACGACCCCATCGAATGGCGGGAGCGGCCGTCGATCCTGGAGAACGTGCCCGACGCCTTCGCCATGTACGTGGTCAACGACAGCATGGAGCCGCGCTACCGGCAGGGCGACCTCCTGCTCGTGCATCCGCGGCGGCCGGTGCGGCCGGGCAACGACGTGCTGTGCGTCAAGGTCTCCGAGAACCGCGAGCACGTGGCCATGATCAAGCAGCTGGTGCGCATGAACGCGAAGGAGATCGTGCTGCTGCAGTTCAACCCGCGGCGCGAGATCGTCGTCAGGCGCCGCGACCTGGCCAGCCTGCACCGCGTCCTCGGGGCCTACTGGGCGGACTGAAGCGCCGGCCGGGCGGCGCGGCCGCTTTCCCGTCCTCGTTGCGGATTTACAATTTATCTTGTAGATTGTCCGGGCCACGCGACAGGAGCAATGCCCGGTGCGGTCCACGCATGGAAGGTTGCAGGACATCTTCGACGAGGCCGCCGCCGCCGGCCGGCGCGCCATGCGGGCCCGGCTGCGCCGGCGGGCCGATGCCTATGTGCGCGACGGCCGCGCCCTCGCCTACTGGACCTTCCCGGGCAGCGGGGACGCGATCCGCAATGCCCTCGCCCGCCCGCACGACCCGGCCGCGACCAGGGCCCTGTGCCGGGCGCTCCATCGCGACTGGCGCGCCGCCCGCGCCGTGCCGCACCACATCACCGGCCGGGACATGCGCATCGACGAGCTGCGGGTCCTGTTCGCGTGCGAATGCCGTCTGTACCGGCGGCAGGCGGCGTCCGTTGTGGCGCAGCAGGGCATGAGCTCTTTCCTCCGCCGTCTCGCCAGCGCCGCGGAGTGAGGGGGCCCGGCGTCCGGGGCGGTTGCCCGGCGCGGCGATTCTCTTCAGGCAAAAGCTCCAGCGTTGGTTCGCGTATTCCGGAGATCATTGCGCGAACCGGCGGATGGCGCGTTATCCCCCTCCCCGACCCCTCCCCCACGGCAAAGCCGTGCATCCTCGCAACCCTCGGCGCAAGGGAGAGGGGCTCGTTCATTCCGCTTGCGCGGATAGAGCTCCTCTCCCTGGCGCTGGCCTTGTCGGATGAGCGGGAGCGTGCCATGGGGGGAGAGGTTGGGGAGGGGGCGACCCGGGATAAGGCCCCAGTGAAAAGCACTCCAGGGTGAGGACACGCATGGTGGAGCCCCACGCCGCGGAGACTGCGAAGCAGCCGTACCAAAGCATCAGGTCGCGCCGCCACTCGCCGTGCAGCAACCGGCACGTCGCAACCGCAACGGCCGGTTTGCCAATGCCGCGCGATGCAATACAGTGCCTCGAGGTATCGGTACCGCGGCACCGGAGGTCCGGGATGGAACGACGGCCCTATTTCGTTTTCGGCGACGTGCTGGCCTGCACGGTGATCGGCGTGGCCGCCGGCTGGGCGGCGTGGCTTGTGGCGCCGGCGGGCTGGCCGGCACCGCTCGGGATGATCGGCGGCATGGCGGTCGGCATGCTCGCCGGCATGGTCGTCGGGCTGATCGGCAACCTGCCCTTCTCCCCGCTGTTCGGCGCCATGGAGATCTCGCTGCCCATGGGGCTTTCGGGCAAGATGGCCGGTTCCGTCGCCGGCATGCTCGAGGGCATGGCGGGGATCTCCGCGGCAACGGCGCTGTGGGCCGGCGCGGCGACCGGCCTCGGCTGCCTCGCCTTCACCTACGTGCTGCAGGCCCGTCTGGCCGGAGAGGTCGAATGACAGACCTCAAGACAAGGCGGAAATGGGACTCGGCCGCGCCCGTGTTCGACCTCATGGGCGGCTACGGCCCCGAGAAGCGCTGGGCTCCGCACAAGCGCCGGCTGTTCGCCGGCATGCAGGGCAAGGTCCTGTTCCTCGCGGTGGGCACCGGACTGGACATCCAGTTCTTCCCGCCCCACCGGGACATCGCCGGCATCGATATCAGTCCCAAGATGCTGGAAAAGGCCAAGCCCAGGGCGGCGCGCTATCCGGGGCAGCTGACCCTGCAGGAGATGGACGTCCACGAGATGGACTTCCCGGACGCCTCGTTCGACGAGGTCTATACCTCCTGCACCTTCTGCTCGGTGCCGGACCCCGTCCGCGGCCTTGCCGCGCTGCGCCGGGTGCTGAAGCCCGGCGGTAAGCTGGCGATGTTCGAGCATACCGGCTCGAAATACTTTCCCTTCAGCGTGATGCTGAACCTCATGAACCCCGTCCTGCGGCATCTCGGCCCGGAGATCAACCGCGACACGGTCGCCAACGTGCGCGCCGCGGGCTTCACGGTCGAGCGGGTCACCAACATCTATCTCGACGTGGTCAAGACCATCGAAGCCCGCGCGCCGGCGGCCTGACCGGGCGCGACCTCATGCTTCGAGACGGCGCTCTGCGCCTCCTCAGCGTGAGGCCGCTCCGCCGGCCGGTTATGAGTCCGGTCGAACGGGCAGAGATCTAGACAAACCGGAACACCAGCACCGCGTAGACCAGCGCGATGGCCAGCGCGCCCCACAGCGGGGTGCCCATGATGCCGAGCCAGGCGAGGAAGATGAAGGCGCTGCCGAGCAGCGAGATGAACAGCCGGTCGCCGCGCGTGGTATCGAGCCCGAGGATGCCGCGGCGCGGCGCGCCGCCCGGACTGCGCCATTCCCAGACCGCCATGCCGACGAGGGCGAGCAGGATGAAGACGAAGAAGGCGGCGGTCGGCCAGGTCCACGCCATCCAGGACAGTCCCATGGTCGCGCCTCCCCTCACACCCGGCCGAGGGCGAAGCCCTTGGCGATGTAGTTGCGCACGAAGTAGATCACGAAGGCGCCGGGAATGATGGTCAGCGTGCCGGCCGCGGCCAGCAGGCCGAGCTCGTAGCCCGCGGTGCTCGCGGTCCGGGTCATGGTCGCGGCGATCGGCTTGGCGGCGACCGACGTCAGGGTCTTGGCCAGCAGCAGCTCGACCCACGAGAACATGAAGCAGAAGAACGCGGCGACGCCGATGCCGGCGGCGATCGTCGGGATGAAGATCTTCACGAAGAAGCGCCCGAACGAATAGCCGTCGACATAGGCGGTCTCGTCCAGCTCCTTCGGGACGCCGGACATGAAGCCCTCGAGGATCCAGACCGCCAGCGGAATGTTGAACAGGCAGTGCGCCAGCGCCACGGCGATGTGGGTGTCGAACAGGTCGACCGCCGAGTAGAGCTGGAAGAACGGCAGCGCGAACACNNCTTGTCGCCGAGGAAGCGGTAGCGCGAGAAGGCGTAGGCCGCCGGCAGCGCCACGGTGACCGAGATCACCGTGTTGATCACGACGTAGGTCAGCGAATTGAGATAGCCGTTGTACCAGGTCGGGTCGGTGAAGATCTTGCGGTAGTTGTCGAGCGTGAAGTCCCGCGGCCACAGCGTGAACGCGCCGAGGATCTCGTTCGTCGTCTTGAACGACATGTTCAGCAGCCAGTAGATCGGCAGCATCAGGAACAGGATGTAGAGGGTCGGCGCGAGCCAGGTGAAGCGTTTCATCATCGCGCCTCATGCCGCATCATCAGGGTGTAGAAGACCCAGCACAGCAGCAGCACGATCAGGAAGTAGATCAGCGACATCGCCGCCGCCGGGCCGAGGTCGAACTGGCCGAGCGCGATCTTGACCAGGTCGATCGACAGGAACGTCGTCGTGTTGCCCGGGCCGCCGCCGGTCAGCACGAAGGGCTCGGTGTAGATCATGAAGCTGTCCATGAAGCGCAGCAGGATGGCGATGGTCAGCACGCGCTTCATCTTCGGCAGCTGGATGTAGCGGAACACCGCCCAGGGGCTCGCGCCGTCGATCTTGGCCGCCTGGTAGTAGGCATCGGGGATCGAGCGCAGCCCGGCATAGGCCAGCAGCACGACCAGCGACGTCCAGTGCCAGACATCCATCAGGATCGTCGTGAACCACGCCGCGCCCGGCTGCTGGGTGAAGTTGTAGTCGAAGCCCATGCCGTTGATCATGCGGCCGAGCAGGCCGATGTCGGGCAGCGCGAAGATGTTCCACATCGCGCCGACGACGTTCCACGGAATCAGCAGCGGCAGCGCCATCAGCACCAGGCAGACCGACACGCCGATGCCCCGCCTCGGCATCGCCAGGGCGATCGCGACGCCCAGCGGCACCTCGATGACCAGGATGGTCGCGGTGAAGACGATCTGGCGCAGCAGCGAAGCGTGGAAGCGCTCCGAATGCAGCACCTGCTCGTACCACTTGACCCCCTCCCAGAAGAACACGTTGTCGCCGAAGGTTTCCTGGACCGAGTAGTTGACCACCGTCATCAGCGGGATCAGCGCGTTGAACGCCACCAGCACGACGACCGGAAGGACGAACAGCCAGCCTTTCGGATTTTCGGTTTTTGCCGCCATCCCCGAACCTCAGTCGATCATCCAGCCGTCCGCGTAGACCTGCGTGTGGCCGGGATCGAAATGGATGTGTGCGCCGTCGGCCGGCAACGCCTCGCCCTCGGGCACGAGAAGCTTGATCACGTGGCCGCCGTGGCGGGCATCGACGATGCGATAGCGTCCGGCGTCGCTGACGCGGTCGATCTCGACCGGGATGCCGTCCGCCGCGAAGCTGACGAATTCCGGCCGCACGCCGATCTCGAGCCGCGCGCCGCCGTCTTGCGTTGCCACGCCATGAGCGGTCGGGATCGGCCGGCCGGCGAATATGGGCCGGCCGTCTTCGACCACGCAGGGCAGCACGTTCATGCCGGGCGAGCCGATGAAATGCCCGACGAAGGTGTGGCGCGGCCGCTCGAACAGCTCGACCGGCGTGCCGATCTGCACCACGGTGCCCTCGTGCATGACCACCACCTGATCGGCGAAGGTCAGGGCCTCGGTCTGGTCGTGCGTGACATAGATCATCGTCGTGCCGATGTGCTGGTGCAGCTCCTTGAGCTTGGAGCGCAGCACCCATTTCAGATGCGGGTCGATGACGGTGAGCGGCTCGTCGAACATGATCACGTTGACGTCCTCGCGCACCAGGCCGCGGCCGAGCGAGATCTTCTGCTTGCCGTCCGCGGTCAGCCCCGCCGCACGGCGCGACAGCGTCTCGGTGAGGTCCAGCATCTCGGCGATCTCACGGACACGCCGGTCCACCTCCTTTGGGGCGATGCCGCGGTTGCGCAGCGGGAACGCCAGGTTCTCGTACACGGTCATGGTGTCGTAGACGACCGGGAACTGGAAGACCTGCGCGATGTTTCGCTGGTCGGGCGGCATTCCCGTCACCTCGCGGTCGCCGAACCAGACCTCGCCCTCGGTCGGCGTCAGCAGGCCAGAGATGATGTTGAGAAGCGTGGTCTTGCCGCAGCCGGACGGGCCGAGCAATGCGTAGGCACCGCCGTCGGACCAGTCGACGCTCATCTTCTTGAGCGCCCAGTCCGCGTCACCTTGCGGATCCGCGAGATAGCTGTGCCGGAGGTCTTTGATGCGAATTTCAGCCATGCCGTCCCCTCCGCCAGGCACGGCCGATCCGGCGCATCATCGTACCCGGAACGCATGGGAGGATCGGAAGCGTGTGCACCTCGCGCATCCTCACGCCGCCAACCGGGCGTCATCGCCGCCGAAATAAAGGCACTGGCTGGTGTCGATATGGAACGAAGCGCTGGTGCCGACCTCGAGCGCGTGGATTCCGTGCGACTGCGAAATCCACGTCTCCCCGTCCAGATCGAAATGGACGATGCTCTCCGAGCCGCTCAGCTCGGTGACCAGGACCCGTCCCTCGACGCGGACACCAGCCTTGCCCTCGGCATGCGGCGTGACGTGATGCGGCCGGATGGCGACGACATAGCGTCCATCCGCCAGCGCTTCCTGCCGCCCCTCGGCCGGCCAGGTGACGATGTCGCTCAGCACGAACCGTCCGTTTTGCTTGGTCACGGTTGCGGCGTTGATCGGCGGATCCGAAAATACCTGTGCCGACACGAGATCCGCGGGCCGGCGATAGACCTGTGCGGTTTCCCCGAACTGCGTAATGCATCCCTCATGCATCGTCGCCGTGTGGCCGCCGAGGAGCAATGCTTCCGTTGGCTCGCTCGTTGCGTAGACGACCGTGCAACCGCGGTCCCGGAACAGTTTGGGAAGTTCGTCGCGCAGCTCTTCACGCAGCTTGTAATCGAGATTGGCCAGCGGTTCGTCGAGCAGCACGAGTCCTGAATCCTTGACCAGAGCGCGCGCCAGCGCGGTGCGCTGCTGCTGACCGCCGGAGAGTTCCGAGGGCCTGCGGCCGAGCATCGGTGTCAGCTTGAGCATGTCTGCGACCTCGCCGACCCGGCGGTTGACCTCCGCCCTGTCGAGGCGCGCCACCCGCAGCGGCGAGGCGATGTTCTCGAAGACCGACAGATTGGGGTAGTTGATGAACTGCTGGTGGACCATGGAAACATTGCGCTTCTGCACCGAAAGGCGGGTCACGTCCCGCCCGTCGAACCAGATCTCACCCGAGGTCGGGCGTTCCAGCCCGGCCATCAGCTGCATCAGCGTCGTCTTGCCGGCCAGGGTCGTGCCGAGCAGGATATTGAACCCATCCTCCTTGAACCGGACGCTGGTCTCGTAGATGTGCATGTCCGCGCCGACCCGCTTGGTCACGCGCTTCAGTTCAAGGGTCATACGCCGCCTTCCCTGTCCCGGCGTCCGGTGCGGCCGACCACGGCATCCTCATGCGCCGTGCCCCGCGAGGGGCCCGGCGCCAAGGTCCAGCAGCGAAAGAATGGACACAAGAACAATCATCGGTGCGACCCCACCATTGCCGCATCCGGGGAGTGCGCGCCGCACTCCCCGGTGACACATCGCGTTCGGGCTGGCGGCCCGCCTCAGCTCTTCCAGCGCTTGACGAGCTCGTCGTAATCGACGGTCTCGCCCTTTGGCTTCTCGTTGGCGAGCTTCGCTTTCGGCGCACCCGGCTTGTTGAGCCAGACCTGCGGGTCGATCTCCGGATTGAGACGAGGGCCGCAACCGCCGTAGGTTCCGGCCTTCTCGTCGGCCGCCTGCATGCGGGCCATGACCTGGTCCATCTCGGACGCCAGCCGGTCCATCGCCTGCTGCGGCGTGAAGGCGCCGGAGTTCACGTCGCCGATCTGCTGCCACCAGATCTGCGCCAGCTTCGGATAGTCCGGCACGTTGATGCCGGTCGGCGACCAGCGCACGCGGTCCGGCGAGCGATAGAACTCCACCAGACCGCCCAGCTTCGGCGCGCGCTTGGTGAACGATTCGTGGCGGATGTCGCTGTCGCGGATCGGTGTCAGGCCGACATGCGTCTTCCTCAGCGACACGGTCTTGGAGACCGCGAACTGGGCATAGAGCCAAGCCGCCTTGCGGCGGTCGACGGGAGTGGATTTGAACAGGGTCCACGAGCCGGCATCCTGATAGCCCAGCTTCTGGCCCTCTTCCCAATACGGGCCGTGCGGCGACGGCGCCATCCGCCACAGCGGGTTGCCGTCGTCGTCGACCGTGTTGTTGCCTTCGCTCTTCGGCGCCACCATCGACGCGGTGAAGGCGGTGTACCAGAAGATCTGCTG
>JABAOD010004611.1_pt4 | contig 12060 bp, 9 predicted proteins | sample 7062151 | NCBI WGS metagenome assembly JABAOD01 (sample SAMN14538626, study PRJNA623070) | marine sediment metagenome | biome: marine biome [ENVO:00000428]; feature: marine pelagic biome [ENVO:01000023]; material: deep marine sediment [ENVO:00002113] | place: India: Gulf of Khambhat ...
ATGATGGGTTCGGGCGTCTACGACTACTACCGGCGCCGGTACAAGGTGTTCGACTCGCTGATGGAGGCGTACACCCGGGTGTTCATAAGCCTCGAAAGGGAGGAGACCCCCTACGTCATCGGCCGGCCGAAGATCTATGAAGCCGGGTCCGCGTTTCGGGCCAGGATCTGGGTCAACAACGACCACCCCCACGACGTGACCGGCACCGATGTCGCCTGGAAGATCGTACGCGGCGGGGACGGTGTGACCGTGATGGACAACCTGCTCAGGGTTGGTTTCGCCGCCGACTCCGCCACCGTCGTGGATCGCATCGAGTGGCCAATCCCGGGCGATACCGCGACCGGCCCCTACCGGGTCGAGATGCAGGTGACCGATTCCTCCGGTGACGTCCTGTCCTCGAACTGGACCGAGATCGTGATCGGCGCACCAGATGGATGAGGAGGGCTCGTGAAGATCGCCGGCGTGTCGACGGTGACGGTCGATGCGGGTGACCGCGACTGGATCTTCGTGCGGGTGGAGACCGACGAGGACGGACTGTACGGCTGGGGTGAAGCCTCCCTCAGCTGGCACACCGGCGGCGTGTGCGGCACGGTGGAGGACCCGACGCGGCCGGGCATCGGTCTCGATCTGGTCGACGAGGTCGTCAGGGCCCGGCCCGCCAAGTCCCCTCCACCCCATCTCGTCTACGCGAGCGATGGTGCGCTCGCGGATTGGTAGGGGACCGTGGATCCAAAGGTCTAGGGAGAAGAGGACACCGAGACAGGGAGACCGAGATGGAATACAGGAAGCTGGGAAGGACCGGCCTCAAGGTGAGCCCACTGTGCCTGGGCACGATGAACTTCGGCTGGGAGAACACCGGGCTGGGCGAGGCCGACTCGCACCGGGTCATGGATCACGCCCTCGATGTCGGGATCAACTTCTTCGATACCGCCAACGTCTACGGGTGGAGAAGCGGCGGCGAGGTCGGCGAGGGGCTCACCGAGCAGATCATTGGCCGGTGGTTCACCCAGGGCGGTGGTCGTCGGGACAGGGTGGTGCTCGCCACCAAGGTCTACGGAGACATGGGGGAGTGGCCGAACCAGTCCCGTCTCAGCGCCCGACACATCGTGCAGGCATGTGAGGCGAGCCTGCGGCGCCTCCAGACCGACTACATCGACCTGTACCAGTTCCACCACGTCGATCGGGACACCCCGTGGGAGGAGATCTGGCAGGCGATCGAGACGCTGGTGGCGGCAGGCAAGGTGCTCTACGTCGGAAGCAGCAACTTCGCCGGCTGGCACATCGCCCAGGCGAACGAGGCGGCCGCCCGCCGCAACATCCTCGGTCTCGTGTCGGAACAGTGCCGATACAACCTGACGGTCCGCGAGGTCGAGCTCGAGGTACTTCCCGCATGTGAGGCGTACGGGCTGGGCATCCTGCCTTGGAGCCCCCTTGCCGGAGGCGTGCTCGGAGGCTCGCTGCGCGCTCCCTCCGAAGGCCGCCGCGCCACCGACGACATCCGGTCGGAGGTCGACCGCTTCCGCTCGCAGCTGGAGGCCTACGAGAAGTTCTGTGCGGAGTTCGGGGAGTCGCCCGCCATCGTGGCCCTGGGCTGGTTGCTCGACAACCCCGTCGTCACGGCCCCGATCATCGGGCCCCGCACCAGCGAGCAGACCGACGCCACGCTGCGGGCGCTCGACGTCGAGTTCGACGACGAAGCGATGACCAAGCTCGACGAGATCTTCCCGGGCCCGGGCGCGCCGGCACCGGAAGCATGGGCGTGGTGACGGAGGGAGGGCGTGAGGAGGTGAGCGAACCGGCGTGAGCATCGCGGAGGTCCGCACCTTCCGAGTGTGGGGAACGCTCCCCGCAGCCTTCCCCTTCGAGGAGCGCGCCGCCAACCTCGGCGATGCCTACCCCGACCTCGACCACGGAGCCGGCGACATCTCCGGCCCGTTCGATGCCGCCTACGTCGAGATCGTCGACGACGGAGGCGCGGCCGGGCTGTTCGGACCGATCGACCGGGACCAGGCGCTGATCATCAACGACCGGCTCGGACCTTTCCTCGTCGGGCGAGACGCCTCGGCGATCGAACTGCTCCACGACCAGATGCTGCGCCTCGATCGGCACGGACGCTCGGGTGCCTTCGTGAAGGCCGTGAGCGCCGCGGACTGCGCCCTGTGGGACCTGAAGGGCAAGACTCGGGGCGAGCCCGTGTACCGGGTCCTCGGGGGTCCGACCCGGCGGTTGGTTCCGGCCTACGCCAGTGCGCTCGGCTACTCGGTCGAGCCCGACGCGGCGGCGCGGCGGGCCAAAGAGCTGAAGGCCGAGGGCTACGAGGCGCAGAAGTGGTTCTTCCGGTTCGGCCCTCGCCACGGCGCCGAGGGCGTGGACAGAAACATGGCCATGGCTCACGCCGTGCGCGAGGCGGTGGGCCCCCACTACCGGCTGATGTTCGACGCGGTGATGAGCTGGACGCTGCCCTACGCGGCCGAGATGGTGCGCAAGCTCGCGGCGGTGTCCCCGGCCTGGATGGAAGAACCGGTGCCGCCCGAGCGCGTCGGAGAACTCGCCGAGCTGCGGCGAGCCTCCTCGGTCCCGATCGCCACCGGCGAGCACGTGTTCACGCGCTGGCAGACGGCAGAACTCCTCCGCAACGGCGCCGTGGACTGGCTGCAGAACGACCCGGACTGGACCGGCGGGATCACGGAACAGGTCAAGATCTGTGCCCTGGCCTCGTCGTTTGGCGTGCCGGTGGTGGCCCACGGCCACTCCCTGCTGCCGGCACTCCACGTGGCCGCCTCCCAGGCGCCTACCACGGTGCCGATGGTGGAGTTCCTCGTCAACTGGCAGCCGGTGCGCCAGTACTTCCACAAGCCGTGGCGAGCTCCCGAACAGGGGCTGGTGGCCCTTCCCGAGTCGCCCGGCCTGGGATTCGAGCTGGACGAAGACAGAATCGAAGGCAGAACAGCGGTGAGCTTCTCATGACCTGGTACCGGTCGTGGCCGGGGCCCGGCACACGGGAGACAGAAGGGAAACGGAAGGCAGATGCACTGGTATAGACGGCTTCAGTTCATGGCCGCGGTGGCCATGCCCCAGGAGATCGCCGACGAGTTCGGAACCACGGTCAACGGGATGTGGCACGCTCCGGAGGCGCGCTCGGCCGAGGACGTGGCAATGGCGCACGCCAAGGACCAGCGCGTCCTCTTCTCGGTACCGATGATCGCGCTGGTTCCGCAGGTCTACGAAGTGGACGAGCACAGCTTCCTCCTGGACGAGGTGTGTGCCGACATCGACGATGGGAAGGCCCACGTCGACTGGTACTACTGGGAGCCCAAGCCCGTCTACTCGGTATGCATCTACAGCGAGCCGTTCCGCCGCTATCTGATGGAGCGGTGCAAGGAGGGGGTCGACAAGGGCATGGATCTCGTCAACCTCGACGAGATCAACACGAGCATCGGGCTGATGACCCGCGGCCCGGGCGGCTCTGGTTTCTGCAACCTGTGCCTGGAGCGTTTCCGTTCCCACGCCGGGGACGGCGCCGAACCCGGTCTCGCCGATCTCGACGACGCCGCCCTCCGCAGCCGGCTCGCCGCCGACGACGAGCTGTACGGCCGCTATCGCGAGTTCCACGAGCGCGAGGCCTTCTCCGTCATGACGGCGTTCATCGACGAGTTGCGCGAGTACGCCGACTCCGTCGATCCGGAGTTCGCCATCATCGCCAACCTCGCCTACCTCGGGAACAACGTCGCGACCCACGGCGCGCTGTGGGGAGCCATGTGGGGCAAGTACGTCGACTTCGGGATGATGGAGAACACCTACATCGTGGAGCGGGGAGGCGACCACCTCATACTTCCCCGCGGTAAGTTCACCGCCTGGTATCGCCTGGGCACCGAGTTGACCGGCGGTGCTCCCCTCTGGATCTGCCCCAGCATCATGGTTCCCCGACAGATGGCGGGGGAGAAGCGCATCGTCTACTACGAGCTGATGTTCGTGGAGGCGTATGCCAACGCCGGCCGCTGGGGCTACTACTGGTGGCCGGGAGTCGACGTCGCGGCGAGGCTCGAAGCCACCGCACCGGAGCGTGTCAAGGACCACATCCGGTTCATGCTGAAGCACCGCGAGTACTACGAGGAAGCGGCCGCCGACAACGAGCTGGCCGTCCTCTACCTGGACTCGGCGATCGGGGCCCGCCCGGAAACGCACTTCAACTACCTGGCGCTGGGCCAGATCCTCGCCGAGGCAGGGTTCCAGTACGACGTGCTGTATGCCGGCGACGGCGTGTTTGCTCCCGATGCGATCGAGACCGAGCGCCTGGCGCCTTACCGCACCGTGCTCGTTCCCGAGGCGCGGAACATGACCGAGGCGCAGGTCGTCGCCCTCGAGAGCTACGCCGGGACGGCTGGGGAGCTGGTCGTATTCTCCGACAGCCCGCTGTCGCCGGAGTTGGTGCGAAGGGAGAACGGCCGCGTTCTGGAGTCGTTCTGGCGGCAATACCGCGACGAGGACCGGGAGGCGGTCGTGTCGACGCTGGCCGGCTCGGCCGGATCCCGGATGCTGCTCTCCGCCCCCGCGGTGAACGCCGTGCGGTACGTGCGCGGTGCCCAGCAGGTGGTGCACCTCGTCAACTACGGGTACGACCCGGAGCGCGACGAGGTAGCGCCGGTGCTCAACCTGGAGGTCCGGGTCCCGGGCACCGATCGCGGCGTTGTCTCGTGCCGGCTGCTGGATCTGGACGGCGAGCACGCGGCGTCGTTCCGCCAGGAGGCCGGAGGGCTCGTGGTGGAGGTACCGCGCCTCGACGTGTATGGACTGTTGGTGATCGAATGAGAGACCGGGGAAGGCCGGCATGAAGGTGGTGCGAATCCACGCTACCGGCGACGTCCGGCTTCACGACGAGCCGGTCCCCGAACCTGCCGCAGATCAGCCCCTCGTACGAGTCACCGCCGTCGGTCTGTGCGGATCGGACCGCCACTGGTTCCTCGACGGCGGCATCGGAGACGCCACCCTCGAGCGTCCGCTGGTCCTGGGCCACGAGCTCGCCGGGGTCGTCGAGTCTGGACCGAGGAGGGGGCAGACCGTGGCGATCGACCCGTCGATCCCGTGCAGGAACTGCCGGCTCTGTCGGGCCGGGCAAGCCAACTTCTGCACCGATCTCCTCTTCGCCGGACACGGCGTGACCGACGGTGGGCTGCGCGAGCACCTCACATGGCCCGACGAGAATCTCATCGATGTGCCCGCGGAGTTCTCTCCCGACGAGACGGCGCTGCTCGAGCCGCTCTGTATCGGCCTCCACGCGCTGAGCCTCGCCCGGTTCGAGCCGGGCTCGGACGTCGGTGTCTTCGGCAGCGGTCCGATCGGCCTCATCCTCATCCAGCTCCTTCTCGACGCCGGAGCCGGCGAGGTGTTCGCCACCGACGTGCTCGAGCACCGCACCTCTGCGGCCGCGGGTCTGGGCGCACGGGCTCTCGACGCCCGCGACCCGAGCCACGCCGACGAGATCCTCGCCGCCACCTCCGGACGCGGACTCCACGTCACCTTCGACGCCTCGGGGGACGACGGGGCCGTGGATGCGGCGATCACGACGGTTCGCCCCGGCGGCCGGGTGGTGCTCGCCGGCATACCCGACGGCGACCGCACGAGTTTCCGCGCCTCGACCGCGAGAAGGAAGGGAGTCACGCTGCTGCTGTCGCGACGCTCCAAGGCGGAGCACTTCCCGCCGGCGATCCGCCTCGTGGCCGAGTCGAGGGTGGACCTGGCCTCCCTGGTCACGGCTCGCCTGGCGTTGGAGGAAGCGGAACGGGGCTTTCGGGCTCTTGCAGAGCGCTCCGGGTTGAAGGTCATCATCGATCCATCTAAGGCTTCGTGAAATGGGGGTAGCGACGGCACGACGCACGGCAGACCTGGGAACCGCCCACAACCGAGAAAGGTGAGACGAATGGAACGAGGTGTCTACTTCGATGCGTGGTACCCGCGGCAGCACTGCTACCACCCCAGCCTGCCTCCGCGCCGGCTCAACATGGTGGAAGACCTCGAGCAGTACAGGGCGACGTCGCTCGTATGGTCGGCTTTGGGAGGCGGCTCGATCTCCCTTCCCTATCTCGAAGACGAGGCCTGGCACGACGTCGACCCGAGGTTCCGGTTCTACGGGTTCATGAACGACGCCGAGTTCATCGCGGCGTGCCAGGAACGGGGCATCAAGGTGTTCGGCATCGTCTTCGAGGTCCAAGGCTGGGAGTTTCCCGTCGAGCTCAACGAGGAAGAGGACGAGATCCTCGCCATGAACGAACTGCGCGGCGTGGGCAAGAAGGACTGGATCGGTCTGCGCGAGTTCACGCAGAACCGCTACCCGAAGCTGTGGAAGCCGCTCGAGCACTACTTCCCCGAGGGGCTCTACAACAGCGACGGCGAGAAGGTNNTGGGTCGAGGTGCCCGAGAACGAGCACTACGCCTACCTGATGGACCGCAACAACCCGGTCTGGCGCGAGTACCTGAAGGCGATCATCCGCATCCAGATCGACGCCGGCGTGGCCGGGGTGCAGCTCGACGAGGCGGACCTGCCGATCTTCGCCACCGGCTACGGGGGCTGCTTCTGCAAGGACTGCATGAAGCTGTTCCGTGCCTGGCTCCAGGCCCTCGATCCGGAGGACCTGCCGGCGGACCTGGCCGACACCGACCTCGAGACCTTCCATTACGGCGAGTGGCTCCTCGAGCGGGGCTACGACTTCAAAGCCGACCGGGAGTCGACGCCGCTCTACTGGGACTACATCCACTTCCAGCGCGAGACGATCGTGGAGTACTTCGCCGAACTGGCGGACTACATCAAGGAATACGGGAAGTCCCGGGGACGCGACGTGTTGGTTTCGGGGAACTTCTACTACCTGGTGCCTCACTACTTCCCGTTCGCTCCCAAGGCCGACATCCTCATCACCGAGATGGACAGCACGAGCTACCGGCAGCCCGCCTGGTGCCGGTACGCCACCGGATTCGCCGAGGGCAAGCCGGTGATCATGGTGGAGAACCCCTATGGGGGAGTCCCGCCGGAGTTGCTGCCGAAGCTGCAGGAAGGCAAAGGCTACGACCTGTTCCGCATGATGCAGTACGAGGCTCCGGCACTCGGCGTGAACATGAGCATCCCCTACGGAGCGTGGATGGGCAGCGTCATCGAGGATTCGTTCTGGGCGCCGCACGACGTCTGCGTTGAGATCCAGAACTTCCTGGCCGACCACGAGAACCTGTACGGCACCGACACGTTCTCCGAGACGGTCCTGGCCTTCAGCGTGCAGAGCGCCTACGACTGGATCGAGGAGCACGGCTCCGGAAGCAAACACCCGTTCTGGGCTACGGCGGACTACATGGTCGACAGCAAGCAGCCCTTCGACGTGGTCATGTTCCCCGAGGGGAAGCTTCGTGAGGACGTGCTGACCCTCGAGGACCTGTCCCAGTACCGGACGATGGTGCTTCCCGAGTGCAGCTTCCTGACCGATGCCCAGGCGGATCTCGTCAAGGCGTACCTCGATCGGGGCGGCCGTGTGGTCGCCACCGGCCATCTCGGGAACAACCTCGACAACGAGCGGCGGACGTCGCTGTACGCGCATCCGCTGCTGCTCCGAACGAACGAGCTGCGCGTCGAGGATCTCGCCGGCGGCCCGCAGGTGCTCGTGGACGGGGCGCCGGACATGGCCGTCAACATCCAGAAGGTGGACGAAGGCGCCGCCATCCACCTGATCCGGTACGACTACGACGAGGAGGCAGACGAGGTGCCGGTGCTCGAGAAGCTACGCCTCGACGTGCGGCTCTCGCGCCCGTACCGCATGGTGAAGACGTTCAGCCCGGTCGGTGAGCCGACGGCCGAGCTGACGTTCAACCGGGACATCAGGGAGATGCACGGCATCGAACTCGAGAACATCCCGCTGTACACCGTCCTGCTGCTGCAGGGCTGAGCGACCGTTCGGGAAGGCGATGGGAGAGGCGAGCATGACCGAAGTGAAGGTGGGCGTGCAGCTGCACTCGAAGCAGTGCACGGTCGACGAGTTGCGCGGCGCATGGAGGACGGCGGACGAGGCCGGCATCGGGTCGATCTGGTTGTGGGATCACTTCTTCGCGGGAGGTGACGACCCCGACCAGCGGCACTACGAAGCGTGGACGCTGCTGTCGGCGATGGCCTGCGACACCAGGCGCGCCCAGATCGGTGTGCTGGTGTCGTGCAATTCGTACCGCAACCCCGACTTGCTGGCCGATATGGCGCGGACCGTCGACCATCTGGCCGGCGGCCGCGCCGTGCTCGGCATCGGCGCCGGGTGGAACGAGTACGAGTACGACGAATACGGCTACCGGTTCGGAACGGCGGCGGAGCGTCTGGCTGCTCTCGAGGCAGGGCTGAAGAGGATCCAAAACCGCCTGGCCAAGCTGGACCCGCCGCCGATCGGCCCCCTCCCGATCCTCATCGGGGGAGAGGGTGAGCGGGTGACGCTGCGGCTCGCCGCCGAGTACGCCGACGAATGGAGCGGATTCGGGCCCGTCGAGCGGTTCGCCCGCAAGAGCAAGGTGCTCGACGAGTGGTGCGAGCGCGTCGGCCGGGACCCCTCGTCCATCGAACGCAGCGTGTTGTTGATGGAGCCGGGGGACGTGGAGCGGGCGGCGGAGTTCGTGGCACTGGGGGCGGGGCACTTGATCGTGCCGGTCCCGCATCCCGTAGGTCTCGAGAATCTGCAACCGGTCCTCGACCTGGCGCACGCTGCGTGAAAGGAGAACAGCCATGACCACCGACGCCGACTACGTGGCGGTGGACCTCGCGGTGCTGTGCAACGCAGGCCTCGGCCTGCTCGAGGGCCTGCGGCAGCCGCCGACCGGAGCGGTGAAGTTCCACGGGATTCCGTTCCGGATCGGGAATGATGGATCCGGCGACTGTTTCGTTCGCCTCGATCCCGACGCCGACGCGACCGTCGTTCCGCTCGCGACGCGGGCGGAGCGGTTGATCATCGCCCACCGGCGCCTCGCCGGCTCGCACCACCCGCACATCGGCGACCGCGTGGCCCAATACCGGTTCCGTCTCGTCGATGGCTCAGAACACGCCGTACCCATCAGGGAGCGCCTCGAGATCGGGATGGTCGCCCAGGAGGGCTGGGATGCCTCGGGCCCGTTCCTGGCCGCCGGCAGCAACTCGTGGGAGCTGATCGACCGACACGAGGGACGCTGGCAGGACATCGGGCAGCGTCAGAGCGAGACCGTCTACAAGTCGATGGCCGACTACTTCCTCTGGGTGTGGGAGAACCCGCTGCCAGAAGTACCGGTGGAGAGTGTCGCCTTGGCGGCCGAGACGGTCCCGGTGCTTCTGGCAGGCATCACGATTTCCAACGCCGGGGAGGCCCCCTTCTCCCGGGAAGCGGCTCGCACACTCGTCTTCACCAAGACTTCACGCGAGGGTACGTCCTTACCCTTCGGTGATCCGGCGGTGACCGTTGATCGAGGAGCGGCTTCCTACGCGTTTCAGCTGCCCGGTCGCGATCTCGACGCGTACCTGGCGGATCCCTACAAGGGATGGGGCGAACCCGTGAACCCCGACGGAAGCAGCGCATACGCCCGCATCTCGGCCATCCCCTCGGCAACCGTGCAGGTGCGTGACGGCGACGAAGATCTCGGTTCGTTCCAATGGGGTGAACTCGACTACGAGACGCCGGTCGAACGGGATCACTTCCGCGCCGAGATCACCGAGACCGGCCGGAACTGGGTGAAGGTGACGGTGCTCGACGACCAGACCGGTCGGCCCGTTCCGTGCCGGATCCACTTCTCGTCACCGGAGGGCGTTCCGTACCAACCGCACGGGCATCACAACCACGTCAACTCCGACCTCGACACATGGCACATCGACGTGGGTGGAGATCTCAAACTAGGCAGGAAGACCTACGCCTACATCGACGGTACCTGCGAGGGCTGGCTACCGCGGGGCGACGCGTACGTCGACGTCGCGCGGGGCTTCGAATATGAGCCCCTCCGGGAGAAGATCCGCGTCGATCGAGGCACGACCGACCTCACCCTGCGCATCGGCCGCTGGACATCGATGAACGACAAGGGCTGGTACTCGGGCGACTCCCACGTCCATTTCCTGTCCGCTCAGGGAGCGCTGACCGAACAGCAGGGTGAGGATCTCAGCGTCGTCAACCTCCTCCAGAGTCAATGGGGCAGCCTGTTCACCAACACCGAGGACTTCACCGGGACCCTGCTGAAGGGACCGGACGGTCGCAACGTGACATGGGTAGGTCAGGAGAACCGGCAGCCGTTCTTCGGCCACCTCCTGCTCTGGGGGCTCGAGCACCCAGTCATGCCATGGTGCACCGACGGACCCAATGAGGCCGATATGGGAGCGTGGCAGGAGGTCACGATCAGCGATTGGGCAGACCGCTGCCACGATCAGGGCGGGACCGTGGTGATTCCGCACTTTCCGCTTCCCAACGGGGAGCCGGTCGTGCTGATCGCCACCGGGCGGACCGATGCGGTCGAGATGATCGTTCAGCGCGAGTCCTTCCACGACGAGTACTACGCGTACCTCAACTGCGGCTATCAAGTACCGCTCGTCGGGGGTACCGACAAGATGAGCGCAGACGTCCCGGTTGGTCTCTATCGAACGTACGCCAGGCTCGGCGACGAGGAGTTCGAGTACGACGCATGGTGCCGCGCCGTGCGCGCCGGTAGGACATTTCTGAGTGGGGGGCCGCTCATCGACTTCCGCGTCGATGGAGCCGAGCCGGGCGACACGATTCGGATCGGCGGATCCGGCACTGTGAGTGTCTCGGCAGTGGCCGAGAGCATCTTCCCGATCAACACGCTGCAGGTCGTGTGCAACGGGCACGTCGTCGCCGAGGTCGCCGCTGGGGCCGGGTCGCGGCTCCTGCAGATCGACGAAGAGATAGCGATCACGGACGATAGTTGGCTGGCTGCCCGGTGCGGAGGCCCCAACTACTGGAACTCGAAGAGCCACCTCGGCCCCTGGGAGCGCGGCGTATTCGCTCACACCTCGCCGGTGTACGTGGCCACGGGCCCGGGCGACTGGTCGCGGTTCGATCCCGATCAGGCTCGGCGCATGGTGACGCTCATCGAAGGCGGCCTGCAACGCATCCGCTCGAGCCGGCAGTACCCCCTCGATCGCATCACTCACCACCACCGCGAGCCGGATCACATGGCATACCTCGAGCGTCCTTTCCTGGAAGCTCTCGAGCTCGTTCAGGCGCGGTTGGAACGGTGAGGATCGGGCTCTGCTCTGCGAACGGCGGCGTGTGCGCCGACCCGCACGTGCAGGCCCGGGTCGCGGTCGCCGCTGAGGAGCGCGGACTCGACTCGATATGGGTTTCCGAGCATGTCGTCGTCCCGGATCCGAAAGTTCCTCCGTCGGTGATGGATCCCCGGTTCCCGCTTCTGGATCCGATCGTGACCCTCGCCTACATCGCCTCGATGACAACACGGCTCTTACTGGGAACGGGCGTGATCGTGCTGCCGCTGCGTAACCCGCTGGTGCTGGCCAAGCAGCTTGCTTCTCTGGACGTGCTCAGCGGCGGGAGAGTGGTCTTTGGAATCGGCGTCGGCTACGTCGAGCAGGAATTCGCAGCACTGAACGTGCCGTTCGAGGATCGGGGTCCCAGGACCGGCGAGTACCTAGAGGCCATCCGTTCTATGTGGACCCAGGAGCATCCGTCGTTCGCCGGCCGGTTGTACTCGTTCGATGGCGTCGGCGCCCGTCCGCGGCCGGTCCAGAAGCCGACGCCTCGTATCGTCGTCGGTGGTGCATCAAGAGCCGCCATGCGACGGGCGGTCCGCAGCGCTCACGGCTGGTTCGGGTGGGGCTACACGCTCGACGATGCCGCAACCGCGGTCAACGGGTTGAAGGCTCTGCTCGAATCCGAGAGCCGCGATCCGTCGCTTGGACCGCTGGAGATCACGATCAGCCCCCCGGACACCGTGTCGGTCGATGTGGCCGTCCGGTACGCCGAGCTCGGCGTCGACCGACTCAACCTGATCCTGCCCACCGACCGCGGCGTCGATGCGGTCGAGGCGACGGTCGTCGCCGCGGCTGGGCTCGTCGAAGCC
>JABAOD010058657.1_pt2 | contig 12060 bp, 12 predicted proteins | sample 7062151 | NCBI WGS metagenome assembly JABAOD01 (sample SAMN14538626, study PRJNA623070) | marine sediment metagenome | biome: marine biome [ENVO:00000428]; feature: marine pelagic biome [ENVO:01000023]; material: deep marine sediment [ENVO:00002113] | place: India: Gulf of Khambhat ...
GGATACGAGAACAACCGCCATGGCGGATTCGAGATGTGGCAGGAAACCGTTGAAGCCATCCGCCCATAACGTGCAGTAGCGACAGCCCTGCCCCATGTTGTGAATGACAAGCAGACGATCGTGCTCGCCGAACAGGTCCAGCAACGTGACATTGCCGTCCAGCGTCTTGAACGTATAGTTCGGAACCTCGTCGCCGCGATGGGATTTTCGGAGCTCGTTGAGCCTCATCGTCAGGTCGAACAGCTGCTTCTCGATTCTTGAAATCTCATCGGTCATCGCAAATCCTCACCACTGGTTAGGGGTGTATTCAAGTTTTTGTTGCACCTGCAGCTCTACTTCAGGCTAGTACAAATAAAGCAGTTTGCAAGCTGGGTAGCGTAAGCCGTTGTTATTTCAAAAGTGCGCCTGGATCAGCAGAGCTGTGATTTAACAATCGGCATTATTTTCCGCGGCTTTTCATGGCGAGCCTGCAAAGAGTATGATCGGCAAAGCGGCGTGAAAGCCCATAAAATCCGGCGATCTGGACGCGTTGCCGGCACGAATAACTAGCTCGCTCAGAGGGAAACATGTTCGCGGCTCCGAATCGGGACGACCTGAGAAAGATCGTCATCCTTAACCCCAAGGGCGGTTGCGGCAAGACCACGCTGGCAACCAACCTGGCGAGCTACTTCGCGCTCCGCGGCCCTACGCCGACACTTATTGATGCCGACCCCATGGGCTTCACGACCCGCTGGCTGCAAAAGCGGCCGAAGAACCGGCGCCGAATCAACGGGATCAGCGTGGGCGAGTTTGCCGGTCACGGCAAGCGCACCTGGCACTATCTCGTGCCGAAAGAGGCCGGCCCGGTCATCGTCGATACGCCGGCCGCGCTGGATCGGCGCGCGATCTCCGCGCTGACTCACGATGCCGACTGCATCCTGGTTCCGATCCTTCCGTCAGCATTTGATGTCCAGGTTACGGCCGGCTTTATCGCGCAGCTGCTGCTGCTCACCGAGTTCGACAGGCCGGTGGCCGTCGTTGCGAACCGCACCCGAAAGAACACGAGGAGCCTGGCGGCACTGCTGGAGATTCTGGGAGGTTTCGAGACGCCGACCATCGCGGTGCTTCGCGACAGCCAGAACTACGTACAGGCGGCCGAGCTGGGACTGGGCATTCATGAACTTCCGCCGCACCGGGTGAGGCAAGACACCGAGCAGCTGGATCTCGTGGTCAACTGGCTGGATCAGCTGATTCTGATGAACCTGCAACCGGGGCTGACGTCACGATTCAGTCCGCTGCAGGAAATCTTCTCGCCCGCGAGCGTCGAGCTTACCGGCACGGATTGAAAAGCGTACCGCTCAGATTAGCTCATCGATACGAAGCTGCCGGACAATCGCCTCGGCCTCGTCAAGCAAGGTCTCCGCGATGCTGGCTTTCTTGAAACAGGTCGACTGAATTGTCCATATGCGATCGCGGCTGCGCGCATCGTACAGGTTCGTTATCACGATCACGGTGTGCGCGACCTTGACCGAATCCGGTTCCCGAAGCACTTTATGGTCGTACAGGAAGTAGTCGACCGGATCGCCGCGGCGACAGGTCGACTTCAAATCTTCGCGACCTTCCTCCACATCGACGCGGGTATCGACGCTGGCAATATGGGTAATCAGGATCCCGTCAGCGCCAACGTCCTCGCTCAAACGATCGATATCGTCCTGTAGAATCCCGTCGCTGGCATCGAGCCGTGTGTAGCTCGGCACGGCTTCGACCTGTTCTCGCCGTAGCCGGCCGGCAATCTCATCCTCGAACTGCTGTTGCTGGTTGTGCTCCGTCGAGAGANNTGGGCGCCGCGCCTGTCCGATCCTCAAACAGTTTCACCACCTCGGTCTGCGGCGCGCAGGCGCCGATGATCAATACGACGGCAGCAGCCAATCCAGGTACTCGGGCGACGCGGCGCATGACAATTCTCCCGCTAAGAGGATTCTGCGCTAACAATGCTACGACTGTTGGCGAGGCGGGGCATCGGTACTTACCCGTAATCGCATAGCCGACTCGAGTACAATAGCGGCGGGTCGGCCAAGCGGGCGCGATTGTATATCATACTTTTTCAGCAATATTATGTACTTACGAGTGGTTTTAAAAAGAGTCGGCAAGTACTTCGCCATCGCCTTCCTGGCGATTGCTGTCGCCGTCTTCGCAGCAATCCCACTGGCCCGGATGGAAAGGCCCGGCGATCTGCTGGAGGCCGACAATTTGCAAGCGCTTGCCATCGACAACGTCGATCTGGTCACGATGAACGGCAACGGGCTGCTGACCAACCGGCAGCTCAGAATCCGACGCGGGATGATCGAAGGGATTTTCACGGCGGGCGAAACCGCAGGTGACGACTATCGGTTGATCGACGCCGAAGGCGCGTACCTGATGCCGGGGCTTTTCGACATGCACGTGCATGTGTTCGACCGAAAGTACCTGGCGCTCAGCCTCGCCTACGGCGTGACCAGCGTCCGCAACATGAGCGGCTATCCGATTCACTTACGCTGGAAACAGGAGCTGTCCGAAGGACAGTGGCTGGGCAGCAATCTCGCAATCGGGTCTCCGGTCCTGAACGGCAGGGAACACTCGAACCCGATGGCGCACAAAATCGCCGGCGATCCCGGCGAAGCAAGGGAGATGGTCCGCGAATACCGCGAGCAGGGCTGGGACTTCGTAAAGGTCTACACGCGACTGAGCCGGCCGGTTTATGAGGCCATCGTCGACGAGGCAGGCAAACTCGATATTCCTATCGCGGGGCACGTGCCCTACGAGGTCGTGAAATCGGACTACAGCCTCGCCGCTCCGATGGTGACGCTCGAGCATACCGAGGAGATCTTCCAGGGCCCGCTGGCATACGGATACGACGACGACGCCGTGGAAGCCGTCGCCCGACAGCTCAAAGCGATGGACGCGAACGTGACGCCAACCCTGCTGATCTTCGATCACCTGACGCAGATCTGTCGTGACAAGCAGGCCTTCATCGACACGCTGCCGCTGCAATACCTGAACCCCTTGATGCGATTCATCGAGGCCCGCACCTCGGCCGCGCGCTGGCTGAACGCGGACGAGAAAACCACGGCCGCCATGGAAAAGCGCAACCTCTATTTTCAGTCCATCACACGCGTGCTTCACGAGCAGGGCGTCAATCTTGTGCTGGGCTCGGATGCCGGCGTTATCTTCGCGATTCCCGGCATATCGACACACGACGAAATTTCCTTGCTTCAGAAAGCCGGCCTGCCGAACGCGGCAATCCTCGAGATGGCCACGATCAACGCCGCGCGTGTTCTGCGTGTCGATGACCGGCTCGGCAGTATTGAAGCCGGGAAGATCGCAGACCTCGTCATGACGCGGTCCAACCCGATCGAGGATCCGGGCGCACTGCGGAGTCCCTCCGCCGTCGTCAAGAACGGCCAGTGGCTGGGACCAAACGAACTGCAAGCGCTGAAGGACTCCGCCGAGAATCCGTCCAATGCGTATTACACGTTCGGCCGGCTGCTGGAATTTCTGGTCGGCGGATAGTCGCGCCCCGGGAATCGGTCCAGATCAGTTCGATCGACTTCGGCAATTATCGATGTTGGTCAATCAGTATCTGGTTGCCGTCCGGGTCGGACAGCATCAGGCTAGCCGGACCCGATGTCCTTTCGTCGGCCTCGGTAATCAGCTGGACCCCCTCACGCTTGAGCTCGCGCTGCAGCGTGCGCACGTCGGTGAATGAAGCAAGCTCATTGCCGTCCTGGTCCCAGCCGGGGTTGAAGGTGAGAAGATTGCCTTCGAACATGCCCTGGAACAGGCCGATGACGTGCTCGCCGTTCTTCAGGATCAGCCAGTTGTGCTCCGCGTCACCCCCGATCGGCAAGAAACCGAGCTTTGCATAGAAGTCTCTTGATGCCTCGAGATCCTNNTTGCATGGTTACCCCCTTCGGTTTACCGATTCGTTGTCACTCTTTCCTGGACCGCATTCTCTCCCCGCGCGTCAATTCGCGCGGATGCTTTACTTTTCGAAAGCCATCCAGCTGATGCGCGATCGCCAGTATCGGATGGCGCAACATCATCCGCGGGCCCGCGTAGCGCATGATTTTTTTTGCTTCGTCCCGTCTCGCCGGTTTGTAGCAGTGAATCGGGCAGTTGGCGCAGGTTGGTTTGTCTTCGCCGTAGGGGCACTTGACCAGCCGGGTCTCGGCATAGTCCAGGAAATCGCGACAGTCGGTGCAGAGGTCACCCCCGGACTCGTCATGATGTGCCGCGCAGTAGATGCCGACCATCTTCGTCATGGTCAATCGCTCGCGTTTGAGTCTTCTCTGTAGGGACTGCACTTGTCGTCGCATCAGGCGGCCAACGAATGTACCGATCAGTTTACTTTCCTGTCGCGCCCTTCCCAGAAAGGCTCACGCAGTTCACGTTTGAGGATCTTGCCCGGCCCGGACTTCGGCAGCTCCTCGGCCGACAGCGTTATTGATTTCGGCAGTTTGTAACCCGCGATTTGCCCGCGGCAAAACTCGATCAGCTCCCCGGGCGTCACATCCGTGCGCGGCACCACGACCGCATGCACGGCCTCGCCCCAGGCCTCATCGGGGATGCCGAATACCGCCGCTTCGAGCACCGCCGGATGCTTGTAGAGCGCCTCCTCCACTTCCGTGCAGTATACGTTCTCGCCGCCGCTGACGATCATGTCCTTGGCGCGATCCACGAGGAACACGAAGCCTTCCTCATCCATGTAGCCCATGTCCCCCGATCGGTACCAGCCGTCTCTCAGAACCTCGGCGGTCTGCTCGGGCTTGTTCCAATACCCTTTCATGATATTGGGCCCGCGCGCCGCGAGCTCGCCCACCTCCCCAATCGGCAATTCGTTGCCGGCTCCGTCGATGATCTTCACCTGCACGCCGATCAGAGCCTGCCCGCAGGACCGGGCTCGATCGACGTCCAGCAGATCCTGTTCATCGCGCAAGCCGGTCACCAGCGGCGAGCCCTCGGTCATGCCGTAAACGTGCACGAATTCGGCGGTCGGAAACGCGGCGGCCGCGCGCCGTACCACCTCGGTTGCGATGGGCGAACCGCCGTGCGCGACCATCTGAATCGAGCTCGCGTCGCGCGGCTCCGCGTGCTGCAGCTCGGCGATTGCCGCGATCATCGTCGGCACGCCCAGCGTATGCGTCACCTTGTGTTTCTCAATAAGATCGAGCGCCGTCGCGGGATCGAAAACAGCGAGGGGAATCTGGCAGCTTCCCGACCAGATCCCGCCAAGCACGCCGTTCGAACCCGCCGCATGAAACAAGGGCGCCATAATGAGGAATACGCTCTCGCTCGTCGGCGGCGCCATCGTCATAAAGTGAAAGGTGTTCGCGATCAGGTTGCGGTGCGTCAGCATGACACCCTTGGACGCGCCCGTCGTGCCGCCGGTATAGAAGAGTCCGGCTAAGGAATCCTCCGTGACGTCCTCGCCCAGCACCGACTCCTCGGCTCCCTCGAGCAGCGAGTCGTACTCATCGGGAATCATGATGACCGTGTCGACAATCTCGCGCAGCGAACCGGGATCGCGATCCGACAGCAGCATCGTCGCGCCGGCGTCCTCGAGCGCGTAGCGCAGTTCCGGCTCCGCATGACGCGTATTGAGCGGCACGATCACGAAGCCAGCCGCCGGTATCGCGACATAGCTCTCGATGAAGTGGTTCGAGTTGGCTGCCAGTATCGCAATCCGGTCGCCCGGTTTGGCACCGTTGCCTTTGAGAACCGACGCGAGTCGGCGAGAGCGCGATCGCAGCTCCCGGTGACTGAGAGTCTTGCCGTTGAATATCAGCGCGGGTCGCTCGGCGGCAACCTGTACGGCACGCTCCAGTGGGTCAACAAACGTCTGCATCGGTTACAGGCTCTTATTGGTTTTCGTCGAGTATACCGGTAATGGCAGGCGGCGGAGCGACTGTCCACAACAGAGATTGGGAAGCCGGCCTTGCTGGCAGAGCCGGCCGGTTGCAAGGGAGATTCGACTACTGCACGTCGATAATGATTTTTCCTCGCGCTCGCCCTTGTTCCGAATACCGTATCGCGTCCGGCACCTCGCTGAGTTTGTAGTGCCGATCGATGACCGGCGTCACCTTGTTTGTCTTCATGAGTTCGGCGAGCACGGCCAGGTCTTCCTGGCGCAGCTGCCCGAGCATTATCCCGATTTCCTGCTCAACGAACGGTGATACCACGAATGCCTTGAGCGGCCCTATCAGCGGCGCCAGCCAATCGCCCTTGGGTCCGCCGACCATGACAAGCTTGCCGTCGGGCTCGAGCGCTTTGCGATTTGCCATCAGCGGGTGATTGCCGACCATGTCGATAATGACGTCGTAGGTCTTGCCACTCTCCGTGTAATTCTCCTTCTTGTAGTCGATAACGTGATCGGCACCGAGAGACCGCACCATCTCGACATTGCGCGTGCTGCACACACCGGTGACCTCCGCGCCCATCGACTTGGCGATCTGCACGGCGAACGTACCCACGCCGCCGGAAGCGCCGTTGATCAGCACGCGCTGGCCCGGCCTTACGCTGCCATGGTCACGCAATGCCTGCAGCGCGGTAAGCCCCGCTATCGCGACGGAGGCCGCCTCGGCAAACGCCACGTTGGCCGGTTTCAAGGTCAACGCACGGTCTTCGCGGACCGCGACGTATTCGGCAAACGCACCGGTCCACCCGCCAAACACGTCATCGCCCGGCCTGAAACGGGTCACGGCGCTGCCAACCGCCTCGATCGTGCCGGAAAAATCGACGCCCAGGCGCTGCTCCTTCGGTGCGCCCAGACCGGTCCCCAGGCGCATGATATAGGGGGAGCCGCGCATGAAATGCCAGTCGTACGGATTGACGGCGGCGGCGCGAATCCTGACGAGCACCTCGTCGGCCGCGGGCAGCGGCTTTTCGACATCGGAAAACTCCAGGACGTCCGGCGATCCGTAGCATCGATAGACAACGGCTTTCATCAGCTCGGCATCTCCTGCGACGGCCGGCGCCGGTTCGCACTCCTTCGTATGACTCAGAATAACCGCGAGGGCGCCGATCGCGACCACCAGCAGAACCAGGAATCCGTGGGCGATCTTGTAACGTAGCTTCATTGATACTTCTCCCGCGACTCTGGGCAGATGCGTTTCGGACCGACTTTGAATGCAGAGCCTACAATATCGACGGCTCTAACAGCATACCAGCGTTGCGCCATCCTGGTGCCAATGCCCTGCCCGCAGCATTGCAGCCCCGTGGACATTGACGCTATGCTTGGTCCGCAGTCGGCACCCGGACTCTGAAACAACAGTAAATGCATAAATTCATTCGAGAATTGCGACGCCGCGAAGTCTTCCGAACCGCGGGGCTTTACGTCGGCATCGCGTGGATTCTCGTCGAGGTGGCAAGCGTCGTCTTGCCTGCTTTCGATGCGCCCGAGTGGGCGCTCCAATGGCTGATTATCCTTGCAGTGATCGGCTTTCCGGTCTCCATTGTCCTCGCCTGGATATTCGATATTACGGACAAGGGCATTGTCGTTCAGGCCGATTCTACCGATACGATTGTTGAGCCGTTCGGCGGCCGCAAAACCGACTTCGTAGTTATAGGAGTCTTGTCCGTCGCGTTGATTTTCTCGCTGTACTTGAACATTACCAGCGGCCCAAAGGTAATCGAGGAATTGGAGCCTGTTTCCGTATTGATCGCCGACTTTGACAACGAGACCGGTGATCCGCTGTTCGACGATTCACTGGAGCAGGCATTGAACATCGGCCTCGAGGGTGCCTCGTTCATAACCGCGTATCGACGACCCTCGGCAGAGACGCTGCTCGAGAAATTGAAGCCGGGCAGCAAGCTCGACGAGGAAGGAGCGCGACTCGTCGCGATTCGCGAAGGCATCAAGCTGGTTGTCGCCGGCTCGGTGGTGCCCGAAGCCGACGGATACCAGCTGTCGGCCCGCATGGTCAGCCCGGAGGACGGCACCGTTATTGCGGACTCCACGGTGGGGGCGAAAGGCAAACTGGAAGTGCTTACCGCCGTCACGACCCTGGCCGACGATATCCGCGAAGAACTCGGTGACGAATCCATCGACGATGCCGATCGGCCTCTCGGTGAGACCTTCACCGCCGCGTCATTGGAAGCCGTCAAGAACTACACGGAAGCACAGAATCTCGCCGCGGCCGCACGCTACGACGAGGCGATCCCCTACTACGAAAAGGCGATTGCCGCCGACGGCAGTTTCGGTCGTGCCTATTCCGGCTGGGCTTTGGCCCTTTTCTATCTTGGCCGGGTCGACCAGGCTACGGCGCTCTGGGAGCGCGCCCTGACGGAAATGGACACGATGACGGAGCGCGAGCGCTTCCGGACCCTGGGCCTGTATTACGTCGCTGTCGCCGGCGACTATGAAAAAGCCGTCGACAGCTACCAGGCGCTCGTCGAGAAGTACCCCGCCGACAATACGGGTCATAACAACCTGGCAATCGCATATTACTTCCAGCTGGATTTCGACAAGGCGATGGAATCCGGCGAGAGAGGCCTCGCGATCTATCCGTCGAACAAGACCNNTTGCCATGCTGGCCGGCGATTTCGAAACCGCTGTAAAGAATGCCGAGGAGCTGCTGGCGGACGATGCCGAATTGTGGAAAGCCTGGATGCCCATCGCGATGGCGCGACTTGCCAGCGGTGATGTTGCCGGTGCCGAGCAGGCCTATGACGAAATGGCAAAGTCCGGCGAACGCGGCGCGCCGTTCGCAAACCTCGGTCTTGCCGATATCGCGCTGTTCACTGGCGACTATGCCAGGGCCGTCGAGCTTCTCGAGCTGGGCGTTGGCGGTGACACCGTCGATGGCAACAAGCGACTGCTCGGCCGAAAGTATATTGCGCTCGCCAGAGCTAGGGGCAGGCTCGGCGATACCGACGGTGCCCGNNGCAATGGGCAGCTGGTTCCCGCCGCATTGATCAGCCTGGAGCTGGGCGACAAGGAGTACGCCGAAAATATCGCGGACGAACTCAGCCAGCAGCTGCAGCCGAGCGCGCGATCGTTCTCGCGGGTCATTACTGGCGCTATTGCAACCCAGGAGGGTCGCCACGCCGACGCGGTGGACGCGCTGCGTTCCGGCATCGAGCTGCTCGACTCCTGGTTGCTGCGTTTCTACCTGGGACGAGCGTATTTCGAGGCCGGTCGCTATGTCGAGGCGCTCGATGAGTTCGAAATTTGTTTGCGGCGCCGCGGCGAGGCCACCGCCATGTTCCAGGAAGACGACGAACCGACGTGGGGCTACATGGCAGACCTGAATTCCTGGCTGGAAAAGGCGAGGGAGAAGCTGGGGATGCCCGCCGCGCCAGCACAGGCACAGCCTGCTAGTCAAGGAGCCGGCTAGGTCTATTACTCGATCTCTGCACACGCGAGTCCTGGGCCGCAAAAGCGACCCGGGATTCGGGGTCCGTCAAAAACAGCTTACCTCAGCGTCACGCATTCAACAGCATCGGGCACCTCCGCTCCGGGCGGCTCGATGATCACAAGGTAATCACCGGGCGTAAGATTTTCGTCTTTCGTCTGCCAGCTGTACTGCCAGTACATATCCGACGCGATATATCGCCATTTGCTGTCGCCCGAGTCGTCGCCACCGGTCAGGACGCCGTTCGGCGTTACGCAATCATCTGTAGATGCCCAGGAAATGCTGACAGGAACAGCCGAGCTGTCCACCGGAAGCGTTGTGTCCCAATCGTTGTACTGGACATCGATCGGGATAGTGCTGCCGGCCCTGGCTCTGCCCTTCGGCAGAATCAGGTCGATATCGTAGAGGTAGCGTGCCCGAATCACGAATTCCGCAGTTGACTGGTTGCCCGACGCGTCCTGAGCTCGGCACTCGATAGTAGTATCACCATAGCCGAAGATATCGACAAATGCGGTTCCAAAATTGTCCGCAGGATCGGTTCTGCATTCCAAAGTCGGTGTATCGTNNCGCTAACACTGATCAGGCTACCGTAGTCATACTCGAACGACTCTTCTCCACTTGGCAGAGTGACCGGCAATTCAATTACCGTGGGGTCAGCAGGCGGGGGAGGAGGAGCCGAAATAACCGGCGGAGTAACGTCCGCGACTTCAACGATGAAGGTCTCCACCGTTTGGTTCGGAACCCCGCTTGCATTCGGCCCGTCATCACTGGCGGTGCAGGTAACGGTGGTGAGACCGGCCGGGAACGTCGAGCCGCTTGGCGGATCGCAAACGATTGTCACATCCTGATCAACGTTATCAGTAGCAGACACCTGCGCTGAATAATCGACAACGGCCGTACCGGTAATTGGATCAGCATTGACGGTTATCGCAGGTTCCCCAGGTACCGTGGGTGACGGGACCGTCAAGACAGGTGCTTCCTGGTCGTCAATATCCACGCTGATCGAGACCGTGACTTCGACGGTGAACCCGTCCGATGCCGTGCAGATCACAACATAGTCACCCGGCAGCAGCCATGCTGGAAGGGCGGTACCGGTTGTTGTGGCGCAGCTTACCGGGATCACCTGCCCACGATCGGACGCTGTCACAATTCCCGACAGATCGACATATGCGCCCTGTGGGTCGTCAGCGATGAACGGAATAATGCCGTCGTCGTCGTTCACGGTGATTACCGGAGCAATCGTATCCTCAACGATAACCGTACGCGTCACCTGGACAGCCACATTGCCTGAAGCATCCGTCGCATCGTAGGTTACGACGTAGGTTCCGACCGCGTCAGGATTCACCGTGTCTCCGCCGACAGCGGCCGTCGTGAGCGTCGGATCGCCCGCATCGGTCACGCCGGCCCCGAGCTCGGCATAGGGATCTATTCCCGCCTGCAGCGTAAGCGTTGCAGCACCGTTCAGCGCAATGACCGGCGCGATCGTATCCTGCACATTTACGGTCCGCGTCACCTGGACCGCCGCGTTACCACACGAGTCAGTGACGTCGTAGGTGACGACATAGATGCCCACCGTACCCGTGTCGACGACATCGCCGCCCGTCACGACTGTGACTGCCGAGTCACCTGCGTCGGTAACACTGGCGCCCGCTTCCGTATAGGTGTCGACGCCCGCTTCCAACGTAACGCTCGCAGGGCCGTTTAGCGTGATGACCGGTGCGGTCGTATCCTGCACGATTACGGTGCGCGTCACCTGGATCGCCGCATTGCCCGCGGCATCCGTGGCATCATAAGTCACCACGTACGTGCCGACCATGGTCGCATCGACCGTATCACCGCCAATAACAACCGTGACCGCAGGATTGCCGTCATCGGTGGCGGTGGCGCCTGCTTCCGTATAGCTGTCTACGCCTGCTTCCAGCGTAACAGTGGCATCCCCGTTTAGCGTAATGACAGGCGCTGTCGTGTCCAGGACCGTAATGTTGAAAGTCGCCGTGTCGGCCTGGTTGCCCGACGCATCGCTTGCGTTACACGTGACCAGCGTCGTCCCGATATCGAAGAAAGAACCCGATTCGGGCAAGCATTCCAGTATCGGATTTGCATCGGCAGCATCGAAAACCGTCGCCGTATACTCGACGATCGCACCGCCAGGGCCGGTTGCATCAACGGTGATGTCGTCGGGCACGGTTATGATCGGCGGATCGACGTCCTCAAAGACGATCTGCTCGTCGCCCTGGGTCAGCTCGTCGTCACAGATGAAGCTCCCGGCGTTATCCGGATCCGGGAAGCAGTTCGCCGCCTGGGACGACGCCGTAAACGCGTTGACCCTGACATTCCTCAGCTGATCGCGAGATCCCGTGACGCGCAGTGTGGCGAATACCGTCTGACCGGCTGCAACAACGGCGCTGACCTGGCCAAGGAACGGGTCGCCAATGTTCGCGACCTCAAAATTCCCGTCGATCCCCGTTATCGACTGCACACGGGTATCCAGCTGCACGCGCTCGATGCAGTCGACGACGGTGGGTNNTGGCCGGGGCGTTGATCGTGATATCAACGTCGATCGCCGTGGTCACATTACCGTTATTTGTTAGCGGGTAAGTGTAGTCGTCGAAAGTTACGTCACCCGTAACGTCATCCAGCACATTGGTATTCAGCAAGCTCGCGTTGACGAAATCCGCGTTTATCAGGT
>JABAOD010030476.1_pt5 | contig 12057 bp, 11 predicted proteins | sample 7062151 | NCBI WGS metagenome assembly JABAOD01 (sample SAMN14538626, study PRJNA623070) | marine sediment metagenome | biome: marine biome [ENVO:00000428]; feature: marine pelagic biome [ENVO:01000023]; material: deep marine sediment [ENVO:00002113] | place: India: Gulf of Khambhat ...
ACGATCTTTCCACCACGGGAGATTTTCAGAAGGGCGACAGGCAAGAGGGTTTCAGCCATACAGGCCAAGTCGCATTCGGCCTTTTTCCGTAATACATGCAGGCTGAAGACGGACAATCCCGCCCCGATTAGCGCGACTACGGCGGTCGGAAGTTCAATGTTTGGCTGAAGAAACAAAAGGCCAGCTAGAGCAGCAAGACTTAAGATAATCACAAAGCGGCAACGACGCGAAAGAATGTCCCGGTTGTTCAGTACCGCCATACCGCTCGCGCACCTTTATGCCTGTCACCCCCTGTAAAAGGGTTATCAGTCATTGGTGTGCAAAATGGTAAACGGATGGTTAACGGCACATAATTTGCCGCCCAATCAACCGATTACTTGTGCAATAGGACCTGCGCAAAAAGACCGTCGCCGAGATCGTCCGGCAGAAAGGAAAGTATCTCGCCTGCCTGCCAGTTTTCATGTCGATCTAAAAATGCCTCTACCTGACCTTCATTCTCGCAATGCAACACCGAACAAGTTGCATGAACCAGCCATCCCCCGGGCGCCACAAGATCGGCGGCTTTATCCAGAATTTCGGCCTGCGTTTTCAGAAGCTCATCCAAGCGATCATTTGTTAGGGACCATTTCCCTTCTGGGCTCCTTCTCCACGATCCGCTGCCCGAGCACGGAACATCACACAGCACCCCTTCGAACGACCCTTTTGTTTGAAGATCTTGGTCTGTAACACGGGTAACCTTCACACCTGCCCGCCGAGCGCGCTCCCTGATCGGTTCTAGTCGTCGACGGTTGACGTCATAAACAGAATAGTGGGCCTGGCATCGCGCGGCCATGGCAAGGGTTTTACCCCCTGCGCCAGCGCAAAAATCCAGCACTTTCATTCCCGGCTCCACCGGAACGAAATCTGCGATAGCCTGCGAAGACGCGTCCTGTAATTCGACTAGCCCCTCCTGAAACGCCCGCGACTGTTGCACGCGACGTGGGTTTAAGATCACCCGAATCGCGGTCTCCTGCCTCGGGTGAAGCTCAGTGTTGATCCCGTCTTCGGATAATATCTTCCGCGCTTGTTCGACAGACGACTTTACCAGGTTCACACGCAAGAAGACCGGCGCTCGGCTTTGTTGTACACGAAAGACGGTTTCTGCGTTCTCGCCCAAATCTCGGACAGCCATAGGCCAAAGCCAGTTGGGACAGTCGACGGATTCATCCGGTGTGAGTTCTGGACAAGCCGCCAAATGGGCGCGTTCGTCTTCTGTGAGTTCCTCGGGTGCGAAGCGCGCACCGTTGAACAATTCGTCGATGGGCTGATTGGCCTTTTTCAAAGTCCCAAGCATCAACCCGCGCCCGGTCATCGAGCCGCCAATCGCGGCATGGGATCGACAACAACGATACGCATTGAACACATGATCACGCACCGCCGCCCGGTCCTTTGACCCTGCATAGCGGTTGCTTCGCCCCCAATTCGTCAAAGCCTTCTCGACCGGTGTGCCGGACAGGCATCTATCCAGCACCTCGATCGCAGCGGAGACCCGGGCCGCAGGTGTCATACCAGCGCCCTACGCGCCCCGGTAGTTCGGGCTTTCACGGGTAATCTGCACGTCATGCACATGGCTTTCTTTCAGCCCCGCCCCGGTGATCCGAACAAAGCGGCAGTTCTTGCGCATCTCTTCCACCGTGGCATTGCCGGTATAACCCATGGCCGCACGCAGGCCACCGACCAGCTGATGGATCACTGCACCCGCAGGACCTTTGTACGGAACCTGCCCCTCAATTCCCTCGGGCACCAGCTTATCGCTGGCCGCGTCCTTTTGGAAATAACGGTCGGCAGAGCCACGAGCCATCGCCCCAAGGCTGCCCATTCCACGGTAGGACTTGAAAGAACGGCCCTGATACAGGATCACCTCGCCCGGACTCTCGTCGGTGCCAGCGATCATACTGCCGACCATGGCGCACGAGGCTCCTGCCGCAATCGCCTTGGCGAAATCGCCTGAGAATTTGATACCGCCGTCAGCGATAACAGGCGTGTCGCCAGCCGCATCCGCACATTCGATAATCGCGCTAAGCTGCGGAACACCAACGCCAGCCACCATTCGCGTGGTGCAGATCGAGCCCGGTCCGATGCCGACTTTGACCGCGTCAGCGCCGGCATCAATCAACGCCTTTGTCGCGTCGCCGGTCGCCACGTTGCCCGCGATGACTTGTACTTCGTTCGACAGGGCTTTCACGCGCTTAACCGCGTCGATCACACCCTGCGAATGTCCATGAGCCGTATCGACCACGACCACATCGGCCCCAGCATCCACCAGTGCCTCAGAGCGTTCGAATCCAGCCTCTCCAACCGAGGTCGCAGCAGCGACCCGCAAACGACCCAGATGGTCTTTACAGGCCGTCGGGTTGAGCACCGCCATTTCGGTGTCTTTCAGCGTCAGTAGGCCGGTCAACTTGCCGTTTCCATCGTGAACCAAAAGCTTCTCGATCCGACGGGCCTTCATCAGGTTCTTGGCTTCTTCAAGATCGGCGGGTTCAGCCAGCATGGCAAGGTTCTCACTGGTCATCATCGCATGAACCGGTGTGTCGTGTGACTGCGCAAATCGCATGTCCCGGTTGGTCAGGATACCAACGACGCGCCCCTTGCCGTCGATGACAGGGAAACCCGTGAAGTTGTAACGCTCGACCAGCTCTCGTGCGTCTGCCAGAGTCTGGTTCGCGGTAAGCGTTACCGGATTATAAACGATACCCGATTCAAAACGCTTCACGCGTCGAACTTCTTTGGCCTGTTCAGCAACACCAAGGTTCTTGTGGACCACGCCCATGCCGCCCGCCTGAGCCATGGCAATCGCCATACGCGCCTCGGTTACGGTGTCCATGGCCGAGCTAAGCAGCGGAATATTCAGGTCAATCGACTTGGTCACCCGGGTTCGGGTATCGGCTGTTGTCGGCAAGACCGAGCTAGCCGCCGGAACTAGCAACACGTCGTCGAAAGTGAGTGCCTCGCGAATCTCCATGGTGGGCTCCTTGGGAGTTTTCGTTTGGCGCTTCCCTATTTCACGGGTCAAAGAAAAAGAAAAGAGAGAATTGACCTAAACACGCGCTGCATTAGTTTTTAACGTCAATTGACCACCAGGCCAAAGCTTCAGTATGCGCACTGCAATCACCGGAATAATTGCCGAAGCTGCGGCCAAAGATAGAACGCCCACAACGCCGAAGACCTGCCCCTGATCGGCAAGAGACAACATAGCCGATGCGAACGCCGCCAGCGGGAAGGTGAAGGCACCCCAAAATGGGCTGAACCCCGCAGCAGTCAAATAGAAAACTCGGCTAAGCAATACCGCCAACATCACAACGGCCAACGCGCCAAAGGCCAGACCTAGTGCGGTCGATCCCAAATCCACCGCGATGATGCAGAAGAAACTGGCTGGAGCGAGGTGAATGGCCAAAGTCGGCCGCAGCGGAGGCGTGCACCCTTTCGAGAAAACTTCACGTAGATTCAGAAGCCAAATTGCGCATGCGAAAACAAGAGTGCCGACAAAAAGAAACTTGCTTAACAAGTCGTACCCGAGCGGGATAGCCGCAAGCGGCGCCACGATATAGCCGACGAAGCTGAGATGCCAAACCGGCGTTATTTGCCGCTGCCCAACGGGCTGAGACAGCAAAAGCCGGGCCTTCAAGACAGCAAGAATTGTGTGGATCCCTAAAGCCGTGAATAACACCAAAGAGGCTAGAGCGGCGGAGAATGGCACAAGAGCAGCCGCCAGGCAGAAAAAACCCATTGTCATCGCGGCCAGCCCGGCCCGGCCAGGTACAGTTCGAATGTCCTCGCCTAAGGTAGCTGGTCGACGTAGAAATTTGACTCCGTAAGCTAAAGCGCAAAACAGCAGTAACAACGTCACCGCCCCAAGGATCATGTCGGGCAAAGCATTCGGAAGCCCTAAAACGTCGCCCCCACGGCGCCAGGCAAGCCCCAGCCCCATCAAGCCGAGAATCGGCGTAAAGATCGCAGGTGGGACCTGATCGCCAAATCGGGGTTTAGTATGCTGAAACTGCATAGATTCCTCGCGAGCTTTTCGCGATCATAGCGTTTCGGCGTCCAAGGAAAATGCGCAATTGGTCACATTAGCGCGACGAATCCGTTTTTCTACTTCTGAACCCATGGCGCGGGCTTCTTTTCCAGAAACGCTGCTATACCTTCGCGGGCCTCGTCGGTCTCCCAGGTATCCGCCAAGCGGCGGATGGTATCGTCGATGACATCCTCGTCGATCCGCGGCCCCAAGCTGCGGCACAGCGCTTTCGCGGCCCCAACCGCACCGCTCGCGACCGACAAATAGGGCGCAACCTCAGCCTCGATCGCCGCATCCGGATCCGAGACCACTCGAGCAACAATACCCAGCTCTTGTGCTTCGGATGCATCGAACAGCCTTGCTGACATGAACACACGGCGCGCCATCCCCTCGCCCATACGAGCGATCACATAGGGGCTGATCGTGGCTGGTATCAGGCCAAGCTTGGTCTCTGTCAGCCCGAATTTCGCGCCGGGCAAGGCAAGTGTTACGTCGCAGACACAGGCCATACCCACGCCACCGCCATAAGCTCCCCCCTGCACGACGCCAATCAATGGGGTGGGCATTTCGTTGAGTGCATTCAGCATCATTGCAAGCTTGCGCGCTTCGACCATGCGGGTCACGCGGTCGGCACGGATTTGGGCCATCATCCAGTCAAGATCACCGCCGGCACAGAATGTATTTCCGTTTCCGGTTAGCACCATTGCGCGGGTTTCTACGGATGCACCGATCGTCGTTGCGAGATCGGTCAGTTCTTCGATCATCTGCGCCGACAGCGCGTTTCGTTTTTCGGGGCGATCCATTGCCACATAGGCAACACCACGCGCGTCAATCCGTACATCCAAGGTTTGGTAATTCATTCCCCCACCCTCAGCCCCTGCGCAAAGGCAGCAGCTTTTGTCAACGCGTTCAAGTCGATCCCGGTTTCGTAGCCAAGCGCCTCTACACGCTCGACCACAGCCTCGGTCGCGACATTCCCGGCGGCGCCCGGCGCGTAGGGACAGCCGCCCAAACCGCCGACCGAGGAATCAAAAACCCGCAAGCCCTGTTCGAGACAGACCTCGATATTGTCCAACGCCCTACCTTGAGTGTCGTGAAAGTGGCCCGCCAATTGCGCAGCCGGAACGGCTTCCAAAACGGAATCCAGCATTTTTCCAACCGTCTCGGGGCGGCCTGCTCCGATGGTATCACCCAGACTTATTTCGTAGCAGCCCATTTCCCTCAGTCTTTTGGCCACGAATGCAACCGACTCTGGTGCAACCGCGCCGTCATAGGGGCAATCGGTAACACAAGATACATAGCCCCGCACTGGCAGACCTGCGTTTCGCGCGGCTTCCATGACCGGTCCGAAACGGTCAAAGCTTTCTTCGATCGAGCAATTAATGTTGGCCTGACTGAAGCCTTCCGAAGCCGAAGCGAAAATGGCCACTTCGTCTGCCCTGGCGGCAATCGCACCCTCAAGTCCGCGCAAGTTCGGGGTTAACGCAGCATAGCTTACGCCAGCTTGACGGGTGATCCCGGCCAGTACATCGGCAGCGTCAGCCATCTGAGGAACCCATTTCGGGCTGACGAAACTGGTAACTTCAATCTTGCGAAGCCCCGTTTGGGATAACAGATCGACCAAGGCAATTTTATCTTTTGTATCAATTGCTTTCGGTTCGTTTTGAAGGCCATCTCGTGGCCCCATCTCGAATATTGTTACGTGCTCAGTCATCGTCTGACTCCAACCGGATCAGCAGCGCATCCTTGCTGACCTGATCCCCCTCGGCGACGGAAAGTTCGGCAATAACACCGTCGCGCGGCGCAGTCAGACTGTGCTCCATCTTCATCGCTTCTAAAACGATCAGGGGATCACCTTCAGCGACCTGCTGCCCTTCGGAAACCGCAACCCGGCGAACAAGCCCCGGCATTGGGGCAAGAACGGTATCGCCAACGGCTGCGCCGCCGTGACCAGCACGGTCCAGTGGATCAATCCGACCGAACTCTTGTGCACCGTTCCAGAAAACGGTGACACCGTTTGAATGCAAAACCAAGTCTGCAGAAATTTTGGCACCGTCAAGCCACCAGTTTTCTCCTTGGCAGCGCACCTCGTGCTCTAAGCCCTCTATGCTGATCAGGTACCGTTGATCGGATAAACAAGTCACCTGAGCGGTTTGCGTTTCGCCGCCTTCAGTGAAAGTCACCTGCTGCGCGAAGGGCTGCCAAATGGCGAAACCCGTAAATTCGTCTGCTTCACCACGCACGCCCAACAATGCGGCTGCCGCAAGAAACTTCGCGCCGTCCGGGCGTATTTCTGCGGTAAGCGCATCCAAGTCTCGGGCGATTAGTCCGGTATCCACCTCGCCCGCCGAAAACCCTTGATGATGCGATAGGGCCGACAGGAACCCGAGGTTTGTCACAGTACCGCTCACCTGTGTCTGCTCTAAAGCCTTTTGCAGTCGAGCCAAGGCTTGATCACGAGTAGGCGCGTGAGTGATGACTTTGGCGATCATGGGGTCATACCATGGGCTGATCTCGTCCCCAGCCTCGACGCCACTGTCGATACGCGTGCTTCCAAGCTGGAAATTCTCACCGTCCGGATATTGCAGGTGCTCCAGTCGACCGATAGCGGGTAGGAAACCGCCGGGAACGTCCTCCGCATAGACCCGCGCTTCGAAAGAATGGCCAGACAGGGTCAGATCGTCTTGCTCGAACGGAAGCGGCTCACCAGCAGCAACCTGTAGCTGCAGCTCAACAAAATCCAAACCCGTTATCGCCTCTGACACGGGGTGTTCCACCTGCAGACGGGTGTTCATTTCCATGAACCAGAAACCATCAGTCCGAAGAGGTCCTGATCCGTCGACAATGAATTCAACCGTTCCGGCACCGCGATAGTCAATCGCTCTGGCAGCCTCGACCGCTGCCCGGCCCATGGCCTCTCGCATATCCGTGGTCATGCCGGGCGCCGGCGCCTCTTCGATGACTTTCTGATGTCGGCGCTGCAAAGAGCAGTCGCGCTCAAACAAATGCACGACGTTACCATGGGCATCGCCGAACACCTGAATTTCGATATGGCGCGGGTTTTGGATGAACTTCTCGACCAGAACCGCAGGGTCGCCAAAACTGGCCTGTGCTTCCCGCTGTGCACTCTCAAGCGCGGCATCAAATTCGGACGCGGACTCAACAAGTCGCATCCCCTTGCCGCCTCCACCCGCGCGCGCCTTGATCAACACCGGAAAGCCAATTTGATCGGCTTCACCAGCTAGGAAGGCAGGATCTTGACGGTCACCATGATACCCCGGCACTACCGGAACATTCGCCTTTTCCATCAGCTTTTTAGCGGCATCTTTTAAACCCATTGCACGGATCGAATCCGCGCTCGGTCCGATAAAAGTGAGGCCAGCGGCCTCGACAGCTTCCACGAACTCGGGGTTCTCTGAAAGAAAGCCATAGCCGGGATGGATAGCTTGGGCGCCTGTCGATTTGGCCGCTTCCAACAGACGTTCGGTCTGCAAGTAGCTATCGGCAACCGGCGCAGGGCCAACACAGATGGCCTCATCTGCCATACGCACATGACGGGCGTTCCTGTCAGCCTCGGAATAAACCGCAACAGTCGATATGCCCATACGACGGCAGGTCACCATCACACGACAGGCAATTTCACCGCGGTTTGCAATTACGATCTTGGAAAACATTGAGCGGCCTCCTTACATCCGGAACACGCCGAAGCGCGTGTCCTCGATCGGCGCGTTCAGGCAGGCCGACAGTGACAGGGCCAGCACCTTACGGGTGTCCCTGGGGTCAATAATCCCATCGTCCCAAAGTCGCGCCGAGGCATACAAGGGGTGCGATTGTTCACTGAACATATCGATGGTCGGCTGTTTGAACGCGGCTTCTTCCTCTGCGCTCCAGTCGCCGCCTGTTCGTTCAATCGCATCACGTTTCACGGTCGCCAGCACACCAGCGGCTTGCTCGCCCCCCATCACGCTGATCCGCGAGTTAGGCCAGGTCCAAAGAAAGTTCGGACTGTAGGCACGCCCGCACATACCGTAGTTCCCCGCGCCGAACGATCCACCTACAAGGATTGTGATCTTGGGAACGCTGCTGGTCGCAACAGCCGTCACCAGCTTAGCCCCATCCTTGGCGATACCACCGGATTCGTATTCACGACCAACCATGAACCCAGTGATGTTTTGCAAGAAAACCAGAGGTATTTTCCGCTGGCTGCAGAGTTCGACGAAATGTGCGCCCTTAACTGCGGACTCAGAGAAAAGAACACCGTTGTTGGCGATTATCCCAACGGGCACGCCATGGACATGCGCAAAGCCGCAAACCAAGGTTGTACCGTAGCGGGCCTTGAACTCATCGAAGCTGCCACCATCGACAATACGGTCGATCACCACGCGAATATCATAAGGCGTTTTAAGGTCAGACGGCACGACATCCAGCATAGTTGACGGATCATCTGAAGGATCTACAACAGGGCGCGTTGCCAATTGCTGTGGCTTGGTAATGTTCAGATTGCTGACCGCCTGACGCGCCAAGGCCAAGGCATGCGCGTCGTCTTCGGCCAGATAGTCTGCAACGCCAGACAGGCGCGTGTGGACGTCTCCGCCGCCAAGGTCTTCGGCACTTACGACCTCACCTGTCGCCGCCTTTACCAATGGCGGACCGGCCAGAAAAATCGTGCCTTGTTCCTTTACGATGATCGAGACATCGCACATAGCCGGCACATAGGCCCCGCCGGCAGTACACGACCCCATCACCACCGCAATTTGGGGAATACCCGCTGCCGACATATTTGCCTGATTGAAGAAAATACGGCCAAAGTGGTCACGATCCGGGAAAACCTCGTCNNTAGACGCACGGCAGCCGGTTTTGGGCAGCAATCTCCTGCGCGCGAAGGTGCTTTTTAACAGTTAACGGGTAATAGGTGCCGCCTTTGACAGTCGCGTCGTTGCAGACGACCATGACTTCGCGACCTTCGACCCGGCCTATACCAGCGACCGCGCCGCCACAGGGCACTTGATCGTCATACATCCCGTGGGCGGCGAACATCCCGACCTCAAGGAATGGGGATCCTGGGTCCAGCAGGTTGGCAACCCGGTCACGCGGCAACATTTTGCCTCGGGACAAATGGCGGTTGCGCGCCTTCTCGCCACCGCCGGCAATCGCCCGGGCCGCTGCGGTCTGAACCTTTTTCAGGTCGACGTCATGAGAGCCAGTATCATTGGCTTCTGTCATCAGAATTCCTCGCGCATTTCAAATAATTCAATTGTTCGTCTGGCGGTCATGTTAAGCATGCAGGTCGAGCCAGCGATATGACGCATCGAACCCGAGCCCCAAATGGCATTAGCCAAACCGCATTCAGCATCTCGATAGGCAATCCAGGCGCGTTGAGCGTCACGTAGATTTTCCTGACGCTTAGCGTATTCTGGGAAATGGGTGCTTTCGCCCTCGTCCCAGTCTTGGAAAAAGCCCATCGTTGCGGCGTATTCCGAATTGAGAAACCCGTCCCAGACCCGCGCCTCGGCAAGCGTGCAACTGGTCATTCCAAGGGTCGAATGGCCGCCCTCTTCTTCGTTCATACACTCGTCTGACAAAGCGCCGACGCATTGGCTCTTAGCCTCTGCGCTGACGGCCTCGTCATAGCATTTCTCCAGCAGCGGCCCATAGGTCGTAACTTCGTCCGCTTGCGCAATGGCAGGAGTAAACAATGCGATCAGGGCCGCTATACGGATCACTTCATCGCTCCCATCATCTCGCGACCGATAAGCATTCTGCGGATTTCCGAGGTCCCTGCCCCGATCTCCATCAGCTTGGCATCGCGGAAAATTCGGCTGACCGGGGTTTCGTTCATGAATCCCATACCGCCCATCGCCTGAACCGCTTGGTGAGCCACCACCATGGCCTCTTCGGACGCGTACAACACACATGCCGCAGCATCCTGACGGGTTACCTCTCCACGATCACAGGCCTTCGCGACCTCGTACACATAGGCACGAGCAGAGTTCATCTTGGTGTACATATCGGCAATCTTGCCTTGCATCAGCTGGAACTCGCCAATCGGCTTCCCGAACTGTTTGCGCTCGGCCAGATAGGGCATCACCTCGTCCAGACAAGCAGCCATGATCCCGGTTCCGATGCCGGACAGAACCACACGTTCGAAATCAAGTCCGGACATCAGGACACGAACGCCCTTACCCTCTTCACCCAGCACGTTTTCGAAAGGCACTTCAACGTCTTCAAAGATCAGCTCTGCCGTGTTTGACCCGCGCATCCCAAGCTTGTCGAAATGAGGCGAGGTACTGAACCCTTTCATCGATTTTTCGATGATGAAGGCGGTGATCCCTTTCGATCCGGCCTGTGGGTCAGTCTTTGCGTAAACCACCAATGTTTCGGCATCCGGCCCGTTGGTGATCCAGAACTTGTTGCCGTTAAGGGTGTAGTACCCGTTCTTTTTCTCGGCCCGCAGTGACATAGAGACAACGTCGGACCCGGCACCGGTTTCCGACATCGCCAAGGCACCGACGTGCTCACCGGAAATGAGACCGGGCAGGTATTTCGCTTTCTGCTCGGGCGATCCGTTCAGCTTGATCTGGTTTACGCAAAGGTTTGAATGCGCACCGTAGGACAGCGAGATCGACGCGCTGGCCCGCGCGATTTCTTCCGTGGCCACCACATGCGCAAGATAACCCATCTCAGCGCCGCCGAATTCTTCCGGCACGGTGATCCCCAGAAGACCAAGCTCCCCCATCTCAGTCCACAACTCGTTTGGAAAGGCATTTTCGCGGTCGGTCTTCTCGGCCAACGGTTTGACGCGATCTTGCGCCCACCGGTGCACCATGTCCCGCAAAGCATTGACCTCTTCCCCCAGATCGAAGCGCATGGTTGCGTTGAACATCGGGCTCTCCTCGCCTCATTTAATGAACATCTGTTCATTTAATACGCGATCATGCTGATTCCATCAAGTGATTGAATGGCGGCGATCTTGCCACCCGAAATTTACGCTATGAAAGAAGTGGTTAGCGTGTAATCTGAACCCAAACACGCACTCGTTATTAAGTTGAAAGGTCGTTTTCGTTGCAAGTTGCTGTCGTTCAAGAGCCCCCTGTTTACCTCAATCTTGCGGCTTCGATGGAACGGGCCGTAAGCTTGGTTGAATCCGCGTCTCGAGACGGATGCCAAATGCTCGTCTTCCCCGAAGCGTGGTTTCCCGGCTATCCCACGTTTGTATGGCGCCTGACACCGGGCAAGGACATGGGCAAAACCGACGAACTCTACGCACGCCTTCTGGCCAATTCGATCGACCGCAGCAAAGGGCATCTTCGACCCTTGCAAGACGCCGCAAAAGAACATGGTGTGGTCGTCGTTGTCGGCTATCAGGAAGTAGATGGCACGGTTTCGGGCAGCACGATTTTCAATTCCGTAGCGATCATCGATGCAGATGGCACTTTGCTCAACAACCACCGCAAACTGATGCCCACGAATCCAGAACGTATGGTTTGGGGCTTCGGTGATGGGTCTGGCCTGAATGTCGTCGATACCGCAGTCGGTCGGGTCGGTTCCCTGCTTTGTTGGGAAAATTACATGCCGCTGGCCCGCTATGCACTCTACGCCCAGCAAATCGAAATCTACGTCGCGCCAACATGGGACACAGGCGATACCTGGCTGGCGACCATGCAGCACATCGCGCGCGAGGGCGGATGCTGGGTTATTGGCTGCTCGACCCAGTTAGAGGCGTCAGATGTCCCAGAAGATGTGCCACATAGGGATATTGTCTTTCCGGATAACAATGAATGGATCAATCCCGGCGATGCAGTGGTGTATCGCCCGTTTGGTGGTGTGGTTGCTGGCCCGATGCGCAAGGAAAAGGGGCTGTTAAAGGCCGAGATCGATCCGACTGAAGCCGCCGCTGCACGGCGCAAATTCGACACGACCGGGCATTATTCCCGTCCTGATGTCTTTACCCTACACGTGAACAGATCGTCGCAAAGGCCTGTAGAGTTTGAATAAAAAAA
>JABAOD010012871.1_pt4 | contig 12055 bp, 12 predicted proteins | sample 7062151 | NCBI WGS metagenome assembly JABAOD01 (sample SAMN14538626, study PRJNA623070) | marine sediment metagenome | biome: marine biome [ENVO:00000428]; feature: marine pelagic biome [ENVO:01000023]; material: deep marine sediment [ENVO:00002113] | place: India: Gulf of Khambhat ...
CCGAGGTGAGCCGCACGCTGGTGTCCGGTCTCGGCGAGCGATTCACGCCGGCACCCGCAATCGAGAAGGTCGCGGCCATGGGACTCCTGGGGAAGAAGGGCGGACGAGGCTTCTATCGGTACTCCGGATCGCGGCAGCGCGGCGTCGACCCGGAGGTCGAACGGCTGCTGACCGAGGCAGCGACCGGTACGCCGCCGAAGCCGGAGGACGCGGAGGGGAGGCTGATCCTCGCGATGATCAACGAGGCGGCTCGGATCCTGGACGAGAACATCGCCAGCTCACCTGCCGACCTCGACGTCGCCATGATCATGGGAACCGGCTTCCCACCGTTCCGAGGCGGCTTGCTTCGCTACGCCGATTCTCTGGGCCTCGATCGGATCGCTGATCGGCTGCGGAAGTGGGCGGCGTACGCCGGCCCGCGGCTGGAGCCGGCCCCCGGCCTCCTGGCTCGCAAGTCTTTTTACGATTAGCGTCCCGTTCGGCGAAGCGACCTTTGCCGGGAACGAGCGGGGTGAGGCGAGCCGACGGCGTCGCGCTCGCCGTGTGCGCCTAAACGCGGATCGCTATGCCAGACGTCGAGATCCATTACCGCCGCCTCCCTGACCGTCTCGACGTATTCGTCCAGCGGCTCGTCGTCGATCGAGCCGACTGCAAGATCACGCTGCACGACCCGGCGACGCTCGACACCGCATTGCGTGTCGATGATCAAGTCATCTACGAGCCCGGGGCGGCCATCGTCTGGTTCGTCTTTCCCGGGGCCTGGTACGACATCGGTCGCTTCCACCTCAGCGACGGCACCTTCACCGGCTACTACGCGAACCTCATCACGCCGGTGGAGATTCAGGGTCGCATCTGGACGATGCACGACCTGTGCCTGGACTTGTGGGTGCGCCCTGACGGCAGCTTCCGGATTCTCGACCAGGACGAATTCGATGAGGCGGTGGACCGCCTGTGGATCGATCCTGCCACCGCGAGCCGCGCGCGCCAGACGCTCGATCGTCTGGCTGCCGCGGTACGGGAGGGCCACTGGCCCCCGGCTATCGTCGCCGCGCACGACCTCGAGCGCGTCCGCGCCCTGTCTACCGACGACCGCTCAGGCTACTGAGTCCGTCGAGAGCTCGCCGCCGCTGGCTTGCGGCTTCCTCCGTCGTTCTCCATGCTCCTCCCTGTGATCGACGAGTCCAGCGCGGAGTTTTTCCGTCTGCAACAAGCGCTCGCCGGGCGCTACTCCATCGAGCGCGAACTGGGCCGTGGCGGGATGGGCATCGTCTACCTCGCTCGCGAGGTCAGCCTCGACCGGCCCGTCGCCCTCAAGCTGCTGCCGCCCGCCCTGGCGACCCGGCCGCATCTGCGCGAGCGCTTTCTCAGCGAGGCGCGCACCGCCGCCAAGCTGTCGCACCCGAACATCGTGCCGATCTACGCGGTGGACGAGGTCGACGAGTTCGTGTTCTTCGCCATGGCCTTTGTCGACGGAGAGACGCTCGGGGAACGGATCCGCCGGCAGGGGCCGCGGCCGCCGTCCGAGGTTGCCCGCATCCTTCGTGAGGTCGCGTGGGCGCTGGGTTACGCGCACGGTCAGGGCGTCGTCCACCGGGATGTGAAGCCGGACAACATCTTGCTCGAGTCGGACAGCGGCCGGGCGCTGGTGGCGGACTTCGGCATCGCCAGCCTCGCCGAAGAGGTGGGTGCGCGCGATCCAGCCCGCGTCTCCGGCACGGCCGAATTCATGAGTCCGGAACAGGCTCGAGGGGAGCCGGCCAGCGGGGCCAGCGACATCTACTCCCTCGGCGTCGTCGGTTATTACGCCCTCTCCGGCAGGTTTCCTTTCGAGGCGCCGACGCCCGCGTCGCTGCTCGCCAAGCACATCGCCGAGCCACCTCCGCCATTGGCCCGGATGACCAAAGACGTGCCGGGAAAGCTGGCGCGAGCCATCGATCGTTGTCTTGCCAAAGAGCCCGTCCAGCGTTTCGCCAGCGACGCGGAGCTGGCGGCGGCCATCGGCCAGCTGCTCGATGAGCACCGGGATCTGCCGGTGGCGGTCCGGGTCTTCGTCAAGCGCAGCTCCCGGTTCGGCGGCGCCAGCACGCTCCTGTACCTGTGGCTGCTCACCATGGTCGCGGGTGTGGTTGCCAGTGGTTTTCCACCGGAGCTGGCCTTCAGCGCGGGACTCGGTGTTTTCATCTCTGGCGTGACCGTCGTCCCGCTGGCGATCCTGACGCGCCGGGCCCACCGCTTGATCGAGTCGGGTTACGGGCGCGACGACGTGGTGGCGGCTCTTAAAGGCGAGGTCGAGCGGGCCCGGGAGGAGGGAGCCTTCGAGTTCGGGCATGGGCCCTCGCGCTACGAGCGGGTGGTTCGCTACATCGCCGCCGGCGGATTGGGCGTCGGCATTTTCTCCAGCGTCGCTATCGCTTTTTTCCCGGGCGCCCCGCCCGATGCGTTGGCCATGATCACCGGCACCTCCCTAACCGTGGGCGGCGGTGCCGCGGTTCTGGCGGCTCTGCGCTTGCAGCGGCGCCGCGATCTCGACAGCGAGCTATGGTACCGGTTCTGGCGTTCCCGCCTGGGGAGCTGGGTCTTCCGCCTCGCTTCACTCGGGCGGAAGAGGGTCCCGAGCGCCGCCTCGGCGACGCACCGACCGACGGAACAGGCGATCGGGCTGGCGGCCGACCGTTTGTTCGACGAACTTCCCCGGCCGATGCGCCGCGCCCTGAGCGATTTGCCCGAAGTGGTGCGAAAGCTCCAGGCCGATGCTCAGAACATGCGGGGGCGGCTGGAGGAGCTGGACGCCGTCATCGCCAAGATGGGTAGCGAGCGGACCAGCCGCGCGCTGGCGGAGTCGCCTTCCGCGCGCGCCCGCTCGAGCGTAGCCGAGGAGCGTCGGCGGTTGGATCACGACCTGCATGCGGCACGCGACGCCACACAGCAGCGGCTGGCGGAGGCCGTCGCCGCGCTCGAGACGATCAGACTCGGCCTGTTGCGCATGCAGGCCGGCGCGGGCAGCGTCGAGAGCCTCACCGGCGACCTGGCTGCCGCCCGCGAGGTGGCCGACGACATCGGGCGCCTTCTCCAGGGCCAACGCGAGGTCGAGTCGCTGCTGAAGGGCGAGAGAAAGGAACCGAAGCCTTGATCAACACGCCGACACGGTGTCTGGTCGCGATCCTCCTGCTCCTGGCCGCTGGCACGCTGCAGCGGGCGCTCGCCCAGGATGACTATCGGTCGCTCGGCTCGCAGAGCGCGCCGGTTGACATGGTGGTGTATTCAGACTTCGAGTGTCCGTACTGCCGGAACTTCGCACTCGCCGCGCTTCCCGGCCTCTTCGCCGAGTTCGTCGAGACGGGTCGCTTGCGTGTTCACTTCGTCTACTTCCCCCTCGCCGGGATCCACCCGAACGCGGTGGCCACGGCCAAGGCCGCACACTGCGCCGGAATCGCCGGGCGGTTCTGGCCTTACCACGACTACCTGTTCGTGCGCCAACCCGAGTGGGCCGGCGTCGCGAGGCCCGACTCTCTCTGGATCGAGTACGCGACCAACCTCGGGCTCGCTGCCGATACCTTTTCGACCTGTCTGGCGTCGCCCGCCACTCACGCGGCCATCGAGGCTGACCTCCGCCTGGCGCTCGCCGCCGGTGTGACAGGTACGCCCACCGTCGTACTCGCCAATCGAGTGGTCGCCGGATTTGACTCGTATACGCAACTGAGAGAGCGTATCCTGGCGGCCCTCGCGGCCCAGCGGCCCTGAAGCCGCCCTTCCAGGACGATGGCACCGGGTCGATGACGACTTTTGAGCTCCTCACCCTGCTCGGCTGGGTCGCGGCGTTGGGGCTGAGCCCCTACGCCGCCCTCGCCTTCCCGGGGATCGCTAGCTGGCTCGGCTTGCTCGCTTTGCCTCAACCGTTGAGCGGGCTCGCCGCGCCTACGGTGTGGGGCACGCTGCTGGTCCTGGTCATCGCCGATGGCGCGTTGTCACGCTACCGCCTGGCCGATCTGATCTGGACCGCGGCGAATGGAATCGTGAAACCGCTGGCGGCGGTTCTGCTCGGGGCCGCCGCCAGCGCCGACGCCGCTGCGGCGACGATCTGGGCCCTGGCGCTCAGCGGCGGCCTGATCGCTTTCATCGTCCACATCGCCGTGGCAGCCGCCCGGACCGCCTGCCGCACGGCCGGGCCGGCCCCCAGCCGGGTCGGCTTCACGTCGGTCCGGCTCGCCGCAGCCGCGCTGCTGGGCCTGCTGGCCCCGGCCGCCCCACCGTACGCGGGCGCGGCCGGCGCCCTCCTCGTGCTCGCGCCGCTTCCCTGGCTGGCCCGCCTGTGGGGCGCCGCCCGACTAACCCACCGCGCCGTCCTCACCGCCCTGACCGCGCCCAACCGCACGCGCGACTGGGACATCGGTCTCCAGCCGCTTCCCCGCCACCTCCGGCCCGCGCTCAGCTCCAGGCCGTCCGCCGAGAGCGGACCGGTGCGCTCGGCGCCGGCGACCCTGGCCCGCCTCGGCGGCCGCTGGCCTTACCTGAACGGGCGGATCGTGTTGCTGCCGCACGGCCCGCGACTCTTCGCCTACCGGCGGGGCTTCCGAGCGGCCGTGGTGGAGCTGGAGGGCGGGGAAGGCCGGGTGGATCACGGAATGCTGATCGAGACGATCGAGATGGCCGCGGCGACGCCGTATGCTCTGTGCGTGGGGCCGGGATCGCCGCCGGGCCCGGCCATTTTGGCAGAATTGGGGGGTGGCGCAGGGAGTCGAGGCTGAGGCGGGAACATTCGGACCCCGGCCGAGTGTAGTACCAGGCGAACCGAAAAACGCCCCGGAACCCGGCATGTCTAGAGGTGGTTCGCCTTATTTTCGGGCTTTACGGATTCTGGGGTTGGTGTTAAAATAAACGGTCTTGCTTACCAACGGCTTGAGGTTGTCCATTTCCGCCACTGGTAGCGTTAGGGGCGGGCAGAGTGGCGTGGCGCATGGCGCTCGGGCGTGGCATTGCACCCCCGGCGAGATCACGGCGCGGGTCTCGCCCTTTTTAACTTCAATCCCATCCCCCTTCGGCAGGGTCGCAGCGGAGTGACCATGTATTTCAGCTCCAAGGCTTTAGACTCATTCGATCAGTACCTACACGACGTCGAGAAGTATCCCCTGATCGAGGACGCGGCGACAGAGCGCGAGATCGCCCGCCGGGCCCGTGCGGGTGACCGGAAGGCGGCCGAGCGGCTGGTGACGGCGAACCTGCGGTTCGTCATCTCCTACGTGAAGAAGTACCAGGGTCGCGGCCTCAACCTGGCGGAACTGGTCTGCATCGGAAACGAGGGCCTGCTCAAGGCCGTCAAGAAGTTCGATCCGGACAAGGGCGTAAAGTTCATCTCTTACGCGGTCTGGTGGATCCGCCAGACTGTGCTGCAGGCGCTGGCCGAGCAGACGCGCTCGGTGCGCATCCCGCTGAACCAGAACTCGAACCTGGTCAAGCTCTCGCGGACCGAGACGGCGCTGACCCAGCAGCTGGGGCGGACCCCGACCGACAGGGAGATCGCCGACCGCATGGGCGAGCCGGTGCAGACGATTCGGGCTCTGCGGCGGGTCGCTTCGGCCGAGCTGAGCCTGGACGCGCCGCTCGATCGAACCGATCGGGACAGCGCCTCGTTCGGCGAGCGGTTCTCGGCGATGGAGACCGAGGACATCCAGGACGAGGTGGAGAGTCAGGCGCGGCGCCAGTTCCTTCAGGACATGTTCAGGAAGTACCTGACGGAGCGCGAGCGCAAGATCCTGGTCCTCTATTACGGGCTGGACGACGGCGAGGAGATGACGCTGGAGGAAATCGGCTCGCTTCTCGGCGTGACGCGAGAGCGGATCCGCCAGATCCGCAACCGCGCTTTCGAGAAGCTACGCCAGTCGCCGGACGGTATGGCGCTCGAGGGGTTCTGGGCCCCGAGCTGAGCGGGCGCCGGTTAAGCGGCAGGGTCATAGAGGGAAAAAAGGCGGGGCCGATTGGCCCCGCCTTTTTCTATTGGCTTGCCGCGTCCACACCATCGTAGGCGCCTATCCCGGCGGCCCGATCAAACCGTAGCACGTATATCCCCCGAACGCCATGAGAGCCACCACCGCCGTGCCCGCGAGAGAACGAGCTACGGCCGGCCGACTCCACACGCCGAAGGCCGCCAGCACGAAGATCCCCACTATGACGAGCTGCGACACGACGCACCACTGGCAGATCGCTTTCAGAATGAACAGCTCGGCGTAGGTCAAGTAAAGCGTAAAGATCAGGGCGATCCCAGACAGCAGGCTCAGCCAGACGTCGGGTCGCCGGTTTGCGACCCAACGTGGCTGCACCCCGACGAGCGCGACGGCGAACAGCGCCAGATAACCGGCGAGCCCGATCCCCGCGACCGGCACGCCCAGGAACTCGGAGTAACGAGACGTGTTGACGAGATCGCAGCCCTGCGAGATCGTGCACGAGAGGCCGCCGATGTATCCAAGCTTGGCCAGGAGCAGGTAGGCGGAGTCGAGCGCTCCCAGCAGCGCTAGAACCGCGATCGCCCGACGTCGGTTCACTGCGTCGCCAGCTCCCGCTCGATCAGCTCCGCCATCTGGTCGTACCCGATCGCACCCGCCACACGCCGCCCGTTGATCAGGAACGTCGGCGTACTGTCGATCCCGAGCTGCCGGGCCCGGAGCTGACTCCGCAACACCACCTCACGGTGCGTCTGCGCATCGACACAATCGACCAGAGCCTTGCCGTCGATACCGAGCGCATCCGCGTACTGGCGAAACCTCCCCTTCGGATCACGCTCCGCGCCCCATTCCCGCATACGGCTGAACAGCACTGTCTTCATCGCCCAGAACGCGCCCTGATCTCCCGCACAGCGCGCCGCCTCGGCCCCCGATTGTGATGCCCCGGGGTGAAGCGGAAAGTCGTAGAACACGAAGCGCACCTTACCCGTATCCACGTAATTCTCCATGATCTGCGGGATGGTGAGAGTCGCGACCATGCCGCAGTACGGGCACTGATAATCCGCGTACTCTTCGATGAGCACCGGAGCGTCGGGCGATCCTCGCGAGACGCCAACATCTGCCGAGACCAGCTCTCCCTCGTTGATGTTGGCGAGTGCCGATTCGTCGAACGTGGCGGCGCTCGTGGGCTTCTCACGCAGCGTCACGTAGGCGATCAGACCCACCCCCACGAGAGCGATCACCGCCAGCACTCCATAAAACTTCGACTGCGAACTAGCCATTCGGCAACGTCTCCTCAGTCATGTGATTAAAGCTCGGTCACTCGAATTGCACGATCTGGTCGAGCTGCCCCGTCAGCAGCAGGTACACGATAGCTGCGACCACCAGCAGACCGATGAAATACAGTGTCACTTTCAGCGGCCGCGGCAACAGGCGCCGTCTTTCTCCCCCAAGCCGCGTCAGCTTCGGCAGGAACACGGCCTGCCAGATGTTCACGACTTCCCGGCTAAAGCCCGACCAGCCCGTCGCGTACGCCTGGTCGAGCTCCCGCAGACTCGAGTGCCACAGATCGTACGCTTCCTGCAGCTCTTCTCGACCGGAGCTCGCCGCCGAGGCCAGAGCCTCTGCCTTCTGCGACACGGCGCGGGTCGAGCTCTCGATCTCGGCAACCGTTCGAGTCAGCCGCTGCCTGAGGCCGACGACCTCTTTCTGCGACGGCATGAACCGTCGCCGAGCTTTGCGCCAGGGAAGGCGGCGGTTCGCCGCGACGCGCCGGGTCTGCCGCTCGTAGGCCCGAACCGTCGCGTCGGCCGCCACCGCCACACTCTCGCGCAGGTCCTCCCAAACCCGCCGCCCGTCCAGCGCCTCTGCCGCCGCCACCACGTTGGTGGCCGCGGCCGCCTGGCGCTTCGCCCGCAGCAGCGCCCCGTCGTAGATATTTCGCAGGTCCCGGAGATGTTCCTCCAGAAAGCCCACGGGCAGGAGCGATGACATCTGGAGGCGGTCGATCGCCGCGCCTAAGGGCCGGTCGGCGCCGGTCCCCATCGCGCCCAGCGACGCCTCGAACTCCGGAATCGTAAAGCGGCGCGTCAGGTCACGTCGCTCGCCCAACTCCGACACGGCGGCTGCAGGCGTTCCCGCCGGTGCGGACGCCGCCGGCCGCTCGGCGTNNAGCACCTCGAGTTGCGTCGCCCCCGAACCGATTCGCACGACTCGCCCGAACTTCGCCCGCGTCACGTCCACCTTCGTGATCCGGTCCCAGGGCGTGAGAAAGTGGCGACCGCCGCGCTCGAAAACGTGGAGCGCCGAATCGGTGACCACCGCCAGCGCCATACCCTTGAACCTCTCCATCTCCACCAGGCCCGACATCGCGACCGGCGTCGCGAAGACGACGCGCTCGCCCTCTAACGATTCCCGGTCGCTAAGAGCCAGGTGATCCAGATCGGCCTGGCCTCGCAGCTCCGCCGCCAGGGTGGCGAGCCCCTCGTGGCTGCCCCGCAGCGCCATCGCCACCTGCGTTCCGATCACGAGGAGAATCGAGCCTCGCAGCGCGACCCCGAGCAAGGTCGAGTAGGGGATGTGATGCTTGTCGACATAGATGCCTTCTTGCGCGGCCAGCACCTTGGCACCGCGCACAGCGCCGACCCCCTCGATCACGACATCGAAGCTACCCTCGTAACTCATCGCCCCCGCCCCGATTCGGCGTCCCCTCCGAGTCCGACAGCCCACCCGACCACAGGACGTGTTCCACTACCTGCTTGGTGTCGCTGAAATCTCGGAACACCACATCGGCGCCCGCCGCCTCCAACTCGGCCACGCCGTGCCGACCGGTGGCCACCGCCACCGAGGTGGCGCCTACGGCCCGCGCGCAGGCGATGTCCTCCGGGGTGTCGCCCACCACCACGACCGTCGGAGCCGCGCCGGACGCGGCCCGGCAACGCGCTACCGCGATGCGAGCGATCTCGACACGTACCTCCGAATCCGAGCCGTACGCCCCCACATCGAAGCGAGCGCTCACCCCGGCCGCGGCCAGCTTGAGCCGGGCGGCCGGCTCGATGTTTCCGGTCAACAGCCCGAGCCTGATCTGCGGTCGGCTCTCGAGGGCGGCCAGCAGTTCTTTCACGCCGGGCAGCAAGACGATCCGGCTCCGCGCCCGCCGATCCTCCAGCTCGAGCTCGAGCGCCTCCAGGTAGACCGGCCAGACCGATGGCAGTCTCCGGCGAATCTCCGCCTCTTCCACCCCGGCGCCCCTCAGCAACTCGACGACGATCTGGGGGTCGGTCTTGCCGTGGAAATCGTATCCGGCCAGCGGACCCGTCGTCCCGTAGGTCCGCTCCAGGGCGCGACGCAAGGCCGCGCGCCCCGCTCCATCCGTCAGCAAGAGGGTGCCGTCTATATCGAAAAAGACCCTTAATAAGATCTCCGTGACCCCTTTCAGATTCCCGGCTCGCTCGCCGCGTCGAAGCCCGCCCGGACGGCTTAATCTGACCCCAGATCACTCCCGTCGCCAGACTGCTTGCTTCGAACGGCCCGCTCGATCGCCTCGGCTAAGGCCCGTTCGGCGCAAAGCCCGACGCGTAGCAGGCGCGTCGGGGCGAGAGGCTCCGGGTCAGCCGCCGTGGAGCAGGCGAAGACGAGGTCGCCGTCGAAGGGCGTGCAAGCCGGCGAGATTCGCTGGGAGATGGCGTTCATCGCCTGCCGGGCCACCGCCTGCAGGTCGACACGGCTCAGTGGAAGATCGGTGGCCACGACACCAAGGGTGGTATTCGCGTTGAACTTCGGCTCGCGACCGGGCGGGGTTCCGCGCTCCCGAATATACGCGGCCGTGCCGACGAACCTACCGGATGCGTCGCGCGCTCCCGCGATGATCTCTCCCTTCGCATCGAGCACGTCGCCGAAGGCGTTGACCACCGCCAGAGCGCCCACCACGTGTTGTTCGAGCCCCAGCGCCCAACTGCCCACCCCGCCCGGCATGGACCCCGTATAGCCCAACAGCTTGCCGACGCTCGCTCCGGTTCCCGCCCCCACGCGCCCTTCGGCCACCGGTTCACGGCTCGCCGCTTCACACGCGGCACGACCCATCGCCGCGTCCGGTCGGCGGTCCGCTCTCCCGATGCCCAGGTCGAAGATCACCGCGCTGGGCACGATCGCCACGAGGCCGGCGGCGGTCTGGAAGCCACGGCCCTGTTCTTCGAGCCAGCGAGCCACACCGTCGGCGGCGGCCAGTCCGTAGGCCGAACCGCCGGTCAGCAGAATGGCGTCGGCTCGATCTGCCAGGTGATTCGGCGACAGCGAATCGAGTTGGCGCGTTCCGCTGGCCGAGCCCCGCACATCGACGGCGGCCCGAAAAGGGCCGAGCACGACGGTGCAGCCCGTCGCAGCCAGCGCGTCACCCGCCTGACCCACAGCCAGATCGGGTACGGCGGTCAGGGTGCGATTGCTGAGTGGAGGGGAACTCATCAACGGGTCAACGACGGGATCGCGCCGCGCGTCTCCGGCATCGGCCAGCGGCGCTCAGGCCGGATCGCCTCCAGAGCCTTTCGGGGCCACGTTGTCCTTGCCCTTACGGGTATGATAGGAGACGACCCTGTTGCGGCCCGCCGCCTTTGCCCGATAGAGCGCTTGATCGGCACGGTCGATCAGGTCTTCCGGGTTAGCCACGTTCGCCCCCGGGTACCCGACCACGCCGCCGCTGACCGTCAGCTTCAGGGTGCTGTCGCGAAGGTCGAACTCCCGCTCGCTGACGCCGATGCGGATGCGCTCCGCCAGCTGGAAAGTGCCGTGCGCGCTCGTCTCCGGCAACACGAGAAGGAACTCATCGCCGCCATAGCGGCCCACGAAGTCGGCCGTGCGTAGAGAACGCTGCAGCGCCTCGCCGATCGAGCGCAGCGCGGCATCACCTGTCGTATGTCCGTACGTGTCGTTCAGGTTCTTGAAATCATCGATGTCGAACATCACGAGTCCCAGCAGCCTGTTGTAGCGGGAAGCGCGCTCGAGCTCGCCCGCGAGCCTTTCCATCAGATAGCGGCGCGAAAGACAGCCGGTCAGCTCGTCGGTCTTCGCCAGCGCCTCCAGCTGCTCTTGCTGCGACAGCACGGTCTCGAACATGGCCGCGCGATTCAGCGACCGCACCGTCCCCTGCACGATCGCCGACGTCAGCTTGACCGACTCTTCATCGAGGGCCCGCTCATCCATGCTGGAGCGTAGGAAGAAGACACCGGAGCGGCCCTGATCGAAGTTGAACGGGATCGCCACGATCGAGTGAACATCAACATCGATCTTCTCTGTCTCCCACAGCGGCCGGATCTGCTCGAAAAGCGTGGACCGCTTCAGATCCTTTACCAGGACCGGCGCGCCCGTCTCGATCGCTTGCCGGATCTCAGGGTAACGGCTGAGATCGAGGGTCAGCGCACTGATGCTCGGGTCGTCGTGCGCGGCCACCACCGTTCCGTGGATCCGGGCGTCATCTACCAGAATCATCGAGCAGCGGCGGATCGCGAACAGACGGGAGACCCGGCGGACCAGGATGTCGAAGATCTCGCCGCTCGACAAGCTGGCCGTGACATCGCGGATGATCTCGAGCACGATCCCGCTCGTCTCGGCCTCGCGCCGCGATTCGCGAATCAGGCGGCCTCGCTCGACGTGCGTCGCGATCCGGGCCAGCAGTTCCTTCAGTTCATAGGGCTTTCGAATGTAATCGGTCACGCCGGCTCGGATCGCCGTCGACGCTTCGTCGCCCCCCGATTGGCCGGACGTCATGATCAGCGGAATGTCGCGAGAGCTGACGCGCTGGCGAAAGCGTCGCACGATTTCGACAGGCGCCATCTCCTGGACCGACTCGTCGATGATCACCAGGTCCGGATGCTGGCTCGCGGCAACGCTGATCAGCACGCTGCCGTCGCTGACGCTGCGCACCGCATACCCCTCCGAGTCGAGCGCGTCCTCCAGACCCGCCAGCGACTGGCTATCACCCAGACCGATCAGAATGATGCCCTTGTCGCTCATGCGGCCTCGACGTCCGAGTGTTCGATCACCCACCGTCCCCAGCTCGCGGGGTCGACATTCCCACCCGAAATGACGAAGGCGGTCGGGCGCTCCAGGTCGGATAGCCGACCGGCCAG
>JABAOD010002778.1_pt2 | contig 12045 bp, 14 predicted proteins | sample 7062151 | NCBI WGS metagenome assembly JABAOD01 (sample SAMN14538626, study PRJNA623070) | marine sediment metagenome | biome: marine biome [ENVO:00000428]; feature: marine pelagic biome [ENVO:01000023]; material: deep marine sediment [ENVO:00002113] | place: India: Gulf of Khambhat ...
CGTGTAGAGGATGTAGAGCGGATCCTCGGCGTCGAGGACCTCGGCCTCGCACTCGGGCGACTGATCGGCGACGAGATCGTGCCACCAGATGTCCCGACCGTCCTCCATGTCGACACCGTGCTCGGTCCGCCGCACGACGACGACAGACGACACGTCCGGGGTCCGCTGCAACGCGATGTCGGCGTTGGCCTTCAGCGGCACGATCTTTCCGGCACGATGGGCGCCGTCCTGGGTGAGCACGACCCGTGCGTCGGCGTCGAGGATGCGCTCGGCCAGCGCATCCGACGAGAAGCCACCGAACACGACGGAGTGGACGGCGCCGATGCGGGCGCACGCCAGCATGGCGATCGGCAGCTCGGGGATCATGCCCATGTAGATGGCGACCCGGTCGCCCTTGCCGACGCCCAGAGACTTCAGCCCGTTGGCGAACTTCGACACCTCGGCGTGGAGCTCGCGGTACGTGATGGTGCGGGTGTCGCCGGGCTCGCCGATCCAGTGGTAGGCGACCTTGTCGCCGTCATCGGCGAGGTGGCGGTCGAGGCAGTTGAAACTCAGGTTGAGCTTGCCGTCTCCGAACCATTTGAAGAAGGGCGGGTTCGAGTCGTCGAGCCGTTCGGTCGGCTCCTCGAACCACGTGACGCGGTCGAGAGCCTGTCGATGCCAGAAGGTCTCGAAGTCGGCCTCGGCCTCGTCATAGATCGCGGCGGTGGCGTTCGCCTCGGCCACGAACTCCGGGGAGGGAGGGAAGACCCGATCCTCGGTGAGCAGGTTCTCGATCGCTTGCTGGTCGGCCACGTACCACTCCTCGCTCGGGTGCTTCAATCGTAGGATCTCGTAGGTAGAGGGCGCACGGTGCCAATGGCCCCGAACTGCCGTAGGAGAGGTCACGTGTTCAACGAGCCGCCGTTCGAGATCCAGGCGACGACACCCGTCATCCCCGACGCCGTCATGGGCATGTTCGCCTACGCGCTGTGGACGCCGGAGCGGCTCATCACCATCGCCAACCGCCACATGGCGCCCTTCAGCAAGGGGTTCGTCGACGGCGAGGAGACCGACATCCTCCTCATGCTCGTCACCGATCACCAGTGGCCCATCGTCTGCATGAAGCGAAAGATCGGGTACGTCGTCGCGATCAAGCTCGGCGAGCACTACATGGATGCCTACCGCTGGTGCAAGAACGACATCTATCGGATCAAGATCCGGCTGCGCAAACCCACGTGACCGCGAGCGCCGGGCACCGCAGCCTGGCGCTCGCGTGTCGCCTCCGGTCTGTCGGATCTCCGGCTGGCGCCGAAGCAGGTCAGGAGAGGGTCGAGATTCGACCATGTCACCGTCGAGCATGCCGCCGCCGGCGCGATCTGGCGATCGAGGCCCTCGACGTGCGGGGTGAACCAGACGTCAGACGCGCGGCACGGCCGCTGCCGCAGCGAGGTGCTCGAGCATCGCCTCTGCGATGAGATGACGCTCGCTGTCGAGGGTGGCGACGTGGCGAGACGTCGGCAGCCACAGCAGACGCTTCTGGAAGCTGGAGATGCCGTCGTAGATGATCTGGCCGCTCTCGCGATGCACCGTTTCATCCGCCTCGGATTGGATGATGAGCGCCCGAGCCGTCACTCGGCTCAGATTCTTGCGAGCCGCACGGATCAGATCGACCAGCTCCGCTGCCGTCCCGACCGGCTGATCGTCGTATGACTGCCAGTACTCGGCGACTTCGTCGTCGGGCGGGATGTCCGGCGGCAGCTCGCGGATCCGATCCGAGCCTCGCACCAGCCAGGCGATGTGTGATCGCCTGCTGTGGACACGGATGGGTGCGTTGATGGTCGTGATCGATGCACCACGGAAGGTCGGATTCATCAGGAGGGCCAGCACACCGCCCATCGAGAGCCCGGCGAGGTGGAGGCGGTTTCCGCGGTCGATCACCTCCTGAGCGGCCTCGGCTGCCGATCTGAGCCATTCCCGCCACGTGGTGCCGACCATGTCGCGCTCGGTCGTGCCGTGGCCGGCGAGGAGGGGTGCGGTCACGGAATAGCCGGCGTCGGCGATGACACGAGCAAGCGGGCGGAGATGCGCGGGAGAGCCCGTCCAGCCATGGAGGAAGACCACCTCGTCGGTCAGTGAGCCCTCGAAGCGGAAGGGCGCGGCGTGCGGGTGGAGGTACGTCATGGCGTGAATGTACCGCGGGCCGCGCGCCATTCAACCGGCTCGTAGTGTGCGATCCGGGCCTACGCTCCGGGGATGCCGCGACGCTCGCTCCTGCTGGTTATCGCCGTGGTTGCCGCCGCCTGCACACAGGCCGCACCCGAGCGAGTGGAACTCCCCGATCTCGACACCACCACGACCACCGTGGCTGCCACGACCACGGTTCCAGACGTGACGTCGAGCACCACGACGAACGAGCCCATGGCCCCTCCGGTCGTGATCGATGCTCCGGGCCGGCTCGCGATCGTCGATCTCAGTGGGGAAGTGATCATCTCTGCAGCAGATGGGACGGGCCAGAGCCCGGTCACCGTGAACGGATTCCAGGCCGTTCATCAGTTGCCGGTGTGGTCGCCAGACGGGAGCCTTCTCGCGTTCGCCGAGGGCACCAGCGAGGGTGCATTCGTCGTCATCGTCGAAGACCTGGGGGAAGCGAAGCGACTGCCGGTGGCAGGGCTCCCGTTCCATCTCCAGTGGGACGACGGAGGAGCGCGCATCGCGATCCTGCGCAATGATCCCGATACGGTGTTCGCGGTCGACGTGGCGCCGGCAACGGGCCCCGAAGGCTTCTCGACCGTCGGCTCAGGGGCGCCGTTGTATTTCGACTGGGCCCCGGCCGCGAATCGCATCGCCGTCCACGCCTCGGACACCGAGGTCGGCGTGGCGGAGGGTCTCGTGCCATCCGTTGCTCTCGACGTCGAAGTCGGCCCGTACAGCGTGCCGCATTGGACGCTCGGCGGGATCAGCCACGTGGCGCGGGCCGATGACGCGTTCGAGCTTCGGATCGTCGATCCGGGCGGTGCCACGAGACCGCTCGTCTCGATGGCGTCGAACACCCAGATGGTGGCGGACCCGGCAGGCGAGCGGATCGCCGTCTATGTCGCACCGGTCGGCGAGGAACCGGACATCATCGATGTCACCGACCCGACCGTCCCTGTCGTCGATTGGGGCGCCTTCGTCGTCGTCGACGTCGGGACCGGGGACGTGACGCCGGTGGCGGAGGGCGAGATCGTCGCCTTCTTCTGGTCGCCCGACGGCTCGAAGATCCTCTATTTCGACCTGGATCTCGACGGTGCCGGTCCTTCGTGGAAGATCTGGGATGCCCGAACCGGAGAGGTGTCCGTCTATCCGTCGCTCGTCCTGGGTCAGCAGTTCGTCCGGCAGATCCTTCCGTTCTTCGAGCAGTACGCCCTCTCCATGCAGCTCTGGGCGCCGGACTCCTCCGCGTTCGCGTATCCGGCGCAGACGGGTGGTGGCACCGGCATCTTCGTCCAGTCGCTCGAGGGCGGTGCGCCACAGCTCGTCAGCGACGGCATCTGGGTGTCGTGGTCGGCGGGTTGATCGGAGAGTCCAGGCGGCGCCGGTAGCGGTATACTCCGGCGGTCCGGTCGATGTCCGCCGGCAGGTGGGTATCATCTCGGCCCGTCCGAGCCCCCATCGTCTAGCGGCCTAGGACTCCGCCCTTTCAAGGCGGCNNGGGTTCAAATCCCGTCGCTCCCGCCACACGCTGCGCCCGGGCCCAAGGCCCGGGCGTTCATCGTCGCCCGGTCAGGTAGCTCAGTTGGTAGAGCGCCGGTCTGAAAAACCGGAGGTCGACGGATCGACGCCGTCCCTGACCACCATCCAAACCCTCGGCAAACGCCGGGGGTTTCTCGCGTGCGGCTGTGCGCTTCGAGAAGCCTCGCCAGCGTCGGGTTCTTGCGCGTAGGTTCGGTGTGGGTCGACTGAACCGTGTCGGCCGCTCACTCGAGGGAGGACCCATGACCAGAAAGAAGCGCCTCGGCGTTGTCGGTGTGATTGTGGCTGTGCTGACCGTTGGTGCCGTGGGCGCCTACGCAGCCTTCGATGCCACCGTGACCAACGGTGTCAACAACATCAGGATCAAGTCGTCGACTTCCACTTGGTCCACGCAGTCAAACACGTTCGTTCCGGTGACGGGGGCGACCTTCGACATGGCCGTACCCAACAATCAGATGAAGACCTTCATCGCCGAGTTCTCGGCGGAGTCGTGGTGCGACGGCGCCGACGCCGGTTGGTGCGCCATCCGGATTCTCATCGACGGCGTCGAGATGACGCCGGCCGTCGGCTCGGACTTCGCCTTCGACAGCGATGGTGCCGGCAACGACAAGTGGGAGTCGCACTCGATGACACGGTACGTCGCGGACGTGGGTCCAGGTCTCCACACGTTCAGTGTCGAGGCCATGAGCACGAACACGGATACGTTCTTCTTCCTCGATGACTGGACCTTCATGGTCACAAAGGCCAGCCAGAAGTAGTCGACTGCGACCACGCGCGGACCCGCCCGGTCACCAGGGCGGGTCCTGTGCGTTCAAACCCGGATCGAGTCGGCGGGGTGGGACAGCGTTCGGCATCTACACCAGGTCGTGGGCGCGCATTATCTGGAGCTCCGTGGCTTCATAGCGCGCGGTCACCTGGCCGACGAGCCCTCCGAAGACTGCGGCCATGATGATCCCGGTCAGGAGCAGGAGGAACCAGACCTCGTACGGCTGACCTGTCGTGAGCGCGATGAGACCGAGACCGAGCAGGACCACACCGACTGCGGCACCGGCCTTCAGGGTGCCGATCACGAACCCTCGGGCCCTCTGGCGTGAGGCGAGGCTTCCGACGAGCGCACCGAGGAGACCGATGAACGCGCCGCCCACACCGCCGGCGATGCCGGCGGTTTCCGGCGTCCACCAGGCGCTGTCGGGCTCGGGGTGCCCGGACACGCCGAAGTCGATCAACTCGACGGCTCCCACCTCCACGAGTCCACCACCGGGAAGCACGACATTGAGTTCGAGCGCCGCCGGCACCGTGCCGTCGAGGAAGAACGGCAGCTGCAGCGTGCCATTGCCGCTCGACTTCATGACCCCGACGCCGTCTCTGTCGAGCGTGCGCGAGAAGAAGCGGCTGCCGTCATCCAGCACCGCCCACAACTCCATGTAGCCGGCCGGGTCGAGCCCGTCCCAGGAGACCTCCACGGTGACGAGGATGTCGGCTCCGGTGAGCTGCGGTGACGCGATGATCGTGACTGGGTGGGTGCCGGGCCTTGCGTCGATCACGACCACGCCGTCCTGGACGGTACCGCTGAGCGGAGTCGTCGTGGACCAGTCGATGGCCGTGACCACCGCCTGGGCACTCGCCGGTCCGGCCAGCGTCAGTGCAAGCAGCACGCCTGCCAGCACGCTCCGTGTCATCATGATGTCTCCGATCGCTCGTCCCGATACGCCGTCAACAGATCCCGAAATGCCCTGTCGTCGATCCGGCCTTCGGCATAGAGCAGGCGGATCCTCTGCTCGAATGGCGACTCCGTCTGGTACTCGTCGATGAGCCGCACCTTCTCGATCAGCCGGTCGAGCCGAAGCCGGACGGTCGGGTACGACACCCCGTACTGCCTCGCCAGCTCCTTGAGCGTCCCCGACACCAGCAGGAAGCGCTTGAGGAAGGCGAGATCCTCCTCCTCGAGCTGATCCACCCACTGGGGTCGCTGGTGCTGCTGTGTTTCAATAATATTCATTTAGATATCAATAATATGAAACACAGAGTGAAAGTCAATCGTTGATTTCATGAGCATTGTTGGTTCGGATGCCGACCGTCACCGTTCGGCAGGCGCCTCTCGCCCCTGCCCGTAGCATGGAACGCGTGAGCACCGTGGATCGTGTTCGGTGGAGAAGGCTTGCCGTGGGCGTGATCGTCGCGGTGGCCCTCCCGCTGCTCGCCCCGACGCTGATGGGAACCGCGCAGGCCTGTTCGTGTGCGCCGCGCGGCCCTGTCGAGGACGACATCGCAACGCATGACTGGGTGTTCGTCGGCCGCCAGATCGGACGTGACGAGGTGTCCGATGGGTTGTGGCGGGTCGTGCTCGAGATCGAGGTCGTCGACGTCTACAAGGGCGATGTGCCGGCATTCGTCGAACTCCGCACCGGCTTCGGTCAGGCGGACTGCGGCATCGACTTCTCCGATGGGCGTGAGGTCGGTTTCACGGTGAGCCCGACGGAATCCGGCCCGGTCGTCAGCTCATGCGGCGGAGCACATCGCGCCGACACGATTCGATTCCAGTTCGAACCGTTGCCCGTGGGCACGGGCACAGGACCACCGGGTTTCCTGGTGGGAACCACTATCGGCCCGGCTCGGATCGCCGTGGTCGACGAGTCCGGCGAGTTGTTGCGGTACGCGGATGGTGACGGTCGGCTCGCCGCCGCGACAGTCTGTCCGGGTGGACGCAAGATCGTCGAAGTGCTCGAACCGGTCGGTGATCCGGTGACGGGGCCACGTCGGGCCCGGCTCGAGGTGAGGGACGTCGCCACGCTCGAGATCGAGCGTTCAGAGGTCATCGATGTCGAGATCACCGATCTGCGGCCGCTCAACGGCTTCCGTTGGATCTTCGATCTCGCCTGTCACGCCGCGGACGGTCGCTCTGCATCGTTCCTGTTTCCGACCGGGGTGTGGGACTCGCGCTCGGGTGCCGAGTTGCCGGGTCCGGCAACGTTGATGCTGTGGGACGGGAACGAGCTCGCTGCGATCGACGCCGGGAGCGCACGCACCGCCGCGGTCGATGTGGATGCCGGCAGGTTCTACGCCGTGACTGGCATCGACGGAAGGACGCTGGAGACGCGAGATCTCGGCGGCGAGCTTCTCGAGAGCGTCGCTCTGCCCGGGAGCCACGTTGCCTGGAAGATGGTCCTGTCCGATGACGGGTCTGCCCTGGTGATGCTCGCCCGCAACCGGCCCATGGGCCGCGACAACTGGTTCTTCGCCGAGGTCGATCGTCTGCTCGTCGTGGACCTCGTCGACGGCTCTTCCGTGAGCGAGCCGCTGCCCGCTCGCGGCTTCGCCTCCTATCTCGCAGCATCCGGTGGTGGCTACGTCATCGGTGTCTCGGACTTCGAAGCCGATGTCGCCGAGCTGTCCAGATTCGATGGGGAAGAGGTGGTCCTGCTGACCCGCGTCGCCAATACGGACATCTTCCGTCCCATGGCGATCGGCTCCAGGGTCGCGCTCGTCGGTCTCAATGAGGGTTCGACTTACGACTCGGTCGACCTCGGCACCGGCGAGATCCTCCCGATCGAGGGCCTGGTGCGTGCTCGCATCGCCGTCGCACTCCCACCGGGACTCGACATCGAGCCCGTGGAGATCCCTGAGGCCCCGACGACCATCACTGCGTCGACGGATGCGCCCCCAAGCTCCGTGCCGGCCACCTCGGAGCCGGACGATGGCGACACCACCACGACGACCGTGGTGTCCGCAGCAGGTGGAAACGACGACTCGACGGCGTCGCGTGTGGTCTTCACGTTGCTCGCGCTCGCTGTCGTGGCCGCGGGTGGTGTCTTGTTGCTCCGCTCGCGCAACAGCCGTTCATGAGTCGAGCCGCGCCCCTCAGGCTCACTGCCATGCTCCTCGGCAATTTCTGATCCGGTGTCATCCGCATCGGTGAGGTGCTCCGTAGATGTCACGAGAGCCGGGAGAGAAACACCCGGTTCGACACAGAGAACCCACCAACAAGGAGTACGAACTCTCATGAAGCGCTTCCGATTTGCCGCCGTCCTGATGGCGCTTGCACTGGTAGCCGTCGCCTGTGGTGGCGACGATGCCGAGACCACGACCACGACCGTCGCCGCCGAGACCGGCACTATCGTCGACGTCGCCACCGAGGCCGGCTCGTTCACGACCCTGCTCGCCGCTGCCGATGCCGCCGACCTGGTGGGCACGCTGCAGAGCGAGGGTCCGTTCACCGTCTTCGCCCCGACCGAAGACGCGTTCGAAGCCCTGGGCGAGGAGACCATCAACTCGCTGCTCGCGCAGCCTGAGGCGCTCTCCCAGATCCTGCTGTACCACGTCGTGTCCGGCGCAGTCGTCGCTTCCGACGTCGTCGAGCTCAGCTCGGCCAGCACGGTCGAAGGCAGCCCGATCTCCATCGAGATCGTCGACGGTGGCGTCGTCCTCAACGGCTCCGTGAACGTCGTGACCACCGACATCCAGGCATCGAACGGTGTCATCCACGTCATCGACGCAGTCCTCCTCCCCAGCAGCTGACACTCCCTCCCTCCCTTTCCTCCCGTCAGCTGAAGAGAGAGCGGCCCTCCACCGGGGCCGCTCTCTCGCGTTTCAGGCTTCGCGGCGGGAGGCGAGAAGTGCCCCGGCGATGACCAGCACCGAGCCGGCGATGGCGACGAAGGCGACGTCGTCGCCGCGGAAGGCCACGCCCAGGGCCAGGGCGACGACCGGAATCACGTAGGTGATGAAGGATGCCCGGGTGGAACCGACGCTGCCGACGAGCGAGCCCATGATCACGAAAGCGAGACCCGTGCCTGCGACACCGAGCACCAGGACGGCCACGAACGAGGACAGCGACCAGGACGAACGGGTGATGCCGAAGATGCCGTAGGGAGCAGTCCACATCGTGGCGAGCACGAGCATCCACATCATCATCGTGAGGGATCCGTACTTCTGCTGCATCGGGACCGCGATGTTGAGTGACAGCCCGTACATCACCGTCGCCAGCAGCACCAGAGCCACTCCCAGCGCCTGGCTCTCACCGTCGCCCGCGGACGGGGCGCTGATGGAGACGACGCCGATGAGCCCGACCACGAGGCCGAGCGCCTGGGCTCCACGGGGAAGACGCCGCAGCATGATCGCCGAAACGATGGCGGCAAAGAGCGGCACGGCGCCGTTGAGCATCCCCGCCACCGCCGAGTTGATCCACTGCTGAGCGACGGGGAACAGCGTGAAGGGCACGCCCACCCAGATGACCGACAGCACGACCAGGCGAGGCCGATCGCCGGGTTCGATGCGGCGCCGCGCCCTTGGGACGAGTGCGAGGATCGCGGCTCCCGAGCCCACCCGCATCAAGGTCACGAGGCCGGGGTGGAAGGCGTCGAGTCCCACGTCGATGAAGAGGAACGACGCACCCCAAATGAGGGAGACACTCGCAAAGAGCCCCCAGTCGCCGGCCGAGAACTTCTCGACGTTCGAGCCGCGGCTCGTGGTGAGGATGCGGGTCATGAGAAGCGGACGGTACTCCTGCCGAGACGATGCTTCACCATGGAGAACCCCACACGCTGTCCGTCGGTTGCACCCCGACTATGGCGATGGCACCAGACCCACGTCCCCCTCGAGGAGGATCGCCACCTCACCGGGCTCGTCCTGGATGTCCCACTCGTCGAAGAAGGCGCCCGCTCCCTCGCGGGACTCCCACATCGCGAGGGCATAGAACGCAGAACCGTCGTGTGTGTACCACGCCCGATGAAACCGGCAGCCGTGGCGTTCTGCGCTGGCCTGCATGTCGGTGGTGATCCCTGTGACCCGCTTCTCGTAGAGGTCACGAGCCGTCTGGCCGTCAGGGGTCGGGCACGGCACGTGGAACAGAACCCACATCGCTTCTCCTGGGGTCGATCGTCGTCAGGACCGTACCGACGTGACGACCGTCGTGTCGATGTCGATCCGGCTCGACCGCCGGAGGGGGGTGGCGATCGGCATAGGATTGCGCACATGGCAGACGCCGCAACGCTCTTCTTGGAGGCCGCAGAGGTGGTCGTGGATCTGTTGGCCGATCCCGCTGTGGGCCGTCGATGGGACGAGGAGTCGGTCCTCGAGGGCTATCACGTCGATGCGCTGGCAGCGCATCTCGGGCGCGCCGTGGTGACCGTGCGCGACTACCTCGATGCAGAGCCACCCAGAGGCGGCCCGAAGTTCGTCGATGCGGCGGGCTACTTCTCGGAGGTGCTGGCCGACCACGATCCCGTCGCGAGTGAGTTCCACGGTCACGTGCGCGGACGTAGCGAGGAAGCCGCCGCCGGCGGCCAGCACGAACTCGTCGCCACGCTCCGCGAGGCGCTCGCCGATCTCCGCGGCCGTGGTCTCGATGCTGATCGGTCGCTGTCGGTGGGTGGCTCCGTTGCGATTCGTCTGTCGGAGTACCTGAAGACCCGGCTCGTCGAACTCGTCGTGCACACGGAGGATCTCGCCGAGAGCGTGGGCATCCCGAGCCCGGAGTTCCGAAAGCGGGTGTGGAACACCGTCGCCGACGTCGTCGCCCGGACGGCGATCAAGAGGAATGGCGCTCGTGCGTTGGCGATGAGCCTGGCGCGCGCCGAGCGTACCGAGCGGCTCAGCGCCTTCTGATCCTCAGATCGGACGTGAGTCCACGTATCTCGGATACGTCGACTTGGCTAGATCGGCCAGGTCGAGATCGACGTCGAGCGTCACGAACGGCCGGTCGTTCGTGGTCGTCGCCATCACGTCGCCGTCGGGAGAGATGACCCACCCCTGACCCCCCATCGTGACCGAACCGTAGGAGCCGGCGTGGTTCGACGACAGCGAAAAGGCACCGGCGCTCACCGCCGCCACCCGGCCTCCCGCCAGCCACTTCTCGACGGTGGCGCCCTCGGTCGCTCGCGGTGTCGTGAGCAGCCGCACGCCATCGCGGGCGTACTCGCGAGCGTGCTCGAAGAACCACATCTCGGTGCAGATCTGAGTCCCGATCAGGCCGAACGGTGTGGTCTCGGTCGGAAAGTCGACGGGTCCCCGCTCGTACCAGGTCGCCTCCCAGAAACCGGGTTCGTCGGGGAGATACGTCTTGCGCCGCCACGGTGTCACGGCGCCATCAGTCCAGACGAACGCCTCGTTGAACCGTAGGTCGCCATCGACGACCGGCCTGGTGCCCACCACCACCTCCGCACCGAGCTCGCCGACTCGATCGATCCACGTCTCGTGCCGGTCGACGGCTCGAGCCCAGGCGCCGGGATCGACGTCCCGGGTGGCGGCGAGCCAGGTGGAAAAGGGCATCTCAGGGAGCAATACGAAGTCGCTCCTCCGGTCCGAGGTGTGGTGGCGCAGCGCCGCCCACTCCGTGTCGAGAGCGGTGGCGTCGAGCTGAGTGACGGTGACTCGCATCAGCAGACGCTAACGGAGGATCCTGTCGAGAGCGGCTCGTCCCGCCGCTTCGAGTCGGGGGTCCATGCCCATCCCCGCCTCGAGCAGCATGACTCCGTACGCGACCGTCCATGCCCGCGCCCGATCCAGCAGCTGCGTGGTCGGCTCATAAACGTCCCAGATGGCGTGATGATCCTCGGGCTCGAAGAACAGCCACGCGGCGGCGAGGTCGGTGCAGGGATCACCGGCGCACATGTCGCCCCAGTCGATGACGCCTTTCATGTGACCGGCGATCGTGAGGACGTTGCGCGGGTGGAGGTCGGCGTGGAGCCAGGTCTCCGGCTCGTTGGCGGGTGTCTCGAGACCGTGCGCAAAGATCTGCCTGAAGCGCGCAACGTCGGTTCGCAGCCCATCGTCCGATTGCTCGAGCCGATCCAGACGGGCCGTCGCCGCCCCGGCTCCGATCCCGCAGCGGTCCACCACGGAAGCGGTTGTGTGGTGGATCCGCGGGCAGTGGCACCGAGTGGATGGCGCGCAGCAGTTCGCCGAAACCCCGAGCCGCATCTGATCGCAACGAGTGGGGCGTCGCCTCGTCTCCTTCGATCCACGGCACCACGCACCACCGCCACGGATAGCGATCGGTGGGCCTCCCGACGCGAATCGCGGCCGGCACCGCGACCGGGAGGTTGGGAGCCAACTCCGGCAACCATCGGGTCTCGACGTCGATCAGCTCCGCACCGAGCCTGCGTCGCGGCAGACGGACGGCGAGATCGTCGCCACAGCGCACGGTGAGGTTGTCCCAGCCTTCGGCATGGATGGCGAGGGGACGATCCGCCAGGTCCGGGTGCTGTGTATCGAGGAGATGCTGCACCAGCTCGACATCGATCGCGACCTCGGCGGCAGGGACGGAGGTGGGAGGGTGTGCGCCGGAAGGCGGGTGCGGCATCGACGGAGGCTACCAAGGGCGCGACCTGCGAA
>JABAOD010005710.1_pt1 | contig 12039 bp, 15 predicted proteins | sample 7062151 | NCBI WGS metagenome assembly JABAOD01 (sample SAMN14538626, study PRJNA623070) | marine sediment metagenome | biome: marine biome [ENVO:00000428]; feature: marine pelagic biome [ENVO:01000023]; material: deep marine sediment [ENVO:00002113] | place: India: Gulf of Khambhat ...
CGAGGGCACTTCTTGGAAATATCAAGCGTTGCAGCTGCCGCTGGAGCCTATGACGCTACGGCCTTTGCCCGTGCTGCGCGGCGAGTTCCTGGTGAATGGTGAAACCGTGCATGTTGCCTTTGTTCCGTTGACCCCCGCGTTCCTGCGGGACGCAGCTAAAACGCAAAGTCGTTAGGCGGCAACTCATCCTGCGCCGCCGATCGACATGAAAATGAGTAAAGCGTGATGCGAGTCGAAGCCTGCTGCATCGATCAAGCGAACGCTATCGACAGTGAACAAGTTGCGATATTGGTCAACTACTTGTTTGCGCTCCGCGAATTAAGTCTTGTGTGCCTCGCTTTTCCTAATGACTCTTGTTAACTTCGACCCACGTTCGTCTCGTTGAGAATACGCTATGGCCGAACGCGGCTGTGTACAAGTGCGAATAGGCAAACACCGCATCAAAGAGCATGCTCTTAGTTATTGGGCATAAGAGGTGAACCCTTTGGGCATGAGAGGTGAACCCTGATGAATACGAAACTACATAGTCTTCGCTGGTCAAGCGTTGTGTGCCTGGCGATGCTCAGTGCCTGCGGGGATGGTGATGGTGGTACTATGCCCGGACTGCCCGGAACCTTACAGCTTGCAGCAACCTCTTATGACGCCACCGAAGGGACAGTCGTCAACATCTTTGTCGCCCGCAGTGGTGGTAGCGATGGCATCGTAAGCGTGGATTATGCCACCGCGGACGGAGACGCTGTAGGAGGTTCGGACTATACTGCAGCGAGTGGCACATTAACTTGGCCTGATGGTCTCTCTGGTAACCAAACAATCAGTATCGCCATAACCGATGACGATACGGTAGAGCTTTCAGAGTCGTTTACTGTGACATTGAGCAATGTCTCGGTGGCAACGCTTGGCGAAAACTCATTAGCAACCGTCAACATCATTGATAATGATTGAGTCAACACCCTCGGCACGTGAGGGCATCCAATGGGTCGGTGGGGTGGATTCGCCTTAGCCACACGACTCGATCGGGTTCGTCGTTCTGAGATGCGGCCAGTGCTCGGCGGGGAAGTCGAAGAAAGTTATGAAAAACCCAAGCCCCGGTCGGGATGCAGGGTAGGGCAGGGCCGGAGAAAGTCACGAGTCGCCTCGCTAATCGGACCTAGGTAGCCGGACTTTCCGGCGCACCGAGCTCAGGCGGCGGTGGGCTCCGTGCTTACCGGATCCGGGCGCCAGGCCATCTTCCGATGGGAGCCGATGGTAGTGAAAAGCGTAGTCGCCAACACAGTCAGCGCAGGTGTCGAACAGTCAGTGCCGGGTTTAGATCGATACCACGGCGGGGCGGGTTCTTCGTCAGCGCTGTCAACCTCCGTAACTCGGCGGGCAACATCCACACCCATCTCTATTGAATCCTGCATATAGACAGTCGAGCCCATGAGTTCCTTTTTATATTGATCTATTGCAGGCAGACTCACCCGAAATATGAAACGTTTCTGTTTGGGAACTTGCGGGGCCAATTTCGGATCCCGGCTAACCAGATAGAGATACGAGCCCTGTAGTCTAATCTGTTCGAAAAACAGACTATTTTCGTGCAATGTGAAAAGCTCTATCACCAGTCACTCCAGCGACGAGGGCTGGTATCTGACAAGCGCTATCGGCGCCGGCGTCAACCGTGCTCAGGGTCAGGCGAAAACTCGCTCTTGATCGCTGCTCGATAAACAGCTCCCCGCTAGCTGGAGAGGTCGGACAGCGGAAAGGCTTAGAGTGGCGGGTCCCGCAGAGTATCCTCGACGGGCGATCGCTCGCCGTGGGAGCGGCGACACAGAATTGTGACAGGAATTGTGACTCGACCCCTAGGTAGTCATCGTCATGCACCGTTGCTGCACCTGTGAGAATCCGAGAGACTGTTGGCTCTTCGCTGCCCTTTGTTGCCGGCGATTTCTTTGGGAGCAGGAGGTCCCGGGTTCGAATCCCGGCGCCCCGATTTCTTCTGTGCGACGGTCCACACTAGGCGGTAGGCGGTAGGAGTCTATTCAGCCTGTTGCTTGGATCGTCCGCCTCTCCGACGGCTACTTGCTCTACGCAACGCAGAATCGAGCGTGACCAGTTCCGCTTCGAGAGTTCTTGCCAGCCAGAGATAGGCCGCATCGTACACCGTCAACTTCTCGCTCTCAGCCAGGACCACAACGTCATCGGTCGGCACAGGAAGCTCCTGCAAATCCATCCTTTCGAAATGGTCGAGCATTTCCAGCAGACCGGTGCGCTGCTCCGGGTATCGCCCCAGCTTCTTACGGCAGATGCTAGCCATCTCGTAGCGGAGGAGGGTTGGCGCGGTGAGCGTAGCACCACCGAGACGTCGCGCGACATCGCCTGCCTTGGGCTCGCCGAACAGAAGCGCGCCAAGCGCCGATGCGTCGACGACCTTCAGTCTACCGGGCATCGCGGTCGGAGCGAACCATCGACACTGCCTCCTCCTCCGTCCGCACTTTCAACTCACGGACGCGACGAAGAATGTCCTCGGGCGTGACCCGCTCGTTCTCCCCGGCCGCCTCCTCCAGGATCGCTAGAAGGTGACCCTGCAGGGAGCGGTGATGCTGGGCAGCTTGCGAGCGCAGCCGCTCGGCCAGCTCATCCGGCACGTTCTTGATCGAGAGGTTGACGGCCATCCGCGGCCCTCCGCTGAGGTTCTAATCTGGATCCAAAATAGATCCACTCGCCGCGGCTTGTCAACGGGCCCGTCGAGTAGGGTCAAACGTAGTGCCGTTACACCCAGCGCAGGTGTCCAACAGTCAGCGCAGAATCGTCGAGATCAGCGCGTATCAGCGCTGGTGAGCGCTGGTTTTCGGCTTTGGGAGCAGGAGGTCCCGGGTGGAGGACTCACACCGCGCGAATGACGCGCGGTGTTCGGTATGAAGGAGTGGCGACGGCCAGACTCCGTTCGGGAAGCCGGGATCGTCGGCGGGGGCACGCCAGCTCTGCAATTCCTAACTAATACCTGTAGTTGTAGGGCATATCTGTTGCGTGTTTACTTAACCGATTCACATAATGGTTCTTTCCGTGAATGGGCTGAGGGAGTCGTGAAGTGAGTCCCGCCGGGCAATCTCCGTCTGTGAGAAGCCTTGCTCCAGGTAGTGTTTGAGCAGCACGCGTCGCTCCCATCCGATCACTGGTGCCTCCGCGGTCAGAGTGGAGACACCAAACTGGAAGATCGGCCGACCGACTGCTCAGCTCATCAGCNNTTTCGGCCGCCACATCTGGGAAATATTCAGCCGGCGCCAACAGCCACGAGCCTAGAAACCTCTGATCCGTCAGTGGTTTTTCGTTATTTCTGCTCCGACTTCTGGAGCGATTTGTGTGAGCTAGCTGTGTGACCTGGGGGTCACCAAGCGCTTATTGCTCCGCGCCCGTCGGTCTCCCATCGCCAACCGCTCAGCTGTAGCCGCATTCGCGGGTCGTGTGTCCCCGGAGCCTTACCCGGCGCTCGAGCGACGGACAGACTGCCTTCGCCGCGTAGACTGCGTGTCTCGCGGACACGCGAGGGCGGGTCGCCCGGACACTTCCGCTTAGCGATCCAGCTCATAGTCGTGATGCGAGAAAGGGGCACGCCAGTCTTGGTAAGGAGACTCGCGGCACACAGCGTGCAATGCAGGTGTTCGGTGAACCGCGTGATCAGACACTTCCACAGCGGGGAGAGAATGAGAACGATCAACGCATTAGCACTGATAGGTGTCACGGCCGTACTGGGCTGCGCTACGGTTCCCGTAGCTGCGACTGTCGTAGTGCAACCTGGTCGGCGAGTCACGGCCGAAGCATCCAAGTTCAGCCCCCTATGGCTCTCGCCATTGCCAACCGAGACTTCAAGTGAGTTGCTTGACGACCTCCTCGACCAATGTGAAGGCGCGGGCTTGACAGGTGTCACCATCACAACATCAGTAGCATGGGCCTTCATCGGGCAGGTGGAGAAGATCAGGGCGTCTGCTTACTGCGTCGATGCTAGCCAGGCCGGTCCTGTTGGCGGGGCGTCGCCACGTCCCGACAGGCAGAAGGAGTTGAGTCTGATGGGCCTGGGTGGACTCGCGATGAGAGCGCAGTGAGGCGCGGTGTGAGCAGCCACCTCCGATCTCACATTTGTCAGATGTGCCCCGAGCTTGCCAACTGCCTGTGGCGGTGACACTCGCGCGACTGACGCGTGGCGTTAGGTATGAAGGCGCCTGACGGCGCCTTCAAGGCGAATCCGGACGCCGCGATTAACGCCCGGAACGGACTCGGAGCTCAGTCCCTCACTCGTTTCCAGCGTGCCAATGGCTGACATCAGCTGGAAGGTGAGTGTCCCACCATTCCCGCGCGATCTCGTTTGTCCAGTCGCCGCTATCGCAGGATGCCAGGCGTGCCCCCAATTCGGCCGCAGTCTGTGGTCGGCCCGACGGATCTTTGGCGAGACAACCCATGATGATTGCTTCGAGTTCCGCCGGTATCTCAAGTTCTGATCGTTCGGATGGCGGCACGGGCTCCTTGTTAACGTGGGCGACGGCCATCGCCAGCGACCCGTCTGCTTGGAAAACAAGCTGACCGGTTAGCAGCCAGTAGCCGACGCAGCCGAGGCTGTAGAGGTCGACCCGGTGATCGGAGGGGTCGCCGGTGACGAGCTCGGGTGCCATGAAGGCCGGAGTTCCTAACACAGCCTGCTCCGTAGTCAGTGCCAGGCTCTCGCCTCCTGTATCGGTCCATTTGACCAGACCGAAGTCGAGGACCTTGACGAAGTCGGTCCGTTGTCCGAGGCGGCACGCATAGATGTTGGCTGGCTTGATGTCGCGGTGGATGAGACCGTTCGCGTGGGCATCGGCGAGAGAGTCGCAGGCTTGTTCCAGTAAGAAGATGACACGATCGGATTGCAGCGGTCCGAATCGTTTGACCAGTCTCTCGAGGTCGAGCCCCTCGAGTAGTTCCATGACATAGTGGAAGGTCCCGTCCTCGGCGACCCCGAAGTCGTAGAGCTCCACGGTGTGAGGCGAGCGGAGGCTGGCCGTGGCCTGGGCTTCCAGCTGAAAGCGGTCGACTACGGAGGCTTCCGCCGTGCCCATCGCCTGCTTCAGCCTCTCCGGACGGATCAGTTTGATCGCCGCCGGCCGGACCAGCATGTTATGGCTGGCACGCCAGACTTCGCCCATGCCGCCGCTGCCGATTTGTTCTTGGAGCACATAGCTTCCGAGACGTTGGGCCTCCTGCGCCTGTCTCCTGAGCCGGTACATCATGTTGGCGAGGATGACGGCGAGAGCCGCGGCGATGATGCTGGGCACGGTGAAGTCGAGATATGCGCCCAAAGGTGCGTCGGGTATGTCGAACCACTTCGTTCCCGAGTATAGAACGAGCGGCGGTATCGCTGATAGAAAGAGCGCACGGCCAATCTGTCTTCGCCAGGGGATAGCGATGACGATGGGCACCAACAGGATCCACATGCTGACCCAGGGAAGACCATCGATTCGGCGACCGTCGGTCCACCAGGCGGAGCTCACCTCGCCCGCCGCGATGATGATGGTGATCGTGAAGACGTAGACGATGGTGAGGCCAAGTTTCACCTGCCATGGGATCTTCCGGATCCCGAACAACACGAGCAGCAAGATCGATGGCGGAACCGTCCAGAAGCTGTTGGGCAGGCCGACGTGACTGCGACTGGTGATGAACTCGGGCGAGATCTTGAATACGATGTAACCGACGAAGAGTTCGAAGCCCCACAGCGCGATGAGCGCCAACGCCATCAGCCGGGCCCGACCGATCGGCAACTCCCAACCGGTCGCCGGGGTCGTGCCGCCAGATCCGAACGACTCAGGTTTGGCGCGGGCGAGGAGTCTCTTGCGTGGCGTGGTCACAGGCTCTACTACTGGGCACGACAGCCTGCCGGCGCAAGTGATAAGAGACAATGGGTGGCACAAGCGCCGTCAGGCGGCTTCATACCGAACGCCGGGCGCCCCGACTAGCGTGACCCTCAGCTCTATATCGATTTACGGGGTTGGGATCCCTCTGGCTGCTAAGGATGTGGGGACGTGTCTGGGGAAGCGTTTCTGTCAAAGGCCGCTGCCAGCATGAGCTCCGCCCGCATCAAGCGCAAGTTCGGCTATCGAGTGCCTTCCGATAAGCCCCGGCCGGGGAGTCAATCGACCTTGGGTCTCACACCAGCGCACCATTCGTAAGCGAGTGCGCCCGCGAACACACCGACCGCGCCTATAAGGCCGACGAGCAGGACCTCGTGCAGTACGCCGGCGAACTCGATCACGAAAAACAGGTGAAACCACGTCCAGCTGTGCCCAAAGACACCGAAGGCGAAGAAGGCCACCCGCGCCCAACTGCTTTCGAAAGGCAGCCCTGCCCGGAGGAGCACATACATCCCCCCGGCCCAGACCCCGAGCCCGGCGAGGGTTGCGATCTGCGGTGGCGTGGTCGGGACGAGCAACAGACCCGAGGTCGAACCAACGAGGTCAGCGAGGAGCGTGGCTCCCAACGCGTGAACCGCCACGAATCCGATGGCCACGAGGAGAACGGCCAGCCAAGGCTTCCACATCCCGTGCTCCGATCTTGGGACATCGCGTCCGACCGCCAAGCCAATGAGCCATCCAGCAACCGCCAACGGAATGAGATCCACGACGCTGTTCAGGAGTTCCGCACGAAGCGTCGTCCCCAGAAACGCCCAGCCGGTGAGGAACCCAAACGACCACACGACACCGAGCGACGCTCCGAATGCCAAGCCCTTGACGCCGCCGCCACCCGGCCAGCGTTGCTGCACAACGTTGAAGAACACTGCCATTAGGACGAGTGCCACCGTGACGTAGACTACCATCGCGGGCTTGCGTACTCCGGCGGTAACGAACCAGCTGCGCTCAAGATCGCGGGTGAGGCTCTCGGGCGGAAAGTAATCGAGGGTTGGGAACATCAGCCGGATTAGTCCCCAAGCGGCGACCGTCACGATGATCGCAACACCAGCGCGCACGATTTCCCGTTCTTTCCACATGATGCTTTCGGGCCCTCTTTCCCGTGCGGTCGAGGTTCCAGCTGACCACTGTGGCAAATTGTCGAAATGGATATCGTATGAGCAAATCTGGGAGCCCGATTCCAAGTCACAAATTAAGCGCGCTTTGGAGAGCGGCTTGGAGCAAGGCTGCCAGAGTTTCTATGGATCAGATGACGATCGTAGTCTACGGCGCGACGGGGCTTCTTCTCCTGAGTGTCAGGAATAGTGCCAGCGCGTATCAGCGCCGGCTGGCGCTGGTGAGCGTCCGCGTAAAGGCTAAAAGGGAGCGAGTAGTTGACTTCGGCTTGACCGAGTCGTGCCACTTGTCGGCGAAAGGATGGAAAGGTCCCCTGATTCGAGGGGGGGTGAGAAAAGATGGGAGGAAGAATCCCTCTTGTGACGGCTGCGATGCTAGCGACAGCGGCCTGTGCAATACGGCCAGCCGGTCCACCTGCTCCAACCGGCCTAAAACTCCGCATCACCCGTTGGCACTGCGCGCCCACGCAGCAGTGCGACCCCGCAGCGCAGAGGCGGCAGCGAAAGGTGTGGCGAAGCGAGCGCTGATCGGCGCAGCAGCTGGCGCCGTTTTCGGGGCGAGCAGTGCCGTGATGAGAGCTATCCTGGGCTCGTCCGAAGATGGCGAGGAGGTAATCGCTGCAGGCGCAACCGGCGGTGCTGTAATCGGCGCGGCCGCCGGAGCGGTCGACGGGGCGACCAACGGAGATCCCGTGTGGCAGGAGATAACGATTCGGCGGCTACTCCAAGACCTTTGCCGTTGTCAGGAGCCTCAGCGAGCCGGCCCGGATACTACCCGGATTGCGTCAGTCAGCGTGGGTGCCACTGTGGACGGTCGGCAGTAGACGGTGGGAGCTGTGAAGGGAAAGAGCGCGTCTCATCCTCCACCGTGCACCGTCTACCGTGTACCGTCTACCGTCTCGCCGGCGTCCTCGACCGCGGTGTCGGGGTTGGCAAGCTCCTTCTTCAACCGTTTCTTCTCGGCCTTCTTTTCTCTCTTCTTCTGCTTCTTGAGTTCTCTCTGTCTTTTCTCAAACCCGTAGTTCGACCTTCTAGCCACTCAATCGCCTCCGTTGTTTGCGGGCTCCGACGCCTCCGTGAACCCGCGCCCGATCACCTGAAAGCCAAAGGCTTCGCTATCCGTCAGCCACGACGCGCCTACGAAAGGTAACCGGATTACGGCGAAAAACCTAGCGAGGCGCTGCTTTATCACCGCCGCTCATTGCTCTGCATGCAATCGATTAGCATTTTGCAGCAGCCCCACTTTCAGCATTCTAGCTTCCTGGACAGTGCGAGACGTTCCACCGGGGCCGTGTGGATTGCAGTCTTCTGAGCTGACGCGTTGAAGGGTCGATAGAGCGCGAGCGTTAAGTATACAGGGCCATTAGACGCAAAAAGGGAGAAGAGCAAAATGGAAATCGTAGTCGATGTCATTCAGATCATCATCGCTCTGGGTATTCTGAATGTCTGGATATTTCGGTATGGAAAGGCAACGACCTGGCGCGGTGGCGACGCCAAGAACATGAAAGAGGAGTTTGCAGTCTATGGTCTTCCGGGATGGTTCATGGGTGTAATCGGTTTCCTGAAGCTGCTGTTTGCCGTATCCCTCATCGCAGGGGTATGGATTCCAGTCTTGACCAAGCCCGCGGCGGTCGGGATGGCCGTCCTGATGCTGGGTGCTGTGGCGATGCATTTCAAGGTGAAAGATCCATTAAAGAAATCGTTGCCTGCTCTTACTCTCCTCATCCTCTCTATAGCAGTCGCTGTAGCCTGAGAGGATCAGGCCAGAGAGTGGGTGAGACAGCCAATTGATCTACAGGAACTGATCGCGGCCCGACTCGCCGTAGTCGTTGCTCCTCAGGTAGCTGGACCCCATCTTGTAAGCGCCCCATTCATACCCTTCATGTGTTAGCCCCGCACGCAATCCAGTTCTGCAGCGAAGGCTCTGTCTTCTCGCGCAAAGATTGTCGCACTCGTGGTGTGGAGGACCTGGTTCTTGTCGAATCACGGTCAGCGCTAGGCGCTGGGTCGGCTGTTGACCGCCATCCTTCATCAGGTAAACTGGCAAGAACGTCGTTTGACATTGGAGGAAAAAATGGGGAACAAGACGCTGGTGCCGATGATGGCGCGCGTGCGTTCGTGAAAGCGCCCGAGCAGCATGGGACCAAAGTACACGGCCCAGATGCCGTCGGCGACTTCGTCGTCTACCTGCTCATCGGGGGGACCTGGGCGGGGATCTATTCGCTAGTAGAGGCCGTGGCACCTGGTTCTTTCGCCTTCGATCGCGCCTTGAATCCGGACGGGGTGATCCGAACCTTCGATCTCATCTATTTCAGCTTCACCAGTTTGACCACAATGGGATACGGCGACCTTGTTCCGGCGACATCCCATGCACGATCCTTCGCGGTTCTCGAAGCGATTGTCGGAGTGATGTACTTGGCGATCATCATCAGCCGGCTCGTGGGAATCTACATCACCCGGTCGTCGAGAGTAGCGGGGATCACCCGTGACGGCATCAGCGCCGTCATCCCCGATGGTGTTTGGTCGGTGGTCACTCGTGCCCAATCGCGTTCGGAAGTCAATCTAGCTGGCGTCGGCGGGCAAGCGTGTCGCCTCCAAGGGGGGAGGGCGGTGAAGGGAGTTGGGGTTATATGGCAGGTGCTCGAAATTTGTAAACGTTAAAGATATTTGGCTTGGTAGTGATTTTCCCTTCTTCGTATAGAGCCATCAACTCGTCTCTGCGGTCTTTTCTTCTCCAGTAGTGCAGTGCCGATGCGCAGGCTCCCCAGATGGCACCCAGCGTTAAGGCACATCCTCCTCCTATTATTAGAGCAAGCTTGCCCAGTACCTGCAACGCTTCAATGGTTCCTGCGTCCATGTTGATCCCCAGCCCAGAGGGTTCAGCTCGAGCGTGGGATGAGGACACGCTCGATTCACGGAGACCGCTGAATCAACGACTCGTCAGTAATCTGCAACGGCGACCCGGCTTCCAGCAATAGGCGGTTCGCATCGCCGGACGGTCAGGCCAAGGAGGTCCTTTGCAAGCCAAGCTTGCGCCCGTCAGCGAATCCCGGCGGATCACCTCTCTCGATGGGCGATCTTCTCCATGCTTTTCGGCGCCGGGATAATCTCGCCCATCTGGTTGCGTTACTTTCTTTTTGGCCCACTCGAGTGGCTGTGGCGGTCGCTGACCTAGTTGCAGCGGCAGCCTTTCAGACGAACGGCGCCGGCGCACGCCGCCTGAAGTGGCTGGCGACTGCTGGCCACGCGCGCTTGGTAGGAGTGCTTAATAACCGGCGCGGAATCTTCGACTTCAGCGCGGGTTCGCACCGTCAATCGGGCAGATCTCCAAGCGCTTGCTGCATGCTGGCCCGATAGCGCCGGAACGCCTCGCGGCCCTTGTCTGTGAGGCGGATCATCGTGCAAGGCTTTCTTCCCCGGAATTCCTTCTCCAGATCCACGTAGCCGCTCTCCTCGAGCTTCCTCAGGTGGGTGGAGAGGTTGCCCCACGTGAGACCCGTCCGATTCACCAGAAACGTGGCATCCATCGCCTCGACGACGTACAGCTGAGTCATTATGCTCAGCCTCGCTGGAGCGTGAACGACCGGGTCGATCCAGTCGAGCGGGGCCGGCTCTCGGTCCCTGGGATCGTCGCTCATCGATCTTCACCGGCCAGGGGCCCATCACCCAACGGGCTAACACCGCGAACTCGAAGGATGAGCGTGATCAGCCCGACCGTAGCGATCAGAGCCGCCGCGGTCCCAAACACGACGGGATAGCCATGGTGAGGGGCATAACCCTCGCGGAACAGCCACTCGCCGACGAACGGTGCGATCGCGATTAGCAGCCCGTAGAAGAAGAACCTCGGGATATTCAGGAAGTAGCCAGCGAGCGAGAACGCGGCGAGGGCAGTCAGCGAGAAGACGATGGTATAGGACAACCCGTTTCCGGGCTCGAAGCGCAGGGCGAAGAACGTGCCCAGCGCCAGCGCCACGACGTTCACGGCCGCCAGCACAACGAAGAGTCGTCGCAGGCGCGCCTGGCGGTACGAAGCGAAGCGCACCACGCCGATTCGGGGGAGGACGAGGCGCCGCTTGACCAGTTGAAGAGCCAGGTAGACCGCTGCCAGGATCGGGACGAAGATCGCCGAGCTCCAGAAGTCGCCCAGGCTGCCGCTCAACAGCGGTGCAATCGCGAACATGGAGACGAGGGTGGCGATCAGGATGTCCCAGACACCGATATCGACGGCCGCGCGGAAGGTGCCGCGTTCGACTTTCTGCATTTCATTCTGTATCATGTCTTACCTTGCCAGCCTTTTTCACTCACATGCAGATAACTCTTCAGTACAAAGTATAAGCTAGTTGAGAGTGAAAGCGTTGTCAAGCTTCGCCGATGCCCCCGGGCATTAGAGGATGACACGACCGCGACGATGTCAGGAACTCTGGAAGAAACCAGCAGAATTATGGGAGTGGGCGTGGAGGAGGGCTCCCATCACCTTCGCGAGGTACGCTGAAGACCCTGCGGACCGGCCGGAAGCTCACCCCTCGAGCAGCCAGGCGCGGGCGCGATCGATATCGGTAAAGACCTCGATCTCCATGTTGCTGACATGGGCCGCGAACACCCGGCTCATGCCGATTTGCACAGGCCGCGCCACGACGAATGCCAGCCGCGATCCGGCGGCCCGCTCCACGCCGGCGAGGAGGCGCGCCATCTGCTGGACTAGGGCAGTCGACGGGACGTTCTCTTGCTCGCGACGATCGCTCAGGATGCGGAAGGGCGGTCGCAGGTCCGGATCCGCAAAGAGTCGCTCCACGTGCTCGCGCTGCTCTTGCGCGCTGACAACACCCTGGATGGTCACGACCGCTATGCTGGTTTCGGGATCGATCCGGTACGAAATCGGCATCGGTTGTTCCTCAGGACTCTCCCCGCGTCCTGGACGTGTAGAAAAACGTCATCGCGTGAGGGAATATGACGCGATTGGGCCCGGATCGGTAGGATGGAAATGCGGCCCAAGCGGCCACCGCTGCCGTTATCCG
>JABAOD010025348.1_pt6 | contig 12038 bp, 9 predicted proteins | sample 7062151 | NCBI WGS metagenome assembly JABAOD01 (sample SAMN14538626, study PRJNA623070) | marine sediment metagenome | biome: marine biome [ENVO:00000428]; feature: marine pelagic biome [ENVO:01000023]; material: deep marine sediment [ENVO:00002113] | place: India: Gulf of Khambhat ...
CAAATCCGGGCGATACGTTCGGTTTCTGGATCGCGCACATCACACAAGAGACCTTGGCGTCGGTAAAACCGCTCAACGCACTGGCGGAGATCGTAGATGACAACATTACGAAGGGTCATTTTGACGTTGCGCGCATGTATATCAATGCCTACAACTTCGGCGATTGCCCAACTGTCCACAGCGATCACGACTCGGAAGGATTTTTCACCGTACTGTACTACGCCAACCCTGAGTGGCACGTGAATTGGGCGGGCGAGACGCTTTTCTATAATCCCGCGCGTGATGACATCATCCGCGCAGTTTATCCTACACCGGGGCGAATTGTGTTCTTTGACAGTCGCATCCCGCATTCAGCCCGGGCGCCGTCGCGTGTGTGTGACTTCATCAGATACACGATCGCTATGAAGCTCGTAAGAAATACGAAGTAGTAGCCGTGACTTGTCGCTGACATGGGTTTACTCTGACGGGGGAGTCATTGGACATCGCAGGAGTACTTTCGCTCGCCGCCCAGCACCACCAGGCTGGGCGCCTGCCGCAGGCGCAGGCCCTCTATCACGAGGTGTTGAAAGCAGACGCTGACAACCCCGATGCGCTACACCTGCTCGGTGTGCTCGCGAGCCAGGTCGGACAGCACGATAAAGCGCTGAGCCTCATTGAACGCGCCGTGCAACGAAGTCCACAAAACCCACAGTTCCATGCCAGTCTTGCCGGTGCACTTCACGCGCTCGGCCGAATCGATCAGGCCATCGTTGCGCTTGCGCGGGCACATGAGATCGATCCCGGCAACGCCGTCGTTCTGACGAATTTGGGAGCGCTAAAGCAAGAGCAGGGCCAGCTCGACGCGGCGGTCGCCGACTATCGGCGCGCGGTGGAACTGAATCCGGATTATGGCGATGCTTACTATAACCTGGCGACAGCACTCAAGGACCTTGGCAAGCTCGACGACGCGATTGCCGCACTGCGACGCGCCGTGGAGATCACACCCGAAGCCGCCCATAGCCACGTTGTCTTGGCAGGTTACCTGCTCGAACGCCGTGACTTTGAGTCCGCATTGCACGCATGCGACAGCGCGCTGCGACTCACGCCGCTCAATATACGCGCACTAGGGTTTAAGTCAGCGGCTCTGACAGGATCGGTTCGCTACGACGCACTACACAAACTCATGGACTTCGATCGCTTGATCGCACAACGCCGTGTTCACCCTCCTGCGGGGTTTTCGAGCCTTGGCAAATTTAATGCTGCGCTGGCCGACCACGTACGCAACCACCCGTCCATGATCCACGATCCTATCGAGGGCGCTACACGTGGAGGCGATCACACCGAGGAGCTATTGGTTGAACCCAAAGGTCCGATTGCGCTCTTTGAGCGCATCGTGAATGAGGCGGTGAGCGACTACTTGCAGACACTGCCAAGCGACCCGACCCATCCCTATCTCGCCCATCGGCCGCGACGCTGGCAACTAACCGTCTGGGGAGTGGTCTTGCGCGCACAAGGGCACCAAGTCGCCCACATCCACCCGGGAGGTTGGGTGAGCGGCGTCTACTACGCCAGGTTACCGGCGATCGTAAACGCTGGAACGGACCAGCCTGCAGGCTGGATCGAATTTGGGCGACCGCCGGAGGAGTTTAGCGGCGAGGCAGCGCCTGACGTGAGGCTAGTCAAACCGGAGGAAGGCCTGCTGCTGCTGTTTCCGTCGTATCTGTACCACCGTACGGTGCCTTATGAGAGCGAAGACGAACGCGTTAGTATTGCGTTCGATGCATTACCAGAATTCAGTAACTAGTGGCGCGTAGCTAGTAGCGAGTAGAAACACGAACAATCCTGGCACAGGACTGACGTTCCTCGCTACAAGCGACTAGCTACTCGCTACTGCAGTTTTGCTACTGTAATCTAATTATCGGCTTTGGCGACCTGCCAGCGATCTCCAACACCTCCTGTTGGAAATCCCGATCCCTGCACATCGATGTCCACGGCAACTTGCGCACCATGGTGACACTGCCCTGACGCCGCTTGTGCGGCTCGACCAGACTGAGTACTTCGAAAGTCGCGTTGACTCCCGCCTTCATCTGCTGACGTTTTACTTCGTTTGCCACAGGCCCGCAAATAAGCTTCACATCCTGGACACCATCGCGTACGAAAGATAGTTCGGAATATGTAAAGTGCAGCAGCAGCATCCCATGATCCGGGTTGATCAGTCGCCAGTATTCCTCGATGAAGTCGACGTACTCCACTAGCCCGCCGCAATCAAACCAGACCAGATCCAATGGAAAGGCCGACTGACCCATCTCAAGACTGCGGCCACGAAAGTCGCCTTGGTGTATCCGGACCACCGACTCCAGATGCAGTGCCCGAATGACTTCCAGTGCCGCTTTGCCGCTGGAGTCCTCATCCGAGAAGTCGTCGATGGCATGGTGGCTCGGTGCGTAATCGCGCTGATGGTATTCCTCTGCTAAAACTAACCGACGCTCGTCATCCTCTCCCGCATTAGCCAAAAGGTGGCGATCCGCCTCGAATTCGCCAACGTTATCCACAAGCGCCTGGACAATAAACGGGGTCGTATAACCGAGACCAACCTCCAACACGCTGCGCGGGCGCGTCATGCGAATAAGCGAGTACAGCAACAGGGCGACATGTTCTGTACCCATGCCCGGGTAGTAGAGCGGCTCCACAGCCTTGTAAAAGTTGGTATCCAATGGCATTTGATTGGTGAGGTGTCGGTCGTTGGTCGTAATTCTCGAGGCTTCCGCCGACGGCTGTTGTTTCTCCCTTGCTACTTGCCACTCGCCTTACATCTTTTGACACCAAAATACATACATGCCGGCAAAAGCCTGCGGGTACTCGCTTTCGAAACGGTCCCAGTTGCTCAGATCAGTCAGGTCTCGATCTTCTGGAAAAAGCTCTCGGTATCGCTGTCTAACATGTGGTAATGGCAGCTCGAAACCAATGAACGACAGATTCAGTTCCTCTAGCGCTTGCCGTAGCAGCGGCACTGTAAAACGGTGTTCCTTCTCATGGTACAGTAGGTCCCGGCATGCGCTGAGGGTGTAGAAATCTTGCCCATCTGCCAGCTCCAGAATGGGCTTTGCGGCTTCGCCGCGCAAAATGCCGGTCCGGAATGCCTTGATATCGCGATTCGAGGGCCCCAAACCTCGTCGCCGTATCTCTTCTCGTCCCAATCCCTCTGCTTGGCGCGCGCGTTCGCTGTAAAGCCCAATCCTCATCAAGCCTCCTGGCACCAATGATTCGACCAGGACTTGCCAACCACGAATAGGCTCTTCCATATGATGTAACACGCCAGCGCATTCAATCATATGGAAACGCTGCTTCAACTGTGAGAGCGCCAAGATATCGCCGTGAAGGAAGCGCACGTTACCAACCCCGAGCTTGCGGGCCATACGGATCGCATAAGCAAGACTGCGCCGGCTCAAGTCCATAGCAACGATCTCGTCAAGCTTACAGACCAAGGCCATGGAAATGGGCTCGCGGCCTGTCCCGCAGCCGGCCACTAGCACGCGCGCATGGTCACCGAGAAACTCGGGCGGGTCGAAGTGCGGAAAGATCTCTCGCAAGTGACGGTACAGATTGGTCGAGCCGGTGCGCGGCGAATCCAACCAGCGCGGGTAAGGGTGCTCTTCGTACTGCGCTCGAACGGCTCTCGAAGTAGGATCGATGATGTCGCCGAGTGACTCAATCTCATGTTCGATCTCCGGTTCTTGTAGAGGCTCGGTCAGCGTGCGTTGAATCAGTTCGCGCACCGGCAAAGACCAAGTTTCTAGTGGTATCGCGGCGAGCACACGCGCGCATGCTGACATGTGTAGCGGAACATACATTGCGAGCAACGAGAGCTTTTCTTCGAGTTGCCGTGAGTGCGAGGGCGTCGCTGCAATCAGCTGTTCGCAGCGCGTGCGCAGCCCAGCAATTGCCTCGTCTTCGTCCTGGGCCACGTTAAAGACGTACTCGTTGTTAAAGCACTGCAATCCGATGGCTGCAATCAGCCGCGCATGCGATTCGGGGAATTCGGCAGCATCCAGATAGTCAAAAAGCAGCGCGCGGCGCAGCGCCGTCAGGACCTGCTCGAGATCACCATGTACGTTCACCGTTCTGGTCAACATAGTGAATAACAGTGTATCGGAGCCGAGCTCTACCAACAGTTTCCGCGCATCCCATCTCAGCTGCTCGGTTAGTCTGTGCTTGTGGACTAGCTGATTCGCGGCCAGGCCGGCGAGCTGCTGGGCATCGACCTCCGGCGCAGCGAAACTCGCTTCCAGGTCCGCCTCGAGCAGTGGCTCATAACTTGCGGGTGTAAGCAGCTGCAAAACCGAAACAAGTCCGCGTCTCGCGTTGATGCTACCTGGTTTAAGACGTAGTGCCTCGCGAAAGGCGATAACAGCATCGTCAACGCGGCCAAGCGCGCTCAGCGCGAAACCCAGGCCAAGATGTGCGTCAACAAGGTCCGGTCTTAATTTCAATAGCTGACGGTAGGCTGGCAGGGCAGCATCCACGCTGCCGTTTGCGCTGAGCGCTGCCGCTAGGTTTCGCCGCGCATCGACGAAGTCAGGACGTGCAGCAACCGCGCGTTCGAACGCCGTGATCGCTTGCGGTAGCTGCCCGACCGCCTGCAGTGCCAGGCCCAGGTAGTTTTGGGTCAGCGGATCATCCGGGTTCAATATGCAGGCGCGCTCGAAGGCGGCGACAGCCTCAGCCTGCTTGTTCTGATACCTGAGTACTAGACCTAGGTTAAGGTGAGTGTCGGCGTCGTTGGGCTCAAGCGCGAGCGCTCGCCGAAAAGCCTCCTCGGCCTCAGGTAGTCGTTGTTGAGCTTGCAGGGCAAGCCCCAAGTTATTGCAGGCCGCTGCATACGCTGGCCTGATCTCGAGCGCTTGCTCGATCAGCTCGACAGCCGCTTGCGGATGACCTTGTTGCAACTCGATGACACCGAGCCAATGCAACGCCTCAGCCTGCTCGGGATCGGTGTTAAGTAACTGGCGATAGAGCGCCCTGGCTTCCTCCAGGTGCCCAGCCTGATGCTGTTGCAAGGCTTTTTCCAGCGCCTCCATGAGGTAGGCGTCACACGTATGGGGGCTCGGGGCGATGAGCCCCGGCCTCGTGCTGCGCGCGCGCGTCTTGTGTCACCTTGCGCAGACGCATTGCACGCGTTGCCCTGCTCCTGCTGGTGTTAGCACCGCCACAAGCGGGTGCATCGGGAAAGTCACGAGTCATCGTTACCTCGAGTGCCCAGTCGTGTGCACAGGATGGTGTGCTCGGCCTAAGTCGATCCTAAAGGCGTGTGCATAGCGGCGCAAGTGGACCCTAATCCACGGCTTGGCGCGCACGCTTCGTGGCGAGGACGTACCACAGCATGGTGAGTGCTTGTATTGCGAACATCACTAATAGGGCCGCCCGATAGCCGGCAGGCGCATAGCCGCCGCTTGCCGTTCGCGGCCACAGGTCGATCAGCGCACCGATTCCCCATTGTGCCGAGAAGGCGCCGAGAAACACCAGCAAGTTGAGCCCGGTGATAACGCGTCCGGCGAGCTCGGTCGCGAAGCTCTGTGAGAGTACGGCATAGGGTATGATGCTAGTGGTACCGAAAAACCCGAATAGCATCCAGATCTGCAGGACAAAGGGGGTCCACTCCAGGGCAATGGCAGCCAGTAGCAGCATGAATATCGTCATACCCACTGCGGCCACACTCATCGGTCTGATCCCGAGACGACTGAGTCGCTCCGCGACCGTGCCCAAAACGACAAAACCGACAATCATCGCTCCGGCAATGAATGCCAGATAGGTCGCGACTGTCACGCGATCGAGGCCGGCCACGTCACGCAGCCACGGCCCCACCCAGAGGCTCTGAATAGAAAGGAAGGTTACTTGCTGCGCCACCGTCCACGGCGTAATACGCCAGAACACCCAGCTGCTAAATACCTCTGCTACGCCGCGCAGTTGCGCGTGTACCGACGAGCCACCGCCTTGTACACGACGTTCGGGGACAACGACGAAAATCACCACCGCCACGACAACGGTCACAATCGCCAGCACTACGAAGACGCCGCGCCAACTCGTTAGCTGCAATGCCGCCTCCACCGGCGCGGTTCCGGCGAGCGCACCGAGCCCGCCAGCTGCCATCTGCAGCCCGTTGACCAGCGGCAAGCGCTCGCTGGGAAACCACAACACAAATGCCTTGAAAGCGCCCATGAGGCAGCCCGATACGCCAAGTCCGATGAAGGCCCGGCCGATAGTGAGCCCGGTGGCGCTGTCAGCACTGGCAAACACGATGGCGCCAAAGGCGGCGAACAGTAACAGCACCGCCTCCGTGCGGCGTGGTCCGAAGCGATCGAGCAGAATGCCAAGCGGCAGTTGAAAAAGCCCGAAGGTTAGAAAATAGGCGCTCGTCAACAGACCGAGCGTGGCCGCGTCGAGGCCGATATCGGTCACCAAATCGGGCGCGATGACCGCATTAACAACCCGGTAGAGGTAGGAGAGAAAGTAGCCGAGCGCAAACGGCAGAAATACACGCAGGAGCGTGGTCGAAGCAAAGCGTTCATCAACACTGCGCACATGGCCCATGCTCGGATACGGTACCCGAGCTTGACCACGCTGGCGAGCCGCTTGGTGCCCTCAGACAGGGCGATCAGTATGCCAGATAGAGGCTGCAGGCCAGCAGCAGCATGCCGGCAAGCGTACCGGCCACGGCGAATGCACGTCCGTAAACTGTGCCACGACCGAAGTCCGCCGCCTGTCGCCCTACTCCAAAATCGCTCGGCTTGAGCGCACCGTCGGCCTGAGCCGCGAGCACGCGCCGGCAAAATTGGCGCACCCAAAAGGGCACGACGGACCAGAACATATAGGAGACGAAATGCTGCTCGATTAGCCGCTCTGTGCTATCGCGGCCGTGCCAGTGGCGATACGCGATTTGGAACAAGCAAAACTCGGTCACCTGTAATAAGGCCGCCGCGTCAAGCACATTGTGTACGTCGGCTGAAATCGATTTCTCGTCGTCAGCAAAAAACATGACTAGACTCCTTTCGGGGCGCGTACAGCGCGGCGGCTGCACGCAGCATTGCTTAACCTAACTGCGGCTATCGGCAATGCAGGTCCGGGTTGCTGCTGTCGTCCTCATGGACGGCAAGAATTGCGCCATTTCTTGGCGGCATGGCTCGGTCGCGCAGGCGCTGTTACATCGCCGCTCAAGTGGTGGGGTGTCTCGCAGACAGTGGCTAAGATCTGACGTCTAGCGACACTAACCGAATTCAGCAGCGCCACGGGTCCCTCACATGACCGCCTCGATGCCGAAGCTCGCAAACCCGTTCTTGTCGAAGTTCTGGCGAAACATGTCGCGCAGTCGCCCGGCGGCATCGTCATACGCCTTCCTGTCGCCCCACGCCGCCCGCGGGTTCAGGATGTGCGAATCGACGCCCGGGCAGTGCTTGGGCATGCGCAAATTGAATAGCGGGTGATCCTCATATTCCACACCCTGTGCATGCAGGTCGCCACGAAGCGCCGCGTCCAACAGCGCGCGTGTGTCGCGAATCGAGATGCGCGGTGCCTTGCTCGCTGGACCCCCATGCCAACCGGTGTTGAGCAACACGCAGCGTGCCTTGTGTTTGTCCATGTTTTCACTGAGCAACTTGGCGTACACCGACGGCCGGTGCGACATGAACGGTCCACCAAAGCATGCACTGAAGGTCGCCTGCGGCTCCTTGAGCCCGACCTCGGTACCGGCAAGCTTGGCGGTGAAGCCCTGGACAAAGTGGTACATCGCCTGCCTACCGTCGAGGATCGACACCGGCGGCAGCACACCGAACGCATCGGCAGTCAACATCACGATTGTCTCGGGGTGCCCCCCCTTTGCACCGTCGGCCACATTCGGATTACAGATGAGGGGGTAAGAGAAACGCGTATTCTCGGTAATGGAACGATCGGTCAGATCGAGCTCCTGCGGATCGGTCTGCTCAAGCGGCTTGTCCCACAACGGCGGCACGTTCTCGATGATCGTGCCCTCCATCGACAGCGCTGCAGCGATGATTGGCTCGGCCTGTTTGTCCAGATCGATCAGCTTGGCGTAACAACCGTCCTCGAGGTTAGACACACCGCCGCCCGTCCAACCGTGCTCGTCATCGCCGATCAATTTGCGGTCAGGATCGGCCGAAAGCGTGGTCTTGCCCGTGCCGGAGAGGCCAAACATGATGGCAGTGTCGCCGCGACCACCGATATTTCCTGAGCAATGCATGGAAAGGAAGCCGTTATTCGGCATAAGAAAGTTCATTACCGTGAAGATCGTCTTTTTCACCACGCCACAGTAGTCAGCGCGGCCAGCGACCAGACAGATCTGATTCTTGAAGTCGATAATGACCGCACGCTCCGAACGGCTGCCATCGCGCTCGGGCTCGCAACGAAATGACGGCACATTGAGCATGGTCCAGCGTTTGCGCTCGGCATCCTCGACCCCGTCGACCTGTTTGGGGAACATGTTTCGTGCGAACATCGCGTGCGTGGCGTACTCGCCGACGAAGCGGTACGGGACCGAGTAGACGGGGTCGGCGCCGGCGTAGACGTCTTGCACATAAAGCGTCGGGCGCCGGTCGTTGAGGTACTGCACGACGCGCTTGAGCAATCCCTGGTATTTCTCCGGGTCGTACTTCTGCAGATTGTCCTTCCACCAGATCTCGCCCTCCACTTCGGGCCAGGCGACGGCAAAGGTATCGCTGACAGGACGGCCGGTGCAGGTCGGGTCGGTATAAAACACCAGCGGGCCTTTTACGCCCAGCTTAGTCGCGTAGGCCTTAGACTCGTCGTCCGAACCTCCCTCACGGACACGCCCACGATCATTGGCCAGCGCCTCGTGGAAAAGCTGATCCTTGTCCAGGTTGTAGTGGTACTTGACGGTCTTGAGGCCGAGCTTTTGCTCTAGTGCGTCGCTAAGCTGCATGGTTCTTCCTCGAAGTTGCGCGGGGCTTCTGGTGGACAGACCTGAAACCGGAAGCCCTTACAGGCCGGGACCAGCAAGCATACCCGCCGCCCAGGGGCATGGGCAACCACCCACGACAGTTTGCTAGTGGAGCTTGATTTCGGGGTAAATCAGCCGTCGCATCAGATTGGCCAGCATAGCGTTTCTGCGTGGGACCGGTATCGTAGGCTTTGCGCGCTCTACAAGATCAACGCAGTTATGTGAATTGCCCCGAGCAGGCCTACCTGAGCACCTGGCATCCTCCCATCGCATGCGAACAGCTGACGATCAGGTTTCGCGCGCAGACGGTCATCGTTCGGGCGTCGGTAACGCGGCCGGTCTACACAGATCGAGCCACGATTCACGCGCGTCGAAGAAGCGCTCGATAGCGATGATCTCCGCCGGCTCGAGCGCCGGGTGCCAGACCTCGAAAATGAGCACGCTGCGGTCGCGCTCGCTGCGATTCCACGCCTCGTGCTCGAAGCTGTCATCGAAGAGCATGACACGGCCCTCCTGCCAGCCGCGGATCTCCTTGGCCACCCGGATGGCGCAGTTATCGGGAATAACGATACCCATGTGCACGGTCAGGCGCACATTGGTGCGACCGAAGTGAGGCACGATGTGCCCGCCGGCCTGCAGACGCGAGAAAAGTACCTCTGGCGCAAAACCGCGCATGCGGGCGGCTGGGACTGCACGCATGATCTCGGTCGTCTGCGGACAACGGCAGCAGCGATCCTCTAGCCACTGCCCACATCGGGTGAGATGAAACGCGTTCCATTCCATCGAGCCCTCGAGGCGCGAGTAGTCCGTGCCATGAGGATCTATGCCACCTCCCTCGGAAATATACGGGATGAACTGCGCTTCTTCGCGAGTGAGCGTCTCGAGCTCCGCGCGCACCGCGGGCAGTTGCTCCTCTACGCTGGGCACCCACTCGAACTGCTCGCGTTCGAACCAGGGGATGGCGGGCAGATCGGGGAGATACAGACGCAACGGCTGGCGCAACGGGTCATTGAACACCCTCGTCTCGCGACCGCACTCGATGCGAAATCCCCGTTCGATGCGAGCAAGGTCCGCGTAGGGATGCGCGTTCGCGGCCGCTTTCAGCGCATCCGTGGCGATGGCCCACTCGCGCTCGCCCAACACTTCCAGGGCTACCCGCACCTCCTCGCGAAATGCCGCGGGTAGGTTTTCGTCGGAAGGCGCGAAGAACCGAAGTCCCGGATTGACCATGAGCGCTCGCTGAAAGCACTCCTGCGCCTTATCGCGGCGGGCAAGCGACAGCTGGGCGAAACCCGACTTAAGGTACGGTTCGAACGACAATGGCATGGCGGCCGATGCCCGCTCGAGCGGAGCTAGTGCTTCTTCGGCCCGGCCCGAGAGCAGCAACACGTGACCCAAGAGCATATTGATCTCGGCACGTGTATTGCTATCGGTATCTTCGGGCATCGCTGCGCAGGCGTCGCGAAGCAGTGCCGTGCTTTCCGCTAAGCGGTTGCCCTGGAATGCCAGCAAGGCCTTATGGTAGAGCGCCCCGACGTGCGCCGGTGCGTGCGCCAGAACTCGGTCGTACCCGGCTAACGCCTCATCCAGTCTGCCCGCCTGGTGGGCCAGCTGGGCGGCGCTGTACAGGGTATCGATGCTCGATTCGGTAACCATGTACGATATCGGTCTTGAGGGGCACAGGTACGCCACGCGGGTTTGATTTGTTGCGCAAGGAAACTGGGCAACGTGGCGTCGTGGATTACAAGAAACGGCGACTTAGGCAGTGTATCTTAAGTAAGCCGGTGCCGAAAACCGAATGCACGGCCCGATGCCTCGTTGTTCCTATTCTTTCCTAGCCTTTGGCAAAACGCCCGTCCGCTACCAGTACAAGGTCAAACTTCGCCAGTAATTCCCCGGGGGTCTCTGTGTTCGGAGTAAACGGCACGATCAGGCTCTCACGTGCACGCGCGTCACGAACGCTGTTCAGGATCCAATCGCCATTGTTTTCAGGCGCTCCAGCCACATACATCTGCGTGGTCAGCGGTTCGATACCGGGACCGCTGACGGTAAAGTGGATATGTGGCGCACGACCGGGATACGGGACCGGCTTGATGGTGCGGAAGCGATAGCCCCCGTCCGCGGCGGTGACGAATTGTCCGTATCCCTGAAAGTTGGAATCCAACGGCACATTGCGGCGATCGCCCGGATGATGATAACGACCATGGGCGTCACACTGCCAAATCTCGACCCGCACGCCACTGATGGGTCGGCCACGTTCGTCGAGCACCTGGCCCACGACGTTGCTGATCTCGCCCTTGGCAATCCCGTTCTCACCTTTAACCACCACGAGATCGTTATCGGAATCGAGTGGGATGCTCGCCGGATAGAACGGACCGCGGCTTTGCGGCGGTGTCACGGCCAACCCGGCCGCATACAGGCGCGTTAGGGGGGTTACCGCCAGTGCACCAAGTGCGGATAACGAGCCGGCGAGCACACGTCGCCGCTGGGGATCAAACCGTTTCATTTCATGCTCCTCTTTGGGTAAGCCTCATCGCGATGCACACTAAATAGAAGGCCTGCGCACGCAAAAGTTTCAGCGGAGTGCTAACTCATGGATCGTAGCGCACGACGCTGCGTATGGATTCGCCACGCTCCATCAACGCGAACCCCTCATTGATATCCTTCAGTGGCAGCGTGTGGGTGATCAAGTCATCGATATTAATCTTGCCCTCCATGTACCAATCGACAATCTTCGGCACATCGCTGCGCCCTCTGGCGCCGCCGAAGGCGGTACCGCGCCACACCCGCCCGGTGACCAGTTGGAAGGGACGCGTACGGATTTCTTCACCGGCGCCGGCGACCCCTATGATAATGCTCTCGCCCCAGCCCTTGTGACAACATTCGAGCGCCTGGCGCATGGTTTCGACGTTGCCAATACATTCGAAGCTGTAATCCGCGCCTCCTTTGGTGAGCTCGACGAGATGCGCCACCAAGTCTGCCCCGACCTCTTTAGGGTTAACGAAGTGCGTCATGCCGAACTTCTCCGCTAACGCTCGCTTCCTCGGATTAAAGTCAACACCAACGATCATGTCCGCCCCCACTAGGCGTG
>JABAOD010026523.1_pt2 | contig 12038 bp, 11 predicted proteins | sample 7062151 | NCBI WGS metagenome assembly JABAOD01 (sample SAMN14538626, study PRJNA623070) | marine sediment metagenome | biome: marine biome [ENVO:00000428]; feature: marine pelagic biome [ENVO:01000023]; material: deep marine sediment [ENVO:00002113] | place: India: Gulf of Khambhat ...
CTACGCGGGTTGTGGCGACACGCACTTGTGTTGCTACGAGAGAGGCCGAACATCGTCTATTTCTGCGTATCACAGAACAAATTGGCATATCTCAGGGATGGTATCATCATCATCCTCACGAAGCTGTTTAGCAGAGCAACACTGATAGCGCACCTACATGGGAACTATTTTCGATCCTTTTATGAGTCGGCCGGCTGGCTCACCAAGACGTTTGTGGACGCCACGATGTCAAAAGTCGATGTTGGGATAGTATTGGGAGAAGACTTGGCTCGTAATCTCGATCGGTGGGTCGGTGAAATTCGAGTTATTCCGAATGGCACGGATGTCTGCCGTGAAGGTCCAGTGGAAAACAGGATCTCGGAACGCCGGGCATCCCGGGTATTCGTGGTGACGTTTCTGAGTAGTCTGATCGAGTCCAAGGGCATCTTCGACTTCCTGCGCGCGGCGGCTTTGGTAAGTGCTGAAGAGGCGAACATTGAGTTTCGGGTCGCCGGGTCTTGGGGGGCGGATCCGATGACTAACGCCAGCGCCTCTGACACCGAGGCACGTGCAAACGCGATTGTAGTTGAGGAAGGACTGCGGGGTCGCGTGGAGTTTCTGGGAGAGGTCCGGGGGAGCAACAAGGAACGTCTGCTGCTCGAGACCCATGTATTCGTCCTGCCTACGTTTTTCGACGAAGGCCAGCCCCTGGCGATTCTTGAAGCTATGGCGGCCGGCTGCGTCGTTATATCGACCGCGAAGGGTGCGATACCCGAAACGCTCTCTGCGGGCCGGGTCGGTTTGATTGTCGCCACCGGAAAGCCAGAGGAGATCGCTCGTCGAATAATCGAACTGTATCGTAGTCGCGATCGCTGGTCTCAAATGGCGCTCGCGGCTCGAAAGAGGTATGAGCAGCATTATGTCACAGAGCGATTCGTTGAGAGGATGGGGAGTTTGTTCTCGAACACACATAGACTGAGACGCGTCGAGCCCCACACGTAATCGCACTTCGTCTCTCGCGTTCGCCGATCGTAAGGTCGACGGACGTTGGGTTGTGCTCCTTGGTGGACGATTCGGAGCGCATTAAGCAATTCACCGGGGGCGTATTTCTGCGGTTGGCTGATCGAGTGCCACGGCCATCGATCCCAGCCGAGGTGCGAGAGGCCCTCGCGCGTAGGCGGCCTGGTTAAGACTGGCGACGCTAATCCTCACTACTCTGAGTGACTGGGGCGGGCGCACGCGACGGTGCTGTTCGAAGGGGTATGGTTGTGTCTGACCAATGGGCCACGAGTCCGATCTTCGAAGGAAGCTCTGCTGTCAGAGCCATTGACTTCGTGTCACCGCCCGTGATTACGACGCGGCGCATCCGTCCCGTAACATTTGAACGATTCTATCGGAAGAAGTACGGGCAGCCACTCTGGAAAGGGATCTTTTTTCTTTTGCGGGAGGGATTCTGGACGACGTTGGCCAAGTTTCGATCAAAGCGCCTGGAACGTCGAATCGAGGCCAGTCAGGAGATCGTCATTGCGCTCTGTGGCGGTACTCAACGCTGGGTCGGGTTTACTCGATCGCTGGGAGGCGCGGCGCTCCAGTTTCATCCGGCTCTACTTTTTGAACTGTCAGGTAAGCAATCGTTGGATAACGTTCATGTGTCGCCCCGCACGGTTGAGTTGCTCGAGGGTTACCTGCCAGTGCAGTCGTGTCCGCTTCCGATCGAGCTGGTCGCCGCCATCGAAGAGGACAATCCTTTTCTCCGAAGTGCTCGGGCTGAGACCCTCCCGGAGCTGCGTGGGTCGCAAGCGCCCGAGGGCGTGTCACGCATCGGGGCGCGAACTTCGACCGTGGATCGGGGCGGCGTTTACTTATTGGGTCTAGGCTCCTACGTGCGGGAGTATGTGCTTCCCCACTTCCAACGGAACGTGGTAGCGGCGGCTGACTACAAAGCTGCGCTGATCAGAGAGTACGCCGAACCGCTGTTTCCGGTATTTGAGGAGAGTGANNACGATCTTATCGCCCGGGACAGGAACCCGCTTGTCATCATATGCACTTACCATTCGGACCATGCATCGATGGCTCGCGCGGTGCTCGAAGCAAACCCCCATGCTCGGATCTTCATCGAAAAGCCGGCGGCCGTGGAGCTTGCTGACATTGAGGCTTTGGCTAATGCGATCCGCCGCGGCGCATGGATAGACGTCGGCTTCAACCGTCGCTATGCGCCTCTCGCGTCCGCCGTGAAGGAACAGTTATCGGTGGTTCCACGGCCGCTCATCCTCACCTTCCTTGTGAAAGAGGTGAAGATTCCCCCCACGCACTGGTACTTCTGGCCAAATCAGGGCACGCGCATTACCGGCAATGTCTGCCACTGGATCGACCTCTCATACTACTTTGTTTCTCAGCGACCGGTCGCGTGCAACCTCCAAAGCACTGGGGACAGTGTATCTCTTTCTACTCGGTTCGAAGATGGCAGCCTTTCCACCATCGTTGCGAGTGACTACGGTGACGATACGCGAGGTGTTCAGGAGCTGATGGATGTCCGCGGTGGCGACACCACGATCACCCTCATGGATTTCCAGTCCCTGACCGTTCACTCGCCGGGACACCGATGGCGCCGAGGNNCGCCGGTGGCGCCGAGGTAGATTCCGCCGGGACAAGGGGCATGCACGGATGTACCGAGACCTCAAGAAACGCTGGCTTCACGACGGCCAGCCGCGCTACTCCCCCGAGGATTTGTATTGGGTAGGTTATGTGACTGCAACGTATACGGACATGCTGCGAAGCGGGAGCCGTGTGTCGTCGATACCCGGCTAGCTCGACCACGTCCGAGGGCCACTAGCGAAAGGCCCCGGTGGGACTGGTGGCGCACGGAGGAGGAGGCCCGCCGATCGAGAGCCTCCTACGGCCGGCTGGTGGCCGGGCCAGACGAAGTCGTCCGAGTGACTCGACAAAGACCTGCCTCCAGCTCGCTCACTGCACGGAACATCCACGCCTGTGACCAGCGGGGGTACACGATCGGCTTGAATATCAGCCTCCATCGCTGATACGCGTAACGGCCCGATCCACGACCAAGGGTATCCCGCGTCCACTCCAGAATCATACAGGCGGCGACGAGCGCGCTGGGGTCGAGGTCCGCAGATTCGACCATTGTCACGATCGCTTGGGCACACGAATGCGCATCGAGGGGGTAGCGGGTGCGATCGTAGTATTTGGGTAGACCGTGCTCGTCCAACAGTCTTCGTTGGAAGAACTCGAAGCCCTTACGGCGCGCCGTGCTAGCCTCATCTGATTCAAGTAGCTGCGCCAACCAACGCAAGGCGCTCAGGTTGAACCCAGTGTGAAAGCCGTCGATCCACTCTTGCGAGCGTCCTTCGCCGTAAGGCCAGGATCCGTCTGGACGCTGGCGGTCGATCGAGTATCTGACTGCCTCCTGGGCCAGTCTCAAGAGCTTTGGCGCGGACGTGAGGCGCCCGAGTCGGGCGAGGGCCGATGCTACGAGCAGGTTGACGTTGTGGATCTGCGTGCCATCGAGAGCGGTATAGCTGAAGCAGATCGACTCTCCCTGGGCTGTACGGCCGAGCTTCTCATGGAAGAAGGGAAGCGCGCTTGTCGCCAGTTCGAAGGCGCGTTCGTCATTCGCGGCCTCCGAATAGTCCAGCAGTCCATGCACGACGAACGCGGAGCAGACCGCGTTGGGCTGGTGCTGCGGGGCATAAAATGCGCGGTTCTGCCACGCGAATGGGTATCCCCATCCGCCGGAGTTGGGTTCCTGGCACTCCGCGAGCCAGCCCACCAGCTCTCCGCCCACTAGCGTCTCCACCTGCCCTCTGGCAACCGCCCGTCGCGCTAGTCCCGTTAGCGCGAGCCCCAAGGTCTTCGGATTGCGAAGACGCGGCACGCCGACCAACGGCCGCAAGTTGACGGGTATTCGTTTGAACAGCTGGATCCATGCGAGCCTGGCGAGCGGCCATCTAGCCATCGGGGAGCGTCCGAACAAACGGCTCTCGAGGGCGTCGAAGGGGTCAAAGCCGGCGAACGACTCCCGGCGCAACCAGGCGAGCAGGGCGTCGCCTTCTTTGGCGCACAAGTCTAGACAGGATAAGCTCACGCCGGTCGCAGGGTAACGGGGAGTCGAGCCCCACCGCGCAGGATGGATTCGCGCGCCAGCAGGGTAGCGGCGGTGCTCGTAAGCAACGCGGAAAGCGACACAGGCATTGGACCGCCGGACCTGACGGCTTCTACGAAAGCCTGAACCTCTTCGCGGTGCCCCTTCGCTCCGCGGGCTCGGGTCACCGTCCGCCTGCCATCGCGGTAGATGATCGTGCGGTCGAAGTTGTCGATCACGGCACTGCAGCCGTCCGCGAAAACCTCAATCCTCTCTTTGCCGAGACGGCGATCGCCCTTTGAGGTGTACAGGATCGTCGCCAGCGAGCCATCCTCGTACTCGACAGTGATCACGAAGTTGTCCATCAGATTTGCCGAGGCGTCACGTGCCCCCACCGCGTTAGCTTGGACGAAGTGTGGGGGACGGCCTACGAGACCGGCGGCGAGATCGACGAAATGGCATCCCTCACCGGCGAGTCGCCCACCACCAACCGCCGGATCGTGGATCCACGAGTCCTTGGCGATCGCGCCTGCGTTGACCCGGACTCCGACCATCAAGGCGCCCGCGCGGGTCTTCAGCAGATTCTGGAGCGCGCTTACGTGCGGCGAAAATCGACGGTTGTAACCCACCAGAATCGCAGCATCGGACGGGAGCTCGGCTACCAAGAGTTCGAGCTCCGCGGTCGTGATTGCGAGGGGCTTCTCGACAAGAACCGCCTTGCCAGCACGCGCCGCCTCGAGTGTAAGATGCGCATGCAAATGATGGGGAGTCGCGATCACGACGGCATCCACTTCGGCGTCTGCGATTACATCTTCAGCGGTGGGAACAGCCCGAATGAACCCGTGCCTGCGAACCGCGTCCTGTGCGCTGAGGCCCGAAGCCGAACTCACGGTTACAAGACGCGCGTCGGCCTGCTTAATCGCTGGGATTAACACGTTCGAAGCGAAGCTGCCGGCGCCGATAAGGCCGATGCCCACGGTCTCACGGGTTGCCCGTGGCACCGGTGGTGCCGTGTGCTCAATGCGGAGAGGCCGGTCCGGCTCTGCCGCGACCGGATAATCCAGCATGATCCCAATTATCCCAGGATCCACCTCGAGCAGAAGCTCGTACGCCTGCGGCGCGTCGGCAATGGGGAAACGTCGGGAGATTAAGGATTCGACTTCGAGCCTGCCGTCGGCCATCAACTGCAAGACGGCCTCGAGGTTTCTGCCTTCCGTCCAACGTACGTAGGACACTGGATAGTCGACCCCGTGCTCCTCGTAGGTCGGATCGTAACGACCTGGCCCGTAAGACCGCGAGACGACCAGCCGGAGCTCCTTCCGATAGAACTCCTCTCGCGGAACGTCCATACCGACCGCACCGACCGCGACCACGACACCACGCTCGCGACACACATGGGCCGCGAGTCGAATGGGATCCGAGGACGCGCTTGCCGCTGTAACCAGCACGACGTCTGCGCCTATCCCCTGAGAGACGGCTCCAACACGTGCCGCCAGCGTCTCGGGGGGGCCGCTGCTTGCACACGAGTCGGCGGCGAGCGCCACTCGCGCTTCCTGGGGATCACAGGCGACGACGCGGCAGCCTGCTGCCGTCGCCAGACGAGCGGCGAGCTGTCCGATCAGTCCGAGCCCGATAACCGCGACAGTGTCGCCGAGGGCCGGTTGCGCGAGTCGAATAGCGTGAAGGGCGATCGAAGCTACAGTGGCAAAGGCGGCTTCGTCGAGGTTTACTCCTTCAGGGACTGGCGCCGCGAGGTTCTGGGGTACCCACACGATCTCGGCATGGTTGGCATATCCACCGCCGCCCACGGCCACTCGGTCGCCTTTACGGAATCGCGTCACACCCTCCCCACAGTCGATCACCGTGCCGGCCGCGCTGTACCCGAGCGGTGTCAGTTGCTCCAAGCGGTGGCGTGCTCGACGGAACGCAGCGGCCGGGCCTTCGCTGCGGACGACATCGACTACCTTGCGCACGGCGTCCGGACGCTCACGCACTTTGGCCAGCATGCTCTTGCGGGCGAGTTCAACCTTGCCGCGCTCCGTACCGGCGCTGATCAGCGACGTGACAGTGCGGACCAGAACTCCGCCTGGGCGCAACACGGGGGACGGAACGTCGACCACCCGAACTTGCCCTGTTCGATAGTCTTGTGAGATTTGTAGCATGGAGGTCATCCTTGAAGACGCGACTCAATGTCCGTCATTACGGCTTCGATGCCCTCCGGCACGGGACCTCGGGGAGGCTGACGGCCAGGAAGCTCCCTGCGCAGGGCGTCCCTGAGCTCGTCCTCGGCGCGGACCCAGCGCAGCCGGCCTTCGGCCGCGAGCTGCTCGTCGATCCGGGGAGGCCGTCCACAAAAGACGCTCCACACAGGCACGCCGAGGACTGCCGCCTCGCGGTTCATGGTGCCACCGCCTCCCAATACGAGATCCGCGGCGCCGACTAGCTGTGGGCCGTCCATCACGTGCTCAAGGAAGCTGACACGTTCGACCGCGCCGAGGCAGTCCTGCAAAACGGCACTTTGCGTCCGACCGCGGGCGGCGACAACAACTTGGACTTCGCTGCCGCGCGCGAGCGATCGCACCGCGTCAAGCCAGATCTTTGTGCTCTTGTCGGAGGCATAGTATGCCGTGTCAGCAGGAGGGCGGGAGACCACCAGGTAGGTCGCCGCATCGATCCCCAGCATGGTCCGCGTTGCCTCTCGATCCACGGGCCAGCTATCCAGGTACAGGTTTTCCTTCAAGCCGGGGTAAAACTGCGCCACTCGTCGTGTCCATACGGGAAGCAGCGCCGGCGTCAAGATGTCGGGCAACCAGATGACCTGGCAGCTCGCGGCCAAGGCCAGCTGCTCCGCGTGCTCGTAGTCGAGCAGTCCGACGGCGGCGACTCCGGCAACCCGAGCTGCGAGCGAGGCGCTTCGAGATGAGGACACCAAGAGACGGAACCGCTGACCCCGGGCCCAGGTCGTCAGGGCTGCCGAGCGGCCAAGCACACCAAGAACCTTCGCCGCCTTTCCCACCCGATCACCGACCCCGATCAGGTCGGCGTGAATGCCCCTTGCTGCCGCGAGTTCCTCGGTCTGTCCGTGACGGCGGGCCGTGACCCGACACTCGTAGCCGCGTTTCCACAGGCGCCTAATGATCGGCTCAAGGAAAAGGACATGGGGTGTGTTATCGAAGTCAATCCAAACCCGTCCGTCCGGCATCTGCGATCCTTCGCCCTCGCTACGCGCCGTAGAACTCGCGAATCCGCTCTGCCACGTACTCGCAGTCCACTTGGGTGATATCAGGATACATTGGCAGGCTTAGGAGCCGCTGGGCCAACCGCTCTGAAACAGGGAACGTTCCCCTACGCAACCTAAGGTGAGCGTAGGCCGGCTGAAGATGAAGCGGCAACGGGTAGTGGAGCCCGCTGGCAATACCGGCCTTGGTGAGGTGGTCGCGCAGTTCGTCCCGCCGATCCGCGTGGATGACGAACAGATGATAGTTGCCTTCCGCCCACTCAGGCTCGTAAGGGAGTCGGATCATCTCTAAATCTGCCAGGCTGGCACGGTAATACTCCGCGGCTCGACGTCGCGCGGCGTTCCACTCATCGAGATGATGGAGCTTGATGCGGAGCACAGCGGCCTGCCAAGCGTCGAGCCGGGCGTTGTATCCCTCGACTTCGTGATAATACTTGGCACGCTGACCATGGTCGCGCAGCATCTTGATTCGCTCGGCGACGGCAGCGTGCTTGGTCGTAATGGCCCCGGCCTCACCGCAGGCACCGAGGTTCTTCCCAGGATAGAAGCTGAAAGCTGCCACATCGCCGTGCGAGCCAACGCGTCTCCCCTTGTAGCGGCTCCCTTGTGCCTGAGCGGCATCCTCAACTATCCAGAGGCCGTGACTGCCCCCGACGTCCGAGATGGCGTCCAGGTCCGCCGGCTGTCCGTATAGGTGCACTGGTACAATCCCAACTGTGCGCGGCCCGATCGCGGTCGAGAGTTGTTCAACGTCGAGGTTCGATGTCTGTTGGTCCACGTCCACAAATCGGATTGTGGCACGAGCCTGGCTGAGCGCCTCGGTAGTGGCGATGAATGTGTTCGGAACGGTGATCACCTCGTCGCCAGGTTGAATACCCATGGCCAGATAAGCGAGTCGAAGGGCGTCCGTCCCGCTGCCCAACCCCACCGCGTGCGGCGTTTCGATGTACGTTGCGAAATCCCGCTCAAAACTCTCGACCGCCGGCCCCCCGGCGAAGGCCGCTGAATCGAGCGCGGCCCCTATAGCATCGAGAATTTCGGCCCGTAGGGCGCGATGGGGAGTGCGGAGATCGACAAACGGTACTTGGCGTCGCCCTGACGCCGATCTTGTCGCCATGGCTCTTGGTCCGGAGTTCAAAGGCTATTCACAAAAGCGCGCGAAGCCCTCTAGGACTGGGCGCCGGGCACTTCATCGTTGACGCTGAACGCCGAGTGCAGCTTACGCTCCCACTCAGCAGATGGCAGGTCAAGCTAACGTCACACAGGCTCCTTGTGAACCCTCGGGCTGCGTCTGGGACCGTCCGAGACGCACGCCGGCGTCAGGCGGGCGCTCAGTGGGCCAACACCACTTGCTTGATCCGCTCGGCTGTCCGGCCGTCCCAGAGCTCGATACAGGCACCCTGCTTGCGCTGGCCCCAGACCGACCTCGCAGCGCTCACGATTGCCGTGCGCTCAGACGGCACGAGCCGATTCGTCCCATGGGTGATCGTAACGGGGCGCTCAGTGTTTGGCCGCGCGGTGAGGCACGGAACCCCCAAATGGGAGCTTTCCTCCTGTAGGCCGCCGGAGTCAGTGATTACTAGCCCTGCACCCGCGACAAGTCCAACCATCTCCACGTAGCTGACCGGCTCCATCAGCCTAAGACGCTCCTCATTGTTCACCCCAAGAGAGAACTCTTCCATCCGCCGGCGGGTCCGTGGATGAACGGGGAATAGGACTGGCCCATCTTGGCTCAGCTCGCGCAGCGCCCCCAACAGTTCGGAAAGCGTGATCCGGTCGTCGACATTGGAAGGGCGGTGAAGTGTGACGACCATGTACTCCCCTGGGCCAAGACCGTGCCGGCCCGGGACGTTAAGGTCCAAAGCGCGCGGGAGTATGTAGGCGAGGGAGTCGATCATGATGTTGCCGACAAAGTGAATCCGGTCGCCCGGAATGCCTTCCGCAAGGAGATTCTCACCTGCGTCTTGCGAGGGGGTGAACAGAAGATCGGCGAGGCGGTCGGTGATCACACGATTGATCTCCTCGGGCATGCTCCAATCGCGACTTCTGAGGCCAGCTTCGACGTGCCCGACACGGATGCCGAGCTTCGCGGCTACCAGCGCGCCTGCAACGGTTGAGTTCACGTCGCCGTAAACTAGAACCAGATCTGGACGCTGACGTAGGATGACAGGTTCGAGGCGCTGCATGATCTGGGCTGTCTGGCGGGCATGCGAGCCAGACCCCACCTCGAGATTATGATGAGGTTCCGGGATGCCGAGGTCCGCGAAGAAAGTGTCGGACATGCGTCGGTCATAGTGCTGGCCTGTGTGCACGATCACATGGCTTACACCCTCACCCCTGGGAAGCGCCCGATCCAGAGGGGCTATTTTTATGAAGTTCGGCCGTGCTCCCACGACGGAAAGGATCGTCTTCACTCTGAAACATCCACGAAGTCACACCCGCTGCTTTGCAATTTGGCTCGAAGCACGACTTGACCTTCCAGTACGCTGTTTGCACATGTCAAAAGGATCGGACGCGCCGCACTCGCTACCTCTCGCCTCGGCTAAGTACTACCGCCAAGACATCGTCTTCATACTGCTGGTGAGCAGTTGGCCGCGTGGTATCCTAGGGCAGACCGACACGTTCGCGGGCAGAAGTGGTGATGCCGCCGACTGCGAGCCACCAGGCCGCGTGGCAGAACGGAATGGCGCTGAGTGGCCGCGCACTCGGCGCAGGCAGGCGCGCTTGTTCACCCTTCTGAGATCTGCGAACAGAACGCGCGATCTACTGCTGCGTTTCGGACGGCGACACGGCTCGCAAGACCCGGGCCGGCACGCCCACGACTATCTTGTTCGCCGGAACGTCTTTTGTCACGACTGCACCCGCGCCGACGATGGCGTTTTCCCCGATCGTCAGATTCGAGAGGATCACAGCCCCCGTCCCGATCGAGGCCCCACGCTTGACCAATGTGGGCTCGACCTTCCAGTCTTCTTGCGTCTGGAGTTCACCGGCCTGATTCGTGGCCCGGGGAAAGCTATCGTTGATAAAGCTCACATTGTGCCCGATGAAGACGTCGTCCTCGATCGTGACGCCTTCACAGATGAAAGTGTGGGTCGAAACCTTGCAGTTGCGGCCGATTCTGGCGTTCTTCTGAATCTCAACGAAGGCGCCGATCTTGGTGTTGTCCCCGATCTCGCATCCGTAAAGATTCACAAAGTCGTGGATCGTTACATTCTCGCCGATCCTCACGTCCGACGCGATCTTCTTTAGGGCGCCTGCTGCTGGATGCACAGCCATTGCGGTTTCCTGAGATTGTATCAAAGTCTCTCCTAGCTCCAGCTTGCTGCTAACGCTGGATACGACACCGCCAGTAACGGGATCAAGAGGGGCATCGGCCGACGCCCCGCGCGGTAAGCTCGGAGGTCAAACTGCGAAGGCGCTCTCTAACTGCACGGGCGCCCCGTTAAGCGACATCGAGCGCTGGGCGGTCTCCAAGATGCTCACAACGCGGAGTCCGGCCCAACCGTCGCTTATCGGTCGAGTCCCGGACGCAACACAATCCAAGAAATGATCCACCTCTACGGCCAGTGCCTCTTTCTGTTCGAGCTTGGGAGCGTACATGTCCCCCGATCGGTACTGAACAAGGGCCTCGTAAATCTTCTGAGGTCCGTTCCCATTATTGATAGTCACCTCTACGCCTTTGTCATATACGCGGATCTTCTCACTTGGCTCGGTATCGTCGTAGATAAGCATTCGACGGCTCCCCCCGATAATCGTCCGCCGAACCTTCGCCGGTGCGAGCCAGTTCACGTGAACGTGTCCGAGGACATTACGCTCGTAACGCACGGTTACGTATGCGATGTTCTCTACGGCGGTTCCAACATGACAAGCGCCTACGGCCGACACCTCAACCGGTTCTTCTTCGAGTACGTAGTCCATGATCGAAATGTCGTGCGGAGCTAAGTCCCAGAGGACGTTCGCATCCTCTTGGAACAAACCGAGGTTTATCCGCACTGAATCGAAGTAATACACGTCGCCCAATTCGGCGCGTGTGACTAGCTCTTTGATCTTTCGAACCGCTCCCGTGTACACGAAAGTGTGGTCGACGGCCAGCACCAGGTTTCGCTGCTCGGCCTCCTCGATGAGTCGGCGCGCCTGGTCGGTTCGCTCGCAAAGGGGCTTCATGACAAGTGTGTGTTTTCCGGCGAGCAAAGCTTCGAGTGCCAGCGGAAAGTGAGTTCGCGTTGGTGTGGCTATGACGACCGCATCAACCGAGGGGTTGCGGATAAGCGCGGAGGCGTCTGTGTAAGTCTCAGCGACTTTGTAGAGCCGCTGCATCTCCGCGAGCCGCGATTCCCGCAGATCGGCACAAGCCACGACTGCGGAGTTGGGGTGATGCGAGAAATTTCGAATTAGGTTGGGGCCCCAGTAGCCGCAGCCGATGACACCGACACCTAGGGTCTCCACGCCTCCTCCTATCGCACCGTAATATCAGACCTAGAAACCGTTATTTGAGAATCCGAGAATTTCGGGAACAGTGCGCACAATGATCCATAAGTCCAAGCCGAAAGACCATCGACCCAGGTATTCGAGGTCGAGGTCGACCATCTGCTCGAAGCTCAGACGCGACCGGCCGGACACCTGCCAGAGTCCCGTTATGCCTGGTCGCCCTGTCAGCCGAGCCCAGTGGCGTTCTGTATATTGGGACACCTCATATGGCAACGGGGGCCGTGGACCAACGAC
>JABAOD010005465.1_pt2 | contig 12036 bp, 12 predicted proteins | sample 7062151 | NCBI WGS metagenome assembly JABAOD01 (sample SAMN14538626, study PRJNA623070) | marine sediment metagenome | biome: marine biome [ENVO:00000428]; feature: marine pelagic biome [ENVO:01000023]; material: deep marine sediment [ENVO:00002113] | place: India: Gulf of Khambhat ...
ACACCGGAACTCGGCTCGCTCACACTGGAAGAGTTCGAGACGCTGGTTCGCAACGAGTGGCGACGGCGGCTTCGGAAGCGCAACGGAAAAAGCGCGTACAGTCGCTACCACCCCCGTTCATTCATCCGGGCACTGATCCTCTACGCGTTAAAGCCCGAAAGTCCGGTACGGAGCATTGCCGTTGATGAACTGCTTTGGAAGGAGGTTTCTGAGCTCGAGGCGTGGGGATTCAGCCGCAGGCGCATCCAGGGCGAGCTGCTGCGACTGTCGCAGGCAATCTGGGGAGTACTTTCCCAAACCGATCTCAAGTTTGATCGAAGCCGCACGCTGACGCAGCGGATCGAAGACAAGGTTGTCGCCGTCCTGGATTGGCCCGACTGATGATGAAAAGGTGAGACTGACTGTTCAATAGGAGGTAAATCATGGATGGCTTCACTTGGATCATAATCGTGGCGCTTGGGCTCTGCCTCGTCATGCACCTCTTCGGCCATGGTCATAGCCACGGTGGGAGTGCCGAGCACGACGCGCATTCCGGCTCGCAGAGGCGCTCAAGCGCGGACGGCGAGGGATCTGGCGACCACGCCTCGGCTGTGGGCGCCGGACATCGCCACCGCCGGGGCGGATGCCACTGACCTAGTATTCGCGCGGCTCGAGCTTCGCGCTTCATCAGTGAGTCCGACACCTCGAGTCGGAACGGTTGGGCGGGCTGTCGCACGATGGCGTTCTCACCCCCGCGCCCCCCGGCCTAGAGAAGGAGGATGTAATGTTCCACATAGCCGACCGGAACTGCCACGTCGAGCCGATACGGAAGGTCGTGGACCCACAGGCCTTGGAGGGCTCGGCCACCGCTCTGCTCGGGATTATGGGGATGGGCTGCCCGAACTGCGCCAATCGCGTGCGCAACAGCCTGCTCTCGTTGCCAGGCGTTCTACGGGCAGAGATCGATCTGTCCCATGGGCTCGCGAGGGTCGACTTCGATCCGGGGAGCGCCGGGCACAGGGATCTGCTGGACGCCGTCGCCGCAGCGGGCGACGACCGGCATACCTACGAGGCCCTCTTGATCTAGTCAGCTCCTTTCCGTCCAGCCAACTGGCGGGTGAGGGGCGTCGCCTGGGAAAGGCTCTCTGGCAGCATGGTGTCACAGGAAAACCGGCGACCACAATCCTTAAGGTACCTTAGTCTGCGCTTTAGCCCCATTTAATCCCGCAATGCCTACTTATTGACCGCAGTCAACAGAGAAGGAACGGCGGGGTGCGGCAGCCAATACCGCCGCACCCACCCCACTCTATCGATGAAGGAGGAGGCATGATGACGAGAAGCGAGACACTGTCCCTGTTGCTGGTGGGCCTTTTGGCCATTCCGGGCGCGGCACTGGCTCAGGGACATCACGGTCGGCGCGGACAGCAGATGATGGGCATGGGTCAGGGCCAAGGGATGATGGACGCCGGCATGATGCAGGGCGGCATGATGGGAATGATGACGGGACCCACTCCCTCACACATACTCAGGCAGAAGGAAGCACTGAACCTCACCGCCCCGCAGGTGGAACGGCTCGAGGCGATTGAGAAGGAGATGGCGGAGGCGCGTGAGGCGCACATGAAGGCGGTGATGCCGCTCAAAGAGCAGGTCACGAAGGCGCTGGAAGGTGACAAGCCCGACCTCTCCCGCTACGAGTCGGCGCTCAAGAAGCTGGCCGACGTACACGTGAAGATGCAGGTGGACATGGCCCGCTTCTCCCAGCAGGCGCTGGAGGTGCTGACCGCCGAGCAGAGGTCCAATGTGCGATACGGCATGCACGTCATGCGTGACATGATGGGTACCGGAGGTTGCCCGATGATGGAGCAGATGGGGATGGGAAAGGCTTCTGGCAGCGATAACAACTGAGGCCAGAGGAACCCAGGTGCGGGCGTCGCGCCTTGAGTCTATCCCTCCACTCGACGTGTGGTGCCCGCGCCACCCCAACCTGCCGTCATGTCCCGCCGACCTTAAGGATGTGACCCAGGTCGTCTGGGTATCAGTCGACTCGCTCGTGGCCTGCCGGGCGCTGGCAGAAGCCCTCGGTGCCGGTGAGGAGGGTGAGGATTGTATCGCGCAGGGGATGACGGTGCCGGCCCCCGGTAGTACCGAGCACGGACACTAACGTGCTTGGGCTGCCCGCGGTCGTCGATCAACAACCCGGGCTACCGCTGGTTGCGGTACCGCGATGGAGCGGCGACCAAGTGCACGCCCTCACACCATCCCGAATGTCACTCGGCGAGTGCTTCCCGCAAGGCCGTCTCGATGTAGTACCGGAACACCTCGTAAGGTTGCGCCCCGATGAGCACCTCGCCGTTAATGAAGAAGGTTGGGGTACCTCTAACACCGTTACGGCTACCATCCTCGAGGTCGCGCGCGACGATTTGCGACTTTCGCCCAGAGCCGAGACATTCGTTGAATCGCAGTGTATCGAGGCCGACATCCTCCGCGTAGCGCCTAAGATTCTTCGAGTTCAGTGCAGTGTTGTTCTCGAAGAGGCGGTCGTGGTAATCCCAGAATTTTCCCTGATCGAAAGCGCATTCGGCCGCCTCCGCGGCCTTCATGGCATGCGGGTGATTCTGAACGATGGGGAAGTTCCGCACAATGTACTTGACCCTGTCACCGTATTCCTCTAGAAGGAGGGGGTACGTTTGCTGGTAATGGCGCGTGCAGAAGGGGCACTGATAGTCCGTGAACTCCACGATGGTCACCGGCGCGTCTGCCGGACCGCGATAGGGACGCGCCTCGCCAGCTATGCTGGCGGCCACAGCGCGCGCGGATCGATCTTCTTGGCGGTCGCCCACAGGCGCTGAGGTGTCGGCCTCGTCGCGGAGAGCACCGCCGCGCATCGACTGGCTCGCTGCCAGGGCAAAGCCGAGTGCGACCGCGATCCCCAGACCCGCCCACAATAGCCAGTATCTCTTTCTCATCGGTTTCGTCACTTTATCCATTAAGTTCCGTCTGAACTCGCAAGCTGGCCGAGAAACCCGAGCGCGAGTTCCTGCGATTGGAGATTCAAAACGTCGAGCATCGATTCGCCGGACACGATCCACTCCGCTCAGTCGGCAAGCGCCATCATCTCTTCGTCAGCTTTAATTGCGCATGAAACAAACCTTAAGCTTCCTTCAGCGTCGTGATCTGCTGACCGCTCTGCGAGCCGGCAGGAGATCGGATGGTCCGTCCGTTCAGGCTGGGGGCTCCAGACCAGTTTTGGCAGATCTCATCTTGAGTTTCATGCCTCGCCGCGGGTCGGCCGCAGATTTCGGGGCTTATGCAAGCCGCCGGCTCAGATAGGGCGCAGTACCAGGGGAGCGGGAGGTGCGGTAGACACTGCTGGCGCTGCGGTCGGCCCTGATCAGAACCAGGCCCGGATGCCGCCGACCAGCGACACGTCGCTCACCGCTTCGCCTGCCTGCCGCGCGAGGTCGGCCGCGCCGGCGAACCGTCGAACCCAATTCACGCCGAGGTAGGGCGCGTACTCCCGCCGCAGCTCGTAGCGCAGCCGGAACCCGAGCTCGAGGTCGTTAAGGCCTGACCCGACGCCGAAATCCGGCACGTCCTGCAGCGCGGCGTTCGCCTCGATCCGCGGCTCGGCGATCAGCCGCTGTGTAACGAACATGTCATAGGTCGCGGTGAGACGAGCGGAAACATCGCCGTCCTGGCTGACGAACACGGACGGCTCGAGTTCGAACCAGTACGGGGCGAGGCCCTGGAGCCCGATGACCGCCTGGACTCGGACGTGTTCCTCGCCTTCGCCGTAACGCACGTCCGCCCGCAGGCCCGCCTGAAGGTCCCAGTACGGGGCGATGAGCCGGCCGTACAGGGCCTGGACCTCCAGGTCTCCTGGCCGGCGAACCTCTCTTCTTCCACTGCCTTCGGGAGTCTAAGCAACGCCGGTCTAAGGCGGGGTTAAGGCAACCGTAAGATTCCTTAGCGAGGTCGGAGGAGGGTCACACCGATCCGCGGGGCTTTCGCGGCTTGAGGCCGTCATCCATGGCATCCAGAGGTGATGGCCGAGAGTGTGTCCGACAAAAGGCTCGTGCCAGGACGCCCGCTGGCTAGCACTGAGCGTCGATGATGCCAAGGGTCGACGGCCCGGAGCCAGCACGGGATCCCGACCCAGTCTTCCTCCTAAGACAGGGCGAGGTAGTTCTCATCACCGGTTCGGATCTTCACGCAGCGCTCCACGTTCAGCACCGAGATGATGCCGTCGCCGCGATGACCGGTGCGGGCTTCCTTGCAGATCACCTCGACCAACCTTGCAGCATCTTCGGACCGACAAACGAACTCGATCTTCGCCTTCTCCGTATAAGCGGCGCCTGCCTCGAACGACAGCCGATAATGCTCTGGGTCCACGCCACTCCCCAAGGAGTGGACGTGTGAGATCGTGAGACGCGGGATGCCGGCTTTCCTAAGACCCGTAACTACGTGCTCCACCCGTTCCGTCCGAACGATCGCCTTCACAAGCTTCATGACTTCCTCCTTCAGTCGCCGCTCACAGCGGCGGGCGCGGCGCCCCCGAGGGGTTCGTCCGCCTCACCTCGACGGACCGCCTGCCGTAGCGCGTATTCCTTCCACAGCGAGTATATGACCGGAATAACGAGGAGCGTGAGGACCGTCGTCGTGGTCATTCCGCCGATCATCGGTGCGGCGATCCGCCGCATCACACTGGCCCCGGCGCCGTGGCCCCAGAGCATCGGGACCAGGCCGCCGATGACCGCGCTCGCCGTCATGATCACCGGCCGCAGGCGCAGGTGGGCGCCCTCGCGGACGGCCGCCAGGATGTCAGGCACACCCCGCAGCAGGCCCGACTCACGCCGCTGCTTGTAAGCGAGGTCCAGGTAAGTGAGGAGGATGACCGCTATCTCGGCCGCCACGCCCGCCAGTGCGATGAAGCCGATGACCGTGGCCACGGACCAGTTGTAACCCAGCGCGGCCATAAGGAGCACCCCGCCCACCATTGAGAAGGGGACCGACAGCATGACGATCAGTGTCGCCCCCACACTATGGAAGTTGAAGTAGAGCAGCAGGAAGATGATCAGAAGCGTGGCCGGCACGACGAGCTTCAGCCTCTCCTTCGCTCGCTGCATGTACTCGTACTGTCCAGACCATTGCAGTGTATAACCGGGCGGCAGCTTGACCATCTCCCCCACCATCCGCTTGGCGTCAGCCACGTAGCCCCCGATGTCCCGACCCACGACGTCCACGTAGACCCAGGCGGTGAGGAACGCGCCCTCCGTCTTGATGGCCATTGGCCCGCTCACCGCCCGGATGCTGGCGATCTCGCCGAGCGGAACTTGGATCGAGCCCACGGCACCGGCCATTCCTTCGCCCATAGATCCACTCATCCCCTCCCCCATGCCACCCGGTTCGGCATCGCCCATGGATGCGGCCGTACCGCCGCCCATCGCATCGCCCATGCCGCCCCTGCCACTACCGTTCCCGACCCGTGGGGCATCGGCCATCCCTCGTGCGGGCGGACCGGCCACCGCGTCCATCAGGGCGAGACTCCCTGCCGCGCGACCGCGGCGAGCCGGCACCGGTATGAGTACCTCGGCCAGCTTCTCCGGCTGATCTCGCAGCTCCTGCGGGTAGCGCAGCCGGACACCGTAGCGCTCGCGTCCCTCAACCGCCTGCGTGATGCTCATCCCTCCCACGGCCGCTGTGATGACGTCCTGGACTTGTCGGACGTTCAGCCCGTACCGTCCGGCTGCGGCGCGATCGATGTCGATGTCCAGGTAGTAGCCAGAGACGGCGCGCTCGGCGAAGACTGAGCGGCTGCCCGGGACTTGCCGCACCGCAGCCTCGATCTCCTTGCCAATGCGCTCCAGACCGGCCAAGTCGGGGCCGAAGATCTTGATCCCCACCGGAGTCCGGATCCCGGTGGCAAGCATGTCGATCCTCCCCTTGATCGGCATCGTCCAGGAGTTGGAGATCCCCGGGAAGCGCACCGCTGCATCCATCTCGGCGATGAGCCCCTCAGCAGTCATCCCCTTGCGCCACTCATTCCTCGGTTTGAGGACGATGGCGGTCTCGAACATGTCGAGACCCGCCGGATCGGTCGCCGTCGTCGCTCGCCCCGCTTTGCCAAAGACGCTCGCGACCTCCGGGAACGTGGCGAGTATGCTGTCCTGCCGCTGGAGCATCTCCCTCGCCTTCGTCACACTGATCCCGGGGAGCGTCGTCGGCATGTAGAGGACCGTGCCCTCGTCCAGTGGCGGCATGAACTCGGAGCCGATGTGCCGGAAGGGGATCCAGGTGAGGATCAGGACCGCCACGGCTCCGCCGACGATCGGCCAGCGGTAGCTAAGCGCTAACTCCAAGATCGGCTTATAGGCGCTCCTCAGGAGCCGGCTCAGCGGATTGCGCTGCTCCTCGTGCATCTTCCCCCGGATGAGTAGCCCCATCGTCACGGGGACCACCGTGACCGCGAGCAGGCTCGCCGCCGCCATAGCCAGCGTCTTCGTCCAGGCCAACGGCTTGAACAGGCGTCCCTCCTGCGCCTCCAAGGCGAAGACCGGGATGAAGGAGACCGTGATGATGAGGAGCGAGAAGAAGAGAGCGGGCCCCACCTCCTTCGCCGCCCGAACCGCCAGCTCCCAGCGCTCCCGAGTGTTGAGGAGCGAGGTCGATAACGCCTTATCCGGCAATACTCCGCCGGCAGCATGGAGCCGTGCCCGCTTCTCCTTGATCGCCCGTTCCAGGTGCTTGTGCATGTTCTCCGTCATCACGATCGCCGCGTCGATCATGGCACCGATCGCGATGGCAATTCCGCCCAGGCTCATGATGTTTGCCCCGATCCCGAGAAGGCGCATGGCGATGAACGCCATCAGGATCCCGAGCGGAAGCGTGAGGATGGCAACCAGAGCGCTGCGGGCATGGAACAGGAAAAGAATCGTGACGAGCGTGACTATGATCGATTCCTCGATCAGCTTCTCCTTCAGCGTTCTGATAGCCCGGTGGATGAGATCGGAACGGTCGTAGACCGTTCGGATCGTGACGCCGGTGGGAAGACCGGCCTTGATCTCAGCGAGCTTCGCCTTCACGCGCTCGATCGTCGCCAGCGCGTTCTCCCCGAAACGCATAACCACGATGCCCCCCACCACATCACCGCGGCCATTGTAGTCGGCCACCCCCCGGCGCACGTCCGGGCTCAGCCGAACGCTGGCCACGTCAGCGAGCCGGATCGGCGTGCCGCTCATAGTGGAGCCGACGACGACGTTCTCGATGTCCTGGATCCCCTCCAGATAGCCCAAAGCGCGCACCATGAACTCCCGTTCGGAAAGGTCCAGCATCATGGCACCCGCGTCCTGATTCGAGGCCCGGATCGCGCTCATCACCGAGGTGACCGGAACGCCGTAGCCGCGCAGCCTCATAGGGTCGACCGTGACCTCGTACATGCGCTCGAAGCCGCCGACCGAGGCGACTTCGCTGACGCCGGGGACGGCGGTGAGCTGGTAGCGGAGATACCAGTCCTGCAGGGAGCGGAGGTCGGCAAGGGAGTAGTAGCCCAGCGTGTCCTCCAGCACGTACTGAAAGACCCAGCCGAGCCCAGTCGCGTCGGGCCCGAGGGATACGTCAGCCGTTTCGGGTAGCTTGCCCCGGATCGCCGAGAGGTACTCGAGCACGCGGCTGCGCGCCCAGTACAGGTCGGTGCCGTCTTCGAAGATGATGTAGACGAAGGAAACCCCGAAGAACGAGTAGCCCCGGACGACCTGCGCGCCGGGCACCTTCAGCATCTCCGAGGCGATCGGATAGGTGACCTGATCCTCCACGATCTCCGGCGCCTGCCCCTCGTAGTTCGTCTGCACGATGACCTGAACATCCGACAGGTCGGGTAGTGCCTCCAGCGGTGTGCGCCCTATCGCGATGTATCCACCGACCGCGACCAGGCCGGCGAGCAGCAGCACGATGAACCGATTGGCGACCGACCACTCGATGAATCTTCTCAGCATGGCTCACCGCTCCTCCGGCCTATGGCCCACGTGCTCGAGTTCCCGTGGAGCCGTCTCGTCCATTCCCATTCCCGCCATTGCCTGGACTGCCGCGCCCAGATTCGCTTCGGCATCGATCAAGAAGCTCGCCGACGAGACCACGACCTCCCCCGGCCGCAGGCCGGCCAGGATCTCCATCTCGCCCCCGGCTGGGAGGCCTGGTGTGACCTCGCGCGCTGCCAGCGTCCCGTCCTCCTCGCGGACGAAGACGATCGTCCGCTCGCCGGTGCCGAACACCGCGGTCCGCGGGACGACCAGCGACTCACGCCGGGCCTGTACGTTCAGCTCGAGCTCCGCGTACATACCGGGCCGCAGTCGCAGATCGGCGTTGGGAAGCTCCGCCCGGATGCGACCGGTGCGCGCCTCGAGCGACACGGTCGGGTAGACGTACGTGACCCTGCCACGGAACGTCTCGCCGGGGTAGGCCTGAATTCGTATGCTTGCCAGTTGGCCAAGCTCCACCAGCGAGAGATCCTTCTCGAATACCTCCCCCTCCACCCAGACGCGCGAGAGGTCGGCGATCCGGTACACGTTCATCCCGGGCACGATCCGCGTCCCCTCGAACGCGTTCTTGCTCACCACAATCCCGTCCGCCGGCGCGCGGAGGAGTAGCGTCCTGCGGGGCTCCCCCGTTTGCTCCAGCTTGGCGATCTGGTCATCCGGGATGTCCCAGTAGGCGAGCCGACGGCGCGCCGCCTCCAGCAAGCGGCGGGCGTTGGCAGCCGCCCGGGTCTCTGGCTGGTCCGCGGTCTCCTGCACTAGTGCCCGGGCCAGGATCAGCTCCTCCTGGGCAGAGACGAGGGCGGGACTGTAGATCTCCAGCAACGGCTCACCCTTGCGCACCGGCGCGCCAGTGAAGTCGACATAGAGCCGCTCGATCCATCCGTCGATCTTCGGATTCAGGTCGACGACTCGCGTCTCGTCGTACTCAACGACGGCCAGCGTGCGGACCGTTCGATCCAGCGGTTTCAGCACCGCGGCGGCGTAGGTGACGCCGATTCGACGGGCGCTCTCAGGATCCAATCGCACCTGTCTCGCTACGTCATGCCCAGCGACGGCTCCGTGCGCGTGACCCTTCATGGCCGCTTCCGGCCCTTCCTGGCGGCTGATTCGGGCATACACGACCACGACCAGCGCCGCGGCGGCAACGAGAGCGACCGAATAGACGAATTGCATACGTTTGCTCATTCTACCTCCGTCACCAATTCCTCGGTCACGGGAAGTTCCCGACCGATCGTCATCTCTAGCTCGGCGATCGCGGTGCCGTACTCCGCCAGCAGGCGGTACAGGTCCTGCTCGTACTGATTGAGTGTCATCTGCGCATCGACGAGGGTGAGAAAATCCACAGTGCCGACGCGATAGGACGAGAGCGCCGACTCCACGTTGGCCTCGGCCTGGGGCAGCACCTCCTGCCGGTACAGCCGGATCAGAGCGCGCGCCCGCTCCAGGTCGGCCAGAAGCTCACCGATCCGACCCTCGACCTGGGCGCGCATCTCGACGAGATCGGCTGCGGCCATGCGCTCCATGGCGGCGGCCTCATCCCGCATCCGCAGTTGCCGACTCCCGGCGAATACCGGGAGGCTGAAGCCGAGCATCGCGCTCCCCATGCGCTCCGTGCCCATCTCCGAAGGGCGCTGCCCGTACTCAAGCCCGATCGCGAAGTCGGGCCAGAGCTCGCGACGCGCAAGGGATCGTTGGCTCCTCGCCCGCTCGACCGCGGCCCGGCCCCGCTCCAGCATCGGCCGCGACCCCTCGGCCCACGCCCGCAGCGTTACAGCCTCCGGCGTCCGGAACGGCAGGTGCGGGTAGCGTGGCGAGGGGATGGCGGTGTCGGCTGAGCGATCGAACAGGGCATTCAGGCGAGCTGCAGCGACATCGCGCATCGCCTCCATCCGGGCGATCTCGACCTCCATTCGCGCCACCTCCACGTTGGCGCGGAGCACGTCGCTCTGCCTGCCGGTGCCAGCTCCGTACATCGCCTGCGCAACCCTCTCAAAGTCGGCCAGCAGCCTGAGGGTTTTCCTCATGACCTCTAGCTGTCGATCGACCGCGTAGATGTCGTAGAACGCCATCGCGGCCGCGGTCCTGACCTCCCACCACGTCTCCCCTGCATCGGCACGGTGCATGGCCGTGGTTTGCTCCGCGATCCTCCCGCTCAGCCCAAGCTTCCCCGGGAAAGGGACCATCTGCATCAGCCGAATGGAGGGCGCCATGGAGATCGGCATATCCGCATCCAGGTCGGGCAGCGAGAGATTCATAACGCCAATCTGGAGAAACGGATCCGGCGGCACGCGGAAAGAGGGTTCGCGCGCCCGGGACGCCTCGGCCAACGCCCGCACCGCCCGAATCCGCGGATTTCGCTCCGCAGCGATCACGTAGACCTCCGCCAGGGCTAGAGCCGCCTCCTGTGCCGGCGAGTCTGCTAGGCGAGGCGCGCCGACGCCGGCGGATTCCTGTGCCCCGGCGCGGCCCGTAACGAAGGCAGTCATTAGCGCAAGAGCGCTCAAAGCACAGCGTGCAAAGTCTCTCTTAGGCATCGTTCCTTCACTGCCAATCGGGTAACTCTCTCCCGTGTTCCTCGTCGTCGTTTGCGCAGCAACCAAGCAGCGCCTTCCTGAAATCCCCGCTCGCGCGGCAACCACCTAGCGCAGATGCACTGATAACACCGCCCCCGCGTGCCAATGGCGGAGCCGCCTTTTCCGGTGGTGCTGTTGAAGGGCTACGCTTTAGGTGGGGGCAGTGTGGGCGGTGCAAGTGGGCTCTCGAGCAACCCGATCAGCTCGCCCTCGCTCGCCGAGACGATGACCTGAACCAAGCTCGTGGTCAGCCCATGAGCGAGCGCTGCATTCATGTCAGCACAGCCGAGCATCACATGGCAGTCCCGGATATCACAGCCGAGACAATGCCCCGGATACCCGACGCTGGCCCCATCGACGTTCTCCGCAAGGTGGACGTGGGCTGCCCGCGTCTCATCGCACATTCCCGATGCGGCGCTTAACCGGTCCGAGGTCAGGGCCGGACCGGCCAACATCACCGCCTGGGTGATGAGGAGAACGAAAGCCGACACTCGAAACATACGCGACGAATCTACTCCTGGTCCCACGACTTGCCAATCCAGGCGACCGTTGATGCAAATTACGTACCCGTCCGAGGCGCCTCGCTTACGCCCATCAGAACGCCAGCGGCGCGCCGTAGCGCCGGACGTCGGCCGCGCTCACCGGCCCGGAGACCGGGTCTATTCCCCCACCGGCCAGCTCCGCGCCTGTGCAGCGCTCCGATTCGGAATATGTTTGAGAGAATCTCGAGACCGGTGTTCCCTGACCATCGTAACCACGTGCACATGAGGGAAGCACCTTCGTGAGGATACTGCTCATCGAGGACGAATCACGAGTAGCCCAATTCGTCAAAAAGGGCCTGCTCGAGGAGGGCCATGTCGTCGATCTCGCCCGGGATGGCGTCGAGGGATTGGCCCTGGCGTCCGTCGGTGAATACGACGTCATCGTCTTGGACGTGATGCTTCCCGGGAAAAGCGGGTTTCCCACGGGGTTCTTGGGGGACCTGAGCAATGCGCCAGGTACCGCTGATTTCTCGGCCTCGAGAGGCCACAGAAAATTGTGACAAATTTGTGCCTGAACGCTTCGGAGAACACGGTTGCTCACCGTTGCTGCACCCGTAAGAACCCAGGAGATTGTTGGCTCGTCGTTGCGCGTCGTTGCCAGCAATCTCTTTGGGAGCAGGAGGTCCCGGGTTCGAATCCCGGCGCCCCGACTGTTGTCTAATCCTCAGGACTACAAAGCATTAGCAGATCGCGTATTCTTCAGTTGATTCCCGAATAGGACCCACACAGACAACGCGACCGTGATCTCCTTGGAGACAAGTGTTAGATCAGGTCCGGATCGGCAAAGCGTTTCGCGGCGGGTCGCGCCCTGACGCCGAAGGCTTGATCCGTTAGCAACTGTCTTCGATGTCAAGTGCTGACGGTTTCGTGTGTGATGCACCACGGCGTTTCGTCGCGAACCATGGCGTT
>JABAOD010039717.1_pt2 | contig 12028 bp, 9 predicted proteins | sample 7062151 | NCBI WGS metagenome assembly JABAOD01 (sample SAMN14538626, study PRJNA623070) | marine sediment metagenome | biome: marine biome [ENVO:00000428]; feature: marine pelagic biome [ENVO:01000023]; material: deep marine sediment [ENVO:00002113] | place: India: Gulf of Khambhat ...
CGCCGTTCGGCTTCAACGGCGGCTACTACTACACCCGGCTGACCATCGACATCTAGCTCCAGCGCACCGCGCGAAATGTAAGGGGGGGCCTGTCCCCCCCTTTTTTTGCGCGCCTTTCGACGCGCCCGCTCAGAGAGGGTGGGACTAGCTCGCAGGCTCGCGGATCTCGGAGATGTCGCGGAGGTGGCGGGTGGCGATGCCGAAGAAGTGCCGCAGGGTGTCGGGGTCGAACTGCCGACCGGCCTCGGGCTCCAGCCGCTTGATCACTTCTCGGGCCGCAAACCCCCTGCGATAGGGGCGGTTCGACAGCATCGCGTCGAAGGTGTCGACCACCGCCACGATTCGGGCGCCGAGCGGAATCGACCTGCCCACCAGCCCCGCCGGGTAGCCCTTGCCGTCATAGCGCTCGTGATGGTGCAGCACCAGCAGACTGGTGCGCTCGAGGCCGGGAATCGAGTTGAGGATCGCCCAGCCGTACTCGGGGTGCTTCTTAACTACCTCGAACTCTTGGACGGTGAGCTTGGCGGGCTTGAGCAGGATCGAGTCGGGAACCCCGATCTTGCCGATGTCGTGCAGCAGTGAGGCCACCTCGATCTCGCGCAGCTCCTGCTGAGAGAGTCCCATGTGCTCGCCCACCCGCACCGCCCACTCGGCGAGGCGGGTGGCGTGGAGCCCGGTCTTCAGGTCCTTGAGGTCGAGAAGCAGGCTGAGGGCGCAGATGGTGCCGGTCTGCACCCTCTGGATCCGCTCTTCGAGCTGTTTGATCCGCAGAGTTACGGTGGCGTCTGCTGGCGGGAATCGCGACTCGGCTGCTGGAGGCGGGACGGGACGCACCGGGGGCAGAGAGAGACGGGGGTCCGCCCGATGCCGAGCGGGTCCCCCCGACGAGACTGATCGCGCCCTCTCCATAGCCCCTGCCGTTGCGGTGCCTCCCGGCCTAGTTGACGATGTGCAAGCGGTTGGCCACGGCGGCGGCGACGTCCAGGCGCCCGTTGCCCAGCTCGGCCGCGAGCTGGGGCAGGTAGAGCGCACCCTTGGAGAGCGCGTAGAGGGCCTGGTAGAAGTCGGTCGCCGTCTGCAGCGAGCCGTTGCCAGCGGTGTCGTGGAGCAGGGCGATGCTCCCGGAGACGAAGGGAGCGCTGAAGGAGGTGCCCCAGGCGGCGGCGTAGAGGCCGCCGGGCCAGAGGGTGATGACTCCGGCGCCGGGAGCCGCCATCGCCGCCACGTCCGAGCCGTAGTTGGAGAAGGAGCTGAGCCCGTCGTTGAGGTCGGTGGAGGCCACTCCCACCGAGTTCCCGAACGCCGCCGGATACGTCACCACCCGCTCCCCTTTGTTTCCGGAGGCCGAGACGCAGACCACTCCGTGCCGGTGAGCCCAGTTCACGGCCCGGGCCAGCTCGGCCGAGAAGTCCTCGGTGCTGAAGCTCATGTTGATGACCTGGGCGCCGTTCTCGACCGCGAAGTGGATGGCGCGGATGATGTCGAAGAGGCTGGCGTTGCCCTGGGCGTCGAAGGCGCGCAGCGGCATGATCTTGGCGGCCGGCGCGACCAGGCGGATGACCCCGGCCACCATGGTGCCGTGACCGAAGGCGGGCGGGATCTCCAGGCCCTCGAGGATCGTGGTGGTGGACTGCTCGAGAATGGTGGTGGTGGACTGATTGACCGCGAAGACAGTCGCATTCCCCTCCAGAATCGTGGTGGTCGACTGCTCCAGGATCGTGGTCGTGGACTGCTCGAGGATGGTGGTGGTCGACTGGTCCAGGCCGCTCCACTCCGAGGCGTCACCCGGTTGCTCGAGGATGAAGTCGAAGCCGGGGACGAGGGCTCCCTGGAGGAAGGGATGGCCGGGATCCACTCCGGTGTCGATGACGGCGACGATGCCGCTGCCGTAGCCGGAGGCGGCGGGCTGCGAGGCGTGCGCTTCGTGCACTCTCAGGAGCTGGACGGCGGGCTGGTTGGCGTAGCCGTTCCAGAGCGCGGCGCCGAAGTGAGCGGTGAAGTCGGGGTCGGCGAAGATCCCGACGCTGGTGATCGCCTCGAGGATCGTGGTGGTGGACTGATCCACCTGCAGGGCGTCGGAGGTCTCGAACAGGGAGGCGATCTGGACCGGTTCCAGTGACTCGACCGCCTCATCTTGGACCATCAGCTCGGCTGTGACTTCCGGCGGCGCCGATTCCGGCGCCAGCACCCTGACAACGCCGGGGTGGTCGGCGGCCACCTGCCCCAGGACCTGGAGGCCGTAGGCCGATGCGAGGAGCGGTATCTGGTCGGCCGGCGCGCGAAGGATGAACTCGTGTTCCGAGGTCTGCGCCGCCGCTGGTGAGGCGAGGGCCATGCACGCGAGCAGCAACAGGAGAGTACTTCGTGGGATGCGGGTCATGTCGTTACTCCTCTCGGAAAAGGGCCGGTTTGCCGGGTTCTCTCTCCTCTAGTTCTGCGGCCTCCTCGGGTCGTGAGGCGAAATAGGATCGTGCTGCGTATCGGCTGCCGGGTCTTCCTCCCACTGGCGGCGATCCAGCTCCACCTCGATCAGGTCTTCGGAGTTAACGGAGAAGCAGAGCCGAAGGCCGCCTCTGGCCCTGCAGTCCATCTGGAACTCTCCCAGCCGGCCGGTGATCGAGCGCGAGACCAACCGGTCGCCGGAGATCAGGAAGGTGGGAACGTTGGGAAGCGGCATTCCGTGCCGGCGCAGGATCTGCCCCACGATCTGCATTTCGTGACGCAGGGGCGAGTAGTCCATGCGTACGTCCAGGGTGTAGTCCCGGGCGTTGTAGACCAGATGCCGGCTGTAGTCGCTCTGGCTCCGGGTGCCGACCGGCAGCGGCGCCAGCCGGCTGTCGAAGGCGAGCCGCGCGGCGAGCCGGTTGAGGCGCCGTGGCTGCTGGACGCGGAAGTAGGCCTCGATCCAGCGCACCGCCGCTTCCGGCGGCGCCGCCATCGAAGCGGCGTCCTCGGCGAGGCGACGGGCCGATCTTGCGAGCGCATCGCAGCGGGAGCAGCCGCTCTCGAGGTGGGCGGCCATCGCGACCGAAACGGCCCGATCGCCGACTCCCCTGACGAAATCGGTCCAGTCGGCAAGTTTGAAGTGTCTCATTCGAGAGCTCCAAGCTGGTTGAAATCGAACCTACAGCCCTGTCTACATAAAGATGGAGTCGGGCCGCGGAGGCTTTGATATACCCGCGCGACAGGGCCTGGAGAACGGGGAGCGCCGGAACGGCAGGCTACCTGCCTTCGGGGCGCCCGATCAGGACGAAGGGAGCCCAGTAGTACGGGTCGGGGTACTGCTCTCGGGTCTCCCGCATGGCGAGCTGTAGGGCGCGGGCCGGCTTCGGGACCGCGCTCAACTGGCGATAGAAGGAGCGCATGAAGTCGGCGGTGCTGCGGTCGTTGACGTCCCAGAGGGTGACCAGAACCGATTGCGCTCCGGCGTAGAGCAGGCCGCGGGAGAGACCGACCAGTTCGTCGGCCCCCAGCGCCACGTTGAGGCCGGTGCCGCAGCCGCTGAGCACCACCAGGTCGGCGTTGAGCTTCAGGCCGTAGAGGTCGAAGAGGCTGAGCCTCGACTTACCGAGCTGGATGGCGGAGAACATCGGATTGTCCTGACGGAAGACCCCGTGCGTCGCGATGTGCAGGATCCGGCAGCGCTCGGCGTGCACGCGGAGCGCCTCCTCGTCCGCCTCCTCGTCGACCAGCAGCCGCGAGTCGGGCAGCGCCTCGGAGACCGCGCGCACTTCGTCCCGGATATGGGGCGCCCGCTCGTCCGAGATGCCGAGCACCAGAGAGGAGTCCTCGGAGTGGGTCTTCTTGATCCGACACAGGTAGTAGACGCTGGCGCTGGGCGAGTAGGAGAGCGAGTAGGAGTCGCTGAGATAGCGCTCTCCGTCGTAGAGAGCGTGAAACGGCACATGGTGGAGGAAGTCGTGAGGGACCATGACCAGGTGATCGGCCTCGAGTCGGGGCCGCAGCGGCGCCACCAGCTCGTCGTATAGCTCCTGCAGGTGGGACTGGGTGGACTCCTCCACCAGGCCCCGGAACTCGGCCACGTAATCGATCCCGAGCAGGAACTTGGAGAGCTGAAACTGGAGCAGCCGGAACTGCTCCTGGACCCGCGAGACCACGGTGAGCGGGAAGATGTCGAGATGGTTGCGACCGATCACGCCGCCGTAGACGACCCCTTGCGAGATGTAGTACTCCACCAGCAGAGTGTCGTCCGGCATCACCGAGCGGATGGCGTCCAGGGGCACGGTGGTCGCGTCCTGGAGGGAGCTGAGCTCCTGGTCCGTTGTCTGCAGCTCGCGCATGGTGCGCAGGAGCTGCTCTTCCCGCTGGTGGCTCTCACGGCGCAACTTGAGGAGCTGAGCTCGCGAGTGCTCGTCGGCGCGGATCTGGCGCAGGTCGATCTGGCGGTAGTACCAGTTGAGCTCTTCGCGCAGGTTGCGGATCTGGTCCACCAGCTTGCTGCGGGTCCCGGTCTTGGCCGGCAGGGCGTGGGCGCGGAAGGCCATCAGGTCGGCGAGGCTGCGCGACTTGGCTTTCTCGACGTAGGTGAAGGCGGCGTGCTTCTCCTCGAAGGTGGCCTCGGGATGGAGCTTCAGGGCGACCAGGTTCTCGTAGACCACCAGCTTGTCTTCCAGGAATGTGATCTTGAGCTCGTCGGTCTGCAGATGGCTCCGCAGCCGCTCCAACATGCCGTGCGATTCCTGGTAGGCCTCGAGCGCGCCGGGGCGGTTGTCGAGGGCTTCCTCCACCTGGCCGAGGACAAAATAGGCCTGGTACTCGAGCGCCGGAACGCCGATCGGTCGCAGGATCTCGAGCGCCTCCAGACAGCGATTGCGCGCCGCCTCGGCCTCGCCTCGCTCGAGCTGCAGGCGCGCCAGCAGGATCTCGCAGAGGGCCGACTTGGTGGGGAAGGAGGAGCGGTTGAAGATCGTCAGCGCCTTCTTGCAGAGGGCCTCGGCCTCGATCTGGCGGCCCTCGCCGTAGAGAACCAGGGCCCGGTAGAGATCGATCTGGGCGGGCCAGACCTGGTTGCGCTCGTCGACGAAGATCCGCCGCGCCTTCTCCAGCAGGTCGAGGGCCAGAAACTCCTTTCCCTGCCGGCTGACCGCGATGGCCAGAATGGTGAGGCCCTTGGCCGCCTCGTACTTCATGCCCAGGCGGTCGAAGTTGTCGAAGGCCGATTGGCCGAGCTGCGCCGCCTCCTCCACCAGGTTGAGCTCGAGGAAGATCTCGGCCTGGTCGAGATCGCAAAGGGCCAGATGCTCCTTGTTGTCAAGCCGCTCGCAGTCGCGCCGCGCTTGCTGGTAGAGCTGGATGGCGCGGGTGTACTCGCCGCGCAGGTAGTAGAGGTAGGCGATGTTGTAGTCGTTCTCCAGGGCCAGGACTTCCATGCCGTGGGTCTTGCAGAAGTCCCGCGCATCGCGATAGGCGTCGAGGGCGTTGTCGAAGCGGTTAAGGCAGATCTCGCAGACTGCGATGTCGCGCAGACAGACTGCGATGTCGAGAGGCTCGCCGATCTCGACCAGGTTTTCGTAGGCCCAGCGGTAGCGGAGGATCGCCTCCTCCCACCGGTCCTGGCGGAAGAGGATGCTGCCGTAGCCGATCTCCAGACGGGCGAGGCGCAGCCGATCGCCGTGCCGCTCGAAGACCTCTTGGGCCGCGGCCGCCCACTCGAAGGAGCGGTCGTACTGGCCAAGGTAGTTCAGATTCTGCAGCGCGCTGCTGCGGGTCAGGGCGCACTCGAGCTGCTCGTCGATGCGATCGAAGAGCGCCAGCGCCTCCTCGTAGAGCTGCATGGCGGTCCGGTAGTCGCCCGAGCGGTGCAGCAGGTTGGCGCGGGCTCGCAGCGTCCGGGCGCGGCAATAGCTATCGTCGAGGCGCTCCGTCAGCCAGCTCGCCGCCGAGACCAGCCGGCCGGCCGCGGCCATGTCGCGACGCATCCAGGGTCTGAGGTGGTCGCAGATCTGGCGCACCATCTGCTCCGAGACCATCTCGGGATGGCGGCTGAAAAAACGGTCGCGCTCCTCGTCGCTGCGCAGCTCAGCCAGCCGCGGAAGCAGCTCCTCCAGGCTCTCGGATACGGGGTTCATTCGAGCCCCTGCTTCTCGAGCAGGTAGTGGAGCTTCTTGAGGCAGCGGCCGCGGATGAAGCCGATCGAGCCGATCGCCAGTCCCAGCTTTGCCGCCACCTGGCGGTAGGGGAGGGGCGGCTCGGTGTAGAAGAGGAGGCGGATCAACTCCTGGCAGCGGGGACTGAGCTCAGCGATCGCCCTCTGCACCAGGAGCTCGCGCTCCTGGAGCTCGATGTCCTCGGGCTCTACCGCGTGGCGCTGATCGCCCTCCACCCGCTCGAGCTCCTGGCCCTCCCGGAAAGCGGTCTTGAACTGCTTCTGCTGCCAGTGGTAGCAGGCGTTGGAGGTGACGCTGATCAACCAGGAGCGGATCGAACCCTTCTTGCGCAGGGTCGAGAGCTTGGAGTAGACCTGGATCCACACCGACTGGAAGAGGTCGGCGGCGTCCTCCCGGCTCAGCCCCTTGCGGAGCGCGATCGAGAAGACGAGGTTCTTGTACTTGTCGACCAGTGCGGACCAGGCCTGGTCGTTGCCGCGCAGGCACTCCCGCACCAGGCGGCTGTCGTTCCATCCCGCCTCCGAGATCTCGGGGCGGTCGGCGGCAGGGTTCTCCGGGACTACCTGCGGCACGGCCCGCCTCCCCCGGGCTCCACCGCTCGCGCGGCGGGGAGATTGCTTAGCGAAGTTGTTAGCAAGATCGACTGCGCCGGCGCGGAGAGGAGAGCTTTGGTCGGGATGCGGAGACTGGTGGCCGACGGATTCAACTCCCTCCCTGGGACCGGAAGCGTCGCCCCCGCCGCGACCGGCCCGCAGCAGCAAAGACCGAAACGACGAGCGCCTCGACCTGCGATATCTACCGGGATCACGTATGTCCCGACCCGACCTGATCTGCGACCGAGGTCGGTGCCGGCGGTCCCGCCCTCGCAGTCTAGGTGCCGCGAAGGATGCCAATCCTGACAGGAATCACCCACCCTACCCGCAGGGGCGGTGCACCTCGGGCCTCGCTTCTGTAGGCTTCGGGCGATTCCGATGAGCGTCACGGTGGCGGAGGTCATGGTCCCGAGGGTGGTGACCGCGCGCTCCGGCGAAAGCGTCGCCTCGGTGCGGGAGCGGATGGTCGAGGGAGGGATCCATGCCCTGCCCGTGGTCAACGAAGAGGACCGGCCGCTCGGAATCGTCACCTCCAGCGACCTGGTGCAGGACTGCGCCCCCGACCAGGCAGTGTCCGAGGTGATGACTCCGAAGGTCTACACGGTCGCCAGAGACAGCGATGTCCGCCTCGCCGCCCGGCTGATGCGCAACCGCCGCCTGCACCATCTGCTTGTGGTGGAAGGGGGAAAGCTGGTCGGAATGCTGAGCTCGTTCGATCTGCTGCGAGTCGTGGAGGAGCACCGCTTCGAGCGCAAGAGCTGAGCGGCGCAGCCGGCTACTCGATCAGGATCTGCTCCCGGGCCGAAACGAAGACCACGTCCTGTAGCGACGGGTGGCGGCGGAACAGCGACTCGCCCTTCTCCTTCAGACGCTCCGGAGTGAAGCCGAGGATGACCAGATCGGCTTCGGCGGAGCGCGTCTCAACCAGGCGGTCGAAGTCGACCCGGTCGTCGGTGGGGATGATCCGCAGGTTCATCGGACTCACCGGCAGTCGCCCGCTGGAGATCATCTCGTTCAGCTTGCTCCGCTGCGCCTCCACGCCGGCGTGCGGGAAGGCGGCGTAGATGCTGATCTCGGCCTGCTGCCAGTCGGGGTGCCCGAGCAGGATGTAGGCCAGGAGGATCATCAGGTTCGCGTTGCTGTAGTCGTGCCATGTGAGCCAGAGGTGGAGGCGGGAGCGGGTCCCGAAGAACTGCTGGCCGTGGCGGAGCACCAGGCTGTTCATGCGAGTGGCTCCGACCATGTCGAGGCCGTCGAGCACCTCGGCCAGCACCTCCGGTCCGTCGCCGCCGGCGAACTCGAACAGGATCGTGTTGTTCTCCATCCCCGACACCCCGGGCACCTGCAGGCTCTGGGCGAGGGCCGAGCGCATCGACGGTGAGACGATGGTGTCCACGTAGATCGAGCTGTCGCGGGCCTGGGTCAGGCCGATCAGGCGCCTGAGCACCTGGCGGCTCTCCTGGAAGGTCTGGGTGTTGAGGTGCCCCTGAATAAAGTGCAGGTAGGTCCCGAACCCGTAGCGATGGCAGAGCCAGGTGAGGAAGTGGATCGGCGCCGAGCGCGAGAACGTGCGCCCGTCGATCATGATCACGCTCGGCCTCCACTCGTCGCTCCGGCCCTGCGGCAGGCTCTTCTGCAGCTTGACCTGTGAATAGCGGGTGAGCTGCGTCATCGCCCCGTGGAAGAGGGCCGCCAGGTCGTCGGCACCGCCGCGGGCGGCGCGCAGGAAACGGTAGATGACCACGATGACGGCGATCGCAATCAGGGTGAAGAGGGGGTCCATCTGGAACATGAGGAGCACGCACATCACTGCGCCGAGCAGGCTCAGGTACCACTTGGAGCGGAAGCTGGGCCGGTAGCTCGGGCGGGCGGCGAAGTGCTCCAGGAAGCTGATCGCGCAGAGGGCGCCGTAGGTGACCATGAAGAACATCGAGATGATGCGGGCCACGAAGTCCACCGAGCCGGCCGCGACGATGGCGAGGGCCAGGATCGCCGTGACCAGGGTGGCGTTGCGCGGGTCCGCGGCCTCTCCCACGCCACGGGCGAGGAAGCGATTGAGGCCCTTGAAGGGGACCAGCTTGTCGCCGGCCAGGGCCTGCAGGGTCCTGGGCGCCACCAGGATCGAGCCGATCGCGGAGGAGAGAGTTGCGCAGCCGAGCCCGATCGGGATGATCGGTCCCCAGAGGGCGATCCGGGCCATCACCAGCTGGTCCCCGGCCAGCAGCTCGGGCGAGGCCGAAGCGGCTAGCTTGTGCACCACCGCCACGTACACGAGCATGCCGAAGAAGGTGGCCGACAGGATCCCGGCGGGGATCGACTTGCGCGGGTTGGCCAGGTCGCCGGAGAGGCCGACGCCGGCGGTCATCCCGGTGAAGGCGGGAAAGACGATGGCGAAGACCAGCATGAAGGGGTCGGGGTCCTCGACGTGGCGGAAGAGATCGAGTCCGCCGCCCTCCGAAACCTCCACCGGCGGGCCGACGAAGAAGAGGAGGAGCGAGATCCCCAGCACGATCGCCACCACCCAGAGCGCCTTCACTCCGAGGCTGGCGCCGCGGGTGAGCACCAGGACCGCGAGCGCCACGGTGCCGGGCAGCGACACCAGGCGGGGATCGAAGGGGCCCCCGAGCAGGGACTCGAACCAGGGGGTCAGCGGCCGGAAGGCCTCGGCGAAGGCGATCATGTAGAAGGCCACCGAGATCGCCTGCGAGAAATAGAGCGAGATCCCGATCGCGCCGCCGATGGTGGTTCCGAAGGAGCGCGAGATGATGAAGTACTCGCCGCCGCCCTCGACCCGCCGGTTGGTGGCGATCTCGGCGATCGCCAGGGCGGTGGGCACGGTGACCAGGTGGCCAATGACGATGATGAGCAGAGCGCCGGCCACCCCGGCGTGGCCCACGGCGTAGCCGAAGCGCAGGAAGAGGATGGCGCCGAGGATGGTGCTGATGCTGGCCAGGAAGACCGGGGCCACCCCGAAGCCGTGGCCGCGGACGCTCCCGGACTTGCCGCCCGGGCTCGGGGTTCGGATCGCTTCGCTCACCTGATCGCGGGGTGGGAGGCGCCCGCCTCAGCCGCCCAGTACCAGGCTCACCACCGAGCCCTCGCTGGCCGCCTGGGATGCCGACAGCTCGTCCGGCTCCCGGGTCGAGGCGTTGCCGTCGCGGTCGAGCCGCACGGTGAGGACGCCGGATGTGGGCAGCGGCTGGCCCATCATGGCGTCCTGCGGGCCGAGGGTCAGCTCCAGCGGGAAGCGCGGATCCGCGATCCGCTTCACGGCGCTCGGCGGGCCGCCCTCGGCGCTGGTCAGAATCACGAAGAGGACGCCGCCCGGCTGCGGCCGGGCGCCGGAGGAGAGCCCCACCACCACCTGGTACCCGCCCTCCGGCTCCGGGTCGCCCGTCTGCGGAAGCTGCAGGGGGCCGCCGGCCTCGGTGGCGCCCGGCTCCGGGCCGGTGCCCAGGATCTCTTCGATCGGGCGGCCTTCACGGGCCATGGCCAGCAGACGCCCCAGCTCCGGATGCTCGCCTCCCACAGCCTCCAGGCCGCGCTCCCAGAGCTCGATGGCGGGACCGTACTCCCCCTCGCGGAGCCGGAAGAGGCCCATCGCCACCAGCGAGTCGACGTGGGCCGGATCGGCCGCCAGGGCCCGCTGCAGGAGCGACATCGCCTGCTCGCCGTTGCCCATGGCGAGACGGACCATGCTCTGGATATAGAGGGCATCGGGGTCCTCGGCCCGCCTGCGCAGGATCTGATCGGCCTGGCCGAAGGCGTCGAAGAGCTGCCCGGCGGAGAGCAGCAGGTAGGCCATGTCCCGCCGCGCCTCCAGGTTCTCGGGATTGGCGAGGATGAAGTTGTCGAGGGCCCGCAGCTGCTCCACCACCTCCGACGGCACCTGGGGTCCGGCGGGATGCTCGTCGGGGGCTCCGGCGCTCTGGACGGGGGGGGCGGGCGCGGCCTCGGGTGGCTTGGGTTGGGCGTCGCGCAGGGCCCAGTAGAGGAGGGCGCCGAGCAGCGCGAAGAGGCCGGCGCCGTAGAGAAAGCCGGTCACGAAGGACCTGCCGCCGGGAGCGGAGGCCCGGGCCGGCTTCGCGGCATCTCGCCCCCGCTTGCGGGCCGGAGCGGCGGCGGGTCCACGCCGCCCCAGCAGCTCGCGGCTGGTCTCCAGCTCGCGCAGAGTCCGGGCCGCTGCCTTCTCGAGCGCGCTCAACTCTCCTGCGTCGGCGTGCCGCTCGCCCCGAAGGCGCTGGTAGAGCTCCTCGAGCCGGGCCTCCAGGTCCTCGATCTTGAGCTCCAGGTCGCGCTCCGAGGCCTCCCCGCCGGTCTCCCGCGCGAAGCGCCGGGCGGCGAGCAGGCCGACGGCCAGGCCGACCAGGAGGATCGCCAGGCCGGGTGCCCAGGCGGCGAAGCTCACGTCTCCACCTCGCGGCGGATCCGCTCGCGGTAGGCTTCCAGCTCTTCGTCCCGCTCCGGCTCCTCGAGCCGCGCTCTGCTGCCCCCTGCGGCGCGCAGGCGCAGGAAGATCAGCGCCGCGCCGGCGAAAAGGGCCAGCACCGGGACCACCCAGACCAGGAGATTGAAGCCCTCCGGCTTCGGCTCCAGGCGGATGAACTCGCCGTAGGAGGCCTCGAAATACTCGAAGATCTGGTCCTCGGTGTAGCCGGCGGCGAGCAGGCTGCGCACCTCTTCGCGCATCGCCAGGGCCGAATCGGTGGGGGAATCGGCTACCGACAGCCCTTGGCATACCGGGCAGCGCATGAGCCGCGCGACCTCGTGGGTGGCGCGCTCCAGCGCCTCGCCGCTGAGCGGCGCGCGCAGCGGCTCGCCGAGCAGCGCCGAGGACTCGACCCCCAGACCCTGCTGCCCCCCGGCTCCGGCCGCCAGGCCGAGTGCGAGCAGCAGAAACGCGAGCGCCCTCACAGCAGGCCCTCCAGGATCCGGGTCATGGTCTCGGGGGTGACCACGCTGGTGACCTTCTCGACCACAACCCCCTCGCGGTCGATGAAGAAGGTCTCCGGCGCCCCGTAGACCCCGTAGGCGATCGCCACCTTCGACTCGGCGTCGACCAGCGAGGGGCCCCAGGCGCCGCGCGCGTCGAGGAACCTGCGGATCAGGTCGACCTCGTCCTGGTAGATCACGCCCAGAAAGGCGACCCGGCCGGCGTAGTGGCGAGCGCCGGCCTGAAGGATCGGATGCTCCACCACGCAGGGCCGGCACCAGGTGGCCCAGAAGTTGATCACCACCGGCTTGCCCCTCAGCTCGCGCAGCCGCACGACGTTCCCCTCCAGGTCGGCGAGGGCGAAATCGGGGGCC
>JABAOD010021854.1_pt1 | contig 12025 bp, 12 predicted proteins | sample 7062151 | NCBI WGS metagenome assembly JABAOD01 (sample SAMN14538626, study PRJNA623070) | marine sediment metagenome | biome: marine biome [ENVO:00000428]; feature: marine pelagic biome [ENVO:01000023]; material: deep marine sediment [ENVO:00002113] | place: India: Gulf of Khambhat ...
CCTGAGCACACGAAGCACACGAAGTGCGCGCAACACCGAGAAATGTTCAGTCGTCGGGGCGATCGCAACACCGACCACGATAAAATCGAAGATGCTCCACGGATCGCGGAAAAAGGCGCGACCATGGGCCGTGATCCGGATTGCGAGCTCGATGACGAATACGCCGAGGATGATCTGATCGAGGGCAATAATGATACCCCCCGCCGCCCGCATCGCGGTCTGGGAAGTCTCCAGGCCGAGCAATATGGCATTGACGACGATGAGCACGATGATCGTGCGCTGAAAGGTGGGATTTTCCGCAATTCCGGCGAGCTTGTGCCGAAAGCCGCTTGACGTCTCGTCGCGCATCATAATTACCTCGTCAGTCGTTTCCGGGATCCTGTGTCGGAAAGTGGCTCGAGAAAGCCCACGCCTCATGCGTGCCGCCCGGCGGCCCGGCAGGCTATAATCGCCCCGAAGCATACTCGATCGGAGGCCTGCCATGTCCGTCCACGCGCTCTCATCCTCCACGTCGGCCGATCCTGTCGTCCAGGCGAAAATCGATCTGGCCGCCGCCCATCGGCTCGCCGCGATCCACGGGCTCGAGGAAGGCATCGACAATCATTTCACGGTGACCGTGCCGGGCCACGATGATCGCTATCTGATTCTGCCCTTCGGACTGCACTGGTCGGAGGCGCGAGCGAGCGACATGATTGTCTTCGACGAGGCGGGCCGGACGCTCGAGGGCGAGGGTGTCGTCGAGCTGTCGGCGCAGTGTATCCACGCACCCATCCATCGGATCACCGCGGCACGTGTGGTGCTGCATACGCACCAGCCCTGGGCTCTCGCACTCAACATGCTCGAAAGCAATCGTCTCGTGCCGGCGAGCCAGACAGCCGCCTTCTTCCACGGACACATCGCCTATGACGATACGTATACCGGTACTGCCGATACGCTCGAAGAAGGCGAGCGGCTCGCCCACCTGATGGGCGACAAGCAGGTGATGTTCATGAAAAACCACGGCGTCTTGGTGGTCGGTGAGAGCATCGGGCAGGCATACCATCGACTCTATTTTCTCGAACGTGTCTGCAAGGCACAGGTGCTCGCCATGAGCACCGGCGAGCGGCTCGCGGTATTGTCCGACGACGTCATCGCCCAGGTGCAGGCGCCGCCCGAGCAAGACCGGCACGGTCGTGGAGAGAGAATCCGCCTGTTCTTCGAAGCAATGAAGCGGATAGTCGATCGCGAGCTGCCGGGTTACGCCGACTGACGGCTGCGGGCGAAACGGGAGTCAAAAGATGGATTTACTGAGTCTGGTCAAAGATGCAGAGGACGCCAGGGATGTCGAGGACGGTACCGTGATCTTCGACGAGGAGACTCCCGGCGACGTCATGTACGTTATCTTGAGCGGCGAGGTGGACATTTTCGCAAGCGGCGTGCTCGTCGAGACGCTGGGGCCGGGCGACCTGGTGGGAGAGATGGCGCTCATTGACTCGAAGCCGAGAAGCGCAAGCGCGTTGACGCGCGGCGATTGCCGCATCGCACCGGTCGGCGAGGAGCGTTTTCTACAGATGGTGAGAGAAACGCCGGAGTTCTCGCTGCACGTGATGCGGGTGCTGGCGGAGCGGCTGAGACGCACGACGGCAAAGGTATAGTAAGGCGCGACTGGCCGCACTGGTCGCACTGGGCGCGCATGAGGCGTGTACCGCCGAAAATTCCTGTAAAGCCCCATCGGCTGCAAAAAGGCGAGGGATCCGCCAGGCAGTAGAGCTCCACGGTCCACCATTCCTGGCGATAAATCCCGACCGGCCGGTCGACCTGCGCGGACGTCAGCCTGCTCATGAGCCCGAGCTGCGTGGCTGGCTGCGAGACCGTGCCACCGCTTCGCCCCGGGGCGTTGCGAGGGGCGCTCTTTTACACCTGCCATCTTCGGGCCTCCGCCGAGCGATGCCGATGATGGCGCATGGTGGTGGGAATCGCACACTCGCGCGCCATGGGAGCGTTGCAAAGAGCGCCGCTTCGCCATGGCCCCGATGTGGTAAATTGCAATCGACGACGACGGAGACCGCAAAGACGCGCCGAAGTGAGTAAGAGTTCAGATTTCGCCGGCCGGACCCCGGCTAAACGAGCAACGTCCTCCCGCTCGCCCGCGCCGCACCACCGCGTGCGGGGTTTTCAGCGCTCGATCGTGCTTATCGTCATCCTTGTCGCGGTCGTCGTTGCGGCTTTCGAGGTCCACGAACGTGTCACCCACGTCTCCGAAACCGATGCCCGCATCACCGGCAACCTGGTGACCATCAGCAGCCGCGTCGCGGGCTGGGTGACCAAGGTCTCGGTAGAGGAGAGCGATGTCGTCGCATCCAACCAGGTGCTGGCAGTCGTCGACGACCGGGAATCGCGCCTGCGCGTGAGGCAGCTCGAGGCGCAGGTACGCACTATCGAGGCGGATCGGGACCGCCTGAAGGCGGAGCGGGATCTCATCGACGACCAGACGCGCAGCCGCCTCGAAACGCAGCAATCACGGCTGCATGCGGCGAGTGCGTCCGTGTCGGCCCTCGAGGCGCAGACGGATCTCGCGACCGCCGAGCTCGCCCGCGCGCGCTCTTTGTTCAGCAAGAAAGTGATTTCGCGCCAGGAGCTCGAGAAGGCCCAGGCGCAGGCGCGGCGACTCGAGGGCGAGCAGCGCATGGCCGTCGCCGAGCTCGAGGAGTCCCGCGCCAAGCTCGTCGAGGAACGCGCCGAGCGTGCAAGGCTCAAGGTGCTCGACAAGCAGCTCGAGAAGCTCGTTCACGAGCAGGAGGAGCTGCAGGCTCGATTCGAGCAACAGAAGCTCGATCTCGCCGATCGGACCATCAGAAGCCCCGTGAACGGCGTCGTCGACAAGACTTTTGTTGACGTCGGCGAGTTCGTCTCACCGGGACAAAGGCTAGCCATTGTTCACGACCCCGCCGACATCTGGGTCGAGGCTAATATAAAGGAGACGCAGATTCGAAAGCTCGCGCTCGGACTCCCGGTCGAGATCTTCGTCGATGCGTTTCCGGACGAAACCTTCGGTGGCGAGATCATGAGCATCGGCCACTCCACCACGGGCTCCTTCGCGCTGCTTCCGAATCCAAATCCAAGCGGTAACTTCACCAAGATCACCCAACGGCTGCCCGTGCGCATCGCCATCGAGCAACGCGAGCAAAAGCTGCGGCCGGGCATGATGGTCGAGGTCAAAATTGACATCCGCGGCCGCTGATCGCGCGCACGGCGAGCAGACGCGATTGTACCGGGTGCTGGTCACCGTCACCGGCATGGCGGCAGCATGCAGCATGGTGTTCTCCGGCACGATCGTCAACGTCGCGGTGCCGCACGTGATGGGAGCGTTCGGCGTCGGCCAGGACAAGGCCCAGTTCCTCACCACCGCTTACGTAGCGACCATGGTGGCGAGCCAGCTTCTCAGCGCGTGGTTCATGACGGTGCTCGGTCGCCGCGTGGCGTTTCTGGTGGTGCTTACCCTGTTCATCGCCGGTGGGTTGCTGTGCGCCTGGAGCTCGAATCTCGACCTGATCATCTTCGGGCGCGTCATGCAGGGATTCACCGCCGGCATCGTCCAACCACTGGTAATGGTGACACTTTTTCAGCTCTTCCCCGAGCAGCGTCGTGGCACCGCAATGGCGGTGTATGCAACAGGGCTGGTGCTCGCACTCGGTCTCGGGCCGGTGCTGGGGGGCATCACTATCGACGCGCTGGGTTGGCGGTACGTTTTCTACGTACCGCTGCCAATCGTCGCCACCGCATTTCTGCTCGGCACCGTATTCATGCCGGCCGGCGTGAGAAGCAAGGTGCGCCAGCCTTTCGACTGGACCGGATACGCGCTGCTCTGCACTTTCCTGTACTGCCTGATGTCCGCAATCGCCAACGGGCAGCGGGAGGGGTGGACCTCGAACTTCATCGTGGCGCTGTTCGTCGTCGGTGGCATTGCGGCCGCGCTTTTCATTCGTTCCCAGCTGCGACCCGGCGCCGCGCTCCTCGACCTCACGCTTTTTCGCAATCCCCGATTCGCAGCCGCCGCGAGCGTCGCGTTCGTGTTCGGGGTGGGCAACTTTTCCATAACCTATGCGGTTCCGGTCTTCGCCCAGCTCGTGCAGGGGTATACGCCGACGCTGGCCGGCTTCGTCCTGCTGCCGGCGAGTCTCGTCGTCGTATGCATGGCACCTTTCACGGGATGGCTCTCCAATCGCGCGTCCTCGCAGCTCCCGATCATGGGAGGGCTGGTGCTGTTCGTGATCGGGGCGCTTCTGCTAGCCGGTACTGACGTCAACACGGTCTTCTGGACCATGGCATTGTTCGCCGTGGTGGGCCGCACCGGCATGGGCTTCATCAATGCCCCGCTCTCCGCAACCGCCCTTCGCGCCGTCAGCGCCGAGCAGCTCGGCCACGCCTCGGGCGCGCTCAACTTCTGCCGCCAGCTCGGCGGCGCGCTCGGCATCAACACGCTGGTCGCCTGGCTCGAGATTCGCACCCAGTTCCACAGCGATGCGCTCACCGCCACCCAGGTGGCGGACAACGTGGCCACCCGAGAGCTTCTCGCGGAGACGAGCCGCCTGCTTTCCGAAGGAGGTATTGCCGAGGGGCTGCGCCAGGCGCTGGCCCTGGATCACCTGGGCCGGATGATTCAGGCGCAGGCGGATACGCTGGCATTCCAGGATGGCTTCCGTCTCGTGGCCCTGGTGTTCGTGCTCGCGCTCATCCCCGCCTGGATACTGGGCCGCTCGCGGATCCGCGTGGTTTCCGCGTGAGCGGGTTTCGCCGCTGCGCTTTCACTCAGTGCGTGTCGTCCCAACCGAACTCGCGCTGTATCCGGTGGTACGTGTCGGCGCTGAAACCGCGCGCGCCGATAAAGCGCTCGACGATCTCGGCATCCGGTTCGTCCTTAGCATAGCGCAGCTGCTCCTCGGTGTATTCCTCGTAGATCTTCGCCAGCGCTTCCGATTTCTTCATGGTGCCTTCCTCCGGTAACAGAGCATCCACGATGAAAAACCTACATCTGGCTCATTTCAGGCGAATTTCCGCAACCGATCGATGTGTAACAAGTGTTTCGGCGAATCTGCTGCCGCGCCCAATCTGCGCGCCCGCGGATGTATCGAGCGGCGCCTCGCTTGCCGAAAGGTAAGCCCGTGGATCGATCCGGCCAACGCGGCTCGTTGACCACGGGCCGATGCGTGCTCGCGGTGATGCTCGCTCTGTTGGCGGCAGCATCCCCGCTCGACGCTCACGAGGTTCGCCCGGCGTATCTGCAGCTTCGTCAAACGGCGGCCGAGACGTTCAATGTGCTGTGGAAGGTGCCCGCCCGCGGCGAGCTCCGGCTGGGGTTGAAGGCGCAGCTTCCCGAGCACTGCACGCCGCTTTCCAAGACCGTATCCACCAGGAGCGGCGCGGCTTTTACGGACCGCTGGACAGCGACCTGCCCGGGTGGGCTGGAAGGCGGATCCATCGACATCGAGGGCCTGTCCGGCACCCTCACCGACGTGCTCATCCGAATCGAGCGGCTCGACGGTAGCTCCCAGGTCGCGCGCCTGACGCCTCAAGCACCCGCGCTCGTCGTCGAGGCTGCGCCCGGGTGGCACCAGGTCGCGACGACCTACCTGGGGCTCGGCGTCGAGCATATTCTTCTCGGCATCGATCACCTTCTTTTCGTGCTCGCGCTGCTGCTGCTGGTCGAGGGCTGGCGCCGGCTCGTGGCAACGGTCACGGCGTTCACCGTCGCGCACAGCTTCACTCTCGCGGCCGCCACCCTCGGCTACGTGCACGTCCCGCAACGGCCTGTGGAGGCGCTCATCGCGCTGAGCATCGTCTTCGTTGCCAGCGAGCTGGCCCGGTCGCCAGACGAACACGCGAGCCTCGCGCGGCGCTGGCCGTGGGCGATCGCATTCGCGTTTGGCCTTCTGCACGGCTTCGGGTTTGCCGGCGCCCTGGTCGAGGTCGGACTGCCTCAACAGGCGATTCCCTTCGCGCTGCTGTTTTTCAACCTCGGCGTGGAGCTTGGGCAGCTGCTCTTCATAGCCGCAGTGATCACCGTCGCGCAGTGCGCGAAGCGCATCGCGCTGCCACGGCCTGCTTGGACTCCGCGGCTGGCGGCCTACGCCATCGGCTCGGTGGCTGCGTTCTGGACGATCGAGCGCGTAGTGGGCTTGTAGCAAGCCGCTATGGATGATTTTCGATCCGCCGGCTCGGGCGTCTGCGTGTCGTTCTGCGAATCCGGGCAGAGCGGTTCTGCCTCCTCGGTACCCGGCGAGCGATCTAGAGAAAGAACTTCACGTAGGCCTGCAGACCCGCGTAGTCGAAGTCGACCTGACCGTTGAAATCGAGATCGATGATATCCGTGCTTTCCCTCGCCTCGACGGAAACGCTGAGGAGGTCGAATCCGAGCCCGAATCCGACGTGCTTGAAGGCGTCGTATTCGATGGCACCGCGAAAATCGAGGATGGTTCCCCTGTAATCGTCGATCTCCAGATAAAAGGCTTCCGTGCTCGCCCGGATGAACCACTTGGGGGTTATGGCAAAGTCCATGCGCAAACCGATGACCGGAAGAGGCGCCGTCACGTCCGCGCTCTCCGAGGGGACGAGCCCTGATGTAGAGCTGATACTGAATGAGATGGGCGCGACATACAGCCCGACGGATCCCGCGAGATCGANNAGCTGTAAGTACTTTTATAAATATCGAAGTCGAGGCTGGAATTGACCGTGCTTCCTGCTGGATAGGTTTGGTCGCCGATCTGGATATCCCGCTCGAGTACTCCCAGTCCATCACGGCGCAGCGCAAACCACGTGAAATCGACCCGGTGACGCTTGTTCTCGGTGAATCGCCAGAATCCGTCGATTCTTCCGGCAGACGTAGTGGTCTCGAGGCCGAGGGCGTCCTCGACGTCGACGCTGACACCCAAGCCGCCCAAGCCGATGCTGACACTGCTGTTCGTTCCCGCGAAGAATACACCGAGATTCAGGCCGGCCCGCTTCCAGGGGGTGGCCTTGTTTTCGCTCTCTTCAGTCAGTCCCGGTTGAGGCGTTCCCAGCCAGGCGATCAGAAAGACTAACAGCGCCGCTGTTCGTGGCATTTTTGTTCCCCCCCCCCCCCCCCCGATTTTTTTGCTTCTTGGTGAAGGCAGCCCGCGGCACGACGACGAGGATAGCGCCGGATCCACGGCGAATTCCCTGGAGCTGCTGCGCCTCGTTATCGCCGGCCGAACATTAGTTGAGCATAAATTCGCGTCCATAGGAAGCACACCGCAGCCGGGATTCCATATCCGGACGAACTCCTTTATCTTTGACTCTCTACCCTCCCTGCGGCTCGACTAACGAGGGCAATTGATCGTGCGCTACGACACGTTTGCCCATAGCATTCTCCACCGCCGGTCCAACGACCAAGCCTCGAAGATCTCTGGTCCTGGAAAAATTCGATGTCTCGAATCAGATTTGAAACTTCAGTGAACCGTCCAATTCGGCGTTTTGCAGTCCTCCTGCTGGGAATCGCTACTATCAGCGGTTGCGTCTCGATCAATAGCGTGACACCCGAGCCGGCCGCGCCGGGCGAGGTCGTGAGACTCCATCTGAGCAACGTCATAGGGCCCATGAGCGTCGAGCCTGGAGCGACGCTTACGTTCGACGGTAAGGAAATGCCGCTCGATCCTGATACGGCGAGTGTGGTCGGTTTCGTCGTGCCCGAGGGGACGGCTCCCGGCACCTACACAGTCGAGGTGCGCGATGGGGTGGGACTGCTCGAGGTCATCACCATCGTGCCGCTGTTACGGAGTCGCTCGAATTCCACCGACCTGGTGGTCGGAGCCGATTAGGCGCCGCTCGCTCAGAATCCGCTCGGTTTTCCGGGCTCGATACGACCGCTCAAGTTGGGAGTGCGGAACGAATCAACGTTCTGCAGAAGGTAATCGTTCGCGCGTCGCCACCATTTGTAGCATCGACGCGTTGAATCGAAGTAGCGCACCCACCGATTACAATACCTATCGTCTTCGATGGACCAGGTGCCGCTGTCACTGCCAGACAGTCCATGGGTGCCGCGAACCACCCCGTTCTCGTAGAAGACCATGGTGAGCTGTTGTCCTTCCCATGCGCTCCGGAAAGTGTTCCCGCTGATGAGCGTGGAGACTTCTTCACCGCTCAGTGCTACGTCGTCCTCGCCCGGGGTCATGCTCCCGCATCCCGCGAGCAGTGCTGCGAGCAGCGGCGCCACGAACATCGAGAGGTGGCGCATGGACTTCTCTTCCTCCAGGCGCTCGACTTTATGCCCGACTCTGCGTTTCACAACGATTCTCCGCGTAGCTGGCTCTTAGTCAACGACGAGCAGAATACAATCGTTGCAAGGGAAAACCAAATAGCGATAACGCCGATGGAACATCGTCAAGCCTTGGGGCAGCCTGCGGTCAAAGCCACCGATACCATCGAAAAGCCACTCGAGAAATCAACGATTCCCTGTAGGGCTCGGCTTGAGACGAGCCGCCCGGTGGCTGGCGCCGCGTCCAATGGCACGCCCGCAATCGCGGTATCGCAGTGAAGCACGTCGGGGAGCTCCGGCAGCCGCGCAAGGGCCGAGGGGCCGCGTAACGGGGAACGACGGTCCCGCTGACCGGTTAGGCGGGCTTTTCCCTGGAATCGGAGTTCAGGGGGCTCGGAAGCTTTCGATCACGCCCGGGTGTCGGAAGCGCTCTTGGTCTATTCCTCCGAGTGGGTCTCGAACTCACCGGGGGACACGATCTCGATGAGCTCGAGATCCGCCGAGTGCTCTATCTCGCGATGACGGATACCCGCGGGTTGCAGCACGCAGTCCCCTTTGCGGGCCGTGTGCAGACCTTGTCCCTCGTATTCGAACGTGATCCAGCCCTTCAGCACGTAGTACATCTGAAACGTGCATTCGTGGCTATGCCACTGCCCGGTAGCGTTGTCGCTCTTGATGGCGCGGATCACGTGGGCCACGTAGTCGCCGTTGGTGGCGTCTTTGATGCCCAGATCCCGGTACTCGAAGTAGGACCGCAGTCCGCCCGAGTGGAACTCCGCCTTTCCGGCCTCGTGGTGGGAGAATTTCTGTTTCCTGGCCATGCTTACCCCCTGTGTCGGCGCAATTTTCCACATCATAATGCAAATCCGGCGTGAAAATGCTATTCATACGGCTTGCTTGACGGCGGCTCCCGAGCGCAGCGCTTCCAGGCACTGTCGTCCGCCTGCGTTCCACCGGGCGCCGGGGTCGCTGGCCGCCAGGGCCGCTTTGCATTCGGGGGCCGGTTGGCAAGCGCCACACAATTGCACCGGGAGATCGCTGATGTCGACAGACGTTTCGGAAAAGCCGGTTATCGAGGTCAACGGACGCCTCTACCGATGGCCTGTTCGGCCGCTGGTCGTGATATGCATCGACGGCAGCGAGCCCGACTATGCCGATAGCGACGGCGGCGGCTACATCGAGCGCGCCGTTGCGGCGGATGCCATGCCGTTCATGAAGCGCATGCTCGCGTCCGGCACCAGCCGGCTGGCTGAATCCGCCATGCCGTCGTTCACCAACCCGAACAACATCTCCATCGTCACCGGCGTGCCGCCGGCGGTGCACGGGATCTGCGGCAACTACTTCTACGACCGTGAGTCGGACACCGAGGTCATGATGAATGACCCGAAATTCCTTCGCGTCGGCTCCATACTGGCGGCATTCGGCGATGCCGGAGCCCGGGTGGCCGTGGTGACTGCGAAGGACAAGCTGCGCGGATTGCTCGGTGAGGGGCTCGATATCGGCCCGCAACGCGCCATCTGCTTCTCGGCCGAGAAGGCTGACAGTGTGACGCTCGCGCAGAACGGCATTGCGAACGCGCTCGAGCTCGTGGGCAGGCCGCTGCCGACTGTTTATANNCTCAGCGAGTTCGTGTTTGCCGCCGGCGTCAAGCTTCTCGAACGCGAGCGTCCCGACATCATGTACTTGTCGACCACCGATTACATACAGCACAAGCACGCGCCGGGCAGCGATGGTGCCAACGCCTTTTACGGGATGATGGACGGGTATTTCGAGGCCCTGGACGCGATGGGCGCAACCATCGCAATCACCGCCGATCACGGCATGAAAGCCAAGCACGACGCCTCGGGCGAGCCAGACGTTATCTATCTGCAGAGCTTGCTCGACGAGTGGCTGGGCGAGGGGGCGACGCGCGTCATCCTGCCGATTACCGACCCTTACGTCGTGCACCATGGGGCACTCGGCGGATTCGCCACCGTGTATGTCGAGGACAGCGTCGACCTCACCGCGCTCATCGCGCGCCTGTCCTCGCTTCCCGGTATCGAGTCGGTTCTATCGCGAGAGGCGGGGTGCGAGCGCTTCGAGCTGCCTCCCGATCGGGTCGGAGACCTTATGGTCGTCTCGTCCAGGCGAAAAGTCATCGGACGTGCCCCGGAGCATCACGACCTGAGTCAGCTCGACGAGCCGCTTCGCTCTCACGGTGGCCTGTCGGAGAGCTATGTGCCTCTTCTATTCAATCGTCCGGCGATGAACTTGGCGCAAAATCGTCGGCTGCGAAACTTCGACATCATGGATATAGCGCTCAACCATCTCGAAAGTGTCGAGCCCGGGCAGCCGGCGCGCGCGGTAGGAGTTTGAATCGATGACTGCAGATAAAACGGCAACGCTGAGCGTGGTGGATGATGCGGCGGCGCCGCCGCTGCGAGAAGGCCTGCGCATCGCGGGCGAGACTGTCGAGCGAGACGAAACCGTCGAGGTCTTCAACCCGTATACGAATCGCGTTGTCGGCACGGTGGCTCAGGCGGCCGTCTCCGACGTTCGCCGCGCATTCGAAATCGCCGCGGGCTATTCTCCGAAACTTACGCGCTACGAGCGCCAGCAGATCCTGCAACGCATCGCCGAGCGCCTGGTCGAAGAGAAGGATGAGATCTCCGATCTCATTACGGCTGAGTCGGGACTCTCGAAAAAGGACTCCCTCTACGAAGTCGGTCGTGCGTTCGATGTCTTCAGCCTCGCTGGCCAGCTCTGCATACACGACGACGGCGAGATCTTCTCATGCGATCTCACGCCTCACGGCAAACGGCGCAAGATCTTCACGACGCGACAGCCGCTGCGGGCTATCAGCGCCATAACGCCGTTCAACCACCCGTTGAACATGGTTGCACACAAGCTCGCGCCTGCGATTGCCACCAACAACTGCATGGTCGTGAAGCCGACCGAGCTGACGCCGCTGACGGCGCTGCGGCTCGCCGATATTGCCTACGAGGCCGGCCTGCCGCCGCAGATGCTGTCGGTGGTCACCGGCATGCCGGAAGCCATCGGTGACGAGATGATCACCAACGAGCATATCGATCTGATCACCTTTACCGGCAGCGTTCCGGTCGGCAAGTACATCGCCGCAAAGGCCGGCTACCGGCGCACGGTGCTCGAGCTCGGCGGCAACGATCCGCTCATCGTCATGGAGGATGCCGATCTCGACAAGGCGGCGGAGCTGGCGGTTGCCGGTGCGACCAAGAACTCCGGCCAGCGCTGCACCGCCGTCAAGCGCATTCTCGCGGTGGACGCAATCGCGGACGCGCTCGTGCCCCTGCTGGTGGAAAAGGCGAAGGCGCTGGTGTGCGGCGATCCGATGGATGCGGCAACCGACGTCGGCACGGTCATCAGCGAAAAGGCCGCGGCGCTGTTCGAGCGGCGCGTGGAGGACGCCGTTGCGCACGGCGCCGAGCGGCTGCACGGTGACGCGCGCCAGGGCGCCCTGTTTCCGCCAACGGTGGTCGACAGGGTTCCTTATGACTGCGAGCTCGTGCGCGAAGAGACCTTCGGTCCGGTGATCCCGGTCATTCGTTGCAAGGACATCGACGATGTGATTCGAATCTCTAACTCGACGGCGTTCGGACTCTCCTCGGGCGTTTGCACCAATCGCCTCGACTACATCACCCGCTTCATCGACGAGCTCGAGGTCGGCACCGTCAACATCTGGGAAGTGCCGGGCTACCGCATCGAGATGTCACCGTTCGGCGGCATCAAGGATTCCGGGCTCGGCTACAAGGAAGGCGT
>JABAOD010013373.1_pt4 | contig 12022 bp, 11 predicted proteins | sample 7062151 | NCBI WGS metagenome assembly JABAOD01 (sample SAMN14538626, study PRJNA623070) | marine sediment metagenome | biome: marine biome [ENVO:00000428]; feature: marine pelagic biome [ENVO:01000023]; material: deep marine sediment [ENVO:00002113] | place: India: Gulf of Khambhat ...
CCGATGTTCACATTGGCGATGCCGCAGTCCGATCCGCGGGCCGACAGGAACAGCTCCGCCTCGCGCACGTGCTCGGTGAAGATCGCCGAGGACAGTCCCTGCGGAACGCCGTTGTGGTACGCGATCGCCTCCTCCAGCTCGTCTACCGCCTGCTGCGGTGTGGACGACTTCTTTCCGTAAGAGATGATGTAGAGGATCGGCGCGAAGGTTTCTTCCTGCACGATGGCGAAGGCGTTTTTCGCCTCGGCGATGCACGGGTTCACGTAGTGGCCACCCGGATACCGCGGCCCATCCAGTGGCTCGCCGCCGTAGAGGATCTTCCCACCTTCCTTCTTCACCTGCGCGATGGCGTTCTGCAGATCCTGCACCGCGCTCTTGGTCACGAGCGGTCCCATGAGCGTCCCGGGCTTGCGCGGGTCGCCGATCGGGATCCCCTCGTACGCCTTCACCAACCGCCTGACGAGTTGATCCTTCAGCGATGCGTGCACGATGATGCGACGCGTGCTCGTGCACCGTTGCCCCGCCGTGCCGACGGCGCCGAACAGGATCGCGCGTTCGGCCATGTCCAGGTTGGCATGCGGCGTGACGATGATCGCGTTGTTGCCGCCCAGCTCGAGGATGGTGCGTCCGAATCGAGTGCCCACCACTTCGGCCACGCGACGCCCCACCTGACAGCTCCCCGTGGCCGACACGAGAGGAATCCGTTTGTCCTGGAGCAACATGTCGCCGATGGTGGATCCGCGGCCGATCACCAGCGAGAAGATCGCGGGATCGACCCCGTTTGCCCGGGCCACCTCTTCGGCGATCTTGGTGCATGCGATGGCCGTGAGTGGCGTCTGGCTGGAGGGCTTCCACACCACACTGTCTCCGCACACCGCCGCGATGGCCGCGTTCCAGCTCCACACCGCGACCGGGAAGTTGAACGCGCTGATCACGCCGACGACGCCGAGCGGGTGCCACTGCTCCATCATGCGGTGGTCCGGCCGCTCGGAGTGCATGGTGAGGCCGTAGAGCTGGCGCGACAGGCCGACGGCGAAGTCGCAGATGTCGATCATCTCCTGCACCTCGCCCTCGCCCTCGGCCAGGATCTTGCCCATCTCGAGCGTCACCAGTTGCCCCAGGTCGTGCTTCACTTCGCGCAGGCGGTTGCCCAGTTGCCGCACAACCTCACCCCGCTTGGGTGCCGGGACCTTTCGCCATTCCAGGAACGCCCGGTGGGCCGCATCGATGATCGTGTTGTACTCCGCCTCGGTGACCTGCTTCACCGTGGCGATCGGGGAGCCGTCGATCGGCGTGATCACCTGCTGCGCCGCGCCCGACCCCATCCACTTCCCGCCGAACCCGCCGGGGTTCACGTCCTCGATGCCCAACGTCGCAAGGAAGTTGGGACGTTTGTTCGCCGCTTTCTTGCCCATCTCCCACCTGTGGTCTGGATTCGCGTCTGTACCGGCATTCAAACGGCGGTTCACCCTCGCCGGCTCCGGATCTTAGCACGTTCAAGAGTGCCGGGCCACCGACCCCGCGCGCACCGCTGGCCCGATTGGCTGTCCGTACCTAGCTTAGGGCGGCAGCGATCGCGTCAGACCGGCTGATCGACGTGCTGCCGTCGGCCCCGCGGGCGCGGGCACTACTCGAATCAGGAGGTTGATCGATGCGCCCCTTCTCACTCGGCGTCACCACTCTGGTCCAAGGCATCTACACGATGCTGTGGGTCATCGTCCTCTTCGATGTTGCCTCACCGACGTTCAATTTCGAGGGACGTCCCGACTGGAGCGGGATGCAGATCACCGTCGGCATAGTGGTGCTGTTTACGGCCTCGGTGGCGCTCGGAGTGCTGATGCACACGGTGTCCAAGGCCGTGTTCCACCGGGTCAAGCTCAACTGGATACGGGAGGTCCTGACGAGCGATTCGGTGCGACGTCGGATGGAAGCCGCCGGGGTCCAAGAGCTGTACCCGGGCGGACCGAAGTACAGCGACGTGTTCGCTCCCGAGCCTCCGCCTCAGGTGTACACCGCCACCGCGGTGATGCACGCGATCGAGTTCTCAGTCCTCCACCGCTCGCCTGAGCTGTATCGCGCCGTTCAGGTGTACCGCGACCAATACCGGCTGGCACGAGGGTTCATTCTGCCGTCGGCCGCGTTTGCCATCGTACTCCCGCTGTGGGGGCCGATCGCGGCCCTCGACGGCGCGGGCGTCATCGGGCCGTTTCCCATTATCCGAACGCAGCTGTTTCTGCTGAGCATTCTCGCAGCCGCCGTGTGCTACCTGGCGTTCCGGGAACGGTCGTACCGCTACGCGGCCGCCAAGCTCCTGGCATACGCCACGCTGGAGACAAAGCACGACAACGCCTGACCGCCAAGCCGGCGCGAACCCCGTGGACCTCACACAAGCGGGCGGCCCAAGGTGAGCCGCCCGCTTCGTCCTTCCTCGACCGACTCGCGCTCCCTATCGCCTGGCCGCGTCCGCCTCCGCCTCGGTCCGGTATAGAGTGCCCGTCACCGCCTCCATCAGAATCCGATCGGCGTCGTACGCGTGGTCAAGCGCCGCCTGAATCGCCCGCACGTCCACCATGATGTTGCGGCCCCGCTCGGGCAGATAGATGAAGTCGCGGGACAGGCCCTGGATGTTGCGATCGAAATTGAGCCCGACAATCGCCAGATCCTTGGTGACCGCCGGCGAACCGGAGTTCCCTCCGTAGGTATCGGCCGTCGAGATGAAATTGAGGGGCGTCCCGAGATCGAGCCTGGCAGGCGGCGTGCGCCAGCGATAGGGCAGATCCCAATCGGTGCCCGGCCCGAACGCGTGGAACAGGTTGTACATGCCGTAGAACGTCGTATACACCGGCGCGATGGTGCCGTTGTATTCGTACGGCAGCACGACGCCGTCCGTGATCCGCGGCGAGGAGGAGGCATCGGGCGGTACGCGCTCCCCGTATACCGCGAAGCGGGCGCGGCCCAAATCCTCCGCCAGCTCGCGCTCGGCCGCGAACAGCGCGCCGATCGCTTCCTGATACCGCATGAACCGAGGCATGACCTGGGCAGCCATTCGCAGCGCCGGATCCTGCATCGTGAGCCGATCGTCGGCGATGGCGCTCACGACTCCCGCCTGACTGCTGAGCACCGAACGTTCCAACAGCAGCGTCGCCGCTTCCGACGGCGACGCCGTGCCGAGCGCGGCTCGGCTGATCGGATCATCCGTGCCCAGGTGACGCTCGTAATCAGCGAGCCGAGCGGCGAGCAGCGCGTGCTCCAGCGCTCGCGGGAAGTCGGGGATCCGCTCCACGTCACCTCGCAGGGAGACCAACGTGTCGAGGGGGGCCCCGACACGCCGCGCCTCCAGGTACGCGAACGCCGCAGCCGCCCGCCGTTCGAGTGCTGCCGACGCGGAGGCACTGCCGAATCCGTAGAACGCACCGAGCTCCCGCGCGAACTCCCGCTTCTGCCGCTGTATGGTCGCCAACCGGTCGAACACGGCCCCGAAGCGGGTCTGGAGGTCCGCGCGTCCCGCAATGGACGCGTGCAGCGCGCGTTCGGCGTCGAGGCGACGCGCCATGATCGCGGGATCCGCGAGGGCCGCGAGCCGCCCAGTGTTGGCCTTGAGTGAGTTGGAGAGGCTGAACGCCCGGTTCCGCAGGTCGAGCGCTTCCGCTTCAGCGGGGTGCGCACGCTGGAAGTCGCGCATCGCATCGAGCCGGCTGCGGAGAAACCCCACCGCTGCCGGTACGAACACGTCACGCTGGAATTCGAGTTGCGCCACCGTGCCCAGCCGGTTGGTGGGACCAGGATTCCCGATCACGAACACGACGTCGCCTTCCTCCACGCCGTCGGTGCCCCAGCCGAAGTAGTGGCTCGTGCGGTACGGCTCGCCGTCCTGATACACGCGGAGAAAGGCGAAGTCGAGCGCATACCGTGGGTACGTGAAGTTATCGGGATCGCCGCCGAAGAAGCCCATCTGCAGCTCGGCCGCCGCCACGAGCCGGATGTCGGTGAACCGGCGGAACACGTACGCCGAGTACCGTCCGCCGTTGTAGAGCGGGATGATCTGGACCCGGATCTGATCGCCGAGCGCCGCGTGCTGGGCCCGCAACCGCGTCTCGATGGTGCGCAGGGCCTCCACCCGCGCGGCCGCCCGCTCCGCCTCGGGCGCGCGGTCGATGGCCGCAAACACCTCGTCGCTCACGTCCGCCACGGCCACCAGTTGGTCGGCGTAGTAGCCGAGAATGGGGCGCTCCTCGGCAAGCGAGCGGGCGATGAAACCGCTGTCGAGCAGCGTTTCGCCCTCCTGCGACACTCGGGCCACGGCGCCCCGCACGCAGTGGTGATTGGTCACCATGAGTCCGTTCGGTGAGACGAACGACGACGAGCATCCGGGAATGCGGAGCGCCGACAGGCGCGCCCGCTCGAACCACGCGTCGTCCGCCGTGAAGCCGTACGTCTCGGAGAAGTACGTCGTGGGCGCGTACTCGAACGTCCACATCTTCCCATTGTCGAACCGCCCCGCGCGGATCGTATCGAGTGCCACGCCACCGACCTGCGCGTTCAGGGCGTTGGGACACAGCAGTGTCGATCCCGCGAGCGCGAGCACCACCGACCATGATCGTTTCATGATTCCCTCGAAGAGTGCAGAAGGACTCCGGCTCCGCGGCCCGCACACCCTCGACCCACCGCCGAGCCCCTGTGTCGTCAGCTCCGCGACCGCGAATGCTTGCGCGTGCGGCGCCCTGTGCGCCGCGTTCGGCGCTAGCGGCTGCCCTGCTTCCGACGACCGCGATGCTTCTTGGGATACGCCACGGCGCACCTCCGGCGCTACCCCACCCCCTGTCACTACGCAGCTTCAAAGATGGGCGCACGGCTCGTCGGATGGGAGGGTCGCCCTTGCACCCCACGATTTGCATCCCCGTCCCTCACGGTGTGCCCTAAGGCGGGATATCGTTAGAGCGTCGGTGCGCGGACCGTCGGAGGCGATGTGGAGCTCGATTTGTTCAAGGACCTGGGGATCGCGTTCGGCATCGGGCTCTTGGTGGGCCTGCAGCGCGAGTGGGCCGAGAGCCGCCTGGCCGGGATCCGCACGTTCCCCATGATCGCCATCCTGGGGGTCCTGTGCGGGACGCTTGCTGCGTCGCTCGGTCCGTGGATATTCCCCGCCGGTCTCCTGGCAGTGGCGCTGCTCATCGTGGTGGGCAATGCGGCCAAGATCCAGCGCGGCGATGCCGACCCGGGGCTCACCACCGAAGTGGCGATCCTTGTCATGTACGTGCTGGGCGTGGCGCTGGCGGCAGGGTACACGACCGCGGTGATCGTGACCGGTGGCGGTGTGGCTGTGCTGCTCCACTGGAAACGACCGCTCCACGACGTGGTCGACCGCATCGGCGAGGCGGACGCCAAGGCCATCTTCCGGCTCAGTCTCATCGCACTCGTGATTCTCCCCCTGATTCCCAACCGGACGTTCGGCCCGTACGGGGTGCTCAATCCGTTCAACATCTGGCTCATGGTGGTGCTGATTGTCGGCATCAGCATGGGCGCCTACGTGGCGTACAAGCTGCTCGGCGCGCGATCGGGCACGCTCGTGGCCGGCGTGATGGGCGGTCTCATCTCGAGCACGGCGACTACCGTCAGTCTGTCGCGTCGCAGCCGAACCGCCCCGTCGGGGGCGGCGTCGGCCGCCGTCGTCATCATGATCGCGTCCACCATCGTGTTCGTGCGGGTCCTGCTCGAGATCGGAGTCGTGGCGCCGACCCTCCTGTCCGCCACCGCGCCACCCATCGCGATCATGATGACGAGCATGATCGCCGTGAGCACCGTCCTATATCGGACGTCCAGTGAGGCTTCGGCGCATGCTTCCGAGGAGCGGGAGCCCCCCTCCGAACTGGGCGCTGCCATCACTTTCGGGCTCCTCTACGCCGCCGTGCTGTTGGGTGTGGCGGTTGCGAAATCCAAGTTCGGTCAAGCCGGGATGTTCGCTGTGGCCGGGCTGTCAGGACTCACCGACATGGATGCGATCACGTTGTCCACCGCCCAGCTGTTTCGCTCCGACCAGCTGGACGCGACAACCGGGTGGCGCCTCATCCTGGTGGGCGCGATGGCCAACATCGTCTTCAAGGGGGTTGTGGTGGCCGCCCTGGGTCAGCGACGGCTGTTGGGCCACATCGCCGCCGGATTCGGAGTCACGATCGGCGTGGGCGTGCTCCTGCTCCTGTTCTGGCCCGGCTGATTCGGCCCGCCGCTCGGGTAGACACCGTCGCCACCGGCGCTCGGAGGGAAAACGACAACGGGGGCGCGTCGGCGCCCCCGTACGTCAGCGGGTTCGTTGCTGGGGGCTCACACCGTCTCCCACCATGCCACCTCGCCCTCGTGGGCGCACTTGGGACACAGCCGGCGCTCCGGGCGCCCGATGAGCTGAAAGCGCCAGGCACAGATGGGACAGACCGCGTAGAACCGGCCGAGACCGTGAGCATCCTGACGGTTCACCAGGTCCTGGCCCACGCGATGGACCACGGTGAAACGATTGGGCCGATCCGTGCGAATCTCGAGCACGCGCTTGGGCACCGTCGCCGTGGTCGCGCCGAGGCCGATCGTCACGCGGTCATCCTCATCGCGCACNNACGCGGTCATCCTCATCGCGCACGACCGGGTACCACGCACCGTGCCGGAGGTTTCGGGAGTGCGGCGGGCGGATCGCGGCATACACGCGCGCCCACGCCCGCGTCCTGATCTCCTTCTTGCGGGCAAGCGGATCATAGGCTTGGGTCTGCAACCGCGTCGACTTCGTCTTCATGTGCGTGGAGGTTCGTCTTCCTGGAATACTCGGCCTCACCGTGGACCAAGGATATGGCACAGGTCACTGACTATTGTGACGTGACGGTGCCGAAAGCGGAAGACCACTTTCGGCACGAATTCGCGGGATTTCGTGATCTAGATCACCGTTTCACCCATCGCGGCCGCAGATCGCGGGTCACCTCGAACACCAGCGCATCCACGAGACGGCCGTACGCCTCTTCCGGATGCTCTGCGGAGAAGAAGACGTCACCTCCAGTAATCCCCACCTCCCCCACGACGTCGCTCGCCTTGCCCGCGCTGGTCCACAGCGTTCCGCCCGACTCGGCGGACAGGAGTCGCACGCTCAGCTCGACGCTGACCCTCGCTTCCACATGCGGGAAACCGGCAAGGACCGCACGCGGCTTGACGTCGGACACCTTCAGGTGGCCGAAGAACACCGCCGGGATGCCGTGCTCCTGTCCGATCACCCGCGCGGCACGCGCATCGAGACGTTGCTCGCCCACCTCGCTGAGCAGAGGCTCCGCCTCTCCGAGCTCCAGAATCTCGATGCCGGACTGACCCGCCAGCACCTCGCCCAGAAACCGCTGCGTCGCGAGTTCGTTGAGCGATCCCTTGGCGTTCTCGATCGTGAAGGTCACGAGCCCGACCCGATAGTAGGGCGCGAGGTCGATCCGTGGCGGCACCAGCACGCGCCCACCGCCGCACGCCGTGAGCAGCCACGCAGCGATCACGACCGACAGGGGAAGAAGGGCTCGGGCGCCGCCTGTCGGCGCCGCGTTTCGCGTGCTCGCACTGCGTCTCCGCTTCAACCTCGTCATTGCGCCACCTCCTTATCAGCGGTCGCGTTGCCGACGCGACGCGCACCGCACGAATGAGCAAGAGCAGGACCGACGCGCACGGACATGGCTAACTCCTTGCTGGGCAGCACGATCGCCGATTTGGAGACCCCGTGGTCACAGACCCAGTGTCCTCTGTCCCGGACGGTCACTGCGCCATCGTGGTCAGCCAGTCCGTGGCCCATGACTCGTCACCGCAATTGTACAGCCGCCGCGATGCGTGCGAAATGATCCGAGGCACAGCGATGCGTCCGCAACGACATACGGCCGGCTCACCGGCCGGCCGTATGTCGCGTCCTGTCCGCGTCCGCGCGCTCAGTCTTCGAGCACGAACGTGACCTTCATGACGACCCGGTATTGGGTCACCTTATTCTTTGCCACATCGACCTTCATGCTCTCGATCCAGGCTCCCTCGATGTTCTTGAGGGTCTTCCCCGCGCGCCTGATCCCCTCGGCGACTGCGTCGTCGAAGCTCTTGGGCGACGCGGCACTGATCTCGGTTACCTTGGCGATGCTCATGGTCGTCCCCCCCGGTGGTTAGTGGGTGATGACGGGAGCGAGCCTCCCCGCCTGCGTGATCCACTTCTGCACGCTCTTCGCGCTCGGGGTCGTGCGCGTGAGTCGGCGGGCGCGATTGATCTCCTTCATCTTGGTCGCGAGGTTCTCGGCGTTGCGGTTCCGGAGTTCCTTGACCGTATCCACCCCAGCGGCTTCCAGCAGCTCGGAGAACTCCGAGCCGACTCCAGAGATGCGCATCAGATCGGCCATATTCGCCCATTTGAGGAGCTGCTGCTCGCTCACGCCGGTCTTGGCACTCACGCTCATGCGGCCCCTGTCGTCACAGCAGTACTTGAGAAGATCGTTCGTCGTCCTGACCTTGGCTACCGCCAGCTTCTGGGCGTACGAGGGTCCGATGCCCTCGATGTCTTGAATCCTGTAGCTCATTCGATCCCATCCTTTCGCAGTTCGATCGGTCGCTTCCACACCCGTCGCAGGGGAAGGATCATGCCACTGCCGATCGGCCGGCCAACTCGCGTATTCTCAACAATTTCCCTCGATCCACCCAGATCGGAGCGGCCCGCAGCCGCGGCCCGATATGGAACGGGGCCGTCCCGATCGCGAACGTCTGTCCCGCCTCGGCAAATCCGGTCGGTGCTACTCGGCCGCCTGGCCCACCTGGGACGACTGTGGAAGGCGAAACCAGAAGCGGGACCCACCGCCGGCGCGATTCTCCTGCCCAATGCGACCACCCCATCCCTCGATCGTGACACGACAGAAGTGCAGCCCCAGTCCGATGTTGCCGGCCGGCCCCCCGTGCGAGAAGCGGTCGAACAGCCGCGGCTGGAGTTCGACCGGGACCCCGGGGCCCTCGTCATCGACGGTCAGGAACACACCCTCCCCATCCACCGCGAGCCCCACCGTCACCGTCGTATCCCGTCGGGAATGACGCAGGGCGTTGTCCAACAGGTTGGCCAACACGCGCACCAGTCGAGTGCGTTCGGCGACGACGCCCCAGAGGTTCGGTGACTCGGGCTTCAGGTGCTCCAGCACCAACCGTATGCCACGCAGCTGGAAGGCCGATCGGAAGGCATCCACCACCTCCGCGGCGCAGGCCGCGACATCCACCGGCGCCGTGTCAGCCCGACTCTCCAGCTCGTTGAGGTCGGCGGCGAACACGTCGAGAATGGAGCGGATCAGGAGATCCTGACGCTCCAGCTCCGTCCGGCCCACGAGAATCGCGCGGCGGGCACCGTCGGGGAGTTCCTCCGTGGCGAGCAGCTGGAGTGCGGCGTGCGCCGAGACCATCGGGGTCCGCAAGTCATGCACGATGCAATGCAGCAGCACGTCCTTCTTCTCCAAGTCCTTGAGCAACCGCTCGTGCCCGAGCACGTGCTCCCGCGCGCGCTGGAGCAGCTCGGCCTTCTCGGAGTGGCTGGCCCCTACCTCGATGATCGCGAGCAGCGGACGATCTTCGACCGACAGCGCCACCGCCTCGAGGTGCCACCTGCGCCCAGCGGAGTCCACCTCGGTCCACGGACCGGCACGACACCCCCCGCTCCCGGCCCGCCAGCACTCATGGGCCTCCCCCAAGAAGTCGCCCAGAAACGGCGAGTACTCGTCCCACGCGCACTCGTCCCCCGAAGCCGCCACGTCCGGCCACAGCGTCACGAGCCACTCGGGCGGGGCCGCAAGGAGGCGCGCCCGGTCCGTACCACGCGGCTCGAAGACGGCAATACCGAGGGTCGCCAGTGCCTCCGAGAGTACATCCACCGACGCACCCGTCACCGCTCCGCGCTTGGCCATCTGAGCCTCGAGCAGCTGCATCGCATTGCGGCTCTGCTGCAGCGCGCGCTCCTGCTCCACCGCGCCCGTCACGTTCCGGAGCACCACCCACGTGCCGTCGGCGTCGCGGAATAGGTCGACATCCGCAACCACGCCGGCCTCGGTCTCCACGAGGGGCACTGATTCCCGTTCCTGGCTGAGCGGGAGGATTCCCTGGAGCAGCGGCACCCGCTCCACGGCATCCACCCCGCGTTCGAGACCGTGGATGCCGTAAGCTGCGACTGCCCCACCCCACTCCAGCACACTCCCGTCGTCGCCGAGCAGCAGGTAGGCCGGCGCCTGCATGTCGATCGCCTGCTCCTGCAGGAATCCCAAGACCCGTTCGGGAAGCGTGCTCATGGCCCGCCGTTCGCCGCATGCGCCAGCCACACAAACGCTTGCTCGACGCCGGCACCGTTCTTGGCGCTCGTGACGAAGACCGTCCACCCCTCGGCCCGCAGCTGGTCCTCGACATCGTCGTCGAGTTCCCACTCCACAGCCAGGTCCGCCTTGTTCAGCGCCACGAGGGCCGGCACCGGACCGACGGTCTGTTCGGCTTGTCGTCGCAGATCTCTGACTTGATCGAGTGTCGCACGTCGGGTTCCATCCACCACGAACAGCAGGCCAGCCGACCCCCGCAGGTAGGACAACCGGACGTGCTGGAACTGGTCTTCGCCGGCGAGATCCCAGAGGAGGAGCGTCACGTGCTCGCCGTCGACCATGACGTCCTTTCGGTCGATCTTGACCCCGACGGTCGTGTGGTATTTCTCCGAGAACAGCCCCTCAACGAATCGTCGCACGAGGCTCGTCTTGCCGGCTGCGAAGGCGCCGAGCATACAGATCTTCTTGCGGATCATCGGCGGGGGACCGTGCGACGCTTCCTGCGCTGGTACTATCCTGACGACGGGCGCCTCAGCCTGGCGGCCATCTCCTCGAACAACGCGGCGAGGGACTCGCGATCGGCCGTGAGGGCTCGGAGTTCGGCGAGTCGCTCATCCACCAGAGCCGACAGCGCGCTGGACTGGTCCGTGAGCCGCGCCGCGAGGGCTTCCACCCGGCTCGCCGTCTCTCGACGCAACTCGCCGGCGCGTCGATCGGCGTCCTGCCGTATCTCGGTCAATCGTTCCTGGGTCGCCGTCACAGAGCGTTCCAGCTCACGTGTCAGATTCTCCACCGCCCTCTCGTGCGCGTTCTCACGGTCAGCCAGCGCCTGCCGCACCGCACCGTCCTGCTCGTCCATCTTCGCCACCAGTTCGTCGAACCATCGCATCGTGGCGTCGCGAAGCGCGGCGTGCTCGGCGAGGAGCCCCTGCTCCAGCTGCTTCAGCCGATCGTCGAACTCGGCGAACTGCTGGCCGAACAGGATGGCTCGGACTTGCTCGAGATGCTCGGGCGTCTCGGCGTGGGCCGCGGCCCGTGGTCCCTCCTGCGACGCATTGGACTGGCGTGACGACTTCCTGGGCATGTGACTCGTCGATCCGATCTCGATCACGTGGAGCGGGGCCGAAACCCCACAGAAGATACACCTCGGGCCCGGGCGGTGAAGGTCGCGGAAGTGGTGGGGCGATCGGTAGCCGGGCCGGTGACCACTCAGTCGCGGTAGGTGATCACAACAGTGGCCAAATAGCGCTCCAAGCCCGCGAGTGCTTCCTGGATGATGAACCGGTCCGCGTCGCGCGCGGCACGCTCGATCGCGAACCCGCGCGCCGAAATCTCGCTGAACCGCACGCCGTGCCCGAACCGGCGAGCCGATCCCCCAAGCCGCGAACGGTGGCGAGCGTACCTCCCTTTAGCGCGGCCCGCATCGCCGCGACATCCGTCCAGCACCGCTCCAGATAGCGGGCAACCAGATCGGCCATGTCTCGTTCGATCTGCACCGTCGGGTGCTCGGGAGCCGGCGGGTCGGTCATGTCGCCCTCGCGTGGCGGTTAAGGCAGTGCTCGGTCACAGGGTCGCGCGGACCCGGCTGGTGCAACTCCAAGGCCATCGACGGAATTCGGGACAAACACGGTTCGCGGGCGTGTCAGATCGGGATCGCCGTTCCGAAAGCCGTCCGCTTCAGTTCCAATTCGGTTCCTATCGCTCGT
>JABAOD010016293.1_pt1 | contig 12017 bp, 10 predicted proteins | sample 7062151 | NCBI WGS metagenome assembly JABAOD01 (sample SAMN14538626, study PRJNA623070) | marine sediment metagenome | biome: marine biome [ENVO:00000428]; feature: marine pelagic biome [ENVO:01000023]; material: deep marine sediment [ENVO:00002113] | place: India: Gulf of Khambhat ...
AACCGAGCAGCAAGGGCCACGCCACGGCGCCGGGGGCGACGGCAGAGGCGCCGGCCACCACCGGACCGGAGCTCGAGCGCGGCGGGTTCGACAGGGCCCGGGTGATCCACCTCGACACCTACATCTCGGACGCCAAGGTCGCCCAGGACCCGACGGCCAACAACCCCGACGTCGGGGACCTGCGAGTCGCCAACTAGCCGGGTCAGATGCTCTCGGCTTCTCCGGCCGGACGCTCCCCTTGCACTTCTGTCCGCTGGATCCACTGGAAGCCGCGGCGCGGCGTGATGATCCCGATCTCGATGGGCCCTCCCACGCCCGGCCATGAACCCGGGTGGGCGAGCGTCCCGTAGGTCAGCCGCTGGGTGTCGATCGTGGTGCGAATCGCGAACACCGCGAAGTCCACGGCGTCCTGCAGATTGAGCACCGGGAACGGGATCAGGTACTCGAGGCCCTCGATGCTGGGCCGCAGCGCCTCCAGGTGCTCCTCCAGCCCGGCCTCCGACACCAGGTGGTCCAGCAGGTCGAGGTCGGCACCCTTGACGAGCCTGCGGATCACGTCGGTCTGGCCCCGCCACACCGCTCCCGGCGAGTCCGAGCGCAGCGCCACCGCGACCGTGCGGCTGGGCAGGAACACCTCGACCGCCTTGCCGACGCCGTCGTCGAAGCCGGCGACGATGAATCCCAGCACCTCGTGACCTTCTTCGGGGCGCTCGTCGAGCCCGTCCTCGAAGTGCCGCTCGATCCGCTTGCCGAAGAACTCGGCGAGCCGGGCCGCCATCTTCTCGGGACCCGGTGTCTCGCCGTCGAGGTCGACGGCGAACTGGGCCATGTGGTGAGCGATGTTGCGGTTCGTGAGAAACGCCCACCCGTAGGTGACGATCCCGCACCCGCCGACCCGGAACACCTTGTGGGTGTAGTCGCTGAGCACCCGCACCGGGGTTCCCCCCCGGGTGGTGCGGCTGTCGGCGGCGAGGACGATCCCGTCGCCCGACACCACTCCGATCGCGACCGTCATCCCAACTCCGTCCCGGCTCGACGTCCCGAGATGCTACCGGGTGAGCCCCCGCCGCCGAGGAGGACCCCGAGCGGCCCCGTAGCGGCTTGACGGGCTCACGGGGCGTAGACCAGGTCGCCCTGCCGGCGGAGGCGGCCGGCCGCCTCGAGGGCGCCGACGCGGGCGAGGACGTCGGTGACCCCCAGGCCGAGAGTGCTGGCCAGGTCGTCGATGGAACGGGCCCTGCCGCCCACGAGCGCGCCCAGCACGTCGCCCGCCGGAGGCGCCGGCGCGGCCGTGGGCGCGGGTGGACCGAGGATCAGGGTCAGCTCCTCGATGAGGTCATCGGGGCCGAGCACCGGATGGGCGCCGTCGCGGATGAGCAGATTGCACCCGACCGAGGCCGGGCGATCGACGTCGCCTGGCACCGCGAAGACGGTCCGGCCCTGTTCGGCACCGAGCAGCGCGGTGATGAGCGCCCCGCCGGTGCGCGCCGCCTCCACCACCACGACCGCTCCGGACATCCCGGCGATGATCCGGTTGCGGGGTGGGAAGCGCCAGCCGTCGGGGCGGGTGCCCGGGGGGTACTCGGTCACGACGGCGCCGCCGCCTGTGACGAGCCGCTCCCCCAGCGTCCGGTGCTCGGGCGGGTACCACACGTCGATGCCCGAGCCGAGCACGGCCACCCCGACGCCGCCGGCCTCCACCGTCCCCCGGTGGGCGGCGCCGTCGATGCCCCGCGCCAGCCCGCTCACGAGCATCCAGCCGGCATCGGCCACGGCCCGGCCGAACGACTCGGCCAGCCGCCGTCCGTATCCCGAGCAGCGACGGGTGCCGACGACCGCCACGGCCGGTCCCGGTGACACCTCGCCGCGCACGAACAACAGGTCGGGCGCGTCGGGGAGGCCGGCCAGCGTCGGCGGGTAGCCCGGCTCGTCCGCCAGCACCACGGTGACGCCGAGCCGATCCAGTTCGGTCCGCCGCTCCGCGGCCGCCACCTGCACTGCGGCGCGGGCCTGCGGCGCCGCCGGGATCTGCCCATTCGCCACGGCCCGCACGACTGCCGCGGCGCTCCCCCACTCCGCCAGCAGCCGCCGCGCCCGATCCGGGTGGAAGCCTGCGTAGGCGAGTTGCAGACAGGAGTCGGCGCTCATCCGTCCCCCCGGTACGCCAGCGCCTCCGCCATATGCGGGCGCGCCACCTGCTCGGTGCCGGCCAGATCGGCCACGGTGCGCGCCACCCGACGCACCCGATCCCAGCCGCGGCCGGTGAGCCGCAAGCCGTCGACGGCTTCGCGCAACAGCTCCGATGCGGCCGCCTCGACCGGCATGCCGTCCAGGACCGACCGGGGCAGGTCCCGATTGAGAGAACCCCGGGCAGCCTGGCGCTGCCGCGCCGCCACCACCCGGTCCCGCACCTCAGCCGTCGATTCGCCTCCCGGCCCGGCGAGCGCGTCGACGTCGAGCCGCGTCACCGGCACCCGGATGTCGAACCGGTCCACCAGCGGCCCGGTGAGCCGGCGCCGGTAGCGGTCCCGCCCGCGTTCCGAGCACTGACAGCTCCGCCGGTCGTCCGTGCTGAACCCGCACGGGCATGGGTTCGTGGCCGCCACGACCTGCGCCGCACAGGGGAAGGTGAGCGACGCGCCTTTGCGGGCCACCGTCACGATGCCCTCCTCGAGCGGCTGGCGGAGGGCGTCGAGAACCGACGGCGGGAACTCCCCCAGTTCATCCAAGAAGAGCACCCCGCAGTGGGCCATCGTCAGCTCGCCCGGGACCGGCACGCCGCTGCCGCCGCCGATCAGTGCGGCCAGCGTGGCCGAGTGGTGTGGCGACCGGAACGGCGGCAGCCCGCCGGGGGGCCGGCGCCGGCCGGCGGCCGCCCACGCCTGTGCGACCTCCAGGCCCTGCTCGGTCGTGAGCGGCGGCAGGATGCCCGGGAGGCAGCGCGCCAGCAACGTCTTGCCGGCACCGGGCGGCCCGGTCATGAGCAGGTGGTGGCCGCCCGCCGCGGCGACCTCCAGCGCCCGGCGCGCCATGAGCTGGCCCCGCACCTCGGCGAGATCCGGCCCGCCCTGCGCCCGGCAGTCCGAGTCCGGAATGGCTTCGCCCGGCGCGTCCCCGAGCGCCACGGCCACCGCGTGGGCCAGCGAGGTGACCGCCCGCACGTCGGCACCGGGCACCAGAGCTGCCTCGGCCGCCGATTCCGGCGGCAGCACGCACGGCATCCCCAAGTCGCGGGCCACGATGCCAGCAGCGAAACCGCCCCGGGCGGATCGCAACGAGCCGTCCAGCGCCAACTCGCCGAGTGCCACCACCCGGGTCGGCGCCGGCTCCACCAGGCGTGCGGACGCGAGCACTCCCAACGCGATCGGCAGGTCGTAGGCAGAGCCCGCCTTCGGGAGGTCCGCCGGCGCGAGGTTGACGGTCACGGTGCGGCGGGGGAACTCGTACGACGAGGAGGCGAAGGCGGCCCGCACCCGCTGGCGGGCTTCCCGGACGGCGGTGTCGGGAAGGCCGACCAGAGACAGCACCTCGCGGTACCCGCCCGTATGCACTTCGACCCGGACCGGCTGCGGCTCGACTCCGACGAGGGCGACGGAGGTGGTGGCGGCGAACATAGTTGGCAAGGTACGGGGTGGGTATGACACGGCCCGGGACCCGACCGCCGGCCCGGCTCGCCGCCGGCGCCGGCATCCTCGACGGCAGCTTCTCCCACGCTGCCACAGTCGCCGCCCTCTGCGCCGCACGCGCGAAGCAGGCCCGATTAGGTTCGCTCCGGACGCAGCGAGAGCGAGGATCGATGAGAACGAAGGCGGCCGGCCCGGCTCGTGACGCCCCGGTGGGTTCCCGCTCGTGATCGACCTCGCCTCCACCGGCGCCGTCGACCTGGCCGCCGCCATCAGGACAGGCGAGGTGTCGAGCCGGGAGGCGCTGTACGTGCTTCTCGACCGGATACGCGACCTGGACGGGCCGATCAACGCCGTCGTGGCGACCGACATCGAACGGGCCGCCGAGCGGGCAGGCGCCGCCGACCAGGCGGCCGCCCGGGGAGAGTGGTGGGGATCCCTGCACGGCGTGCCGATGACCGTCAAGGACTCCTTCGAAGTCGCCGGCATGCCGACCACGTCGGGCTCCCCGACGCTGGCCGACCACGTCCCGGAGACCAACGCCGCCGCCGTACAGCGGCTGCTGGAGGCCGGGGCCGTGGTGTTCGGCAAGACCAACCTGCCCCTGTGGGCCGGCGACCTCCAGTCGTACAACGACGTGTACGGCACCACCGGCAACCCCTGGGACCTGGGCCGTACGCCGGGCGGGTCGTCGGGCGGGTCGGCGGCGGCGGTGGCGGCCGGGTTCACACCGCTGGAGTTGGGCAGCGACATCGGCGGCTCGATCCGCAACCCGGCCCACTTCTGCGGCGTGTACGGCCACAAGCCCACCTACGGGGTGGTGTCGATGCGGGGCCACATCCCCGGCCCGCCGGGCATGGCCCGCCGCTCCGACCTGGCCGTCGCCGGGCCGCTGGCCCGAACCGCCGCCGACCTGGCGCTCGGGCTCGACGTCCTCGCCAGTCCGGCGAACGACGACGCGATCGCCTGGCGGCTGGAGCTGCCGCCGCCCCGCCACGACGAGCTGGGCGACTTCCGGGTGGCGGCGTGGCTCGACCACGAGCGCTGCCCGGTGGACGCCGAGGTGGCCGCCGTCGTGGATGGCGCGGTCGGCGCCCTGGAGGCTGCGGGGGTCGCGGTCGATCGAGAGGCGCGGCCCGACGTCGACCCGGTCCGCAGCGACTACGTCTACCAGCGGCTGCTCTTGTCCGTCACCAGCGGGGGCTTCCCAACCGAGATGGTCGAACGGTTCCGGGAGCAGGCGGCGGCCCTCGACCCCGAAGACCGCTCCGCGGCGGCGGGACGGCTGCGCGGCATCGTCCACCCACACCGGGACTGGGTCTCGGCGGACGAGTCCCGGCACCGGATGCGGCGGGCGTGGGCGGCGTTCTTTCGCGACTTCGACGTGCTCCTCACTCCGGCCATGCCCACCGTCGCGTTCCCCCACGACCATTCCTCGTTGAGCCGCCGCACGGTGACGCTGGGAGGCGTGGAGCGCCCGTACCTCGACCAGGTGTTCTGGTCGGGCATCGCCACCGTCGCCTATCTGCCGGCCACCGTCGCCCCCGTAGGCACGGCCTCCGGCCTCCCGGTAGGCATCCAGATCATCGGCCCCTACCTCGAGGACCACACCCCGATCGAGTTCGCCCGGCTGCTGGCCGGCGTCGTCGGCAGCTTCAGGGCGCCGCCTCTCCCGTCGCCGTGACCCGCAGCCGGCTCTCGAAGTCCTCCCGGTTCAGGTAACAGCCGACCACCCGGCGGTGGCCGGTGTAGGCGGTGCGGGCGTGGAGCACCCGCCAGTTGTCGAAGATCAGCACCGTGCCCGGCTCCAGCCGGAAGCGATAGTGGCTGGCCGGGTCGTCGATGATCGCCCGGAAGGCCCTCAGGGCGGCGTAGAAACCGTCGATCGCCTCGGGGCTCGCCAGGAACGGCGCCCGGTCGGCGTCGTTGAGCGACACCTGCACGACCCGGCCTGCCGGGTCGAGGCGCAGCACCGGGCGGCGGGCTGCGAGGTGGATGCCCTCCTCGAGGTACTGCCCCATGACCGGGAACCTCGCCAGCATCTCGAACAGCTCGGGCTCGGTATCCCGCAGCTTCTCGGCGGCCCAGAAGCCGTCGGCCAGGATCGACTCGCCCCCGGTTGCGTCCAGCTCGACACAATGGAGCACCTGGAACCCTGGAGCGTCGCGGGAGTACGTGGCGTCGGTGTGCAGCGGCAGGGCCTCTGCGGTGTAGGCGCTGTCGGCGCGGGCGGCGTCGGCCTCGAAGCCCCACATCGTGCCGAACACGCTGGCGCGCACGTAGCCGATCCGCTCCGCGACCCGCCGGGTCGCCGCCACGGTGGGCGCGGCTCCCTGGACCAGCAGCAGCCCGTAGAGGGCCAGCGATCGGAGACCCTGGCGCAGTCCCGTTGCGGTGTGGACGAAATCCTGGTGGTCGATGAACGGCTCGGTGCCGGGGAAGCGGGCTGCGTTCCACAGCGCGCGGGCATGCGGCTGAGGGGGATCCGCCAGGGAAGCCAGGAAACCCGCCGGGTAGCGGCTGGCGTGGCCGTCCGACCACGTGACCTCGACGGCATCGCCGAGACCAGCCGCGGCGTCGAACCCCACGATCTCGGGCGGGATGTCGACCGAGTTCACCCGCCGCTGGCCGGTAGCGGCGTCGTAGCATTCCGGACACCGGCAATGGTCCCGCAGCCAGATCCAGGTCAGCCGCAGCGGCTGCCGGCGACCGGCCAGCGCCACTGCCAGCCCGCCGTCGATGGGTTCCACTCGTTCGACCTTCGCCACCCGGTCCTCCGATCTGCCGCCGCCCGTCTACCACGCCGGACGGCGAAGGCGCAACGAGGTCGGGGACGAGGTGCGTCGCTAGCCTGCTGCGCCGATGAGCCTTTGGGACGCGTGGCGGGAGTGGGCCGCCGGGAACGACACCCTCGATCTCGTCTTGTGGGGGCTGGAGATCCGCTGGTGGGGCCGCATCGGCAAGATGCTGCAGTTCGCAGGGGCGCTCACCGTGATCCTCGACATCGTGGGCCCGCAGCGGCTGATCGCGTTCGGCGCCTCGCTGCGGGAGGCGGCGCCGTTCCGGGGCATGGTCACCAGGGTGAGCCGTCGCTGGCGGCCGCTGTGGGAGTGGGTCCGGGGCCTGTCCGGGGGCGTCACCGCCGGTCAGCGGGAGCGCACCGCCGAGCAGGCGGCCCGTCTCCGCAACGCCTCGCTGCGGCACCTGCTGCCCCGGGTGGTGCTGTTCGTGCTGGGGCTGGTGGTGGCGCTGCTGTTCGCGTCGTGGGGATGGCTCCTGGTGCTGGCGGTGCTGCTCGGCGGGCTGGCGCTGTTCGCGCTGGCCGCTCTGGTCTCGGCCGCCGGATCGGCCGCCTACTACGGGCTGATCCGTCCCTTCGCCGCGCTGATCTCGATCCCGGCCGTCGACGCCTGGGCGAAGTCGGTCGGCATCGTCCTCGTCGCCGCCGGCTTCCACTTCGACCTCCTGGCCTCGTAGCCGCCGACGGGAGTTCTGCTACGGCTCCGTCATGGTCAGCGCCCGCTCCGGCGCCGGCAGCGTCGCCGCGATCCGTCCGTACGGGGCCGCGGCGGCGAGCGCCGCTCCCACCGCCTCGGCCGCAGCCTCCGACGAGTCCGGCTTCTGCCACGGCAGCTTCCGCTTGCGGCGCGGGAACTCGACCAGCTTGACCGGCGCGTCGGGAGCGAGGCCGGCGGCCTCCCGGGCCAGGCCGAGCGCCGTCTCCAAGCCGCCGAGGGCGTCGACCAGGCCGATCTCGGCCGCCTGGGCGCCCAGCCACACCCGGCCCTTGGCGACCTCCTCCACCTGCTCGGGGGTGAGATCCCGGCCGTCGGCCACCAGGCCCCGGAACCGGTCGTAGACGTCGTCGAGGAAGGCCTGGAGCCGGGCCCAGCCGGGCTCGTCGTAGTCGTAGCCGGCGCTCCAGAACGTGGCGTTGGCGCCCCTGGCCACCTCCCCGGCCGTGATGCCGGCCTTCGCCAGGGTGGTCGCGGTGACGATCTTGCCGCTGACCACTCCAATCGAACCCGTGAGGGTGCCCGGCTGGGCAACGATCCTGTCCGCCCCGCAAGAGATGTAGTAGCCGCCCGAACCGGCAACATCGCCCATCGACACGATCACCGGCTTGCCGGCCCGGCGGGCGTTGCCGACGGCCCGCCAGATCGCCTCGGAGGCCACCGCCGACCCGCCGCGGGAGTCGACGCGCAACAAGATCGCCTTCACTTTGTCGTCCTCGGTCGCCTCCCGCAGCGCGCCGGTCACAGTGTCGGATCCCATCGCGATCTCGACCGTCGGGAACCACGAGAACCGCGACTTCCCGCGCGTCACTCCCCCCACCGCGTAGACCAGTGCCATCTTGTCGCCCTTGCGGTGGGGGCGGCCGGCCCGCTTGAGGTACCGGTCGAGGTAGAGCAGCCCGCCGCCCGTCTCCTCCTTGATGCGCTCGTAGACCTCGTCCCGGTAGGCGAGGCCGTCCACCAGGCCGGCCGCCCGCGCCTCCTCCGCCAGCAGCGGAGATCCGTCGATGGCGTCCCGCACGGCGGCCTCGTCGAGGCCGCGGCCGCCGGCGATGCCGGTGACGAGCTGGGCGAACTCGCCGTCGGTCAACGACTCGAGCATCTCGCGGTGTGGTGGCACCAGCTCGCGCTCGGTCAGCCGGTACATGAACGACTTGTACTCCTGGCGATGGTCGAACTGCACCCGGGCCGCCAACTTGTCGAGGACGCCCCGCAGGAACGGCACCCGGCGCAGGATGCCTGTGGTCGCCAGCGACGAGCCGGGCTGGAGGTAGACCTCGTCGAATGCCGCAGCAACGTAGTAGTCGGTGGTGGCATCGCTGGCCTCGCCGAACACCTCGGCCCAGGCCACCGTCTTCTTGCCGGCGGCCCGGAACGCCCCGACCGCGTCGCGCACCTCCTGAGCCGTGGCGAGCCCGTACCCGGCCGCGCCCACCCTGGCGACGAGAGCGGCGACCCGGTCGTCGCCGGCGGCCCGGTGGAGGGCGTCGACGACGTCGCGCAACCGCATCCGCCTGCCGATGAGGAGCCTCGCGCCCGGCACGTCCGGGACGTGCTCGACCAGACCCTGCTCCAGGTCGTCGAGCTCCAGGATCGTGCCCCGGGGCACGCGGCGCTGCAACCGCCGGCCGAGCGCCAGCATCACGACGGCACCGCCCGCCGCGATGAGCGCCACCAGCCAGTGCCGCAGCACGCCGACGAGCAGCGTCAGGCCGGCAAGCACCAACAGCAGAGCCAGCACGGCGCCGAGCAGGGGAACGGTACGGCGGAGGCGGTCGGGAAGGCTCATGGCAACTCCTGGTTGGCTGACGCGTGAATCTACCGGCAGCCGCGCTATCCGGAGTGCGCCGACTCGAGGATCTCGGCGCGGTCGATCGGGCCCGGGAGGTGACCGATCGTGATCAGCTTGCGCTCGGCGACCTCCCGGGCGAAGCGGGCGCACAGATCGAGGGGATGGCCGTCGAGAACCGCCACCAGGAACCCGGCCCAGAAGGCGTCCCCGGCGGCGGTGGCGTCCTTCACCTCGACCGGGTGCACCGGAACGTGGGTGAGCTCGCCCCCCACCGAGAGCAGGATGCCGGCGCCGCCCATCGTCAGCACGACGACGTGCGGGCCCAGCTCGTGGAAACGCTCGACGTAAGCCTCCGGGGCGACATCGTCGCCGAAGAAGCGGCGACAGTCGTCGAGCGACGGCTTGGTGAGGTCGGCGTATGCGAACATCTCGGCGAGGATCCGCCGGGCCTCGTCGGTCTGCGGCCACACCACCGGGCTGTAGTTGGGATCGAGCGACACCAGCTTGCCGTGGTCCTGCGCCAGCCGGAACGCGCGCTCGACGGCGTCGCGGCACGGCGGGCGGGACAGGCCGAAGGTGGAGGCGTGCACCACCCGGGCCCTCGCCACCGCCTCCTCGGGGACGTCGTCGGGCTCCAGCATGTAGTCGCCGTGACGGAGCGCCTCGAACTCCGGGGTGCCGGCGGTGCGCGACACGAAGATGACGGTGGTGTGGACCCGGTGGTCCATCACGAGGTACTCGACGCCGACCCCTGCCGCCCGCAAGGCGCCCTTGAGGAAGGTGCCGAACGCCCCGATGCCGGTCTTGGAGACGATCGCAGCGCTCCCGCCGAGCTTCGACACGTACACGGCGATGTTGGCCGGCGATCCGCCCAGGTGGCGGCGGAACACCTCCACCTCCCGCAGCCATTCGGTGTCCGTGTCGGCGAGGAAGTCGACCACGGTCTCCCCTACGGCGAGCACGTCGATGTCGCCGGTGGGCAGATCCACGATGGCCCTAGCGGCCCCTGAAGTCGGGCTCGCGTTTCTGGAGGAAGGCCCTGACGCCCTCCACGACGTCTTCCGACATCAGACAGACCGCCTGGGCCTGATCTTCGTAGGCGAGGGCTTCCTCGAAGCTCATGTCGAGCGAGCGCTCGAGACCCGCTTTGATGAACCGCTGCGCCAGGGGGGCGCCTCTGGCAAGCTCCTCGCCGAGGCTGACGGCCTCGTCGAGGAGCTTCTCCGGCTCGACCAGGCGGGAGACGAGGCCGATCTCGGCGGCCTCCTCCCCCGACACGAACCGGCCCGTCAGCGCCAGCTCCTTGGCCCGGGCGAGGCCCACGATGCGGGGCAACAGCCAGGTGCCGCCGAAGTCCACGGTCAGGCCGCGCTTGACGAAGATCTCGGCGAAACGGGCCCGGGACGTGGCGAGCACCACGTCGCAGCCGAGCGCCAGGTTCATGCCGGCTCCGACCGCCACGCCGTCGACCGCAGCGACGGTTGGCTTGGGGAGCCGGCGCAGCGCCGTGGCGGCCCGTCCCACCGGGAGCATGCTGCGGTAGCGGTCGGCGGCCGACGACCCCACGTTGGCGACCGCCAGATCGGCGCCGGAGCAGAAGTCGCCGTCGGCCCCGGTGATCACCAGGCAGCGCTGCTCGGACGCCTCGAAGTCGCCGAGCGCGGCTTCGAGCTGCGGCCAGCCCGCATCCGGGATGGCGTTCTTGCGCCCGGCATTGGTGATCGTGAGGATCCGAACGGGCCCGCGGTCCTCGGTGGGGAACATGCCGGCAGGTTAGACGCAGGCCATCTCACGGGCAGCCCGCGGCGAGGCGATGCGCCGGCTCCCCACTGCCGGCCGAGGCGAGCGATGGACCAGGCCGATTGGCCCTATCAACGTGCGACAACCGGCGCGACATTCGCGTCGGAGAGCAGCGTCGTGAGACCTTGGCCGGTCATCTTGGGCATGGCGGTCGTCGCTGCGGCGCTGGCCGCGCCGCGGCCGGCGGGCGCCACCAATCCCGGCGGCGCCGGGATGATCGCCTTCGAGACCTCCGGTTCGGATGTCCCGCACGACATCGGGATGATGCGGCCGGACGGCACCGTGGTGGCGATGCTCACCGACGCCGCCGCCGAATGCCCTTATGCGGAGATGCCCGGCGGCAACTACACCCACCCTGCCTGGTCGCCCGACGGGCGGCGGCTGGCGTTCTACGCATACACGTCCCATCAGGGCCATTGCGACGGCGCCCTCCACGTGGCGGACGCCGACGGGTCGAACCGCCGTCGGGTCGCCGACGTGCAGGAGTGGATGTCGGGAGTGTCGTGGTCGCCCGACGGCCGGCGCTTGGTGTTCGGCGACTCCCGGTTCGGGACGGCCGGCGTGTGGCGGGTCGATGTCGACGGCACCGACCTGCGCCGACTCGGAGCGGGTGCCCACCCGTCCTGGTCCCCGGACGGCACGACGATCGTCGCCCATGCCGGCGACCTCGTCCTCATGGACGCCGACGGCGGAAACCGGAGGCCGCTCGTGCCGGGGTGGGACGCCGACTGGTCGCCGGACGGGACCAGGCTCGTGTTCGTCACTGCGAACGGCCGTCTGGCGGTGATCGGGGCCGACGGCTCCGGCTTCGGCCTCCTCGGGCCGGATCGCAGCCCGGAGATGACCTCGGATCCGTCGTGGTCACCCGACGGCGGCAGGATCCTGTTCAACCTGAGCTCGACGACGGGCGGCCCCCACATCGACCTGTGGATGATGAATGCCGACGGGTCCAACGCCCGCCGGATCGCCGCGTTCGCCCAGGCCGGAGCCTGGCAGCCGCTGCCCCCGGTGACCCAGCCGGTGGGCCTGGTCGACCCGGCCACCGGCATCTGGCGCCTCGCCCGCATCGACGGGACGGTGGCGGCGTTCTACTACGGCAACCCCGGCGACTACCCGATCGTGGGCGACTGGGATTGCGACGGCGACGAGACCCCGGGGCTGTACCGGCGATCCGACGGCTACGTCTATCTGCGCAACTCCAACACCACCGGCATCGCCGACGTTCGCTTCTTCTTCGGGAACCCCGGCGACATCCCCCTGGCAGGCGACTTCGACGGCGACGGCTGC
>JABAOD010021688.1_pt4 | contig 12014 bp, 12 predicted proteins | sample 7062151 | NCBI WGS metagenome assembly JABAOD01 (sample SAMN14538626, study PRJNA623070) | marine sediment metagenome | biome: marine biome [ENVO:00000428]; feature: marine pelagic biome [ENVO:01000023]; material: deep marine sediment [ENVO:00002113] | place: India: Gulf of Khambhat ...
GCTGGCGGTGCGGCCGCTGCTGGTCAGCGCGCAGATCGCCCTGTTGGGCGTGGTGTTCGGGATCGGGGTCGGCCTGCTGATCGGCAACGCCATGGGGTCGGTCTTCGAGGACTTCATACCACTCCCCGAGTGGGACACGTCCTTCCAGGCTGGTGTCTTCGCACGGGTGGCGGTGATCGGCCTGGTGGTGCCGTTTCTCGCCAGCGCGTTCCCGGTGTGGCGGGCGGTGCGGGTGACGCCGGTCGGCGCGATCAGGCCGGCCCATCTCACCAGGAAGGTCCCGAGCAGCCCCCGGCGCCGCCGGGGCGCCGGGAACACGTTCGCGGTGATGCCATTCCGCAATCTGCGGCGGGCCCCGCGTCGCACCACGCTGACCGTGCTGGGCATCGCCGCGGCGCTGACGGTGCTCGTCGGTTTCCTCGGCATCATGGACTCGGTGTTCGATGCCGTCGACAGGGCGGAGAGCGAGGCGATCGGAGAGCAGCCGGAGCGGGTCGTCGTCGGGCTGGACGGCTTCTACCCGGTGGTATCGCCGCAGATCGCCGCCATCGAGCAGGCGGCAGCCGTCGGCAGTGCCGAGCCGACGTTGCGCGTCGGCGGCATCCTGCGACCCGGAGCCGATGAGATCGAGGTCTTCATCGAGCTCGCCGACTTCGAAGACGGCCTGTGGAGTCCGTCCGTGACGGAAGGGGAGGTGTCCGCCGAGCCGGGGGTCGTCCTGTCCGAGAAGGCAGCCGCCGACCTCGGGCTGGCGATCGGCGACCCCGTCGTGCTCCGTCACCCCCGCCGCGAGGGGCTCACCTCGTACAGCTTCGTCGATTCCCGGCTGCCGCTGCTCGCCACCCATCCGCACCCGATCCGGGCACTGGCGTACGTGGACTCGAGCCACGCCGATCTGTTCAACCTGGCGGGGATCACGAACGTGCTGAGCGTGCTTCCGGCGTCCGGGGCCGGCACGACCGACGTGCAACAGGAGCTGTTCGCCTTGGACTGGGTCTCGTCTGCCCAGTCGGTGACCGCCGTCACGCAGGCGGTCCGCGACGCTTTCGAGCAGTTCCTGGCCATCATCCAGGTGATGGTCGTCGTCGTGCTCCTGCTCGCCCTCCTCATCGCGTTCAACACAGCCGCCATCAACCTGGACGCCCGGGCCCGCGAGCACGCCACCATGTTCGCGTTCGGCGTCAAGGTCCGCAGGGCGCTCCGCATGGCTGCCGTCGAGAGCCTCGTGATCGGAGTGCTCGGGACCGTGGTTGGCGTGGCCGGCGGCCTGGCGATGGTGTGGTGGATGACCCAGCGCCTGCTCCCGGAGACGCTTCCGGACTTCTCCCTCGACGTCGTTCTCCAGGAGACCACCGTGGCCGCCGTCGCCGTCATGGGCGTGGTGGCCGTCACGCTGGCACCGCTGCTCACGGTGCGGCGCATGCGGAGGATGGACATCCCCGGCACGCTGCGCCTGGTCGAGTGAGCCCGGAGCGGCGGCCTCTCAGAGACCCCCGCGCCCGGCGACGAAGTCGTCCACCTCGGCGTGGGTCGGGAATGCCGACGCGCAGCCGTGGCGAGTGACCTCGATCGCGCCGCAGGCGTTGGCGAAGCGTGCCGCGTCGTGCCAGTCCCGGCCGGAGAGCCGCGCCCAGATCAGCCCCGACGCGAAAGCGTCTCCCGCGCCGACCGTGTTGACGACCTCGACGGGGAAGCCGGGCACGTCGAGCCGTTCGCCCGGCAGCAGCACCGTGACCCCGGCGGGCCCCCGTTTCAGCACGACGGCGCCGACGCCGTCGACCAGCAAGGCCTCGACCCGGCCGTCGAGCTCAGCGTGGTGTTCGTCCGGCACCCGGCCGCCTGCGAGCACCGGGGATGGGTCGTCGGCCAGCGCCGCGTAGAACTCCTCCTCGGTGCCGATCACCACCTCACAGCCGGGCATCACCTCCCGCATCGCTCGCCCGTAGGCCTCTTCGTCCGGCCACTCCACCGGCCGCAGGTCGAGGTCGAGGAACGAAGCCAGCGCGTGCTCCCGGCCGGCGGCCACGGCGAACCGAGCGGCCTCGGCGCACGTCCCTCTGCTGAATGCATTGCCGGAGTGCTGCACCGCCCGCACCTCGTCCCAGGGCAGGGCCGCCGCCTCGCCGACGGTGAGGTGGATGTCCGCCGGGTCGTCCCGGTAGAACGTCAGCGGGAAATGGTCGGGAGGCTTCACGCCCAGGAGCGCCAGCGACGTGAGCTTGCCGGGCTTGCGGGCCACCCACTCGGTCTCCACACCCTCGTCGCGCAGGTAGCGGACGACGAAGTCCCCCACGAGGTCGTCGCCGACCGCCGTGAAGGCGAGCGACCGCAGGCCCAGCCGGGCGGTGCCGATGGCGATGTTGGTCGGCGAGCCGCCGACCATGGCGTCGAAGGAGGTGACGTCTGCGAAGTCGGCGCCGATGTCGCGCGAATACAGGTCCATGTTGGCCCTGCCCACCGTGATCAGGTCGTATGCGGTCACGGGGTCTCGTCCGGCGCCGGTGTCGGCTGCAGCCCGGCCCCGATCACCGACTGGTCGAAGTCGATGACGGCGCCGGTCATCAGCCCGGCGTCGTCGGAAGCGACGAAGGCAATGACCTCGGCGAGCTCTTCGGGCTTGATCAACCTGCCGAACGGCTGGGCGGCCTCGGCCTGCTCGAGCCACTCGGCGCCGCCGCTGTGGAAGTGCCGCTGGATGTAGTCCTCGCCGGGAGTGTCGATCCAGCCCGGGTTGACGATGTTGACGCGGATGCGATTCCACATCACCGAGTAGGCCACGTTCTTGGTGAGCGCTACCAGCGCCGCCTTGGAAGCGGCGTACGGGGTGAGGAACGGCAGGCTCCCGTAGGACGCCACCGACCCCACGTTCACGATCGATCCGGAGATCCCCTCCCGGCGCATGATCTGGATCGCTCCCTGCATCAGCAGCAGCGGGGCGCGCACGTTGACGGCCATCAGGGTGTCGAACAGCTCGGGAGTCGTGTCGACGATCGTGCCCCTGGTCGAGAGGCCGGCGGCGTTGACGAGCACGTCGAGCCGCCCGTGGAGGTCGTCGACGGCCGCGACCAGTGCCCGCACCGCCGCGACGTCGGACAGCTCGGCCGGCACGAAAGCGGCGCCGAGCTCCGCCGCGACTCGGTCGCCGCGCCCGGCATCCCGGCCGGTGACCACCACCGCCGCTCCCTCGGCCGCCAGCCGGCGCGCCACCGCCTCCCCGACCCCCTGGGTGCTGCCGGTCACGAGGGCGACCCTGCCGGAGAAGCGTTCCTCGCTCATGTGACCGTCGGCACGTTGGCGAATGCCGCGCCGTAGGCCTCGGGGCCCATCGCCGAGTAGCCCCCGTCTACGGCGAGGTCGGCGCCGGTGACGAAGGAGGCATCGTCAGATGCGAGGAACGCCACGGCAGCCGCCACCTCGGCCGGGTCGGCCATCCTCCCCAGCGGGTGCCACTCGGCGCCGAGGGCGTCGGCCCGCTCCCGGGTGCCGTAGCGGCGCTCGATGTTGCGGCTCCAGGTCCAGCCCGGCGACACGGTGTTGACCCTGATGCCTGCGGGGGCGAGCTGCTGGCTGCCGTTGCGGGCCAGCGCGATCAGCGCCGCCTTGGTCACCGAGTACACGAGCCGGTTGGGCTGCGACTGCTTGCCGCTCACCGACGACACGTAGATCACCGACCCTCCCGGAGGCATGTGGGGCGCCGCCTTGCCCGTCAGCAGTGCCGCCGAGACGACGTTGACGTCGAGCGCCCGCCGCCACAGTCCGTACGACGACCCGTACCCCTCGTCGTCGAAGATGGCCGCGGCGTGGACCAGGACATCGATCGCGCCCGTCGACTCCAGAGCCGCCGCCACGAGCGCATCCAGGTCGGCCTCCACGGTCAGGTCCGTGCGCAGGAAGCGGCCGCCCCCGGGAATCCGCTCCGGCTCCACCACGTCGGCGAGGTAGATGGCCGCATCGCCGCCGGCGGCGAGACGAGCCCCGACGGCCTGGCCGATGTAGGAGGCGCCCCCGGTGACGACGGCGGTGCGGCCCGCCAAGGTCACACCCCGACCCGCTGGTGCTTCTTCTCGGCGTCCGACTCCGCCCGGGCCACCCGCACCTGCTCCCGGTCGCTGACCTCGGGGATGCCCACCTCCCACCAGGCGCCGCCCTCGGTCCAGGCGTACTGGTGGACGTCCATGACGATCACGTAGGTGCGGTCGGCCGCCTTGGCCCGGGCGAACGCCTCGGGCAGGTCCTCGATGCGCTCCACCTTCTCGGCGAGCGCCCCCATCGACTCGGCGTGCTTCACGAAGTCGACCTGGAAGTACTCCGAGTGACGGGCGGTGCGGAGGAGGTTGTTGAACTCCTCGCCGCCGGTGTTGACCTGGAGCCGGTTGATGACGGCGAAGCCGCCGTTGTCGAGCACCATGAAGATGACCTTGTGTCCGGTGAACACCGTCGAGTAGATGTCCGAGTTCATGATCAGGTACGACCCGTCGCCGACCCAGGCGATGACGTCGGTGTCGGGCCGGGCCATCTTCGCCCCCCAGGCTCCGGCGATCTCGTAGCCCATCGTCGAGTAGCCGTACTCGGAGTCGAAGGTGCCGACGGCCTTCGACCGCCAGCCCATCGTCAGCTCGCCGGGAAGCCCGCCGGCTGCGGAGAGGACGTAGTCGTCGTCCGCGCACAGCTCGTTGATCGTCTGGATCACCGTGGCGTACGCGGGCGGTTCGAGGTCGGTGCGGCCCTTCCAGGTGTCGAGGTAGTCGTGCCACTCGCCGATCTGCGCCTGGGCGAACTCCAGCCACGTCGGGTCGGCCGCGTAGTCTCCGAGGCGGCCGTCGATCTGTTGCAGCGACACGAGCGCGTCGCCGACCACCGGATGAGCCATCTGCTTGTGGGCGTCCCAGCGGGCGGTGTTGACGGCCACGAACTGCACGTCGGGGTTGCGGAACACCGACCAGGAGCCCGTGGTGAAGTCCTGGAGCCGGGTGCCGACGGCCAGCACGACGTCGGCGTCCTCGGCGACGGCGTTGGCGGCCGCCGACCCGGTGACCCCGATGGGGCCGGCGTAGTTGGGGTGGCCGGCGACCAGCGTCGCCTTCCCGGCCACGGTCTCCACCACCGGGATGCCCCGCCGTTCCGCGAAGGACGTCACCTCCTCGACGGCGCCCGAGTAGTGGACGCCGCCCCCGGCGATGATCATCGGACGGGACGCGCCGCGCAGGACCGCCACCGCCCGTTCGACGTCGCGGGCGTCGGGGCCGGGCCGGCGCACGTAGTGGATCCGGGGCTCGAAGAANNGGCAGGGCGAAGAACGCCGGACCGCAGTCGGCGGGATCCAGCATGACGGCCAGTGCCTGGGGCAACGACTGGACGATCTGCTCGGGCCGGGTGATGCGGTCCCAGTAGCGGGTCACCGCCTTGAAGCTGTCCGTCACCGAGATCGTGGGATCGCCGAAGTGCTCCACCTGCTGGAGCACCGGATCGACGATGCGGTGGGCGAAGTAGTCGCCGGAGAGCAGCAGCAGGGGCAGCCGGTTGGCATGGGCCACGGCCGCCGCCGTGACCATGTTGGTGCAGCCGGGGCCGATCGACGAGGTGGCGATCATGATCTGCCGGCGCCGCTTGGCCTTGGCGTAGGCGACCGCGGCGAGCGCCATCGCCTGCTCGTTGTGGCCCCGCCAGGTGGGAAGCCGGTCCTGCACCGGCTGCAGGGCCTCGGCGAGGCAGGTGACGTTGCCGTGGCCGAAGATCCCGAACACCCCGGCGAACAGCGGCACTTCCTCGCCGTCGATCTCGGTGCGCTGCGCCAGGAGCCAGCGGACGATGGCCTGGGCGGTCGTGAGTCGGATCGTGTCCATCCAGCCCTCCTCAGTTGCGAACTGCAGAAAGGTACGCCTGCATGCCCCGGCGCATGAGGCCGTCGGCCCCGGTGGCGATGTAGCGGGCACCGGCGGCCACCCACTCGTTGGCGAACTCGGGGGAGCCGGCGTATACACCGAGTGCTTTGTCCGAAGGCGCTACGGCGCCGATGACGTCGCGCATGGCAGCCTTCACGTCGGGGTGGTCGAGGTTCCCGGGATGGCCCAGCGAATGGGAGAGGTCCGTGGGGCCGACGAACAGCACGTCGACGCCGTCCACCGCCAGGTAGTCGCCGACGGCCGCGACCGCGGCGGCGGTTTCGATGTGGACGATCAGCATCGTCTCCCGGTTGGCGCGTTGCGTGTAGTCGCCGATCGGCTCGCTCATCCCCCAATCCGCGGCCCGGGAGCCGGCGAGCCCTCGCACCCCGCGCGGCCCGTACTTCACGGACTGCACGGCCTGCTCGACCCCCTGAACGTCATTCACCCACGGCACGTGTATCCCGTGCGAGCCGGCGTCCATGAAGCGCAGGATGATGTGGGGCTGGTTGGTCGTGACCCGGGTGATCGGGGTCACGCCCCGCAGCTCGGCAGCCCGGCACAGGCCTTCGACGTCGCGGGGCTGCAAGGTGCCGTGCTCGGCATCGAAGATGAGGAAGTCCCAGCCCTGGAGGGCCACGTACTCGGCATAGCTGGGGTCGGCGTATTTGACGAAGCAGCCGAACACGGTCTCGCCGGCGGCGAGTTTCGCCTTGGTGGTGTTCTCGATCACGCCTCGTCCTCGATGCGAAGGCTGGTCACGTTCTCCCACCGCCCCGACTCCCACGAGCGCACCATCGTCGCCGCCACCGACGCCGCCGCCAGGGCGTCGTCGAAGCTGGGCCGGTGCGGCTGTCCGGCTGCCACCGACTTCAGGAACTCCAGCGCCTCGATGATCTTCAGGTCCTCGTAGCCGATCGAGTTGCCGCCCCCCGGCACGATGTTCCCCTGATGCGAGAAGGCGTCGCCGCTGAGCACCTCGATGAAGCCATCGACCGGCTGCTCCTCCGGCAGGTACAGCTGGAGCTGGTTGAGCTTCTCGTGGTCCCACGACGCCGCACCCTTCGAGCCGTTCAGCTCGAAGGCCATCGAGCTCTGCGGGCCGAAGATCGACCGATCCGCCTCCAGCGTCCCCCGAGCGCCGTTCGCGAACTCGACCAGGGCGCCGACGTAGTCCTCGTTGGTGACGGCGCCGGTGGGATCGCCCGGGGCGCCGCGGTCGTAGTGCGTGCCCTTGCCGGGCTGCGGGAGAGGCCGCTGTTTGACGAAGATCTCGCTGACCGAGACCACCCGCCGGATCGGGCCGGCGAGGTAGTGCGCCATGTCGATCGCGTGCGACATCAGGTCGCTGAGGACCCCATACCCGGCGTCGTCGTGGAGGAACCGCCAGCTGAGGAGGCCCAGCCGGTCGCGGCCGTACATGGAGAAGAACCGGCCGCGGTAGTGCGTCAGGTCCCCAAGGCGTCCGTCGTCGATGAGGCTGCGGGTGTACTGCACCATCGGCGCCCACCGGTAGTTGAAGCCGCACCCGGTGATGACGCCGGCGCGCCGAGCGGCGGCCTCGATGGCGGCCGTCGCGGCGGGGTCGATGCCGACCGGCTTCTCACAGAACACGGACTTGCCGGCGGCCGCCGCCGCCTCGGCGATCTCCTGGTGGAGGGCGTTTGGGGCGGTGATGTCGATGACCTCGATGTCGTCGCGCTCCACGACCTCTCGCCAGTCGGTGGTGCCGCCCTCGAACCCGAAGTTGGCCTTGGCCAGCTCGACGCGCTCGGGAACGCTGTCGGCGACCGCGACGAGGCGCGGCACGATGCCGGCGGTGGAGAAGTAGCGGGGGATGCTGGCGTATGAGCGGGAGTGGGCCTGGCCCATCCACCCGAAACCGATGACCCCGACGCCGATCTGGTCGCTCATGCTGCGCCGGTCCCGACCCGGCCCCAGACCTCGGGGTTGACGAGATGGGCCGGTCGCTCCCCCTGGAGCACCTGCATGACCTGCTCGAACGCGGACCGGAACATGCGCTCCTTGCCCTCGGGGGTGGCCGAGGCGACGTGCGGGGTGACGATCACGTCGTCCCTGGCCGCCAGCGGGTGGCCGGCGGGCAGGGGCTCAGGCTCCGTGACGTCGAGGGCGGCGGCCCGCACCTGGCCCGAATCGAGCGCGACGGCCAGGGCGTCCTGGTCGACGAGGCCGCCCCGGGCGGTGTTGACGAAGATGGCGCCGCGGCGCATCGCAGCGAACTCGCCAGGACCCATCAGGTGGCGGGTCTCAGGCGTGAGCGGTACGTGGACCGAGACGACGTCGGCGTCGAGCGCCGCGGCCAGCGTGGGGACCCGCCGCACCCCGGGCGGGAACACGGCGACGAAGGGATCGTATGCCTGGATGCTCATCCCCAGCGACTGAGCGATGCGAGCCACCCGGGCGGCGATGCGGCCCAGTCCCACGAGGCCGAGGGTCTTGCCGTCGAGCTCGAGTGAGGCGTGTTCGGCGAAGCCGGCCGGGCGGTGGAGGCCTTTGGCGGCGGCGAGCATCAGCGCCACGGCGTGCTCCGCCGTGGGCACGGTCGGCCCGTCGGGAGCGTTGCAGACGGCGATGCCGCGGGCGGTGGCGGCGTCGAGGTCGACCCTGTCGTAGCCGATGCCGGTACGCGCGATGACCCGAAGCCTCGGGCCTCGGTCCATCACCGCGGCGTCGTAGTGATCGGCGCCGACGACGGCGCCCAGCGCCTCCCCGAGTGCGGCGTGGGGATCGTGGGGTGTCGCCGCCGCGGGACCCAGCACGCGTACGGCCGCCTCCACCTCCTCCGCGAGGCCCGGAAGCAGCGCCCGCTCGAACCACACCGCCGGCCGATCCACCCTCGTCGTCTCCCGTCGCACGTGCCGGCGCCGATCATAGTTGGAACGTTCCAGCCAGGCGGGGGCGATCGCATCAACCTCCGAACGCCGGCTCCGGGAGGCCGCTCACCCCCGCGTCGATGGCCAGCACGGCCCCGGACAGGGGCTGGCCGGGCGAGGAAGGCGTCGAGCCGCCGCCGCCGATCGACGTCACGAACAACGTGTCGAGGCCGGGGCCACCGAACGCCGGCATCGTCGGCTTCTCGACGGGGAGCTCGACGATCCGGTCGACGCGTCCGTCCGGCGTCGCACGCAGCACCGCCGATCCNNGGCTTCTCGACGGGCAGCTCGATCACCCGGTCGACGCGGCCGGCGGGAGTGATGCGGGCCAGCGCCCAGCCGTAGACGCAGGCGATCCAGTAGCAGCCATCGGCGTCCACGCAAGCCCCGTCGGGCTTGCCGGGCAGGACGTCGTCGAACCTCAGGAACTCGCGCTCCCCCGACATCCCGCCGGTGGCGGCGTCGTAGTCGTATGCCCACACGGTGCCGAGCGGGCTGTCGGCGAAGTACATCGTGCTGCCGTCGGGCGAGAACGCCAGGCCGTTGGAGACGCCGATCTCCTGCCGAGCGACCGAGATGGATCCGCCGGCATCGACACTGTGCAGCAGCCCGGTGGACCGCCATGCCGAGGTGTCCTCGAACATGCTTCCCACCCAGAAGCGCCCCGACCGGTCGCAGCGGCCGTCGTTGAGGCGGTTCCCGGTCCCGGCCGGCTCCAGGTCCAGCCACGGCGCGAACCCGCCGGCCTCCCAGTCGAACCAGCCGACCTGGTGCTCCATGGCCAGCAGCAGCCGGCCGGTCTCGGGGGTGAGTGCCAGAGACCCGGGCCGTCCCGGCGTCCGCCGCGTCTCGTCGCGCCCCGACGTCGGGTCGTAGCGATGCACGGCCTTGCCGTCGATGTCGATCCAGTAGAGCCGCCGCTCTCGCTCGCTCCAGACCGGGCACTCGCCGAGCAGCGCCCCGGGGCCGACTGCGGTCTGGATCATCTCCAACCTCGACCGGCAGCGCCGAGCCGGGCCGTGATCATGCGGCGGCGAGCCGCGGCCCGACTCGGGGGGTGGCCCCGCTCACAAACTCGCGGCCAGCTCCGCCAGGAACCGGACGCTGGCCACGGCGTCGGCTCTGGGGCCGGCGCCGGGCGCCGGGTCGGCGGCGAGCGCCGTGTCCTGCTCGAGCACGTACCAGCCCCGGTAACCGGCCGCCTCCAGCACCCGGATCACGCCGGCGATGTCCACGTCGCCGGCGCCGAGCGGCGTGAACATGCCGTCGATGACGGACTGACGGAACGGCGCAGCGCCGCTGCGCACCCGTGCCGCGGCCGCCTCGGTGAGATCCTTGAGGTGGACGTGGTGGACCCGGCCCGGCGCCATGCGGGCCACGTCGACCGGGTCGGTACCGGCGAGGAACAGATGGCCGGTGTCCAGGCACAGGCCGACGTCGCACGACTCCAGCAGCCGCTCGACGTGGGCGCCGTTCTCGATCGCCATCCCCCAATGGGGATGCAGCGCCGTGGTCAGGCCCTCCCCGCCGACGATGTCCTCGAGCCGGCGGAGGTTGTCGAGGAAGACTCGCCACTCGGCGTCGTCCATGTCGACCTGGCGGTCGTAGCCGTCGTGGTGCGACGACGGTCCCAGCACCAGGACCAGGGATCCGGCGACGGCGAGCTGCCGGGAAGCGCGGGACACGTAGGCCAGCTCGGCATCGATGCGATCGGGCCGGTACAACAGCGCCGGGACGAACCCGCCGACCACCGAGAGACCGTAGCCGCCGACGAATTCGGCCAGCTCGTCGGCGTCGGTGGGCAGGTAGCCGTCCGGCCCCAGCTCGGTCGCCGCCAACCCGGTCTCCACCATCTCGGACATCACCCGGTCGCGGTCCATGAGGTGACCCCAACCCGGGGAGCCGTCGACGCCCCAGGTGATCGGCGCCCCGGCAACGCGGCTCATCAGGTCGGTCATGAGATCTCCTCCAGCTCGACGCGTCTCCGCTCGGCGAGAGCGATGTCGCAGGCCACCGCGACCCGCAGATCCTCGAATGCGTCCTGATGAGTGGAGAGCGGTGTCACGTCACCGCGCACCACCCCGACGAAGGCCTCCAGCTCGGCGCGGTAGGCGGCATCGAACCGGTCCCAGAACGTCGTGATCGGATCATCCGGCCCGGCGACGCCCGGCTCGGTGGACCGGATGGGCGTGCGGGCACCCCACCCGGCGGCCAGGCTGTCCCTGGCGCCGAAGACTTCGAGCCGCACGTCGTAGCCGACCGGGTCGTGGCGCAATGCCGAGAGCTGAGCGATCGTGCCGGCGGACAACTCCAGGACCGCCACTGCGGTGTCGACGTCGCCGAGCTCGCCGATCGCGGGGAACCCGAGAACGGCGCCTGCCGACTGCACGGCGACCACCTCCTGACCGGTGACGTAGCGCACCACGTCGATGTCGTGGATGAGGCAGTCTCTGAAGATGCCGCCCGACAGGGGGATGTAGTCCAGCGGCGGCGGCTCCGGGTCGTGGGTCTGCGACCGGACCAGATAGGGCGTGCCCACCTTCCCGGCGGCTACGCGGTCCCTGATCGCCCGCATCGCCGGATCGTACCGGCGCTGAAACCCCATCTGCACGATGATGCCGGCCTCCTCGATCGCGGCCACGGCGGCCCGCGTGCTCTCCAGGTCGAGCGCGATCGGCTTCTCGCAGAAAGCCGGGATCCCGGCGGCCGCGGCCCGGTGCAGCAGCGCCGCATGCGTGTCGGTGGAGGTGGCGATCAGGACGCCGTCGGCGGAGGCGAACAGCTCGTCGTCGCCAACCGCGCGGGCCGCGGGCAGCCCGGCGGCCACCTCGGCGGCGCGTTCGGGAACGGCGTCGGCCACCAGCAGCGCGTCCGCGGCACCCAGTTCGCCGAGGATGCTTGCGTGGTTCGCTCCTATTCGCCCCGCACCCACGAGACCCAGTTGCATGCCGACCTCCCGACGCCCACGAGGGCGCCTCAGCTTGGCCCCCCGCCACCCGTGGGCCCCCGGAACGGTTGCCAGCCCGGCCAGCAGAGGTTATCTTTCCACCATCTTGGAGCGTTCCAAGAGCCGCCTTTGCAGTGTAGCGACCTGCATCTCGGCCGACTGGGCGCTTCCGGGCGGACTTGAGGAGGAATCCGTTATGAAGCACTTCCGCTGGCTGGCCGTCCTGGCCGCCATGCTGCTCGTGATCGCGGCGTGTGGCGACTCGGGCGAAGACACCACCACCACCGCCGG
>JABAOD010020509.1_pt2 | contig 12007 bp, 9 predicted proteins | sample 7062151 | NCBI WGS metagenome assembly JABAOD01 (sample SAMN14538626, study PRJNA623070) | marine sediment metagenome | biome: marine biome [ENVO:00000428]; feature: marine pelagic biome [ENVO:01000023]; material: deep marine sediment [ENVO:00002113] | place: India: Gulf of Khambhat ...
CGGCTTGGTCGGCTCCGTTGTCCCTCCCCTCTTCTTCCCTCCCAGTCCCAGCGAGTAGGTTCCGTTGTAACCCCAGCAATACACTGGCCCCACTCCGTCGTCGTCAGCATCCTCAAGCGCACAGGTGAAGGCTCCAGCGAGGACCCAGTTGCTTGTCTCGATGGAGATGAACTTGAGGGGGGCCGGCGGGTCGTCTCCGGGTGGAGGGGGCTTTCCGCCACCCTTCTTGAGCAACACTTGGTCTCCGGCATCGCCCGTCGTGTTCGTCGTCGGCAGGTCTTCACATCCCAGGAGCAGGAAGGCCGCAGCTAAAGCGGAAACGGGCGTGAGGCGTTGCGGATTGGTCATACGTCCTCCTCGTTGGGCGTGCGAGCACCGGCACCGACAGGCGCCAGCCGATTGATGCAGTGGGGCGCGGTGCCGAGTGCAGCGGATCATGCTTCGCTTCCCACCACCACAATTCCCGACACCGTCGCCCACGCACACCCAACAGTCGGAGCACGCCTCCGATCGTGACCAAACCGCGTCCATTCCGACTAGCACACTCGGGCTTGCCCGCGGTGGCGTGCTCCAGACCGGTCTCCGCCTCATTGCCTTGCGGTCGCTGTCCGACCCTGAGGTGACCGAGGAGGTGGTGCACGAGACGCTTGCCCCTGGGCTAGCGGCATTCGAGGACGCTCGACCCCGCGCGGACAGTGCAGCTACCTTGGCCACTTGGGTCGGCAACTCCTCGTGCGACCCTCCGGGGCTCGAGTGTTGGAATGGGAGCAGGGTAATGGCGGTGCGCGGGTGTTCAGGCGCCGCCGCCAGCCCAACGCCTCGGGGAACCGGCGGTGGCAGCGATCAGGGTGACCACTGCCACCGCCCCCAGCAAGGCCCGACTGCTGGCCCGTTCGGGCTCGAGCTGGATCTGCGGGGCAGTGATCTCGTGTTGCCCTCCGGGATCGCCTTCGACGGCACGATCTCGCCGAACTCCGCCCGGGGAACGATCAACGGCGGCGGCCCGCGGATCACGGCCGTCACGGGTGGCGGGACGGTGACGTTCGAGATTGGGAAGTAGAAGATCAACCTGCTAGATAGCCGGATCGAGTAGCGACTACTGGCGTACCGAGCCTGCGTCAGGTAGATGCGCGCCATGTGAATGGGGTCCTCTTGAGATGGTTGAGCGGTGCGGTGGTAGAGGTCACCGGGCCGTCCACGGATTCAACGATCGGCCGATCCAACAATCCCTCTCACCACCCAACGGCCTCACTGCCGAGACCACCCGCATATCCTTGGTCCAGAGTGATCGACACGCACCGACCGCACGCATCGTAACCCCTTGACCGAAAACACGATACCGTGCATGATATTGCTCAGTAATACCCACGAGGTGGTTATGGCGCTCGAACGGATCTCCGTGACCATCCCTGTGACGGTGTTGGCTGCCGCCACCTCCCGTGCGCGCGAGCTCGGCAGATCTCGCAGCTGGCTGGTCGTGGAGGCCCTGCGTCGTTTCCTCGGATCCGGCGCGGGACAGGCAGCGAGCACGGATATCCCGTTGGTCGTCCGTGAGCCCACGCCGCCGAGCTACGCCCCCACCGACCCGGGGCGGCTGGGCGAGTACCGTCTGTCGCAGCTCGAGTCGGACCTCGCGCTCTCCACGGACGACCGGGTGCGGCAGGCCGAGCGGACCGCACTGGTCGCTCGGTTGCGGCGCACCGCGTGGCGGCGCAACCGTCTCCTGACGTTCGACCGCTACGAGGACTACCTCGACTGGGACCGATGGGACCGCTCGTTCCCGGCGTGAAACGCTACGAAACCCGACTGGCCGAGGTCTGCGCGACGCTCAACCACGAGCGGGCGAAGTACGTGCTCGTCGGAGCCGCCGCCATGCAGCTGTGGGGCACCACCCGCGCCACCCGGGACATCGACATCCTGATCGAGCCCACCGTCGAGAACGCGAGGTCCGTCTTGGCGGCACTCACGCAGCTTGGGCTCGGCTTGGCAAAGGACTGGTTGGCCGAGGAGATCGTGCAGAAACCGGTCACGGTCATTGGGGACGACCCGAGAGTTGATATCCTGACCGTCGCATGGACCCTGCACTACCCTGAGGCCATCTCAGACGCCGTGGAGATCGCCCTGGAGGGGGTCGTGATCCCGACGGCGTCCCTCGATCACCTCATCGCGTCAAAGCGAACGGGCCGCACCCAAGACCTGGCCGATATCGAGGTGTTGGAAGAGATCAAGCGGCGACGGTGACATCCGCATCTGGGAGTGGGCTGTCGTGGTTCGAGCCGTTGCCGAGCTCGCCCTGACAGCTGACGGCCTCCCCCGCACCGCACAAAAACGCCCCGCGTTGCATCGCCGTGGGTACCTCGGCCGACGAGTCGGCAACGACCTTCGTGTGTGCCCCCTTGCCTTCCCTCCAGCGCCGAGCCGAGCTTATGGGTATGGCAGCTCCGACGTACTACACGGCCGACATGGTCCGCGCGCTCCCCGACGACGGCAACCGCTACGAGACCGTGCACGGGGAGCTGCTGGTGACCCCGGCACCCCAGCTGTGGCACCAGGAGGTCGTCTCCCGCATCTGGGAATCGCTGCGGGCCTACCTTCGTCGCAATGCGGTCGGCCACGCCATGATGTCCCCCGCTGACATTTCTTGGGCACCTGACACCCTGGTGCAACCAGACGTCTTCGTTGCGGATCTGCGCGAGGTCCGGACGCTCGACTGGGTGAACGTGAAGCACCTCTTGCTCGCAGCCGAGGTCGTGAGTCCCTCATCGCTTCGCGCCGACCGGTTCACCAAGCGCCGGCTGTATCAAGAGGTCGGCGTGCCGACCTACTGGGTCATCGATCCCGACGCCCACGCGGTCGAAGTCTGGACGCCCGATGACACCTTCCCCACCGTCGAGCGCGAGCGCGTCACGTGGCAGCCCACGGGAACTGCTGAGGCGTTCGCTCTCGAGTTGAAGGAGTTGTTCAAGCCAATCTGACGGACAATGGTCGACGGGAGGTGTCAGTGATCTGTTGTCAGTCGTCAGCTGATAGCCGAAGGCTGAGAACTGACAACTGAGAGCTGCGGAGCCACCGGGAACGAGCCCGGCCGTGCAGCCGGGCTCTTTGTCGAGCTTGGCCCCTCCTTCAACTACGTCCGGCCTACCTCCGCCAGTCTGGCCTCTGGCCGCCGCGTTTGATGACTTTGTCCCGCGGCGCCCCGAAGGTCTTGATATAGAGCTTTTCATTCCAGTAAGCAATCTGGGTGTCGTCCGGGGACCAAACAGCCTGCAAGCCTTCTGCGACGGAACTGCCCAGAGCCGGTTCAGCCACGTCCAGATCGACGCGATACAGCTGTCTATCGACATCGAGCAGGAGCTCGTTGGAGGTGCGGGCCCAACTGAGATTGCTTGAACCCCAGTCCACATAGGAAAACGAGAACGCCGTCGAGACCTCTTGGGTGGTCATGTCGAGAATCCGCACGGCCACGTTCTGGTTCGGATAGGGCCCCTTCTCGAAAAACGCGACCCTGGTGCCATCCGCATTCCAATCGGGTTGCCACAGCTCCACCTCGTCCCCAACCGGTTGGTAGAGGAGCTGTACAGCGCCCGTCGCCATGTCACCGAGGACCAGGCTAGAGCGGAATCCTCCACCCCCGAGGGCTTCCACGTCCACGGCGACGAACTCCTGCCCCCCGGGCCCAACAACCGCGTGGTGGTATCGCGCTTCGGAGGAGAGGGTCGTGGTATTCTGAACCGTCGGGACGCCTCCGACCACCACGACCTCGAGCTTCTCGAGGGGCTGGGCCGCGGCGCCGCTCATCGACACCAGGATCACGTAGGGATCGCTCGTGGTGCCGTTGCCCTGGCCCGACCAGGACGAATGCATCAAGTACGAGCCGCTGTAGATCTCCGTCACATTGCCGCCGTCGGCATCCATCACCGAGAGATTGCGATCGCCCGGTCCACCTGCCGCGAATGAGATCGCAGGAGTGGCTGGGGAGCCGCCCGGCTTTCCGCCACCCTTGCCGAGCAACACTTGATCGCCGATGTCGTCCGTCGGGTTCGCCGTCGGTACGTTGTCACATCCCAGGAGCAGGAAGGCCACAGCCAGAGCGGAAACGGGTGTGAGGCGCTGTAGGATGGTCATGCGTCCTCCTCGTTGGGTGTCCGAGCACCGGCGCCGACAGNNCTTCCCACCACCACAATTCCCGACACCGTCCGCCCACGCGCACCCAGCAGTCGGAGCAGACCGCCGATCGTGACCAAAGCTCGTTCATTCCGACTGGTAGACTCGGGCTTACACGCGGTGGCGTGCTTGCTGTGCGGCCCATTGCGAACAACATTCCCAATATTCCCGAGCATCTACACACCACTACAAGCTCGGGGTCGTGCGCCTCACTGGACATCACCTGCAAGGAGGCGCGGTCTGCCACACGGCGCTCAGCTGCTGGATCCCGGGACCGTCGAGAAACTCCGGACCGGTCTCCGACTCATCGCCTTGCGGTCGCTGTCCGACCCGGACGCGGCCGAGGAGGTGGTGCAAGAGACGCTGGCACGTGGGTTGGCGGCGCTCGAGAACGCTCGACTGCAAACCCCCGACAAGATGGGCGCCTACTTCCGGGGCATCGCGCGCCACGTGATCGCCGACGTGCTGCGGGAGCGCAACAGGAGCGTGAGCCTCGATGTGATGGCCGATCCCCCTGCCCGCACCCCCCGTGCGGACGCGCTCGCGGCGCTGATCTCGCGCGAGGACGCGGCCCGCGTGGTCAAGGCCCTCGACACGCTTGCCCCGCGCTCGCGCGAGTGCCTCCGGCTGAGCTTCTACGAGGGGCTCACGCCCGCGCAGATCGCCGAGCGGCTGGGCGAGCCCGCGACCCGCGTGCGGAAACGGCACTCCCGGGCGCTGCAGCAGCTTCGGGCCGCCTTCTTCACGCAGTCGTCGGCCAGCGGCCAGATCGACGCGGCGCCCCCAGGAGGTCACGATTCGGGACCTTCCCCGACGTATACAAAGGAGCCGCGATCGGCCAAGGTGCAGGAAGGCGGTCGGGATTCGAGCGATCCAAGGAGTGTGGATGAGCGATAGACTGTCCTGCGACGAGGTCGGCGCCGGCTTCGTCATCGAGCGCTATGTGGCCGGCACACTCTCGGAACCGGAGACAGACGCGTTCGAGGAACACCTGCTGACCTGCGAGCGGTGTCAGCAAGAGATCCCGCTGGCGGTGGCGATCCGGGAAGCCCTTCCGGCGGCAAAGGCAGGCCGAACCCGGCGTCCGGCGTGGTTCAGAACATCGACGATCACCGTCGCGGCGGCCGCGGTGCTGGCCGGCGTGCTCCTGATTTCGCGAGACCGAGTGCCGGACGTGTCGGGCAACCCGGGTCGCGCCACGCAAGAGCCCCCATCGGGCCTTCGGGACGCTGAGATCACGGCGGCCATCTCACCCACCACCATCGCTCCGATCGGGCCCATCGAAGCACTGGGGAGCCTCGTCTGGACGCCGGTGCCACAGGCCGAGGTCTATGAGGTCACCCTATTCGGTGCGGATGCGGTCGTCTGGGAATCGCGGACCAGGGACACGTTCGCTGTCGTCCCCGACTCGGTGCGCGTCAGCAGCGGGGTGCCCTACTACTGGCAGGTCCGAGCGCGGATCGGCTGGGATCGATGGTCGCAGTCTCAAATCGCCGAGTTTACGATCGTCCCACCAAGGGACAGGGAACGCTGAATGGGGTAGTCTCCTCCGCCCTGCTCGCCACACTCGTCGTGGCGGTCCCGCCGCAGGCCGAGCCTGTGGTGCGAACCGTCCGTGCGCTCTCAATGAGCGGCACGGATTCGGCACTGATGGCCGGGATCACGGATCACCCTGATGAAGCGCGGGAACTGCTTCGCCGGCTCCTCCGGGAGGCGGCGGCCGATACTCGAAGTGACCGTCCGCCGGCGCTCGACGCCGCTCAGCGCGTGGCGCACGCCTTCGCCGCGGCGTGGCACGACTCGTCCCTCCTCCGGCGTGTGACCTTGGTCCGCACGTGGTCGGCGGCGGACCGGCGGCGTTGGGCGATCGCCGACAGCGTGTGGACGGACGGAAGGGATGCACTAGCTCGGGTAGGAGTGGACGGCGCGATGCCGCGTTTTCGCGAGTCCCTGCGGCTGTACCGCACCCTGTCGGACTCCGGGGGAATCGGCGTCGCCCTCCTTGCCATCGGGACGGCGTTCTACTACGCGGGTGAAGCTGACAGCGCCGGCCGGTACCTCGAGCAGGCACTGCGTCTCGCAGAGGCGACAGGCAATCCGCGGACTGCCGCCAACGCCATGGTAGCGCTGGGCAGCGTCGTACACCAGGGCGGTGACCCGTCGCGAGCCGGGGAGTGGTACACTCAGGCACTGAGTCGTTATCGCCGCATCGGCGACCAGCGCGGCATGGCCGCCGTTCACAACAATCTGGGCGTGCTCGCCGAGGAACTCGGCGACACGGAGCGCGCCCGAGAGGCGTACACATCGGCACTCACCTTGAGTCGGGCGCACGAGAACCGCAGTGCCGCTGCCCACAACCTCCTGAACCTCGGGAATCTCGCGGCGCGGGAAGGAAACTACGACGCTGCCGCCGCGCAGTACGATGAAGCCCTTTCGATCTACCGGCAGCTGGATGAGCCGTACCACGCCGCAGACGCCCTACGGAATCTCGGGCTCCTCGACGTGCGCCGGGGCGACTACCGCTCAGCGTTGCAGAGACTCTCGCACGCGCTCGAAACGTATGAACGAACGGGGTACACGACCGACGCCATCGCGACCCGCCGTAGCCTTGCCCTCGTGCACGCGGCGGTCGGCGAACTCGACGCGGCGCTGCGTCAGCTGGGTGATGCGGAGGCGACGGCCAAGGCGCATGCGGCGAGCCAACACCTCGTTGCCGACCTGGTGCTGGCGCGCGGTGATCTCGCGCTCCAGCTCAACGCGCTGTCCGATGCCGGGGACGCTTACGCCGGCGCGCTACGGCTCTACCGCGTGGCCGGCAACTCGCTCGGTGAGGCCGACGCTCTGGAGGGACGAGGCGTGCTCATGCTCCTCCGAGAGGATTTCTCGGCGGCGCTGGACGCGTTCGAGATGGCGCTGCGCGCCAAGGAGATGGCGGTCGACCCGCACGCGGCGGCGCGAACGCGGTTGCTGGCGGCGTTCGCCGCGGGGCAATTGGGCGACACCGCCGCGGCACGGACGTGGTTGGAGGAAGCGCTCACCGTATTCCACCGGTTCGACGACCCGGTGGCACAGGGCGCCACACTCGCTGCGCTGGGCGATCTGGCGGCGACCACGGGAGATCCTCTTCGTGCCGAGTCACACTACGAGCGGGGATTACGCCTGATCGAGCACTCCACTGCGCCGCACGTCGCGTGGCGTCTTCATGCGGGATTGGGGAGCGCCCTCGAGACCCGGGGTGCACTTCCCGAGGCCGCCGAGGAGCTGCGCCGCGCGATTGCGGAGATCGAGCGCGTCTCGGCCGCCGTGCGACTGGAGGAGCGGCGCGCCGCGTACCTCGCAGACAAGTGGAACGTGTACACCGAGCTGGCCTTGCTCGAACGCGCTCGCGGCCGACACGGCGCGGCGTTCGAAGTGAGCGAGCGGATGCGGGCACGGCAGTTGTTGGACCTGCTGGGGCGGGGCCGGATAACCCCTCCGCCGCCGGCAGGCGAGCTGGCTCAGCGGGAGCAGCGTCTGCGCCGCCGAATCGATGAGCTCACCGGACGCCTCACGAGTGAACCGAGTGGTGACAGTCGGACGCTCCGATCCCCCGACTTCGATGCTGTCGACCGCGCATCGCTGCTGTCAATGCTGGCGGGCGCTCAACGTGAGTACGCCGCCCTCCTGCTCGCGCTTCGTGAGCGATCGCCGGATTACGCGACGGTCGTCTCAGGCGATGCCGTTCGCGCAGACGACGTTCGCTCCGCACTCGCTCCCGACGAGGCGCTCCTCGAGTATCTGCTGGGCGATTCCGGTTCCGTGCTGTTCGTTGCCACCCGCGACGGGATCGAGGCGCTCGATCTCGCCGTCGACCGTCACACGATTGCGCGCCTGGTCGACCTGACCCGCGGCACACTCACGCGTGCCGCGTCGCTCGAGGGGTCGGCACCGTGGCGCGCACCCCTGCGGCGGCTGTATCGCCTGTTGGTGGCCCCTGCAGAGGAGGCCGGCCTCCTGGAAGGCAAGCGACGTCTCGTCGTCGCACCGCACGCCGAACTCCACTACCTGCCCTTTGCCGCGCTCATCGCATCGAACGGACCGGACGCGTTCCTCATCGAGCGTTTCGAGCTGAATTACGTTCCGTCGGCGTCAGTGTGGCTCGGGCTGCGACAGCGAGTGACCTCGCCGCCAACGGATCGGGTGCTCGCGCTGGCGCCGCGAGTGAGCCCCCTGCCCGGATCGGGAGCGGAGGCCGAGGTCATCGCGCGCCTGTACGGTGAGCGGGCAGACGTCGTCACCGGTCGGTCGGCCACCGAGGACATCCTTGCCTCCACGGTAGCCCGCTACGCGGTCGTGCACATCGCGAGCTCCGGCATACTCAACAAGCACAATCCACTGTTCTCCTTCGTCGAGCTGAATGCCGGCGATGGCGAAGACGGACGCCTGGAAGTCCACGAGGTATTCGGGCTGGACCTCGACGCGCGGCTCGTCGTGTTGAGCGCATGCCAGACGGCGCTCGGCTCGGGGGCGCTCGCGGACGCGCCGGCGGGCGACGACTGGGTCGGGCTGGTGCGCGCGTTCCTGATCGCCGGGGCCTCGAGCGTCGTTGGCACCCTGTGGGCCGTGGACGACCGGGCGACGGCACGCGTCGTGGAACGTTTCTACCAGCAGTACTCGTCGGGCGTGGCTCCGGCGGCGGCGCTCGCGCGGGCGCAGCGCGCGTCGTTGCGGGACTCCGAGACCGCCCATCCATTCTATTGGGCCGCGTTTGTCACGGTAGGTGCCCCATGAGACGTCGACAGCCTCATAACAGGTCACTGCCAACCGGGACGGCGGCAACAGGGCTGCTTGTCCTGACGCTCCTGGCCGGGTGCACCGGCGGCGAGACCGGCCTGCTGGACCCCGAGGGAGCCCGTACCATTCAGCAGGCACTCGTGGTGAGTGAGCCGGTGCCGCTGGCGCAAAGCGGGCCCCAGGCGGTGAGCGGAGCAATCGCTGCCGACAGCGTCGCCTGGGTCTCGCTACCCCCCGGAACGGTGCCCGATGGCGAGTGGGTGAGCGTGAACCACCGCGGTACCGGGGCCGTGCGCACGGCGTTCCTCATCGATGGTGGCCTCGATCCCATCGCAATCCCGGCGGCCGTGGGGGACACGCTGGACATCGTGATCCAGCGGGTCAGTCTCCCGCCGTTGCAGTTCTTCATTGTCGTACCACCGTGGATACCTCCGATCATCGTCCGCACCGACCCGCCCAAGCGCAAGATCGACGTTCCGCTGACGTTCGCGCCGTACGTCGTCTTCAGCGAGCCGATGGACGCGCGGACGATTACGACGGCCTCGGTTCAGTTACTGCGAGGCGGTCAGGTGGTACCCGGGTCAGTGACGCTCGCTGCAGACGGCATACGCGCGTACTTCGAGCCGGACGCCAAGCTGCGCGATACCACTGAGTATGTGCTGCGCATCACGACGGATGTGGCGGATCGGGCAGGTGATCGGCTGGAGGCGGCGCTCGAGGTCGAGTTCACCACCGAGCTGGGGCCACCGCCGGTGGCGGCGGTCTCGGTCCGACCGGACACGGCCACGATCGTGCCCGGCTCGTGGCTCGAGATGGCGGCAATAGTGACCGACAGCACCGGCACCGTGCTCACCGGTCGTGAAGTGACGTGGACCAGTTCGGACAAGACGATTGCGGACGTCGGCTCGAGCGGATTGGCGTGGGCCAGTGGAGGGTGGGGAGGCCCCCGACAAACCGCGACGATCACGGCGACCGTCGAGGGCGTGAGTGGCACGGCGGAGATTACTGTGGGGTCGATCGCGTTCGCCTCGGTGACCGCGGGCATCTATCACACGTGCGCGCTGACTGCCGACGGACGGGCATACTGCTGGGGGAGTAACTGGGGGGGTCACCTCGGGATTGCACCTGTAGAAGCAGGTTGTATGCTCCAGAACAACGAAGGGGACAAGTCCTGTGCCGTCGTTCCGCACATGGTGTGGCCAGGATTGCGTCTGCCTCACTTTACCGAGCTGGCTCTAGGTAATTCCTTCACCTGCGCCCTGGACACCAGTAGTGCCGTGTACTGCTGGGGGGTGGTGCCGCCGGAACCTTCATTGCGAGCACCGCTGCGCATGGGCGAAGGGATCAGCTTCACGAGCGTCAGCGCAGGGGAGCGTTATGCGTGTGCCCTCACGGTCACGGGGAGCGTGTACTGCTGGGGCTCGAACGCTTCCGGCCAACTGGGCGACGGAACGCGCACCGACCGTGACGACCCAGTCCTCGTCCTCGGCGGTCTCACGTTCACGGAAGTGTCTGCCGGAAAATGGCGTCATACGTGCGGGGTCACCGCGGAGGGAAACGCCTACTGTTGGGGTTCCAACTCCTTGGGAGAACTCGGGAACGGCCAGTCGGGCCCAGATCAACTCGCACCCGTTGCAGTGACAGGTGGGTTGCGTTACACGGCGCTCGCTCCTGGGCAGTCTCACACCTGCGGCCTCACGTCCACGGGAAGTGCCTACTGTTGGGGTTCCAACGCCTTGGGAGAACTCGGGAACGGTGAATCAGGCACGATTGTCAATCCGGCCCCCGTCGCGGTGACCGGTGACCTTTCCTTTGTCTCGCTGAGCAGCGGTGACGATTTCAGTTGCGGCCTGACGACCACCGGGAAAGCGTTTTGCTGGGGTGCCAACAAATTTGGGCAGCTTGGCAACGGAAACACCCGAAACAGCGATACGCCGACCGCAGTCAGTGGGAGCTTCACCTTCACATCCATCAGTGTCGGTGCAATGCATGTGTGCGGCCGGGCTTCCAATTCCGGGCTGTACTGCTGGGGCATGAATGCGGGGGCAGCGCTTGGCATCGGTGGGTCCAGCTTGTGGACCGACGACCCCACGGCATCGCCGGTGTTGGTGCTTGGCAGCCGCTGATATTCCACACCAGGCGTCAGCCTGTGGAGTGACCTCCGACCTGATTTGAGCAGGCAATTGAGCGGTTAGGCGGTTAGCGGTTAGGCGGTTGAGCGGTTAGGCGGTTGGCGCTTGGCAGGAGCCAACGGCTCCCCCGGATAGGTCTCCCCTGTTTTGACCCCAACCGCCTAACCGCCTAACCGTCTATCCGTTACTTTCCCCCCATGCGACCCCGACTGACGTTCCTGGACCGTGCGCTCCTCGAGCGCATCGTGGCCGAGGCGCGGGGGATCCTGTGCCGGCTGGGCGTGGAGATCCACAATTCCGGCGTGCTTGCGCTGCTGGGGGACCACGGCGCGACCGTCAACACCGGGTCCAGCCGAGTGGTGCTCACTGAGACGATCATCGACTCAGCGCTGAGTACGGTCGTGCGCGGGTTCAAGTTGTACGACGTGATGGGTGACGTGGCGGGCGACCTGTCCGGTGACATCGTGCACTTCACGCCCGGCTCGGCCGCCATCCAGTTTCTGGACCACGGCGCTCACACTGCTCGGCCACCGACCGCCGCCGACTATGTCCGCTACGCCAAGCTCGTCACTCGACTGGACAACCTTGCGTTTCAGAGCACCTCGCTGGTCCCGTCCGACGTGCCGGACAAGATCTCTGACAGCTACCGGCTGTACCTGAGCCTGCTGCTGGGTGAGAAGCCGGTGGTGACCGGCGCGTTCACGATCGAGGCGTTCGAAGTGATGCGTGACCTGCAGCTGGCCGTTCGCGGCTCGGGGGAGGCCCTGAAGGCGAAGCCGCTCGCCATCTTCTCCTGCTGCCCCACGGCCCCGCTCAAGTGGAGCGACGTGACGTCACAGAACGTCGTGGATTGTGCACAGTATTCGATCCCTGTGGAGTATGTCTCGATGCCGCTCTCGGGGTTCGTGGCTCCCGTCACCCTCGTCGGGACCCTGGTG
>JABAOD010003546.1_pt1 | contig 12006 bp, 10 predicted proteins | sample 7062151 | NCBI WGS metagenome assembly JABAOD01 (sample SAMN14538626, study PRJNA623070) | marine sediment metagenome | biome: marine biome [ENVO:00000428]; feature: marine pelagic biome [ENVO:01000023]; material: deep marine sediment [ENVO:00002113] | place: India: Gulf of Khambhat ...
TCGACCCGGTCTCCGATGAGCCGTTCGCCTACTACGAGACCGTGGCCGGTGGGATGGGCGCGGGACCCCGGAGCGACGGCCTCTCCGGGGTGCATACTCACATGACCAACTCGCTCAACACACCCATCGAGGCGCTCGAGCACGCGATTCCGGTGCGGGTGCGGCACTACGCCCTGCGGGCCGGCTCCGGAGGAACCGGACAACGGCGGGGTGGCGACGGGCTGCGGCGCGACCTGGAACTGCTCGCGCCGGCGCGGGTCAGCATCCTCTCGGAGCGGCGCCGGCGGGCGCCGTGTGGGGCGGCCGGCGGGGCGGCGGGCGAACGCGGCATCAACCGGCTGTGGAACGGAACGGAGTGGAAGGACTTGCCGGGAAAGGCAGCGCTGGAGGCGGAGGCGGGAGACGTGATCAGTATCCAGACGCCGGGAGGTGGCGGATGGGGAATCGCCGGATCCTGACGGCGCGCGGCCCTCACCAGGGTCTGCAGACGTCGCGGATGGTCGTGCCCCGTGAGCTGCGCAGCGGCGGCCAGCGGCTGCATTATGTGGAAGGGGGCGTCGGGGCGCCGCTGATCCTGATCCACGGCCTGGGGGCTTCGAGCCGCTGGTGGTTTTCGGTGCTCCCCGAGCTGACCGCGGAAAGCTTTCGGGTGGTCGTGCCGGACCTGCCGGGCTTCGGGCGTTCACCCGGGCCGGCTCGATCGATCGCCGAGGCGGCCCGAGCGGTCATCGACCTCGCCGACCGTCTGGGGCTGGGCCGTTTCTTTCTTTGCGGTCACTCGATGGGCGGAGCCATCGCGCTGCGCATCGCCGCCGATTATGGCCGGCGGGTGCGAAGGATGGTGTTGATCGCCAGCGCCGGCATCCCGGGGGTGGGACCGACACGGGTTTTGGGAAGGCTGGTGCAACCGTGGTCGTGGTGCCCGCCCCGGTTCTACGGCACCCTCATCGGTGACATCATCCGCGCCGGCCCACGCAACCTGTTAAACGCCATGGCGGAGCTCCGCGTCTACGACGTCCGTCCGTCGCTCAAACGGGTACGCGCGCCGACCCTGGTCATCTGGGGAGAGAAGGACAGCCTGACGCCGTTGGCGCACGGTCAGCGCATCGTCGAGGGCCTGCCCGATGCCCGGCTGGAAGTGCTTCCGCGGACACGGCACCTTCCGATGGTGCGCGAGCCCGATATCACCGCCGGCTTGATGGTCAGGTTTCTGAAGGAGGACTTGGTTCCGCGGAGCCAAAATGCCAGCGGCCGTTGATCAACTCGGCCCCAGCATCACGGCCGTCAACTTCTCGCCCTCCGCCAGTTCGGTCAGCTCCATCGTGACCGAGCCGACCTTGAGCTTCGATCGAAGCTGAACCGGTATGCGCCGGTCGTCGTCGGTGATATAGATCTCCGCCTGGCCGCCCTCGGAGAAGATGCCCCGGGTCTTGATGATCGGGCGAACCACCACCGTTTCGAACTCTCCCGCCGGAACCTTCACCTTCTCGCGGCGCAGTACTTTGACGATCACCGGGTTCCGATCGAACCGGAAGTAGCGATTCCACGTATACGTGCGCCCGACTTCGAGATCGATCGTGCGAACGAAGTAGACAAACGCGGCCTCGTCCAACGCCCCTTCCGGGATCGAATCCTGCGCCCCGTCGTTGCGCGTGTAAAACCCGCCCTCCAGATCGATCTCGTACTCGCGGAAACGCTCGTAATCACCCTGCTGCGAATCCTGACGGAACCGGCGGCTGGCAAGCTGGTAAACATCCAGCCACGACTCCTGACGATCATCGAGCTTGTAGAAGAACGTCGACCCTTGAATTACCGACCGCAGGTGGTACGTCGGGTGACCCGCCACCGTATCGATCTCAGCCACCTCCATCTGCGCCTCACCCACCGCCAGCGGGCCGAACTTGACCCGGTAAGACAGACGCTCGCCCACACCGAACGGGACCTCCGCCAGCTTTAGCTCTTTGGCTTCCGGGCGCGGCCCATTCTCATCCTGGGCGATCGCCGCGACCGGCAAGAACAAGATCAGAAAGGCTGTCAACGCTTTCAGATTCATTTTCCCCTCAAAAGAGCCAGGTAATCGCGGGCGCTGCGCCACAACGAGAGACGGCTCGCTCTCGCGCGCCTGTCATAGCGCGATTCCGAAAGCGTCTCCTCGACACGCCGTGTGTGAGGCGCCACCGCCAACAACAACTCCACGGACGCCGCCCACCCGTCGTGCCGAACCAACCGGCTGCCGTTCGACTCCCGCAGCGCTTTCTTGAGCAGGCCCACACGATAGGCCCGCAACCCGGAGAATGGATCGCTGATCGCCTCCGGAAACCGATACTTGCGCTCGAGCCACGGCAAGCCCCGGCGAACCCAACGCATGGCGCGCGGCACCGACTTGCCATTCGCGGGCTGCGCCGCCACCACCAGATCGGCACCACCCTCCACACGCTTCACCAATATCGGAATCGCCAGCGGCTCGTCGGTGAAATCTGCCTGCAGCGTCACCACGACGTCACGCCGCGGGTACGAGGAACGCGAGATCGCCTCCCGCAGCAGCTGCTCGAGGGAGGCACCGTGCCCAATGCGCTTCTCGTGTTTGAGGATCTCCAGAGGCAAGACCCGTGCGTAGGGCGATACCACCTCGAACGTCCGATCGCTCGAGGCGTCGTCCAGGAAGAGAACCCGATAGTCGCGCCGGAATTCCGCCATGACCTGGCGGATCTTCCACAAGAGAACGCCCGCCGTGCGTTCCTCGTTATGCGCGGGGATGCATATATAAATCACGTCTCGCCACTCTTCTTTTCACCGGCCACCACGACGCGTCCGGCCGCTCGGGTGGCCCCTCCAACCCGTCCCCTGTCCTACTACCAGCCCCCCGCCGGCTCAGTTCCCCGGCGGCGCCGTCTTCCAGCGCTTATGATGCCAAAAATACTGTTCCGGGGAAAGCCGCACNNGACGACCCAGCCGTGATACCGTCCCGGACCGACCCTTCTGGCCCCGCCGACGAAGAAAGGCACTCCGGCGCGCAGAGCCAAGAGCGCCGGCGCCCGGTGCGTCGAGGCGGGTCTGCCCATAAAGGGCACGAAGATGCCGTGTCGGCGCGCGTCCTGATCGGCGACGAATGCCACCACCCGCCCCGCCTCCAGGCTCCCCGTCAAACGATCCCAGGCGTCGACCCGGTCGATCAGACCCATCCCAAGCCGCCGACGCGTGTCCTCGAGCAGACGGTTGAGGTAGCGGTTCTTGAGACGCTGCATCACCGCATCCACCGTGTAACCGAGCGCAGCGATGGTCGAGCCGGCCAGCTCCCAGTTGCCAAAATGGCCGGTGACGATGACCACACCCTTCCCCGCTTTGATCGCGCGATCGAACTCATCGACGCCGTCGATCACCTCCAAACGCCGGCGCACCTCGGGCAGACCGCGACGAAGCAGGGTCGGCAGCGTCAGCGCCTCGCGTCCCACGTGGCGAAAGCAGGCCCGAGCGGTGTCACGCACCCACGCCTCGTCCCGATCGGGGAACGCTCGGGCCAGCTGGTCTTCGACGACGCGCCGCCGCCAGCCGAGCCGGTAGGCCAGCTCGCCCAACAGTTGACCGAAGCTTTCGTTGACGGCGGGAGGAAGATGGCCCAGCAGGCCGAGGGCGAAGCGGGCGAGGAGGTACTCGAGGAAGTGGCGGAGGCGCCTCAGCGAACCCGCGCCTCTTCGCGATCCAGGGCCGCGCCGTGGCCGAACTGCATCTCGTAAAGCCGGCGGTAAACGCCGCGCCGTGCCAACAGCTCGTCGTGTCGTCCGGACTCGACGATCCGGCCACCATCCAGAACGATGATCTTGTCCGCGCCCTGAATCGTCGACAGCCGATGGGCGACGACGATCACCGTCCGGTTGGCCAGCAGGTGCTGGATGGCCCCCTGGACCAGACGCTCCGACTCGCTGTCCAGAGATGACGTGGCCTCATCGAAGATGAGGAGCGGTGGATCTCGCAGGATCGCTCGCGCGATGGCGATGCGTTGCCGCTGCCCACCCGAAAGACGCACGCCGCGGTCGCCCAGCACCGTGTCGTAACCCTCGGGGAGGGTCATGATGAAATCGTGGGCGTTTGCGGCGCGCGACGCGGCCTCGATCTCCTCCTGGCTGAATCGATCCGGGGCGCCGTAGGCGATGTTGGCCCTGACCGTGTCGTGGAATATGAGCGTCTCCTGCGAGACGATTCCCAGGAGCTGGCGGAGCGAGTCGAGACGGATCTCTCGGATGTCGAGACCGTCCAGCGTGATGCGTCCGCGACCAGGCTCGTAAAAGCGGGGTAGCAAATCGACGACCGTGCTCTTGCCCGCGCCCGACGGGCCGACAACCGCTAGCACCTCTCCACGCTGCACCTCGAAACTGATTCCCTCCAGCACCGCCTCGTTGCCGTCATAGGCGAAGTAGAGGTCTTCGTAAGCGATCCGCCTCTCGAAACCGTCCACGCGGCGGCCGCCCGTCTGCACCGTTTCGCCGCCGGTATCGAGGATCTCGAAGAACCGGTCGGCGGCGGCGAGCGACGCCTGGGCGCGCGCCGGGAAGGTCGTCAGCGCCTTGATCGGCGACTGAGCCCGGAGGGAGATGGTGAGGAAGGTGAGAAACGCCTCGGCTGTGAGTTGGCCGCTGAAGACGAACTGCGCGCCGACCCAAACCAGCACCAGCGTCACGATGCTGCCCAGCATCTCGGACAGCGGAGAACTGAGCAGGCGCACGCGCTCGGCGCGCACCAGGTCACGGAAGTAAGCCTGATTCGTCTTGACGAAGCGCTCGCGCTCGAACTCTTCGGCGCCATACGCCTTGACCAGCCTCGCCCCCGACGCCGTCTCCTGCAGCATGCTGGTCAGCTCGCCTTGTGCTTCGTAGGCGCGCCGGAAACCGCGGCGCAACCGCCAGAGCATCGGCTTCAAGAAGCCGAGGAAAAGGGGAGCGACGACCAGCGCCAAAAGCGTCAGCTTCCACGAGATCAGCACCAGCGCGGTCACGAAGGCGATCAGCGAGACCGCGTGCTTCAACAGGTCCGATATCGCGTAGGTGATGACTTCCTTCGTCTGGCTCGTATCCGAGAACACCCGGGCGATGAGCTGGCCGGTCTTATGGCGGTCGAAGAAGCCCAGCGGGAGCTTTTGAAGGTGACCATAAAGCTGGTTGCGCATGTCGCGCACGATTCCTTCGCGAACCTTGACCCCCAGCGCGTTGGCCGTGTAGAAGAACACGTTCTTGAGCAACAGCCCGACGATCACCACGATCACCACGTTCCGCAGCGCGGCGCTGGGTTCCGACCGGGCGAGGAAGGGCCCGACCGTGAGATCGAGGACTCGTTCGACCAGGCCGCCCCCAGCCTGCAGCACCGCCGCTTCGCCGAACAGCGAGCGCAGGAAGGGGATGAGCAGGATCATGGTGAAGCCATCGAGGATCGAGCCGAGGGCCACGGCCGCGAGGCTGGCGACAAAGAACAGCCGGTAGGGCCTGAGGTAGTTGAGGAGCCGGGTGTAAAGCTTCAACGCGCGTCACCGCGAGGCTTGAGCAGCGCCACCGGCAGGATCATCTCATCCGGACTGATACCGCCGTGCAGGAAGCTGTCCCGGTAACGGGACTGGTATTCCCGCAGCTTCGTGGGGTAGACGAAGAAATAGTCTTCCCGGGCCAGAAGATAGTTCGTTTTCAGCCCGCCGGCAGGGAGCCGGATCGCCCGCCCATCCGGAACCGCGAAGACGCTGCCGGGCGATTCCGCCCGCAGATCGTCGCCGTACTTGTAGCGCAAGCTCAGCGTCGCGTCGCGCTTGGCGTACACCGTGGTGGGACGTAGACAGTGCACCGACCCATGGTCGGTGGTGAGCAGTACGCGGACGCCTCGCGATGCGATGACCCGGAGTGCCTCCCGCAGGTCGGACCGGTCGAACCAGGTGACGGTCAAACGCCGTAGCGCCTCCGCGTCGCGTGCCATCTCGAAGAGCAGCTGCGACTCGCCGCGCCCATGGGTGAGCAGATCGACGAAGTTGAAAACGATGGCGAGGGCGCGACGATCATCCAACAGCGAAAGCAGCCGCCTCAACATCGCCTCGCCGTCGCTAGCGCTGTTGACCTTTTCGTAGTGAACCGGCACCGCCCCATCGGTCAGCTTCGCGATCTGCTCGCGAAACAGCTCGTCCTCAAACGAATTGAGGCCCGCCTGCTCGTATTTCTCCGGCCAGCCGGGCCGGCGGCGCGCCAGCTCCTCCGGGAAGACACCGCTGAAGATCGCGTTACGCGAGTAAGGTGTGGCCGTCGGCAGGATGGAGAGGTACAGGTCCTCTTCCACCTCGAAGTCGTCGAGGATGGAGGGTCGTAGCGCCCGCCACTGGTCGAGGCGCAGACAGTCGACGACGACGAGCGCCGCCGGCTCATCCCGGGCGAGGAGCGGCAAGAAAAAGTGGGGGACGACATCCACCGAGAGCGACGGCCGATCTTGCTCACCCTTTGCCACCCAGCGGGTGTAATGCTGCACGACGAAATCCGAGAACCTTCGGCGCACGTCGCTGATCAACGTGTACAGCGATTCGAGCAGCCCTTCCTCGCCGGTGTCGTTGAGCTCGAGTTCCCAGTCGATCAGATCGGAGTACAGATCGCTCCAGTCACGCCAGGTGCTCGCTTCATCAATCCGATGGCGCATCTCGGAGAAGGCGCGGACAAAATCACGGGCCAGCCGCTCATGACGCAGCCCCGGCCCTTCCAGAATCCGTGTCACCACCGAGGCCACCTGCCGCGGGCTCGTCGGCTTCAAGATGAAGTCGTCGACGCTCCGGCCGATCGCCTCCGTCATCGTCTCTTCCTTCTCGCTCTTCGTCACCATCACGACGGCGATCCGAGGATCGACGCCCCGGATCTCGCGGAGCATCTCGATGCCCGTGCGCCCGGGCATCTCGTGATCCAGCAGGATGAGGTCGTAGCTCTTCCGTCGGAGCTGGCTGAGGGCGTCATCGCCGTTCGGCTGTGTGTCGACCTCGTAGCCGCGCTGCTCGAGCACCAATCGGTGGGGAAGCAGCAACTCGACTTCGTCATCGACCCAGAGTATCCGGCCCTTGGGCAACTTCTCCCGGCTCATCAAAGCTTCCAGGTGTAGCTGTACCACGTGGCGACGGCCCGACCCGCACGTTCGGCCGGCTCGAAGACCCAATCGCGAGCTTCGCGGATCAGGCTCTGGTTGTACTCGCGATCCGGGGTGGGCGGCTGGAGGCGGACCGAGTCGACGGCACCCGCCTGGGTGATGAAGACCCACACCGTGACTTCGCGCCCGCGTACCGACTGCGGACGTTCGAGTGGCGCCATGATCACGCCTCGTGGGGTGGGTGGGATCAGACGGCGCAGACCCGTCATCGCGTTCCCGGCATCGCCGCGGCCCTCTCCACCGGGCAGACCGGCCCCGGTCTCCTGCCCCTCGACACGGCCTTCACCGGGATCGCGCAGCTCGACCTCGGCAAGAGACAGGACCGGCTCCTCGAGCATCTCGACCTCCACCGGCTCGATCGTCGGGGTTTCAGGGCGCGGCGGTATGGTAATCTCAATCGGCGGCCGCAAAACGATCGCCCGCATCCCGCCACCGCCGGCGGCGGCCACGGGATCCCCCGCGGCCGGTCCAGCGGCGGCGTATGGCGTCAAACGCTCTTGTGCCGAACGGAAGAGGATCAGGAGGACGAGGTGGAATAGTACCGACAGCAGCAGCGCGACGCGCCACACTTTGCGCTCCCAGCGCGGTCGATCTCTCCGTTCCGCTGCCATCGATCCACGATCAGTTGCCGCCTAGCGACTTCCTCGGGTTTCGCCTCCGCCGCGACCCCGCAGATCGGCGAGCTGGACGCTTCGCCCATCACGGTCGAGAATCCAGACGTCCCCGCTCTCGGTGACCACCACGTCCGTGGCGAACCGGGTCTCGCGGGCTACGCCGATGACCGTGGGCACCGACCCGCCGATGTCCACCACGACCACACCGTCGGAGCCCGCCGCGACGTACAGCAAATCCCCATCAAGATCGGCGGCGAACGCAAAGCTCACCCCACTATAGTGTTGTACCACCCGGGGAGCCGCGGGGTCCGCGGCCTCCAGGATGTAGACGCCGTTGGATCCCGCGGCCACCGCCAGAAGGCTGCCACGCGCCCTGACGCTGCGACCGGCAGCCGGCAGCTCCGTCTCAGCGATCTTCTCCAGGTCGGCGGTGTAGGATGCCAGCCGATCTTCCATCAGCACCCAGCCGATGCGACCGAAGTCGCTGAAGGCCATGTCGGTCACATAGTCGAAGCTCTCGACCTCGGTCAGAGTCGCGACCGACACCTCACGTGCGGTTCTCTGAATCCGCAGCAGCCGCAGCGAGTCGAGACCCGCCACCGCCAGGTTGTTCTGGAAGAGCTGCAAGGAACCGCCTCCCCGCTCATCCACCACCTGGCCGGGGGCCACATCGTCGTTCACGGGGAACGTGAGGAGGTTGGAAAAGGTGCTGAGGATCAGGAGATCCTCCGCCGGCACCACCGCCACATCCTCGATGCCCCGCACGCCCGCGGCCCGACGGCGCACCGTCCCGTCCCGGAACACGATGCGGGCACCGCCGAGACCGATCACCGCCGCGCCGCCCTGGAAGCCCGTGAGACGATCCGGCACCAGATCGAGAGGGACGTTTTGGAACGAGTAGGTGAGTGACGGGCCCGCGGCCATCCGCCGCTTGTAACGGGAATCGAGCTCGGACCCGATGAGGAAGCCGATACCGGCGCCGATCAGCCCGGCGGCCACCCCGACGCAGGTCTTGCTCGTGCAGTTGCCTTTGACGGTCGCATCGCCGGCGAAAGCGTAGGAGGGGACGCCGGCCACCACCGCCCCGATCAGGGTGAACAGCCAGCGCCGGTTCGACTTAAAACCGCCCTGCGCCTCCGCTGCGGGGGCGAGGGCGACAGTGAACGCCAGAGCCAGGATGAGGGCCCGCCCGGCCCCGGCCGAACTCGCGCGGCTCAGCGACACCCGTGGCTACCCCTTCCCTTCTGGCTCTACCACCTGGAAGGCGCGCCGCGAGCGGGCCATCTGTTCGCCCAGCTGGTCCCAGACTCGCAGCCGGATCTCGTACTCTCCCTCGGGGACCTCGCGGGGGTCGAGCGACAGGTATTCGGTTACGCGGTCCCGGCCATTCAACTTGACCTCGCGGCTGTAGCGCAGCTCGAGGCGGTCGTCGCCGACGATACTGAAGCCCCAGGCGTCGGCGATCGCACCGATCAGCGCCGCGATACCGCCGCCGCGCTTCAGCTTCTTCACCCGCACCTGCAACGAGACGTCGAAAGAGGCGAAGCCTTCGTCGTCCTGACGCAGTCCGTACAACTCGTAGTAGATGTGAACGGGCTCGCCGGGGCGGAACTCGAGCGCGGCGTTGGGAAAGATCTCGAAGTCGAACCGGCTGACGGGCTCCTCGGTGAGGAGGCGAATCGCATCGGCGACGAGTATGTCGCTCAGGTTGATCGAGTCGCTGGGGAACGGCTCGGCCGTGAAGGTGTCGCGCGAGGCCGCCGCGCGCCAGGTGACCGCATCGCGCGCCTCCACGGCGGCCACGATCGGACCGCCAGGAGGCGTGATGATGCGCCAGCTGCGGAACTCGTTCACGTCGGGCGATTCCGCGTACGTCAGAAGCTCGGTCTTGACGCGCTCGATGATCGTCTCGCCCTCACGATTCAGCAGGAAGACGCCCGTCTCGATCTCACCCTGCCGCAGGTCGAGGTTCTCGGCCAGGTCCACCAGCGGAATCGCCGCGTGAATCTCCAGAGCGATTTCGTCCGGCGCCTTGCCGCGGAAGCGGGCGATCTGCACCGGCAAGTCCAGAAGCTTGGGAATCGAGGGGATGTTGTCGTAAAGCGCAGGGGTCGCCTGGCGGTAGTTCTCGGCGATGAAGTGATAGTCGCCGGCGAAGCGCGTGCTCAGATAGCCCGGCATCTGCCGGAAGATGAACAGCGGCCCATTCTTACCGTAAGTCCAGATGATCGAGCGGCGACCGATCGCGTACGGGTTGCCGCGATCGGTCGTGTTCGCCCCGAACGTCGCGATCTCCAGCGGCGGACCGTAGCGAACGTAGATGATGCCCGGATCCGTCTCCCAACCGCGCAGGCCGGCTTCCGGCGCCGAGAAGCGCAAGTCGGCGTAGGCAACGCGCGACAAATGCTCCAGACGCCGTTCATTCGAGCGGGTGAGGTAGAGCGGATCGAAGACCCGCCAGTAGCGGGCGTTGTACTCCTCCCGCGCCTCGTCGTCCATGACCAGATAGTCGCTCGCCGCGCTCCGGGTCATGATCTGCGCCAGATTCTCGATCGCCCCGCGCTCCTCCTCGGGCAATCGCGCCAGCCCATCCTCGAACGCCTCTCCCGCCTCGTCTTCCCGGCCCGCGGCGTGCAGCCCCAGACCCAGATAGAGCAACGGCTCCGGCCGCTCCGGATGCGCCGCGCGAAGCCGCCGCGCGATCGCCAAGTACTCGCCCAGACGGTGCTCGTCCAGCAGGTAGCCCATCAGCCGGACCGCCGCCGCCACGTGATACGGATCGTAGCGCAGCGCCGCCCGGTAGTGCTCGACCATCCGCTCCCGGTCCGCATCTCCCGAGCCCTCGATCGGGCCAGAATCGTCCAGGTAGGCGTTGCCGTAACGCTCCGGTCGGTACTCGCTCATCAGCGACAGCTCACCCACCGGCGGACCGCGGAACAGGGGTGAGAGGCGACGGTGCTGAAGCGCCTGGTATCGAAGCTCCTTGATGTAGCCGAGATTGAAGTGAACCTCCGAGAGCACTTCGGGGTCGCCGAGCTTCTCCGCGCCTTCCAAGGCGCGTCCGAACAGCCGCTCGGCGTCGATGCGCATGTGCTGCTTCAGACGCAACCGCGCCAGCTCCAGCAGGTAACGCGGGTCGCCCGGGTTGAGACGCAGCGCTTCGAGAAGCGCCTTCTCCGCTTTCAACCGATCTCGGAAGTCGGTTTCGACGGCGCTGGCCCGGTGCGTGTAGAGGCGCCCCAGGTGATAGTGCGCGTCGGCGAACCGTGGCTCGGCCTCGACGGCCTTCTCGAGCTCGTTGAAGGCAAGTAACGTGTCGCCGGCGGTCACGTGGGCGAGTGCGAGCTGGAGGTGCTCGCGAGCGCGCTCATCCTGTGCCGAGGCGGGTCGAGCCGACACGATGAAAAGAGCCGAAAGCAGTAGAGTTACGGCGTGCTTCACTGCTGTCATCCTTTAGTGCTCTGTCGAGGAACCCGCGTGACCTAAAGGTACGTTTCTGGCTGAACTTGGAAAAGGGGCGCGTCAAGCCCGGGCCCGCTATCTCCAGCTTACGCACGCGGTTACGCCGCAACTGGGGCGCAGGCGACCCCCCGGGCGCGACCCTCGGCGACCGCAGATGACGGTAGTCTCGCTCACCGGACAGCCCCCGGCTTTCCTCTTGCCCCGACCCAGCGGCACGGCCAAGTTCAGCGGCGACCGTCGGCCCCTGCAGCCGTCTCGACCACGTGCCGCATCGATCAAGGAGGTGTCGCCGATGCACGGCTTGGAAGGCGCCATCCTGGTGCCCGTCCTGATTCTCGGAGCTGCCGCGATTCTATTCTACGGCCTCATCGGGGTGCGATCACGCCAGCTCGCGAACAGGCGCGACAGGCAGTCGTAAAGTGGTTGATCACACGAGGCCGACTGGCGCGGAGGACCGATGAGCGGACTGTTCGAGCGTCTGCAAGATGAACTCCGACAGATGCAGGAGCAGGGCGTCTACAAGCGGCTGGTGCACCTCGACTCGCCGCAGGCGGCGGTGGTGAAGGTCGAGGAGACGGGCGGCGAGGTGATCAACCTCTGCTCCAACAACTACCTGGGCCTTTGCGACACGCCGGAAGTCGTGAAAGCGGGGATAGCCGCCTACGAGCGCTACGGCGCCGGCACGTCGTCGGTCCGTTTCATCTGCGGCACGTTCACCCTGCACCGCCAGCTCGAGGAGAAGATCGCTGATTTCCTCGGCTTGGAATCGGCGCTGACC